>Ga0208160_1000819_pt1 | contig 13872 bp, 37 predicted proteins | sample CB_VirMetaG_FD_184536 | JGI IMG/M metagenome (GOLD analysis project Ga0208160, IMG submission 184536) | Freshwater to marine saline gradient viral communities from Chesapeake Bay - CB_1504_1 Viral MetaG (SPAdes) (version 4) | ecosystem: Environmental > Aquatic > Marine > Coastal | place: USA... | reverse complement strand
ATTAATGAAGGTTATGCTTCTGGATTTAATTTAAAAAAAGGAATGGATGATCCAGCTGAGTTAATTAGAATATATGCTAACTCAGTAAATAAAGCATTAGTTACTAGACAATTAGTAAGACAATTAGCTAGATCAGATTTAAGTCCATATGTAATACCCTTAGGTAAAGGGAATACATTAACATTACCATTAATTATTAATACCAAAAAAGGTATTACAGATTATGCTAAATATTTAGGACAACATTATATTCAATTTGATCATCCTTTTTTAGGACCATCTAAACAAGTTTATATTATTCGATCAATTGAAAAACCATTAAAAATGGTATTTGATGCTACTAACGAAAGTCAGTTTATGTCAGCACTCTTTACCACTAATTTAATGATGAAAAGATTAGCAGTAGGTTTTTCTTTTTTCCACGCAGGTGCTTTAGTTGAAAGCATGATTTTTGCTGGTGTACCACTTAAAATTACTAAAGATTTTACAGTAGGTGCATTTATGAAAAACAAAAATAAGATAATGCAAATGATTGAAAATCCTGGCACTTATCTTCAAGAGTTTCCTCACGCTAATATTGCAATTAAAATTTCAGGATTTGATGACGTTGTAAGATTTGCTCAGTCTAGTAGACTAGTAATATCTACACCTGAAGATGCTGGACTTGATAGATTCTACGCACAAATGCGTAAGTTTGATGGATTTTTAAAACATCAATTTGGAATTAAACAAGGTGAAAATATTGAAAAAGTATTTAAATGGTTTGATAGAATTACTTGGGATCGTATATTTACACACGCTAAACTTTATACATTCTTAACACATCTAAATAAAATATTAGATCCTGCTATAGATAAAACTCAATCACAAGTTTATGCAAAAGCTAGATTAGCTGCACAATTTACTAATGATGCTTTTGGTGGTCAAGATTGGTTTGCAATGACTAGACGTGTGCAAACTCCTATATTTAAAAAGTTAGCACAAACAATGTATGCTCCTGGTTCAAGAGGATATATGCAACTATTAATGTTTGCACCTGATTGGACTATATCTAACATTAGAATTTTAGGTAAAGCGTTACCTGCATTTGAAAGAAACTCAGATGCTAGACGTATGTATGGTTACTATTTTGCTAGATCAGCAATAATGTATGCTACTCTTGGTACAGCATTAAACTATATTTTTAGTGGTCATTCTCAATTAGAGAATAAAGATCCAACTAGAATTGACTTAGGTAATGGAGATGTACTTACATTCTCTAAACAATTAATGGAACCTTTCCATTGGATTACAGATCCACAAAAAACAGGTCTTAAAAAGATAGGATCATTACCAAGAGGTGTAATAGAACTATTAACTAATAAACAATATTTAACTACAGGTTGGGCACCAAGTATCACTACAAAAGATGATACAGCTATTGAAAAAGCTATTAAGATTGGTGGCAAAGCTGGAGAAAAATTCTTACCTATATGGCTACAAAGTAGCGTAAGAACAACTAAAGAAATGTTAGAATCGAATCAAGTACCTTCTGACATTGCTGCTGATGTAGCATTAGATTTTGTTTTGGGTCAACTAGGACATCCTAGATACAAAGGACCAAGACATACACAATATAAACTAGGAGGGCTCGTGAGAAATCCTTACGAAACATTATTTTAATGACATTACAATACGAAAAAGACAAGCATCAGCAACAAATTTCTGAACTAAAATCTGATGTTAAAGTACTCTACACAAAAATAGATACTATAGAAAACAATCATTTAGCTCACATTCAAAAGGACATTGACAGAATATTATATATTTTATCGGCAGTAGGACTTGCAGTATTAGGTGAATTATTTGTAATATTAAACAAAGTTCTTTAATGAAGTTTTTATTAATAATACAAATATGTTCAGCATTGATACAACAATGTACTGAACCAGTAGAAATTTACCCTTTATATAATTCACATTACGATTGTGCTACAGGTGGCTTCTTAAGAGGAATAACTGTAGTTAGAGAAATAGGGGAAGAAGAAGTAAACAATAAAAATATACTTGTAAACTTTGCTTGTATTAAACAAGAATCAATTTAGTTTTACAAGGTATAGACTTTTTCAACAGATTATACTACTAATAGTTTAATGAACAAATCAATATTAATTATTAGTGATACACATATACCTTATCATCACCCTGATTTGATTCCTTTTTTAAAGGAAATAAAAAAAATTTATAAACCAGATAGGATAATACATATAGGAGATGAAGTGGATAAACACGCTATGTCTATGCACGATAGCGATCCAGATCTTCCTAGTGCAGGTGATGAACTAAAACTATCGTTACCAATAATTAAAGAACTAGAAGAACTGTTTCCTAAAATGGATATTCTAGACTCTAATCACGGTAGCTTAGTATATAGACGTGCTTTAAAACACGGAATACCTAAAGCTTATTTGAGAGACTATAATGAGTTTCTTCAAGTTGGTCCAGGTTGGAAGTGGCATGATGATTTGACTATACAAACAAGTAATGGTCCAGTTTATTTTTGTCACGGAAAAGTAGCTGATGTTTTAAAACTTGCTCAGTCAATGGGTATGTCTTGCGTACAAGGACATTATCATTCGAGCTACTCTATAAAATATTATGGTAATTCATTAGGTCTGTACTTTGGTTTACAAGTAGGATGTTTAATTAATAAAGATTCACTTGCCTTTCGTTATAATAAAACTCAAAGAGCTAGACCAATTATTGGTCTTGGTATGATCATTAATGGATTGCCTAAACTCATACCAATGGTTTTAAATAAAAATGGCAAATGGATCGGAAAAATTATTACCTAGAGGAATAAGAAATAATAATCCTGGTAATATTAAATTAGGCACAAACTGGGACGGATTATCTGACGAACAGAATGATGATGTATTCTGTCAGTTTAAAGAACCTGTCTGGGGTATTCGTGCCTTAATGAGAATTTTATTAACTTACAGATTTAATCATAACATTAGAACAATAGAAAAAATTATTGATAGATGGGCTCCTCCATCTGAAAATAATACAGAAGCTTATATAGCTTTTGTTTGTAGATACACAGATAGATTACCTGATGAAATACTAGACAATAGTATTGAACACTATCTACCTGTTGTAAAAGCAATTATTCAAATGGAAAATGGCATACAACCTTATAATGATGAGGAGCTAGTTGAAGGTATGTATAAAGCTTGGGAAGGACATCCAACAAAATGAAAAAACGTGGGCTATACGCAAACATTAACAGACGTAAAAAATTAGGTATATCAAGACCTAAATCTAAATCAACTATATCAGCTAAAGCATATAAAAATATGAAAGCTGGTTTTCCTAAAAGGAAAAAAAAGTAATGGCATCTCCAGCTTGGCAGCGTAAAGAAGGCAAATCAGCCTCAGGTGGTTTAAATAGAAAAGGCATAGCGTCTTATAGACGAGCTAATCCTGGTTCTAAATTATCTATGGCTGTTACTACTAAACCTTCTAAACTTAAAGCTGGTTCTAAATCAGCTAAAAGAAGAAAATCTTTTTGTTCTCGTATGCGAGGTATGAAAGAAAAGCTTACTTCAGCAGAAACAGCAAGAGATCCTAATAGCAGAATTAACAAAGCATTACGTAAATGGAACTGCTAATATGTGGAATTTATTACCTACTCTATTAAAGACAGGCGTTGATGTATTCAATAATAGACAAGAGTCTAAAAGACTTGAGTCATTAGCTGAACGTAACTATATGGAACGTGTTGCTAAAGGTGAAATTGAATATCAAAAAGCTGTTATGGATAATAACAATCAAGGATGGAAAGACGAGCTCGTCCTTATAATAGTTGTTTTGCCAATCATAATTTTAGCTTGGAGTATATTTAGTGGAGATCCAGAAGCTAAAGAAAAATTAGATTTATTTTTTCATTACTTCAATAACTTCCCAGAATTTTATAAGTGGTTAGTATTAGGAATTTTTGGCAGCATATACGGACTTAAACCAGGAATGGATTTACTTAAAAAGAAATAACAAGAAGTAAATGGAATTTATTAACGAAGGTTCTTTTCAAGAATACGATTACAATCAAGAAAACGAAGAATGTGAGTGGAAACAAATAACTGAGTATTGGAGACTCAATAGGAGAAACATTGAAATCATAACTTAACATAAATTTAACAGGAAGGTATTTATGTATAAACCAAAAAAATTAATTGCTGAACGTGTAGGCAAATGCAAGACTTGTCAAAAAGAATTAACTAATAATGTTATTTATGTTTCTTTTCCGAACCGAACACTAGCGTGTCAGGATTGTTATCACCGATCAGGAGCATCTCTAGTTTGGTTAAATAAACAACAAAATCCATAGCTTCTTCTTTAGCATCTCTTATCCACTCTAGTATGGACTTATGATTATCAACCATAGATCCACCATATTTCTTATTACCTGCTTCATATCTCTTAATATTATCTATTAAGACTTTAGCAAGTATAGCATCAGCTTTCTTTAATTTTGAATTCATCAGAAACTTTTAACACAAACCGAGATTTTTTAATAGGCTTATTTCTACTATACAGATATTTATATTGATATTCTGTGTACTGAATTAAGCCGTTTTTTTTTGCCTCTTGGTAAGCTTTAGATACAATATTAGGATTAAAAGAAGATAGAGTGCATATAGTATTATAATCATTACTCTGCGATTCAAACCACTCTATTGCATCTCTTTTATAAAATAAAAGATCTCTATATGGACCTTGATACATAGCATCAGTAAATGCTTGTGATATAACCATTATAAATAGTTTTTCTTCTGGAAGTTTGTTAATATTATTTAACTGGGCTTTTGTCGGATTGAGTAAATACTTCATATGTAACCCTTTCAACTCTATGTGGATTATCTTTCCAATCCAAAGTATTTGAATCTAAATTCTTAACTTTATTAAGAGCTTCAGAATCACTATCAGCTGCTATGACAACCTCTGTAAATAGAGGCTGCCAAGCATATATCCTAAAAAGATATTTCATATTACTGCTTTACGTCTTGAGGCTTCTAATGTTCTCCAAACATCAATAACTAAATTTTCTTTAGCTCTTTTGTTGTCTAATATTGTAGCTTTCTCAATGACATCTTTCTTTTCATTAATATGATCTTGATATTGCTGAGAAGCATACCAAGCGTGTTCTTTCATTGCTACTGATTTTTCGTCTTCACAATTAATGATGAACTTACCTTTCAAAGCTTTAGCTAAATCCTTTAGGTAATCAACACCAGCTGTTAGCTTGGCGTGTTCTTCATCAGTATCAGCAAGATATTTTAAAGCTTCTTCTAATCTTTTTTCAGTTATCATTTATTCCTTTCTGTATACACAAGTATATACATCTACTATTTTATTATTATATCTAACATCATTTTCGGTAAACAAAACTACCTGTCGAAAAGCACTTTCACAATTTTGTGCATAATCAACAGGCAATTCTGTGATGTTACCATTAGCAAGATATAGAACTAATAATAGTTGCTTCATTAAAATGGAGCTTGTTCTGAATCGTATTCTTTGTTTAGAACTTTAACTACGATAGAATCTATCTCATCATACAAAGCCATATCAACTTGTCTTCCTGATTGGATAGCAGCAGATAACAAGTTACTCATTGTTAATCTGTATTTTTCTTTCCATTGATCTTTAGCATTACCAACTGTAATAGCAGCCTTCATACCATTCATTTCTTTCTTTGATGGTGCAGGTGCTGCGGATCCGTCAGCAGTCTCAATCTTTACACAAGTTTGATTGTTACTACCTTCTTTTTTAATTGGGTAGCCGTGTACTGTAACCCTACTACCTTTAGCTATGTGACGACAATTTTGGTCTACATATAGCTTTCTTTCTGATCCATCATCTAGATCTACTGACAACCAATATTTATTTGGTTCATCATCTGTATGGATGTCTTTGACACCCTTTACTGTTGCGTTGTATACTTCTAACGACATAGTATTATTTCTCCTTCTGTTTTTACGTTCTTGTATATTTATCTTTTTGATATAATGTCCAAGTCTGTTCATATTAACTTATAGTATAATCAAAAGTCTTAATCCATAAATTTCTTGCAAACTGTTTATAAGGGGAATCTACTTCTTTACCCCATCTAAAGTTTTCCATATTTAATGGATACATTCTGATTATATCTTCCTTTGTTTTTGCTATGTTGGTTATATGTTCAATAGTTTTCATTGCTTGAATTAATTCATCAAACATATGCATAGGTCTATCTAACATATCTACAGCTTCCGTATCTGAATCGGAAGAATACAATAGCATAGTTGGCTTATTGTAGACTTCACGATATAACATTTGCTGTCTAACATCAGACGTTTTAGGATACCAGTTAGGATCTAAGGTACCCTTTTTGAGTCTTTTAAGATAAGCAGTAGCTTTTGTATCTACAATTACTTCCTCAAACTCAAAATCTATTACTGTCTTTATGGGATACTTAAGTCCCCATTTATTGCCAGGTGTTATTAGTTCTCTTTGATATGTAACTACCTCACCAAATTCTGATAAGTTAGTTGCAAATCTCATTGCTATATCCTGACATCTTTCACAATCTTGATCATTGGGATCACCCTTTAATTCAAGATATTTTTCTTTAGCTATTTTTCTTACATCAACATCTTCTAGTTTAAAATCGCTTAATGCTTCGTTAGCAGCATATTCTGCTGCACTACCCATAACCATCCTTGAATTGACTGGTCCTTCAAAATCATATAATTTTGTAATGATCCAGTATGCAGGAGAATCTATGAAAGTATTAGCTGAACTAGCGGAATGATGGTATTCATCTTTTAACATTTTATATCCTTTATGTTTAATAATGTTCATAATTACTTAATTAATAAGTACAATACTTCTATCAAAATATTGAAAGGTAAACAAACAATTAAAACAGATAAACAATACTTAGTGTATAATTTATCTATAATCATTTGTTACCTATTACAGCCTATCAAAAGATATGGCTGTAAGAGTAAAATTCTTTTCTATCATAATTGTAAATCTACCAATAGAATTGACAGGTTGATTAAAAGATACAATTCTGATAAAGATTTTAAACTACTAGTTGATTACTGTATTTCAGAATATGAACAAAATAGAATTACACCCTAAAATTCACGATAAAAAAACAGTAATGAAAAACGTGAGAGAATCTCGTTTAGATTATATGTTTCATAGAATGTTAATTTCTGAACCTGAATTTGTTGCTGGATCACGTTATCGTAGATTATGTGAAATATCACAGCTAGGTGGTAGAGCTGCTACTTATGAACCAAGACTAGATCACAATAGTGATAACATAATGGATTCTAAGTTAGGAGCTTTCTTTGTTCTAAATAAAATTTCTGAAGATATACCTGAGTATCTTATTAAAGTATTAAAATATTTTTGTTATCAAAATTATGCTATCAAAGAAATTTGTAATCTAATAGGTAAAAACGAACGTACAACTTCTAATATGTTGCACGAAGGTTTATTTAGATTATGCATATTTTTTGGTTACAAAAAGTCTTCAAATACTATAAGAGGTCAAGGTGCAAAAAAAAAGGTGGCAATCGAAACAGTATCTTAAATATGTAGCTTCTCATCCTTGCTTACTATGTCAGCATAATGAGACACAAGCTCACCATATTACTATTGCTGAGAAACGTGGAGTATCTCAAAAGGTTAGTGATTACTACACCCTACCACTTTGTTATTTACATCACGATCAATTACATAACACAGGTGAACGTAAGTTTTGGAAGATATTAGACCTAAACCCTGTTGATTTGGCTAAATATTTCTTTGATTTGTGGGAAAAAGGTAATAAAGATAAGGAAATATACATACAACAAGAGGTTTATGACAAAGTTTTACCAAAAATACGATCAAACATTGACTTTCTAATGCAGGTCAAATTATAACATTAATTACCTTCAAATAGGTGTATTCATATGGCAATCATTTATAAATTTACTGGCAAAAAAAACAAACAACCTTATTCAGAAACATTTATTAATAATGTTGATGCTATTAAAGTTGCAGATTTTTTAAGGGCAGAAAATCCTAATTTGCCTGATGTTATTTTATTATCTATGGCACACGCCATAATAGCTTCTACTCATCTACAATTACTTCTTGATGAATATGGTATAGTTATACCAGATAGTGTATACGAATCTTTAGATGACCATAACGTAAATTATTTAGATTATGGCAAAGAAACGCTACACTAAAAAAAAGTCTTCTAATAAAGATTTTCCATATAAACCAATTAAAGATAAACTTGTTTGGTTTGATGCACAATCTGAAACAGGTTGGTGCACCCAAGATCAAATGGATAAATTAAAACCTGCGGTATCTAAAACTAAAGGTTGGATTTATAAAGAGACTGATGAATATATCATCACATTTGGTACTTACTCTAAAGATTCAGATGATAATGTAATTGAATTTGGTGAAGTACTTTGCATACCTAAGCATTGGATTTAAACCAATTTTTATAATCATCTACTTTCCATTCAATAGATTTCTTAAACTTATTTTGTTTGGCATAATTAATAGCATCTTTTTCTAACAACCATACTTCGTTAGTAAATAGTTCCCATTTATTATTTCTTTTCCAAACTAAACAATACATAATTTTACGCCCAGCTTTGGGAAAACTCCCTTTGGTGCTGGGCAACCGTATTTTATCAAGTGTATGTCTACAATTACAATAAACTTTTACAATAGAAAGTTTTTGTTTAACTTGATTACAGTATTTTAGCTTTAATTAACATCACTCGAGATTATTCCTGACTAGTTAATTAAATACAGGATTTCTGTATCACCTTTAATCGGTGGTGCGAACCCAAAGTTTTGGCAGGGTTTTTAATTGATCAAACCATTTAAGTAATGACTTACTACCAAACACCTATACGCACTTTGTTGTCACGGTAACACCGATTAGTCAAGTAACACTCCAGATCCATATCTATGTGTTCGTTCTTCCTCTTACGAGGTCTTGGACACCTTGACTACTGATCCAAGTCCCTCTTTTATCGTCACCGATAATGAGTGCTTTTAAACTTGGATCAATTTAAGTTAAGCAACATCTTATAACTATATTTCTATAGCCAGAGCTACTGCTTCAAACTTAAATTCTTAAATACCTTTATCGCTATACAGATTATTAATTTTATCTTTTAAAGGATCTGAATTATCTGGCTCAGATGGAACGTAATAAGATATTATATCATTATTATTTTCTGATATTAAATCTTTTACTCTATCCTTAAGAGCCTCTAACTGTTTAATCAAATTAGGATCTGTAGCTTCAATGATACCATATAGTGGTAAATCATTGATAGCTGTAATCAATCTTCTAAATCCTCTACCTCGTTTTTCTAAACGAGCTATCTTACCATCAGATTGAATAGTATACTCATTTGACATTAGTCAGTTCCTCCAACTTTAGGCATAGGATCATCCATATCATCTGCAATGTATCCTCTTAAATGCCTTACTTCTTTTTCAAGCATCTCAACTTTTTTTCTAAGTTCTTTATTTTCTTTTAAAACTTTCAAAAAGTTTGTCTGCAACAACTTATTATCCATGCGTCACTACCTCCGTTATGTGTGCATCTGTTAACTCTATATCTAATTTATACTCTTTTATCCATCTTTGCAACTCCAAAGAGTGCTTATCATCAAGTGCACCTATTTTGATGATTTCTTCCATATAATGGATTGCTCTTGCTAAATTAGCAATATGTTCTTCAGCTTCTTTCAAAGCTTTTCTTGTATCAGGTCTCATTCTTACCTCTCTTACATAATTAGTATCACCACAATAATCCATTTTAAGCGATACTTTGTATGTCTTCCGTTTTATCATTTATTTTGACATCTAGCTTTTTTATAATAGCTACATCACCATTGATTGTATCACCTGGCATACACATTCTACCAGAATTATTTAACCATCTATACCAAGCTATAGTAGCTCTTTCATTAGCTGGTTTACGAGATAACTTAGCTTCTTCATCACAATACATTTCATATGTTTTATTATCATCTTTTAAATAAGCTTTTTGTATCTCTATCATACTACAATTAATTAATGGATAGATTTCACTAAATGTTGGTTTCTTTTTAAACACTCTAATGTCTTCATTGCCATTAGTCTTCCACACTATTACATTGTACATATTATATATCCTTTCTTTCTCTAGCTAACGCTACAAGATCATCCATCAATGCGTGAAGATCACCTCGAACTTCTTGAAGATCATTCAATGCTTCTTTTTCATCATTATGTGCAAGATTTGTATAATATAATCTTAATTTTGTATCGACTACATTTAACATTAATATTATTTCTCTAATAGTCATTAGTTTAATGCCTCCTTTAAATATTTTTTAACTATTTTAACCCATTCGTGAAACTCAGCAATAAAGTCTATCTTATTATCATCTTTACGTTTTTTTCTAATTTGATTTAATGCTTTATTGGTAGCTTCGTTTAATACTTCAATCTGTCTTTTTTGATCCATTATCAACCTTAATAGAAACAACTTGATATTGTTTTCTAGATTTGTCTAATGAAGCAATTTGCTTACACAGATCTTTTTTAGTTACAGCTTCTTTGAAGTCTGCATATGTATGTATGATTGATGGTCTTGGTTCATCACTTCCCCAATGAAAATCAATTTCAACTACTGAATATATTATATATTCCATATTTACCTTTCTGTTAATTTTTTCGTAAGTTAGCCCTACACTTATAGTAGGGCAACTTAGAATTCATTTTTATTTTTCTGATAGTAATAACAAGTTCTTAGCTACGTTATCTGTGATACCAGCATTACTAAATATGCCGTGTATGTAATTTCTTACAGCAGATAAAGATCCACCAGAATACAAAGCATTTTCTGCTTCTTCTTTCTGAGCATCTAATTGTCTAATAGCTAAACCTTTTTTACTATTATCATAAGCTTTGATAGCTTCTTCTTCGCATACCGATTCTAAATATGAAAAGATTTTAGACATATTAACTGGATCCTCATCTTTATAAGATGATACAAAATCTGGTTGTGAAGACCATCTTCTTGTATTCTTCCAAGTTTCTAATTTCTTTTCTAATAAGCCAGCAGTATTTGTTAGCTTATCTTTCTTGCTTTCAAGCATTTTATTCATATTCTGTTTAAACGATTGATAATCATCATTTAACTTCTGAATATCTTTTATATACTTTTCTACTCCAGGAAGACCTCTTTTGAATTTAGTTAAGTTTTGTTCTACACTCTTATCTATATCAACTTGTCTTTCTGTTTCTAAGATTGAACGTCTTGAATTAAATTTCTTTTGAATATAATTCTTAAGATACTCTTGTTCATCTTTTCTTATAGGTTTCATCATAATATATCCTTTCTGTGATGACCCCCAGCACGACTCAGTACTGGGGGATAGTTTAATTAAGCTACTTTCTGATTAGTTTTTTCTTTACTAACACTCATCAGCTTGTCAGCCATATCTGTTGCGTCTGTCTTATCCATTCGAGCACAAACTCTAATAAATAATGTAGTCGCAGATGTCTTTTGACCCATTGGATCAAGTTTATTCAATACAGTATTTACTGATACTGCTTGATGACATAGACCCAATAGCTCACCATAATACGAAACCATTGCTCCGTATTTTTTCACAACTTTATCACGTTGCGTTACTTTGTTATCTGTCATTCGTAACCTCCTCTATGTTTGGTTTTTTCCTTACTTCATAAGGAAACTCTATTCGTTCAGGTATTTCTTTCTGAACAGCTCTTACTACACCAACAATTATTCTAATTGGTAATGTAGCAAATTTTAACAACTCACTTGTCGTTTTTGTAATACGATTCATATTTCCTCCTCATTCTTTCGTATTTGATTTTTGTTAGACGATACTCTCTAGCAAACTCTTTAGTGCCGGGAGTTGGATCAACATCTTCGGTGAGCCAAGTCCACGCACGTCTTACTGCTATAGCACCAATGCTATAAGTAACAAATCTAATAACAGCCAATATTCCATTCATCATATCCTTTCTTCTTTGGTTAAAGTAGCTATCTTAGGTATAGATACTTTAGACCATTTTCTTTTTATAAAATCAGCTTTCTCTGGATATACATCTGATGGATTCTTATGATTTGCATAAAAATCTAAAAGATCTTCTGGTTCTCTTGTTATTGAATGTATGTTCCAATTCATTGAATCATACAAAGCAAATAACTGATCTGCCGTTATTCTATTCTTAGCGTTTTCCCACTTTTGTACTTGTTGGAATGTAACACCGATAACATTAGCTATATCGGTTTGTGTTTTTTCATTCCAAATTCTTTGTAACAAAAGATGTTTAGCTATCTTTGTAGAATAGTTGATCATATCTTTAGTCATTGATCTTATTTTCATATTATCCTTTCTAAAATAATTCTTTTTCAGTAGTAAAAAGATTACTTTTTTCTGATATACCCTCCCAAGTGCTTTGTTCACCCTCATTATCTATTTCACCTGTAGCAGTATCAACAGTAATTTTACCGTGAACAGTATATTCACCAGCAAAACTATAATAGGGATTTAATCTGCCATAGTCTGAGTATATATCGTGTAAAAATTCATCATCAGAATAATCTTCATCATCAGATAAATTCATTACTTCATTCCAATTTACATTTACTTTTTTCTTGTTCTTATAAAATATTAAGTCATCAAAATATCCCTCATCACCACCACCATCATAACTAACTTCGAAACTGGTAATTCCGTTTTTATTTAAAGACTTAATTATTTCTTTCATATCTCTTTCAATCATATTTTTGGTTGTCCTTTCATCATCCAATCTTGAGCTTTAATATGAACGATCCAATCTTGAAAACTAGGGATCCACCCTAAATCTTCTTTGATATGTCGTTCTGCAATTAATCTGACAGGAACTTTTTTCCCATCAGAATTTGTTATTGTAGTACCGAACTCACGTTCAGCAGCATAACACCCTTCTGCGTGATGCCTCAGGGCTCTATGCGTAAAGTGTGCTACAATCTTTTTTGATTCATCAAACCAATCGTGTATTGGCTGATAATCTTCTGGCTTACCACCCCATTTCTTGACGGATGATAAACTGTGATAATAACAATTAGCCATTTATTTTCCTTTCTGTTTCTGTACCAAATAACTTCTTAAGCACTTGTGGCTTACGCTTGTCTAAGACACTAGTGGTAATCACTCTAATCGTATTTGGTTGAGCTGAATCTGCGTTAAGTCTAGCTACCATAAGCATACCCTTATTTGGATACTCTATTGGTACATACTTGATCCAATCTATATAATTACGCCACCACCATAATCTGTCTGATCTAATGAATCCAGCGAATGGTAGGCGATATATTATCTCTAATCCTTTCTTAAGAGATATTTGTCTTTTTCTAAATCTATTCTTAAATACAACTCTAGTATGTTCAATCATAATGTCTCCATATATGCCTCTACAAATTTGTTTACCCATTCATCATTCTCAGCATCAGTCATAACATTTTTTAATCTTTTAAAACTACCTTTACCTTTTTTAGCTTTAACAGTCCTAGTCTTGTACTTTAGTGTTCTAACTTCTTTAGAATCTAACGGATTTTTCATAATATAATTCATAATTCCTTTCTGTTTGACGTAACCCACGAACAAGGGAGTTGAAACGTGGGCTACGTGTCTAACTTAATAATCTCTAGTCAGACAATTTTTCTGCTATTTTACTTAGCATTTCTTCAATCTGATCCATTCTAGATCTGATTTCTGTTTGGAACTTCAACGCACCTATTGGTTGAAATG
>Ga0208160_1000813_pt1 | contig 13922 bp, 33 predicted proteins | sample CB_VirMetaG_FD_184536 | JGI IMG/M metagenome (GOLD analysis project Ga0208160, IMG submission 184536) | Freshwater to marine saline gradient viral communities from Chesapeake Bay - CB_1504_1 Viral MetaG (SPAdes) (version 4) | ecosystem: Environmental > Aquatic > Marine > Coastal | place: USA... | reverse complement strand
TGACCTTTATTTCGTCTGGACTATCACCTAAACCCTTGGTAATGTCTTGGTAACCCTTTAATTTTTGATTTTTTTTCTCTAATTTTTCAATCTTTTTCTTTAAATAGTCTTGTTGATTTTCTTTAACAAGTAATCTTTTCATTTTCCATTGTCTTAATGATATGTTGGCCGCTATTAATAATAATACCGCTAATGGGTCAAATACAAATATCAATATCAATATGACAATTCTAACTGCCTCATCAAAATGACTTTGTGCTTCATTACCATATATCAGTTCAGCAACATACTTAATAGGTCCTACTTCGGCCTCTATTTTATCTTGTGCTAATTGTAGATTGGCCTTTTCTGTAGATAGTTTAGCAATCTCATCACTTGCGTTTTTAATTGCTGTGTTTAATTCGTTTCTTTCTGTTTCTTGTTTCTGTCTTTCTTTTAAACCTCTTGTAGCATATTCATTGTTTAAATAAACTTCTATTGACTTATCTAATTGTGTTAATGTTTTTTCTGCTCGATCAATAACAATTTCTTGTCTTTTAATTTGGTTATCTATTGTGTTAATTTTTATTGTGTTACTAGATGTAGGTTGTACTTGGTCAAGGTGTGCCTTTGATAAGAAACCAAAGATACCCATAGATGTAATGAATATTAAAACTATAATGGCACTAAACAAATATACTTTTAATAATCGTGGTACATCACTTCGCCAATTTTGATATAACCAACTGGCGGCTACTAACTTACCAATTTCTAAAGCAGAACCCATAGCAATAATTGGTATGACAGCTCCAGCAAATAATGTTGCTAGACCTATAATTGAATAACCTGCTGCTATGATTGAAATACTAATAGCAGATAAAAAAGTAAGTATTGTTAAAAACATAGTGAATTATTTATCTGTATCTTTTTCTTTTTCCATATGTATTTCAAACTTCATTAACAAGAAACACATTAATATGGTAAAAAAAGAACCTAATATTAAAAGTAATAATCCGTATTCTATTGTCATTATAAATCTTTTGGTTTCTTTTCTGGTACAACATTAGATACTTTTGAATCTTCTTTTGTGTGTATTATTACTTCACTAGCAGCTTCTTCTTGTTCTCTAATACTATCTACTATATAATTAACTCGTTCAGCATAATCAGCTGTTGTTGAATATGCTTTTAATGTTTTAATTAAAACTTTAGGATCAAGTGGTTGTCCTAAAACTAACATTTTAGTTCTAACTTCTCTAAACTCCTCATATGCTGGGTGATTGTTTAAAAGTTTTACAAAAAATTGTACGCCTTGACATTTTGTAGGAAATACTCTAACACCCCAACCTTTCCACTTTGTACGGCCTTCTAATAACATATGTGGTACAGTTTTATCATAAGTTCTAATACCAAATAGATTATTACCCTCTACAGCAAAACGACTAGTACCCCAACCTGATTCTAAAGCGGCCTGTGCCACAATCATTTCCATAGGTACTCTTTCAGTCCTAGGTGTTTCAAAGTTAACCCAATCAACACATTTACGAACAGCAGCAACAAATTGAATATCATTATTATATTCAAAGGCTGGCTCTTGTAAACCTAATTTATTTGCCCAATCGGTATAATATTCTTCTATTTCTTTTTTAATTAAATGTTTTGTGTATGGATTTGGAAAGAAAGTTCCTGTTATATAAGTTGTTAATAAAACAACCATACATATGGAAACAATTCTTAATATTTTATTTTTTGCTTTCACTTAACCCTCGCTATATATTCGTAAGCTTGTATAGGTTTTTCATCTACATCATCATAAACATAATCTAGCTTTTTTTGAAAGAAATCTAATTTGTCTCTATATTGAGACACATTATCAAATATTTTTTGTGCTTGTATATCTGTAAAGTTATTATGAATATCTTTTACCCAATTACCCTCATAATATACTCTTTGTGTACCTGACTTATTACTTGGTTTAGCTAGTTCTCTAACTTGTATAACTGCCTCACCTATTCTAGCCTTTAAATAAGGGTCTAGTTCTTTTACCTGTCTTCTTGCCATCACTTCTCTCCATTTTATAAATCAAGGCCGATTTCATTTAACTTTGGTCTAAAACTGTAAAACAGTTTATTATGATTACCAGTATCACCTACATTGGCCATTTGATATAGGTGTACCATTTCGTGGCCTAAAGTGTCCACAAATTCCTTTTTGTTTCTATAGTAAGGCAACATTTCTAAATGATAAACTCTTGTGCCTTTTCTACGATATTCCCAAGCTATGACTTGTCCATAACAATGTTTTTTGGACTCGTCTTTGTAAATCTTTTTTATTTTAATATCATTAAAAGGTGATAGTTTACCTTTAAACACCGTCCTATTAATTAAATTAAAATAATACTTAATGTCTTTATAGGTTGTTTTATACTTCCTATTAGACACTAGTTCTCTTTTGAGTTTTGTTTTAATTTTTGACTTATCCATTTCTTAAATACCTCTCTAAAAAATAAGTATATTATAAAAACCAAACAGACCATAATAATTAAAAATATGTCTTTTGGTATAAATGTATAAATCACCTGTAAGATACTGTGTATCTGTTCAATAACGCTCATAATTATTATTTACAATCGTCTTTAATTTTAGTATCTTTTAATAAAGCACACTTATATTCTTTGTCTGCTTTTAGTCTCATATCAGCTAATACGCCTTCCATAACTGTAGGCAAGTATTGTTGTAATATAACGATTGATTGTAAAGCAAATTGATGAGCAACTTTTTCAAGTTCTTGTTCCATCAATTTAGATACATCAACATTTGTACCGTTAACTTTTGATTGTATCACGTGGCCTATCACAGCCTTGTTGTATTCATTAGCCATAACCGAGTTCATAAAACTCGTCAAACTAAACCATAATGTAGCAAGGATAATTGCTAATGTTATCAAGTATTTTTTCATAATATATTCTCCTTTATATTATTTAGGATAACATAAACTGACTAAGAAGTCAAGCGTTAAAAAGTGTTGAAAAATAAGGGTTTTTGATAGGGTGTGATTGTCACACCCTAAAAAATAGAGATAATTACTTTGATTCTCTTAAAAAGTTGTCATTCCAGCCAAAGGTTTCTTTTACCATATCAGCTGTTAGACCTTTATAGACCTTGTTTAATTTTCTGTCTTTTACATTTATTAGTAGTTCAGCCTCACTTTGATGTAGGCCTTCTAACATTTGTATAAACAAGGTTTCTTTACGAGTCTTAGAAAGAGAGTTGTCACCACCTTTAATAAAAAGGTATAACTTTCTTGTCTCATTCTTTAAAAACGTATGTTCAGTACCCAAAGGTGCCTCATTTCTAATATAAGGCGGTGTTCCTTCTGGTAAATCCCAAGTTATGTTTGGATCAAAAGCTGCTTTTAAAACTTGTCTAAGATAAGGTTGATCGTATTTTTTTAATACTTCAATCTTCTTAGGTTTATCTTTAGCATTATTGACTTTAGTAAAAATCTCGTGTAAGGTTTCACCACCACTACCACTCGTGCTGGCCATAGCCGTCATAGTTCTTTTACTAATTAGGTTTGGATTTGTTTTTGTTTGTTCCATTATTTACTCCATATATATGTGTTCAAAAGTCATTAATATTTTCAATCATTGACTTCAATTTATTTTCTATAAAGTATGGTAACAGTAGCGACCTGTCAGGCACTTTATAGCTTCTAAATGTATTTATAATGTTTTCCTCTATCGTTTTTGGTATCTGAGAGAGGTCAATTAACTTCTTGTTTCTATTAAAGTTCTTTTTGGTTTCTGACCCTAATGGTATGTTTTCTATATTTGACCACTCTTCCAACTTTTGTTTAGTAATAGGTTTTTGTCTTTCACCTTTTACAAACACATCATCATCACTTAATATATTTGGTACACCATCTGATCTGTCACCTTTTATTATTTGTTCTCTTAAAAACTTAATAGGGTCTTCTTGTTCGCCAATATAAGACTTTAAAAATGGTGACCATTGGTATACATCACCATAATGTTGTAATTGTATAAAGTCTTTATCACCCGAAATAATTAAATACTTACTTTCTTCTCTTAATTTTACAAGTGTGGCTATTATATCATCTGCTTCGGAATTTTCAACGTACATTACTATATAAGGAAAACTTTTAGCAATTTCATTTTTAATTTCTGTAATAATACTAAAGATATTATCCCAATCAAAAGGGCCATCTAGTCTGGCCTGTTTTCTACTGTGTTTATAATGTGGAAAAAAGTCTCTACGCCAAGGATCACCAGCGTCTGAACATAATACCATTGTACCATATTCCTCTTTAAACTTTACATTAAAACCTCTTAATGAGTTTAACACCATATGCCTTATCATTTCTTTATTTGGTTTTACATCACCTTTACCTCTTACCTGAGCCATAAGGTTTGATATTAAAACTTGATTAAGGTCTACGAGTATCATTCTTTAAATATTTTTTCTTGTACCATTTAGCAAAGTTTGGATTTGTATCTAATATTAATTGTACTTCAAAAGCTGGTACTTGGTCACTTCTAATACAATCAGCAACATTCTGCCAATCTTTCTTTTTATATTTTACTAACTTTAAACTCATTCGTGTTCACCACCTGGATCATTAGCGTCTAATGGTACTTTGTAAGGATTGCCTTGTTTATCTCTTGCCCAAGTATATGCTCTTTGTCTACCTACGCTGTGATAATCATTAAAGTTCCACTTTGTATCTAAACTTTTTCTAGTAAAAATAATACCAGCAATTACTAATATGTGAGCAATTATACTAGTTGTTAGTGTAATACCATAATGTAAAAAGTTCATTGTCATTTGAGCAAATATAAATGCCCAAGTTGTAGCTAATATTGTTAATATTTGAAATCTTGTAACTTTAGGTAATATAGACTTAAATGCTTTGTCTTCATTAAAAAGTTCTGGCAATATGTGTCTAATTATTTTGTACAAATCATTTACCATATTTACTCCAAGTTTTATCTAACACATAATACCATACACCATTAATCATAGGTTCTATAACGGCGTCAGCGCCTGCTAATGCCCATTCAGCACCAGTAATTAATCTGTTACAAGTCATAGCAATTACTATGTGGCCTAAAGTATAAATGAAAGCACGGCCTATACTTGTACCTATTAAACTTCTTAATGTATTATATATTCCGTTTTTAAATTCAGTCATTTTTTTAAGAGAGGTGGCGTGTTTGCATCACGCCACACACTTCACTTATTAGTTAATTGGTGCTAATTCAGATTTTCTAATACTTACTTTGTGATTAGAATATTTGAACGGTGTACCATAAAGTGCTTGAATACCAGCAGCTACGATAGCTCTAGTAGGTGTACCTAATCTGTAATAAGTTCTACCTTTAACTTTATTACCATAGATCATATAACCTTCAGCTCTTAAAGTATCAATCATAGCTCTTGGTGATTCTAAGTCAAACTTAGTTCTAATTGTTTTCCAAGCTACATTCGCTCCTTTAGATAAAAGGTTTAGCACTTTTTGTTTTTTTGATAAAGATTTTCTGCCTCTTGTTTCAGCAGTTCTTTTAGCTACTTTTACTTTCACTAATTCATCTTTACCAAATAGGTTTTGTAATGATTTCAACATTATATTCTCCTTTTTAGTTTCAAATCAACTATTTTACAACCTGCTAAGGCGATTGCTTTTGCAATTCTGTTAGTCATCTAAACTATCTCCTTCAAACAAACCTGCTTGATCGTTTAGATCCTTTAATTCGTTTTTAAAATCTTTACTTAATGGTTTTGTATCTTTTATTTTTTCTAATATTAAAGAGTAATTAATCTTTGCTGTTTGTGTACCATCTTTTAAAATGTTTAAACTTACCATCTTGTCTGATAATTGTTGTGATGGATGTTTCATACCAAAATCTCTATAAATTAAACCTCTAATTAAATCTACTATGATAGCTAAGTCTTTTGTAAAACTTGCTTTATCTGTTTTAACGGCCAAATCATATAATTGTTTTAATAAGTTCATACTAATATCATCAACAGCCGTTTCTACAAACTGTTTTGTTTGTTGATCTCTTAATTTTTCAGCTGCTTTAGGATCAACAGTTTCTATTTTATCGTTTCTTCTAACAATACGATCCGTAGGAAAGTGTATTATTTTTTCATCTTCACTCACTAATAATCTCACCCTTAAAGTTCACCTTTCCTTGGTCAGCAAAAAACTCAACCAATTGATTATAACCGCCTATAAGTTTTCCGTCAATCTTAATTTGTGGCATAGTTCTAACTTGTTTACCAATGTCTTCTAACATAGCTTCAGTAGATTTAAAATCTTCCATTTTTTTTTCTGTATATGAAAGGCCAAGATTCTTTAGTAAAGACTTGGCCTTTACACAATAAACACAGTTATTTTTACTGTAAACTATTATTTCCATTAGAGTTATCCTTTTTCATAAGGTTTTCGTAAGCTATATTTGCCTTAGTTTTTAAATTATAAGCGTCAACAGCTTCCTCAATGGTATAGTTATACATCTTATTAAACTCACCCATTGGTAACCTTAAACCAATCCAAGCTCTATAGTAACCAGTTGTCGTCATAGTTACATCTTTAGCAAAGATTTCATAACCTCTAACAGGTGTATCTTTAATCAAGTTTACTATTGTTGACTCAACTTCACTAACAACTGTTTTTGTATTAGTTTTGCCAAGTTCAGTTATGAATTGTTTACTTGATTTATTCATTTCACCTTTGATAATGTCGGCCAATTCTGCCTTAGCAATCATCATACCCTTTTCTATTGCTAGATTAAGGTCAGGTGATACAGCAGTTCCTACACCAAAGATACATTCTCTATCTTTATTTTTGCCAAAGGTAGAAGTATCACAAGCTTTCTTTTCAGAAAAGTCAGCCATATACCATTTTGGTACTTGATTTAAAGTCTTACCTTTTTCAGACTTTATATTGTAAGTTGAAGAGCAATTAGCTAGTAATAAACCAGCACAAACTACCATTACAACTTTTAATTGTTTCATCATATATTAATTTACCTCACTCTTTACAGTATATACTAAATCTTGTAATTTGTCAAGTCCCATTGAAATGTAGTCTAAAAACTCACTTCCAGACATTCCAGTTACAATAATCAGTATAAGTGAGATTATGATTATATTCTTAATCATTTAACCTCCCATTCACCATTTATTTTTAAACACGTCTTTCCTGGTGTTTTAAAGACGTGATTTGGCCGACTATAGTATCGGCAATATTCTGGAGCTGATGTGTCTCTATAATAAAATTGAGCAAATAACTCCCAATAACCTGGTGTTTCAATGCCTTTTTTACCGTCAGCACACTCCAAAACTTCTTTTTTAACAATATTATCACCCTCTTGTTTAATCTCAACTTTAACATAACAATATTGTCCATTGACCTCATTTGGTTCAATCGTTTTAATTTTTGAATATAAAATCTCTTCCGCTTTTGATATACCTAAAAATATTACACTAAAATAAAATACTGTTATAATAATAATATACCAAAACAAACTATCTCTTAAATGACTATCTTTTTTAATTTTCATCTTTTTTCAATCCATTGTCCATCTGGTAACTGACACGCTGTACCAAACACAGCTCTTCTATTAGGACTACCAATACCAATTAATGGCCATTGTTGTGTAATATCTACCGTAGCGTCATAGTCTTTACATTTAAAAGGACCTTTCATATATGAGCTACTTGTTTTAATAATGCCACTATTGCCTGTTTTAGTATTGTACCAATTTGTATATGATTGTTTTTCTGGACCTGTATTTAAATGATCTACAAACACAGCATTGTGAACATCATAATCTGATTTGTACATAAGGTCGGCGCCTTTAAAAGCACCAACCAAAGCACAAGCACCTATAGCATATGGATTATCAACTCCCATTTCAACACATACAGATGTTGTGGTTGATCCACCTAACACAGCACCCATTGTAGTTCTATTTGTGGAACAATTAGTTAGCAATAAACTAACTAGTAAAATCCATATCAGCTTCACGTATCGCATTACAAATTATCTCACTATTTACACTTTTAACAATATAATAATCTTCGGTGTTGTCAATAACATACTTTTGAGTAAAGTTATTTTCTTTCCAAAAGACTTCAGCCCTTGCTGAAACTGGTCTAAAATAATGTGTACCATCATTGGCACTTGAGCAAATAAAATCACCTATCATTATTTTGACCACGCTTTCTTTTGATAATCTTTAATTGAGTTCCACTCACCACTTGCCCAATTAGAGATACCATTACTTGTATCTTTTACAAAATTACTTACATTTTCTGGTGTTTGTTTTACAAAGTTCACCGTGTTACCAGGTAAGTTCTTTAAATCTTCTTTTGTTTTAGATAGGTCTATTTTACTTTGATTAAAACCTTGTTTTTGAAACTCAACTGTTTCACACCAGTTTTTTTCTAACCAAGATGTCTTACTTTCACAAACTTCATAATTAACTTTATCTTTACCAGGATTTCTGTTGTTTGAATCCATACTTCCTTCTGACTTAGCAACTGCCATAGTCATAAGGGTGATAATAGTTAAGAACATCATTACTCTCATACTATATTTTCCTTCCCATAGTTTTAAAGTCCTTAGCGTCAACGATCATATAAGGCCCTTTATTATATGCCACACTAATAGTTTTACCAGCAGGAATTTGTGTAGCGTAAACTCTCTTAGCTGTACTACCGCCAATTCTATTACCACAAGGTATAGATGGCCTACATTTTAAATCTGGCATATCATAACCCTCAAAGGTATTATTTACTTTACCAGTATCTAAATCAATATTAACACCAAGTGATTTTATCCACTTATAGTGTTGCTTCTTCAACAGTTCTAGTTTCTGTTTTTTCATCATCAAAATTATTATATTCAGCTTCTTCTTGTCTCATCTTTTGAGCATAAGTCACACCAAAAAAGGCCATATAAAAAGCGTCTCTAGGATTTGGTGTTTCATACAAAGCTAACAACTTATCAAACTTAATATCAACAAACTCATAATACTCGGGGTTTTTCTTTTTTAATTCAATGTGATCGTAAAAGAATTGAATACGATTTTTATAGATGTCGTGTTCTTTTTCATCTAAAGTATCTTTTTTTGAAAGTGCTACATCTTTATCTGTAGCAACTTTAAACTCTTTAAATAGTTCTTCTTTTGTGTATTTAAATGACATAATATATTCCTTTTGTTAGTTTGTTATTATCCTACCATAAAACGATAGAAAAGTCAAGCCTAATAAAATTGTTGATTTTACTAGTTTTTTTACTTCTGGAACCGTCCAGGATACGCCAGGATTGGCAATTTGTAGCTCTTGTGAGTAGTACATCATCTACTTTTTTCTACCTGTGATTGATTTTACTTTATTTTTAATATCGTTAAAAAATGAACCAAGTACCAAACAAAGGTACAGATATATCTCACCTGAATATGTAATGACTATCGCTGACATTAATATCATTAACATTAATATAAACATTTCCATATTATTTACCTCTCATTTCTTCAGCTTCTAATTGTAAAGCTGTATCTATGTCTGATTGGACTTTTGCCCACTCATCAAACTCATCAACTTCTTTTTGTAGTTTATCTCTATATGTAATTAATGTATCTTTAGCGTCTACCACTTTTGTTTCAATACTGTTTAAATCTCTATAATTTATATCATTCAATTTATCAAGTGCTGAATTTAAAATGTCTATTGTAGCTATTGTTTCTATCATAGTATCTCCTATACTCCCAAAGCCTTTATTGTTGTTTCTTCATCAAGTGGTAATGGTCGGCCTTGTTTTAACCAATCTACCATTTGCTCGAAGTAGAAGGCCTCATCATCTTTGCCCTCAGCTTCTAAAATCTTTTGTGCCATTTTAAAAAACTTTAAAACGGTCATATCTTTCATACCTGGCTCAATAGCCCTTACTACATTACCTGGTCTTTGATTTGACATATTTGTCCTCCTTTTTAAAATCTTCTAAATGGTTTAAATTAGCGTGACTGCCTTTATCATCAATGGCATATGCTAATGTAGCTGTATGTTCTTTAATTGTTTTAGCAAATAATTCTTTTGCCTCATCATAAGTTTTAACTATAGTTTTTGTGGTCTTGTCTAATGGTCGCCACTCTACTATTGAAAACTCAACAGCATTGTCAATTATATCTTGTTCCCAATCTGTTTGATGACTATTCATTATTCGTCCTCCTCAAAATCTGCCATTTGTTCAGCAATATTAAACGTATCATCTAATTCTTTACCGTGAGCAGTCTTCCAAAACTTATCTTTATGTTTTTTTGGTGCCGCTTCTGATAAATTATATGATGTATCGCTACCGTCTTCCCATATACCAGCAAAGTCCATACCTGGTTCATAATATTTTAAATTTATACTAACGTCATCATTTTCATCATAGAAATAATTAAACGCTTCAGTTGGTGGTGACCAAGCCGATTGAAAAGAAAAACATATCTTATCATCTTTTCTTGTTGTACCATAAAACTCTTTTACTTCCCATTTGGTTCCCCAATTATCAATTGACCATTGATACCAATTTTCTTTTTCTTCAACAGGCATAGGTCTTAAATAATTTAATAAACCGTGTTCTTTTTCTTTTTCATTATTATCCTCTTTTACAATGTCCTCTATTTCATCTAATATTTTTTTAGGACCTTTTATCTCAACATAATTATCACACCAATTAGGCATTTATTTCTCCTTCTTTAACTGTATATTCTTGGTAACCATCTGTTGTATGTACATCTGTTTCACTAACTAATGTATCAATTTCTACATCACCATCTTCTTTAGCATATTCATTGTCCTCATTATAAACAACTTTACCATAATATTCTGTATCATTACTTTCTAAATAATCAGCGTCAACCATATAGGTTTCAACACCATTTTTTGTTTCAGTAATTTCGTGGTTAATCTGTGAGTGGTCAATACCACATTCTTCAAATAGCTTATCAGCTTCGTCTTTATTGTTTGCTAATACTTCTTGTTCAATACATAAAGTATAATAAGTTTTCTTTCTGTATAGGTTTTTACCTAAATCTTCTTTCATAGGGTAAACATTTGTATCAATAGACATAATATAATCCTCCTTTGTTATTTTTTATTGTCTTCACTACTCATTAATAATATAATATAGTGTATTGCTTTTAATAAATCTTTTCTATTTTTACCATCTTTTTTACCATATCTACACAAGTATTTGATGGCATTGGCTTGACAAAAATCTTTATCAATACCTAATTGTCTTAACATATCTTGTACTTGGAAACCGTCTTTAGTTGTACTATAGTGTTCACCATAAGTAGATTTAATGTAATCGTGTATTTCTTTAACTATTTTATCTTCATTGTATTTCATAATTAACTCGCTTTCTTATTTAAGTTTTTATATGTATATTTGTCTGTTAAACTTGGAGCAAAATCGTATTTAAAAAATTGTCTGCCATTCCACAATTGACCATAGTCATTAAATAATGAATTGTCTCTATATGCTATGTCACCAAAGGCGTCTTCATAAGTTTCATAATATTCGTCACCAGTTAATACTTCAACTTTAGTATTACCAACAAAGTTTGTAGCTACTTCTTTATAATTTTTATCACAGTAATTTTTAATCTTATCTTTGTTTCTTAACAATAGATTTAAATATTTTAATGGTACATTTCTGAATATGGTAGAATATGAATAAAAGAATTGATCGTATCTTTCATCTGAATCTTGGTACTCTCTACCATAAACTAAATGTATTGTATTATTTTTTGTCAACATATTAATCACCAAATTTTAGTAAGTAAGCCATTTCATCAAAATCAACCATATTTGTAACTAAACTAATATTGTCAATCTTTTCTAATTTACTAGCAGCGTCATCTAAAGTCATTTCGTTATTAACTAACTTGTCTTTAATGTCATCAACTTGTTTTTCAACTTGTTCTGTAGCGTATTCTTTCATTTTCATAGTGTTTTCTCCTTGTTTATATTATTAATCGTATCATACTTTTTATTATATGTCAAGCCGTTTTTTAAGTCACTTAATAAAACTCTTTTAAGTGAGTTATCTTTTTGAAGAACCAGAGCATATATTCTTGTATCTAATTTGTTTTTCATATACTATTATAATAACATACCTGGCCTATAAGTCAAGCGTTATTTTATATTGATTTTACTTGCTTTTTAAAGTAAATGTTCTGGTTTTGTTCTAGGGAAGGGTGGCTTTTGGCCTATTTCCAGTTATTTTTGACCCAATTTTGGTCTGATTCGTGTGGTTTTGGATTACCGTGGAATATGGCCACTTTGGCCAATGGTGATTCTTCAAATGTCCAACTCTTTTTATGAAATCTGGTCTGACTACGGTCCAACCACTTATACGATTGTGTCCAAGTATCGGGAAATGTCTTTAGTTTCTTTACACCAGGTTGTTCTTTAATATAATTTGTTATAACATTTTGGTCACCTTGTAAAGTCATATCTTTGGCCTTGTTTTTAAGAAATGGTCTCCATATGAAATCTGTAGCATTTACATTATTAAACTTTAATATACTAGAATTATACCATATACCTGGTTGACCAAAGTCTCTCATTACACAAAAACTATCGTCTGTTTCAAATGTAGCAAAACAATCAATGTTGTCTTTTATAACCACATCTAAATCCATATAAAGATTTGTACCATTTAAATTAGCTTCAGGACTAAACAATGTTAACTTGTTCCAATAACCCTTGTATTCTTCAAATGGTAATTTTCTTATTTCAAAGTTATGGCCTGTTATGGTTTTATGTAATTTAATTCTATCTGTAAATAATATAAATCTGTGTGGTACAGTTAAATGTCTTTGTACCATATTGTACAATGTTTGTACATAAAGTGGTTTAAACTTTAATCCCCAATTTACACATACAAAGTTTATCATAGATTTAACCAGTTAAACACCGCTCGCATACTTAGTATGAGATAAGCTAATTCCATTAAAGTTCGTGGTAAATCATTATCTTTAATTCCAAAATAAACCCATAAACTACAAGAGATACAACTTAATGTCCAACCAATCCATTGTGTTGATATGTTGGCACTAGATAAAATATAAACACTCACCATAGCCAGTATAAAACCTAACCAACGGCCTTTGTTTAATTTTTGATAGTATCTTATTTTCATATGTTTTGTTGATCCATTAAGTTTTTATAAGCCACACCTTTTTCTATTTCTTCAACTGTAAATTGGTTTTCAGCAACAAAGTTTAACCAACCTGCCATAGTTTTATGACCTGGTTTTAATGGTTTTTCAATATACTTTAGGTCTTTAGATGATACTGCTGAAGCAATATTATTGTCGTGTGTAAAAACAGGTACTTTATTTAGTACAGCGTCAATAGCTGTTAAACTCATATTAGTAACTAAAGCGTGGCAATTCTTTAGATCGTCTTTAATGTCTGTATTCCACCATTCATTATTTGGTCTAGGTTTATTTCTAAACTTTATAGGCCTATCTGTAAACTTTCTTATTTCTTTTGTTGCTAATTCTACCCATTCGTGTTGACTCATTTGATTTGTACATCTTGTAACTGTTTCGGAAGATGGTGCTATTAATATGTGTTCAGTTTGTCCAGTATACCAACCCTTAAACTTTACATCAATACCTTGACTTTCTAGTTTTTGTAATCTCTTACCATCACCTACTTTACCTCTAATGGTGTGTAGTTCACCTTTTATAATTCTAAAATAAGTCTTATCATAATCGTTAATCTTTGGACTAGGGTATCGTGTTATTTGTTCAGTTAAATAACCTGTATCTACATACCACCATTCTTCTTTGTTCTTTTCGGCCTCCATAATCTTTTCTATTTGATTATCGCCTAAACCCCAAAAGAAGT
>Ga0208160_1000812_pt1 | contig 13936 bp, 27 predicted proteins | sample CB_VirMetaG_FD_184536 | JGI IMG/M metagenome (GOLD analysis project Ga0208160, IMG submission 184536) | Freshwater to marine saline gradient viral communities from Chesapeake Bay - CB_1504_1 Viral MetaG (SPAdes) (version 4) | ecosystem: Environmental > Aquatic > Marine > Coastal | place: USA... | reverse complement strand
CAAAAGGGAAGCCACAGTGTTCTCTAAGCTCATCTAGGGCATGGATCAGTTCATCTTCAATCTCATTCTCGCCTGTGGCTTGACACACAAACTCTTCCCTGTCGAAGTATTTAAACATCCGTATATTCGCCCTCTATAGGTTCTTTAGTAACATCAGTTTCAACAGACCCCGCACCTATACCAGAGATGGTTATAGACACCGCAGATCTACCTCCAGCACTATCTTTCTCAAAGTAGCTTAGAGGTAACATGCGATCCATCACTAGTTTCCATGCAGCCGCTTGATTCTTATGTTCGTCATCTAGAGCAGCATCGAAGATAGCATCTAACACCTTACGTGACTTAGGTGAAGCCAACATACGAGCTTTGTACTCATTGATAATACTTGCGTCACCTTTAGGTCTACCTCTAATACCTCTAGATCCTTTAGATTTAGAGACTACATCTGTTTTCTTAGGTCTCCCTCGTTTACGCTTAGGTGGCTCATTATCAATATCCATATGTGTATTTTACCTTCTAGCTTTTCTAAAGAATACAATATCATTATAGCATATTTTTCTGTGTTTGTCAAGTCCTTTTATGTGTTATTTTACAGTGCGGAAGTTTTCTTTAGTATTCAAGAGGTTAGGTATGTTAGTGAACACTTGCTTTTCCTAGTTTTTCCTAATTTTACTTTTGATGTACAGGAGTGCCTACTATAGATTTACAACAGACACCAGCCCTCCCCCCGTCCCCTCTAGCATACCCCAGCCCTCATGTCAACAAAAGATTAACTTGGCATGGTTATTGCATACAAGAGTTGGCATGAGTTTTGCATGAGGTACAAGAGTTGGCACGATTATTGCATGAGGCGTAGCCTAGGGTGTAACCATAGTTGACAGGAGAAGTCAAGAGAAAAAAAGAGTTGACAAAAGTGGACAAGTGTGGGCCAGAGTAGGAGCCTTTAGCACACCCCAGTAACCACAGTCCAATTGATTCTACCTATCAGATCCTGGGATTCGATAGGAACAAATGTTGTTGACAGTGTGCACTCGTTGTCTATAATGATCACCAACAACAACACAGACAGGAGATAGACAACATGATCAAACTATCAAAAGCTAGCAAGATGCCGTGTCGTTCATGGTCGCTACAGGCACTCACGACATGTCCGGGATCAAAAGACACCAACGGCGAACTAGTGGATGCCTGCAAGGGATGCTATGCGACTAAAGGAAACTATCGTTTCCCTAACGTCAAAGCACCACGAGAACACAATCAAGAAGACTGGCAGCGTGATTCATGGGTTGATGATATGGTAGCAGAACTGGACAACGACAGGTACTTCCGCTGGTTTGACAGTGGCGATATGTACCACATTAAACTGGCACACAAGATACTCGAAGTGATGCAGCGCACACCATGGGTTAAGCACTGGCTGCCAACACGGATGCACAAGTTCGACAAGTTCGCCAGTGTTATCAATGACATGCAAGCACTACCTAACGTAGTCGTGAGATTGTCCAGTGATAGCATACGTGGCGGTATTATTGCTGGTGAGACCACTAGCACTATAATTCCAACGCCAGATCATGCTACTGTTGACATGACAGTGTGCGGCGCGTATGATCGCGCAGGCAAGTGTGGCACGTGTCGCGCATGTTGGGACAAGTCAGCGCAGGTTATCGCATATCCTGCACATGGACGGACAATGATTAAACTAGTGGAGCTAGCAGCATGAATGTGAAATTAACAATCAAAAAACACAATGGTTTGTGGGCAGTATTTAGAACACTAGACGCGTGGGGGCCGGTAATGATAGCCTACAATAGGACAGCACCAGACGCGCAGGATTACGCTTGGCAGTGTGCTAAGGCATACTCAGATCATGGTGATGATGTGATGGTAACAATAGACGCACGAGGAGAGTAGACATGACAGACGAACAGGAGCATACTAGCGACGAACTAAAGACAGCGCAGGAACTACCATTCTGGAAGGGCTGCCTGTGGTGGATTTGGGGTTTTACGATTGGACTAATCATAGGAGCATAGGAACATGAGCGCAGTAGAGGGCGTATGCCTGCACCAGATCATTAGAGAACTGGGAAAGATAAAAGAGAGTATGCGGGAGGATCTATCAGCTGTAGAATCTGAACCAGATTGGAGAATCCTCTGGAATCATATTGACGAACTAGACGAACTGATAGAGAATATCAACAACGCGTAGCAACAGGAGCATGAAAATGGATTTATACAGCGACGACTTCTGGCAGTGGCTAGACAAGTGCCCAGTAAACCACAACGCCAGTGTGCACAATGTGGATATGTACGGCACCAGACTGGGCAGTGTCAACTTTTGGATTGAAGACGAAGACAACGAAGAAGAGGAGCAATAGACTATGGATTTATTCGAGACACTAGGTAGCGCCATCATTGGAGACATTGACACAGCACGTGAGCGTGCAGACGCTAGAGCGATTCACGAGCTACACAAGGCAGACGATAGTGAGCCGGTCGAGTATGTGGTCACTGTAGAGATGATCGTATCTGCTACGTCAGAAGACGAAGCGAAACAATACGCACAAGATATACTTGACACAGCAGAACAAGAGCTGCGAGACTTGATAGACACAGACATAACAGGAGCATTCGAGGCATGAATATATTTTATCTGGACAAGTGCCCAACACGGGCAGCACAGCAGCAGTGCGATAAGCACGTGGTTAAGATGATCCTAGAGAGTGCGCAGATGCTCTCTACGGCTCACCATGAGTACAACAGCGACCGTGCAGTGTACAAAACAACACATAAGAATCACCCTAGCACTGTATGGGCTAGAGAATGCACCAGTAACTATCGCTGGCTGTACGACCATATGATGTCCCTGGGAGACGAATATACCCGTCGCTATGGTAAGGTACACTTGACCATCCAAAAGTGCCGTGAGGCGCTCAGAGAGCCGCCAGAGGGTATGCCGTGGAATGTACACCACACACAGCCGCCACAGTGTATGCCCGACGAATACAAGCGCGAGTGCACCATAGAGGCTTATCGCTTGTACTACGCCAGCAAAGCTGATACAATCGACATGCGCTGGACTAACGCCAGCAGACAGTTTTTTAACCAACAGGAGGTAGCAGCATGAATAACAGAACAAAATTTGGTAAAACCGTAGACGTAGAAAAGCCTTACGCCACATTCAAGAACGCCCAAGGCTGGGAATGGAGAGTGCTTAAAACATACCAGAGTGCAAAGAAAGAACAAGATAACCCCTATGCACGCTGGTTTGTTGCAGCCAAGTCTCCAATGACGTATGATAGATGGGAGTACGGTGACACCTATGCGAGAGAAGTAGAGCAATACGGGCACCTAGTATCAGCAACTAGTAATTGGTTAGAGGAGTATTTGAGTGAGTGATTCATATAGCTATGATATAGACATAACAGACCCAAACGACGTAGAAGACCCTATAGACCGCATGATTAGGGACTTGGTGGACTACAAGCTAAACATGTGCAGCGTGCAGGAGCTACTGGCTATGGCTGGTAGTTGGATGTCACAAGACCTAGAAAACCGACCATTAACTGAGATACAGGAAATTCACGACGGACTGTTTGCACGAAATAAGGAGATGCACTAATGCGATGCAAGGCATGTGATATTATATTGGAGAACCACGAGTTAGCCAGAAAAGACAAGATAACTGGAGAGTATCTGGACTTGTGCAGCACTTGTGCACAACACAGCAATGATGCACTATACCGACCAGAGGAGGCAGAAGACTACGGATATTACGATTTTATACAGGAGGAGCTTGCGTTATAGAAAAAACAGGTGTATAATACTATGGTAATGAACGATAAATTCATTACAACTAACTGTTCAATCGCTAACTATAGGAGAACGATAAATGGCGGTAATTGAAGGTAAAGCACAGTTCATCAACGTGAAAGAAACTGAGGTTTTCGAGGGTAAAGACACTGGACGGTATACAGTGACTCTGACTCTCAACGACGAGACCAGCAACGAACTATCCAGCAAGGGTGTTCGCTTGAAGTCTTATGGCGATGGTGACGATGCCATTCTACAGCGAAAGTTCGCTAGTAAGTACCCAGTGCGCGTGATAGACGCTGAGGGTGAGCCGTTTGCCGGTGACATCCCATCAGGCTCTACAGTACGCATCTCGTACAAGTACGGGGACGAACACCCTGTGTACGGTGTACCTGTGTACATGGACGGCATTCGCGTGTTAGAGATGGGTGCGGCTGGTGTTGACGCAGCACTCTAAGTTCATGGGCCACGAGTCGTGCGACCAGTGCGGCTCCTCTGATGCCAAGGCAGTCTACAGTGATGGTGGGAGCTATTGTTTCTCCTGCCACGCTGTAGGCAAAGCCTCTGGTAAGCCCACGGTAGAACCTACGCCACTGAGGAGAAAATTGGAAGTAACAGGAGTCATTGCAGATATTCCTGATAGACGTATCAGCAAGAACACATGCAAGAAATACGGTGTGACAGTTGAGTATGACTCTCAGGGTAAAATATCCAAGCACATATACCCGTACTACTCCTGCGACACTGATGAGGTCAAGGGCACCAAGGTACGCCTAGTGAAAAACAAAGACTTCTTTGTCACTGGTAGCACTGAGGGTGTTGGCTTGTTCGGTCAGCAGGTGTGCAAGGGTCGCGGTAAGTACCTGACGATTACTGAGGGTGAACTGGACTGCCTGTCTGTGTCTGAGATGGTGGGCAACAACTATGATGTCGTGTCGCTGCGCTCTGGTGCTTCTGCGGCTGCTAAGGAAATCAAAGAGCAGCTAGAGTGGCTAGAGGGCTACGACAACATCGTGGTGTGCTTCGATAACGACAAAGCCGGTAAGCAAGCCGTAGAGGATGTCAAAGACCTGTTCAGCCCTAACAAGCTGAAGATTGTCAAGCTGCCTATGAAGGACGCTAGTGACATGCTACAGGCCAATAAGATCAAGGACTTCACCAGTGCATGGTGGGACGCTAAGGTCTATCAGCCTGACGGTATTATCAGCGGTAGCGATACATGGGAAGCACTCACCAGCAAGATAAAGGTGCAGAGCATACCATATCCGTGGCAGGGACTCAACAGCCACACCAAAGGATTCAGACCCTACGAGCTAGTGACGATTACGTCAGGCTCAGGTATGGGCAAGAGTCAGATGGTGCGGGAGCTAGAGTATTACCTGCTCAATGCCACTGAGGACAACATAGGCATCCTAGCGTTGGAGGAGGACATAGCTAGAACTGCTCTTGGCATCATGTCAATAGCGGCAGACTGTCCCTTGCACCTAGAGGAGGATCTAGACCCTGATGCTGCCTTCCCTTTCTGGGAGCAGACTATGGGCACTGGGCGGTACTATCTGTTTGACCACTGGGGCAGCACAAGCGAAGACAATCTGTTGGCTCGTGTGCGCTACATGGCAAAAGCGTTAGACTGCAAGTGGATCATTTTGGATCACTTATCCATTGTCGTATCAGCGCAGGAGAATGGCGACGAGCGTAAAGCTATCGACGCTATCATGACGAAGCTACGATCACTGGTGCAGGAGCTAGGCATTGGACTCTTCCTCGTGTCTCATCTGAAGCGCACACAGGGCAAAGCACACGAGGACGGAGGGCAAATCAGCCTGAGTGAGCTACGAGGCTCTCAGTCCATTGCACAGTTGTCTGACATGGTTATTGGCTTGGAGAGAGATCAGCAGAACGATAATGAGGAGAAGCGCAACACAACCACAGTGCGTGTCCTCAAGAATCGTTACGCTGGACTCACAGGTGCCTGCTGTTGGCTGAAGTACGAGAAGGTCACTGGTAGGATGATGGAAACAGCAAAACCACAGGAGGAAGCAAATGGCCTCTAGTCCCATCTTTCTAGATGCAGAGACTAATGGTCTGAAGCCCACTAAAGTGTGGGTGGTAGTCACCATGCAGGACGGTGAACTACAGGAACATTACGATGCAGAGTCCCTAGAGTACGCTCTAAGAGGGCATGATGACGTAGTAGGTCATAATCTACTGGGTTACGATATACCTGTCCTGAAGCGTCTGTGGGGCATTGAGATAAGCAAAGAGCGTGTTAAGGATACCTTGGTCATGTCACGCCTAGCGAATCCACAGCTAGACGGTGGGCACTCTCTGAGAGCTTGGGGTGAGAGACTCCAGTTTCCCAAGGGAGACCACAGTGATTGGTCGAAGTTGTCTCCAGAGATGGTGCAGTATTGCCGTCGTGACGTAGAGGTTACAGCAGCACTGTACAAGAAGCTGGAGTGGGAGCTAAGACACTTTAGTGACCAGTCGGTGGAGCTAGAGCATGACGTACAGGACATCACACAGCAACAGGTACGCAACGGATGGCTACTGGACAGCCGTAGAGCTATTGAGTTAGTCGCTACGCTACGAGAGAAGCTATACGATCTGGAGGATGCCGTACAGGAAGCCTTCAGACCGCTACCGACATTTGTAAAGGAGATACAGCCGAAAGTAAAAAAGGATGGAGCCATCTCTGTCGTAGGTTTAAAGTTCTTGGGAGACTCTTGGGAGATCGTGGGTGGCCCTTTTTCTAGAGTAGACTACCCTGAGTTTAACTTGGGGTCTAGACAGCAGATTGGCAGATATTTACAACACTATGGATGGAAGCCCTGTAAGTTCACAGAGACTGGACAGGCAATTGTAGACGAGAAGGTGCTATCAGGTATCACCGGCATCCCACAGGCTTCTCTGATCTCAGAGTACCTGATGGTGCAGAAACGTATAGCACAAGTGCAGTCGTGGGTAGATGCAGTAGATGAGGACACAGGGCGTGTGCATGGTCAGGTCAACACTAACGGTGCAGTAACCGGCAGGATGACACACGCCAAGCCTAATCTAGCGCAAGTACCGGCATCACGAGCGCCCTATGGAGAGGAGTGCCGACGCTGCTGGACTGTCCCTGAAGGACATAAACTTGTGGGTTTTGACGCTAGTGGCCTAGAGCTACGGATGCTGGCTCACTACATGAACGATGAGGGCTATACCAATGAAGTCATTAACGGAGACATACACACTGCTAACCAGCAGCTTGCAGGACTTGAATCAAGAGATCAGGCAAAAACTTTCATCTACGCACTCCTGTACGGTGCTGGAGATGCAAAACTTGGAACAGTGGCAGGGGGAGGCAGAGGTGCTGGTAGCGAACTTAGAGAACGATTTATGCGTAATCTCCCAGCATTTGCAGCTCTTAAAAACAGAGTTACTGGAGAAGCAGCACAAGGTTGGATCAATGGATTAGACGGTAGGAGACTCTGGATTCGCTCTGAACACGCAGCACTGAACACTCTATTGCAGAGTGCCGGTGCATTAGTTATGAAACAAGCCTTGATTACTCTGGATAAGTATGCTAAACTATGGGGTATGGACTATAAGATCGTAGGTAACATCCACGATGAAATCCAAACCGAAGTCCCAGCATCACAAGCAGAGAAGTTTGGGCGGCTTGCAGTCTCTTGTCTAGAGGCAGCAGGTATACACTTTAACCTAAACTGCAAACTTGCAGGGGAGTATCAAATTGGAACTAGCTGGGCAGAAACACACTAACAAGAATACGTACTTTGAGGATGGACAGTGGTGGTATGTAGGTTGCAAAGACGGCGCAAAAAGAACCTTAGAGTCACATATAAAGAAAAACAAGACTAGGATGTTTGTTGACGGTAAATACGTCCCTAAGTCACACCCGCTACACAAGCCCGGACGCTACAAAGGCTTCACTGACGCAGCCTTCAGTTCTCTACAGAACTACGAGCTTGCCAATCAGGGTCAGGTGTACGTACTGGTCAACCCAGCATTTCCTGGTTGGTGTAAAATAGGGATGGCTGTGGACGCAGAGGATAGGCTAAAGCAGTATCAGACTAGCTCTCCCTACAGAGACTACGAGCTAATCAAAGCATATGATACTGATGACCGACGCACTGCTGAGAAGGCCGCACACGATCTTCTAGCGCAGTCACATGAACGCAAGGGCGAGTGGTTCTACATTCAACACCCTGTCGCTACAGAAATACTGGACGGACATTTTAATGAAAACAGTTAACACAGTTGTTGATGACATCTACGAACTGATGACCACAAAGTCTGCTGATGAGTCAGTGGACGTTGAGGCAGAGATTGACAAGTTCGGAGAGGCTGTCAAACAGCTAATGCGTACTGAGTTTATGCCTGATGCGCCTCGTGACGGACGTAAGCTACGCCTGTCCAACATAGGCAGAGACGATAGGTACCTGTGGCATCATTACAACGACACGAGTGCAGGAGAGGAGATCCAAGGGCACACGTATGTGAAGTTCATGTACGGACACCTAATTGAGGAAATGCTCTTGTTCTTGTGTCGCCTGTCAGGACACACGATCACTGATGAGCAGAAGGTATGTCAGGTAGAGGGCATCACTGGACACATGGACTGTCGCATAGATGGTATTGTGACTGACATCAAGTCTGCAAGTACCTACGGCTTCAGGAAGTTCAAGAGAGGCGCTATAGCCTACGAAGATCCATTTGGCTACGTTGACCAGTTGAAGGCATACGCCTACTCAGAAGGTGAGACTAAGTTCGGATGGTTAGTCATGGACAAGTCCAATGGTCATCTAACGTACCTGAAGTACGACCTAGAGGACACAGAAGCACCCGTCTATAACACCATCAAAGGTGACATTGCCGAAAGGATACGTCACGTAAAAAAGCTCGTAGAGGCAGAGGAGATACCACCAGTATGCGCAGAACCATTGGCGGATGGCAAAAGTGGAAATATGCGATTACCCGCAAACTGTTCCTACTGTCAGTACAAGCATTCATGTTATCCAGAACTGCGTACTTTTCTGTACTCAAACGGGCCAAGGTTCTTAACGGAGGTGGTACATGAGCCTAAAGTCCAAGAGATTACGGAGAACTAGCATCTATCGCTCTGGGCTGGAGAAGAAGTTTGCACAAGCAGCGCCTAAGCGTAGATACTTGTACGAACCCTACGATGTACCATACGTGATGCACAGGAAATACAAGCCAGACTTTGTTGACAAGAAAACTGGGGACTACATTGAGACTAAAGGATTCTTTAGGACAGGGGACACCCAGAAGTACACAGCCATACGGGATAGTATAGCACCCACTAAACTAATCTTTGTCCTGTCAGATCCTAACAAGAAGGTCAGGAAGGGATCTAAGATTACGATGGGGCAGTGGTGTCATAAGGAAGGTTTTGAATTTTACACAGTTGATGAGTATGTAGACCATGTCACTAACAATGGATGAAATAAAGGAGAGAGTATTGAAGCGGTACGATGCTGATGATATACTAGAAGCATTGGACATATCCGCTGAAGAACTGCTGGATAGGTTTGAGGATAAGTTTATCAACAGGCTGCACCAGTTTGAAGAAGAAACAAATGGAGATGAATGGGATGAGTATTGATAACGAAGGTAATACAGTAGAAGAAGATGATGAAGTCTTTATGTCTGAGCAAGAGTTAGAAGAAGAATGGGATGAGTCACTGCATTTAGCATGTCCTAATTGGCCTAACTGTGATATAGTAGGATGTGGAGCTTGGTAATGAGTATTGATAACATTACTCCAGAGGAGTGGAACAAGATGTCATTTAAGACAGTAGACGATGATGATGCACCCAATGAGCATCCAAGGTTCTCTGAGGAGGCTATGGTTAAGAGCTACGACTCAGTAAACAGACCAGAGCATTACAACAATGGTGGCATGGAGTGCATTGAAGCTATCAAAGGTATGCTTACACATGATGAATACATTGGCTACCTACGTGGCAATGCCTTGAAATATCTTTGGAGGTTCAGGTACAAGGGTAAGCCTATCGAAGACCTACGCAAGACTAGCTGGTACGTAGAACGAACCATGAACTATTTACTGGAGCATCCGGGTGATAAATAAAACAGGCGTACAGGATTACTTGGGTATCCAGATTGACTACGACAGGGACGAGCAGCTAAACAAGTTCTCCTTAGAAACTCTCAAAGACAGATACCTATGGGGAGATGAGACACATGCCCAAGAAGCATTTGCCAGAGCGTCCGTCTTTGGTGCAACGTATCAAGGCGCTACTGACTACGATCTTGCACAGCGACTTTACGACTACGCAAGCAAGAGTTGGTTCGGTTTTAGCACTCCTATACTTAGTAACGGGGGAACCACACGTGGCCTCCCTATTAGCTGTTTTCTCAATTATGTTCCTGACTCAAGGCGTGGTTTATCTGACCACTATGATGAAAACATATGGCTGGCAAGTGGAGGTGGAGGCTTGGGTGGATATTGGGGTGATGTTAGAAGTAATGGCGTTTCTACTGCTAACGGCAGTCAGTCTACTGGTAGCATCCCTTTCATGCACGTAGTGGACAGTCAGATGCTGGCCTTCAACCAAGGTGTAACCCGTAGAGGATCTTATGCAGCGTACATGGACATCAGCCACCCAGAGGTGGAGGAGTTTATTGCTATGCGTAAGACCACTGGTGGTGATCTAAACCGTAAATGTCTTAACCTACACAACGGTATTACAATCACAGATGAGTTTCTTACAGCCGTTAAGAATGATGACCAGTGGCGTTTAGTTGACCCCAAGTCTAAGCAGGCAATCAAGACTGTATCCGCTAGGGACTTATGGTGGCAGCTAGTGCATACTAGAGCAGAGACAGGTGAACCATACATTGTTAACCTAGATCGCTGTAATGAGGCTCTACCACAGCCACAGAAGGAGCTAGGGCTAGAGGTACGTCAGAGTAACTTATGCTCTGAGATCACTCTACCGACCAGTGAGAACCGTACAGCAGTGTGCTGCTTGTCTAGCGTTAACCTAGAATACTTCGATGAGTGGAAGGACGATGAGAAGTTTATTGATGATCTGATTACCATGTTGGATAACGTCATTGAACACTTCATTGATAATGCTTTGATTGACAACGGCATGGCTGTGTCAGCTAACAACCTACAGGAGTTTATGAACTATGTGGAATCAGATAAAACAGGGTTTGCAAAAGCCGCTTATAGCGCATATAGAGAACGTGCGGTTGGTCTTGGAGCGATGGGTTTTCATAGTTACCTTCAACGTAATGGAATCCCTTTTGAAGGAATGTACGCCGCCAGCTTTAACAATAGAGCGTTTAAAGCTATCAAAGACAGAGCTACGATGGCTTCCCGGCGTTTGGCTGGAGACCGTGGGGAGGCTCCTGACATGGCTGGTAGTGGCTTGCGTAATTCCCATCTGCTTGCTATTGCCCCTAATGCTAGTTCTAGTATTATATGTGGTGGAACAAGCCCTAGTATTGAGCCTACGAGGGCTAACGTATTTACGCACAAGACGCTAACAGGATCGTATAAAGTAAAAAACAAATACTTGGAGGAACTACTTGAAACCAAAGGTATTAACACAGAGAAAACGTGGAAAGATATTGCTGCTGATGAAGGGTCTGTTAAAGACTTGGAGGAACTCTCAGAAGAAGAGAAGGAGGTATTTAAGACAGCACCAGAACTAAACCAGATCTGGATCATTGAACATGCCTACCAGCGACAGAAGTATGTCTGCCAAGCACAGTCAGTAAACTTATTCTTTGAGCCACCACCAGCTACAGCACCACAGGAGGTACACGATGAGTATCTGGAGTATGTTAACAGTGTACATTGGACAGGAGCTAACAAACTCAAATCTATGTATTACTTGCGCTCTACGGCAGCTAGAAATACAGAGAATGTTAACATCAAGATACCTAGAATCAACCTAGAGGATGGGGAGTGTTTAAGCTGTGAAGGATGACCACCCAGCGTACAGAGCTAAGTTTTACATACCTGAGCTAAAAAAGTATACCAACTGGCATGACTATCTGGTATACTATAAGGAACAGGATGACAAGATCATGTTGTTTAGTAACTACTGTATGCAAATGTGGTCTAGCTACATGAGCAACAAGATTAAACAAGAGGAGGCACCCTTGAGTTACAAAGAGTACCTTAACAAGTACAAAGAATTACTAGAGGATGGATACAGTGATAGATCCTAAGATTAAAGCCATGAAGCGCCTGTACAACGCTGAGATAGACGTGTACAAGGCAGAGGTACAGAACTACCTAGACAATCCTGTGGGCGTAGGTGAGCATGGTAACTTGATTGAGACTATGGATAAACTGGTAGCTAAGATAGCTGAAGCAGAAGACAAACTATTTGTACTGGAGACACATTTTAGTGAGTAATGTAATTAACCTAATGCCTACTCAGGCAACCGCTGATGAGGTACTGGAGGATTGTAAGGGAGACTTTGAGCATGTGCTGGTCATTGGCTGGACTCCAGAGGAACAGCTAACAGCTAAAGCTACAACGTCTATGGATCTAAGGGAAACTATCTACTTACTGGAGGTATTCAAACATGCAGTCATTACAGCAGGGCATGAGATAGATGATTGATGATCTACCTAAGATAGTTGTTAAGAAAGTCACAGAGAATGAGGATGGCTCTGCTAACATGGAACTGGACTTAGACCCTCAAGCAGTGCAGCTATTGCTTGACATAGGCTTGACTAGGCTGCTTGAAGAACACTTGGAGAATAAAAAAGATGAGCGATGAGCTTATACGCCTTATTAGCCTCTGGTCTATGGAGCGTGGTATAATCAACAACAGTACACCTTTGGCACAGTTTGCTAAACTTGTGTCAGAAATAGGTGAGCTAGGCGATAACATAGCCAAGGTGCGTGACGTTACTGATGACATTGGGGATTGCTTGGTAGTGTTAAACACCCTAGCCATTATGAACGATACGACACTTGAGGAATGCCTGAAGGTAGCGTACAATGACATTAAAGACAGGAAGGGACACATGAATACACATGGTGTCTTTATCAAAGAAGGAGATGCAGCTTGAGCTTACTAGATACTAGAGATTACTACAAACCGTTTGACCATCCTTGGATGTTTGACTACTACTCACAACAGAATCAGATGCACTGGTTCCCAGAGGACGTACCTCTGCACAATGACGTTAAAGATTGGCAGACAATGACTGATGAAGAAAAGAACCTACTGACTCAAATCTTCCGTCTGTTTACACAGTCTGATGTAGACGTAGGTGCTGGGTACGTTGATAGATACATGCGTATCTTCAAGAAGCCTGAAGCACGTATGATGATGTCTAGCTTTGCTAACATGGAGTCAATCCATCAACATGCCTATAGCCTGCTATTGGACACTGTAGGGATGCCAGAGGTGGAGTATAAGGCGTTTTCAGAGTACGAAGCTATGGCAGACAAGCATGAGTACATTAACGCTGTGAAGGTCACTAAGGGCGACAAGAAGTCCATTGCTAAGGCACTGGCTATCTACTCAGGTTTTACTGAAGGCTTGCAATTGTTCTCTAGCTTCATCATCCTACTTAACTTCCCAAGGTTCGGTAAGATGAAGGGCATGGGACAGATCATTACGTACAGTATCCGTGATGAATCCATGCACGTAGAAGCCATGACAAAGCTATTCAGGGAGTTTATTCAGGAGAACATTGATCTGTGGACTGATGACTTCAAGGCTGAAATCTATCAGGCATGTCGGGAGATGGTTGACCTAGAGGATAGGTTCTTGGACTTGGTGTTCGAGCAGGGTGATATACCGGGCTTGACTAAGGCTGAGATGCAACAGTACATCAGGTACATTGCTGACCGTAGGCTGCTACAGCTAGGACTCAAGACTAACTACAATGTCAAAGAGAACCCACTGAACTGGCTTGATGATGTACTGGGTGTAGAGCATCAGAACTTCTTTGAAGGCAGAGCTACTACCTACATGAAGGCTGGACTCAGGGGTGACGTTGGCAAGGTTAAGTTTTCTAATGTAGCCTAGCGTTCCTCATCTGCTGCTGCTGGTGCCCCTATAAACGGCTGTGCACCGGCAGTTAGCATACCGGCCCT
>Ga0208160_1000811_pt1 | contig 13940 bp, 4 predicted proteins | sample CB_VirMetaG_FD_184536 | JGI IMG/M metagenome (GOLD analysis project Ga0208160, IMG submission 184536) | Freshwater to marine saline gradient viral communities from Chesapeake Bay - CB_1504_1 Viral MetaG (SPAdes) (version 4) | ecosystem: Environmental > Aquatic > Marine > Coastal | place: USA... | reverse complement strand
ACTCTGTTTACGGCGGCGGCGGTGGTGGTGGTGGCACACATACTTCTGGCGGCTCTGCTGGTGCTGGTGGTGGTACTGGAACATACTCAGAAGGAAATGGCGGGGTAGCAGGAACAGGAGAAGGTGGAGACGGCGGAGATGGTGCAGACTTTGAAGGCGGTGGTGGCGGCTCGTATGGTGCAGTAGGTCAAGCTGGTGCAGGTGGTGCAGGAGGTATCGCAGGTGGTGGCGGCGGCGGTGGAAGTGGAGACTCAGATACAGGTGGCACGTTTAATGTTGGGGGTGCTGGTGGAGACGGCTACGCTAAAATAACAGTATTCTAATTATCAATTTAACTAATCAACCATGCCTTTAAATCTAACAGATAAACAAATAGACAACCTAGAAAAACTCGGAATCAGGGAGGGGGATACTGAGTGGAAGGGGCTTAAAATAAATCTTACTCCTGACGGTAATTTCAGTATGGACGGCTCGCAGAAGGTTGATGTGTCACAACAAGAGCTTGACCGCTTTGCCACTGCGTATCAAACAACAACGAAGAGGAGAAAGAAAACTGATGAGCGTGTAAATGACCTAGACGCTCGCACAAACTACGACACTGGTGACGAAGGCATGGGTACTGACAATGGAGGCACTGGCACAGACGGAGGGAACGACCAAGAAAAAAATGATTATGATTTAGGTGTTCAGGGAGAAATAGACGCTCTAAACGCATGGAAAGATGAACAGATTGCGTACCTAGAAGGAAACCTTGACAGATTATCAAGACAGGCGGACGGAGCATACCGTCACCTTGTGAGTTCAATGAAATCAGTATACGGAGCCCGTATTGATATGATGAAAAAGGAGAATGAAAAGCTCCTTGCGACAAAAGAAACAGTCGGAATACGAACAGGACGCCAACGCTATGCTCCTGTGGTACAGCAGGGAATCCTCACTGCAGAAGAGATTGCAGGACACGAGAGAATCTCAAAGCTAGAAGCAGACCTCGTGTATGCTCTAGCACAAGCAGAACAAGCAAAAGCTGATGATGACTACAAGCGTTTCAATGACTCTTACGATAAGATAGACGACCTTGAATCACAAACAAGAAAACAGATTGCTGACCTGTACAAGATAGCAGTTGATGAGAACAATGCACGAATCAAGAAGGCAGAGGCAGATAGGAAAGCAGAGCAGGAAAATCTTGAGGCAATGTATAAGAGGTCAGAAGAAAGTGCAGGTGTAGTAGCACTTGGTCTTGCAGACTTTGACAATACAGAAGACCAATTCAAATACATATCAGGTCTCGCAGACGCTTGGGATATTGACTTTGAGATACTCGCTACAGACGCATATGCAGAACTAAGTGAGCAACAAAAAGCTAAGGTTGATTTGGATAGGGTAATACAGCTCACGAATACTGGCTATGCTTCAAATAATAGAGAGGAAGAAGAGTATCAAACAGACAAAGATGAAAAAGAAATGAGAGACGAACTGAGAAAAGAGATACGAAGACAATTAGACACTGGAGCAATAGATGACACAGAGGCACGTAAAAAGTGGAACTTATGGTTTCCAATGGAAGACTTTGACAAGGAGTTTATTAACAAAGACGAATAAATATGTCTAAAAGAAGAGAAGAGTTTGACGAGTTCATGCGAGACCTCAGAGGTAACGACAGCACAACAAGTAATGCAGGTGCACAAAAACCAAGTAGAAGAGAGTCTTTTGATGTCTTCATGCAAGAGCTCAGAAGCTCAGGTGCTAAAAAAGAAAATAACTACGCCTCCTTTGACAATGACGTAGCTGTACACACGGGTGAAAGCAACGTGGCTCAAGCTGTGCAAAAAACTGTGGAAGAAGTGGATAAACAGAAGGAGGAGAAGGACACAAATATATTCGTTGCAGAAGGTCTAAAACTTGGAACAGGATTTATTAAAGGCTCAAAAGAATTACTTAGTGGGGCATATGGTGCTCTCGGTGAGTTTGTTGCACAAGGACAAGAGAAAGTAGGACAGGTTGTGTATGGTGGTATAGGGAAGTATTACGAGAAAATGGGAGAGACCTTTGATAATGAAGGTTGGAAAGAGGTTGGTGATACCCTTCAGGGGCTCGGTGACGAATGGGAAAAACAATTTAGCCCTGACGCTGATAGGTTACGAACAAGTGTATACAAACAGAGAGCATGGTTAGACGAGAAGGTGGACGCAGGCACTGGTGTCCTTACTGATGACATACGAATTAACGGAATGACCGAAGAGCAATGGGACTCTAAGGAATACCAAGCGGTAGTAGATAAATATAAGCAGAAGTTTGACAACTTGGGACTTGAGGGAGATAGGATTGACTCAGAGAGTCAGTCTATTCAGGCACTTGTGAATGATATGAATGCTAATCCCCAAAAATATACACAAGCTGAAGCAGATGAAGTAAACAGTCGTATTGACAAGCTCAATGAAGATATTGATTCATACAAAATGAATGCAGAGCGGTTTGAAGGTGATTACAATAAGGAGTGGGAAAGTGTAAATCCTAACTCCTTTGCAATGAAAGACCTCAAAGACCCTCGTTTTTGGATATATGACGCACAGGACGTGTTCTTAGAGAACGCTCCTACAATGGCGGCACAGATACTTATTACAAAGAAACTATCAGGAGTTAGTAAGGTTGCGAGTTTTTTGGGTGGTACAGGAATGACGTTGAGTATCAACGCTTCACGTGAATCACAGGGGCAATGGAATCAGTGTAAAGCTGAAGGTGGCTCGGACAAAGATTGTTTACAAAGGGCAAGTAACGTATTTGAAAGAAACTTGGTAGGAAACCTTGTTTGGGAGGGCTCACAGACACTTGGTTTCATTTTACCAAGTATACTTATAGAAAAACTTGCGAGCACAAACCCCGTTGTTAATGGTTTGATTAGAGCAGGTCAAGCTGTTTTCTCTGGCTTTACTGAATTGGAACAGGAACGTGGTGAAGACTACATTCAAGAGCAAGCAGGGGAAGAGTATATGAATTGGAAAGGTATGATAGAAAAATGGATAGACCCGACTATCTCAAAATCAGATGTACTCAGTTTTGGCATGGGTCTTATTATGTCAGCAGGTAGTTCTGTTATTGAGGAAGGAACAAAGGCAAAGTTAAAGAAGGTTTTTGATAAACAAATGGAACTTACCCTAAAGAAAATGGGTAGATTTGAAGGTGAGGTAGGAGAAGAACTGTTAGAGAAGTTCAATAAAGTAGCAGAAGAAAACCCACAGCTCGTGGCAAGAGAACTCAGTACCGTTGTTGATATGATGAGAAAGGAGAATGCGGCTAATAAACAAACTGCGATTAACGCTACTATTGAAGCCGTACAAACTGCTACTTCAATGAATGAAGACCAAATCCAAGAGACCATTGACCGCATAAAAGCACAGGTACAGGGTGAATCACAGGTTGGTGAACAGCTTGATGAACTCAAGGAGGGGCAACAGGAGATAAAAGACGAGCTTACAAAGGAAGAGGAGAAGCAAGGTGAGACATACAAGGAGGAGAAGGGTGAGAAGGAAGACCTCACAAAAGAAGATACACAGGTAGACGAAGAGGGTGTCAAAGCTGAAGAGGAAACGAAAGAGGAGCAAGAAAGTTATGTCGGCAAGAGTGTTGCAGAACTTGAGTCATTATTGAAGGCGGCTCGTGAGCGATTACAGGCAGTCTCAAAGGGTAAAGACCAACAGGCGACCCTACAGGCACGAATCGCATATAGACGTGTTCAGGCAGCGTATACGCAGGCTCAGAAGGCAGAGAGAGAGGCTAAGGTAAAAGAGGCAGTTGAGAAGACTAAGAAGCGTGTAAAGGAGACGCCAGAGGAAAGGAAACAGCGTGAAGCTGAGGAGAAGAAGAAAAAGGAGGAGGCTGAAAAGAAGAAGAAAGCGAAAGAGGAGAAGAAAAAGAAAGCTGAAGAGAAAAAGAAAAAGGAGACTGAAAAGAAGGAGAAGAAAGACGAAGAGACACGTAAGAAGTACAAGGCAGAAGAGCCGACTGAAACAATGCTCACAGGTAAAAAGAAGGACGTCCGTGACGAAGTAGCACAAAAGGAGAGAGGGGCAATCGCCGATAAGGGTGGCAAACTTCTAAAGAAGTTGGCTCAAATGAAGCCGTACTTTGCTGAAACGATATTTAAGAGTAGACCTGAGTTCGGACTTCTCAAAGAGTTCGGCATATTTACAGACTCTTATATGGCTATCTTTACAGAAGAGGCGGCTAATAAGCTCTACAAGATACTCTACGAGAAAAACAAGGGTATACAGAAGAAGATTGATAAACAACAGGCGAATAAAACGAGAGCTAAGGAGCAAATTGATACAATCAAGCCAGAAATTGACACGGCAAAACCACTCACCTATCTAGGTATATTCGTAGACAAGTTCAGATTCCCAAAGTATGCCGCAACATTCACAGACGGAGAGAACTTCTATAACTTTAATGTTGATTATGTAAATACACTCAACAATCTATTCCCAGACGCAGAGCAAATGATTGACTCAAGCGGAAGAATGTTGATGTACGTTAAAGACGGTGAACTTCAGGGAATCGTGATGAGAATGAATGAAGAATCAGGGATAGTTCAGGAGGCGTGGGTGATGAAGGAAGAAAAGGTAGAGGAGACAAAAGAAGAGGAAACTGAGGAGACACAGGAAGTTGTCACAAAGGAACAGGTTGAAAAAGCTGCTCCCAAGTTTATGAAAGGAAAAGTGAACGAGAGCGGTTTTTTTACTGAGTCAAGATACAAAAGTAACTCTTATCCTAAACTTTGGACTTCTTCAAAAGATGTAGCTGAGTTCAGTATTAAAAAGGGAGACAAGGTGGCAATAATTGAAACAACAGAGGACGGAACAAGGAAGATTCAGATTGTTTTTGAAAAAGGAAGAGAAGGAGAAAGTGGAGACTGGATAGAAGTCTCATATGTTGTTGGTAAAGAAAATATACAAAAAGTATTATCAGCTTTCAATGTTGATATTAAAACTGAGGAGACAAAAGAAGAAACAAAACCAAGCCCCCAAAAGAAAACCACCAAGAAAGGTAAGAAAGGCAAGAAAGGTAAGAAGATTGAGGACGTTGGAGAGAAGATTGGCGGTGCTCGCAAAGATATGTGGGCTCAAACAATGGAGGACTATGGTGAGGATTTGGAGTTGAACGATATTGTTAAACTACCAAAAGCAAAGGTACTTCCAAAATTGGACTACAAAGGAATGAAAGAGAAGGGGTATAAAGACGAGGATATACATTTCTTGGCTTGGGTGCTTGCAAATACTGGCAAGAAGCCACGCAGAGGACGATACACAAACTATAAACTGAGAGCATGGGCTCAAACAATGATAACGATACGAAAGGAGGTTTCAAATGCACTTCAGGACTTGGAAAATGTTGGTGCGATTACCGATACAATCAAAGAACAACTTAATGGAACAGTTTGGAACAAAGAATCGTGGGAAAACACGAAGGCTTTTTATGAACAAGCAGACATATACGAAAACCCAAAGATTGCAACGTATTATGTGAATAAGGATAAGCCATTTGAAAACAACACTGTGAAGTTACAGCTCATCAAAGACCACTACATAATGAAGAATGTAATTGTTGGAGAAGGGGTAAATACTCGTGAGGAGGCATACACAGCATTTGCAGAAGAAGTTAATCAAACGAAAACTTCAACAAAAACAAGTCTTGAAGAAAGAATAAGAAAAGCAATCAGTGCGTACCAAAATAGGAAAGAGAATAAGATATTTGTTGGGTACAAAGGGAAGAATGGACTTATTGTTGAAGCTGAAGTTTTTGCAACAAAAGAAGAGGCACAAGAGGCAATGAAAAGCCCAGAAAAGATTGAAGAATGGATAAAGACGATTGCTGAAAAGATACAGAGAGATGAGAACTCATACCGTGAGAATGAAGCAAAGGTGGGAGAGCGTGACTACCGAAAAGGTAAGGACGTTTCAGCTAAGAAGTTTATGGAAACCTTCGGCTTCAGAGGCGTAGAGTTCGGAAACTGGGTAACACAGAAAGAGCGTACAGACAGATTGAATGCAGCGTATGACTCGTTTATGGACTTAGCTCTTATTCTAGGAGTAGACCCTAAAGCACTTGGACTAAATGGTGAACTTGGTTTCGCTTTTGGCTCTCGTGGCAAAGCAGGAGCACTTGCACACTATGAATCAGGTAAGGTGGTGATTAACCTCACGAAAAACAAAGGTGCAGGCTCACTTGCACATGAATGGTGGCATGCCTTTGACAACTATCTAAAGCGTAGAGTTGGTGCTCCTACAGGATTCCTTACACAAGGTGGAACATATGAGCGAGCTGAGATACAGGAGGCATTTCAGAACTTGATGAACTTTATACAGGGCTCAGGAATATATACTCGTTCAAGGAAGCAGGACGGATACAAAGGAAAACTGTACTTCTCTACTGATGTTGAGATGTCAGCAAGAGCATTTGAATCATTCGTGAAGAGTGAGTTGATGAAGCGTGATATGAAAAACTCGTTCCTTACAGGTATATTTGACTTCTCAAAAGAAGACCCAAATGCTGAAGTGAATCAGGATAATCCATATGCACTAGGAGGAACTGAAGTTGGTGCACTAACTTCATTGTTTAACGACATATTCAGTAAGATACAAGTAAAAGAAGAGGGTGGCAGAACAGCAATGTTCAAGTCCAAAGCTCGGAGCAATAGGATTAAAGCACCAAGCAAGGGGCGTCCTATCGTTGGTACAGACTACGCCATTAAATACTTCCAAGACCTCATGGAGCGAATGGGGATTGAGTTTGATTACGTGTTCGCAGGAAACATCATTCAGGGCTATAAACGCAAGATGTTCACAGACCTAAGGAAAGCGATTGAAGCATACGGTATGTATGACGACGGAGTTATCCTTATGGCTCGTGAGTTTGAGAAGTGGAGTGCAGAGCATGAGGGAGGACACCTTGTACTGGATTATATGGAGCTCATACCGATATTTGCTGAGGCAGGTATCACTCGTGAGGGATTACTGAGGCAACAGGCGACTGAAATGGGGCTCAACTATGATGAACTAACCCCTACACAGTTACAGAACGTGGAAGAAGAGCTCATGGAAGGCTTTGAAGACTACCTTCAGGAGAAGTATGTTCCACCTACTCTCATTGAGAAGTTCTACATAAAACTACGTTCTCTCTACAGAGCGTTGATTAACGGTATCGGTAAAATGACCGACGACCAAATTGAGAACTTCTACGAACTACTAGACGAAGGAAGAGTGACAGACCGCAAGGTTGGTTATCTCAGAAATGACGGAACTATTAAGGCGTGGATAAGACAGATGAAGCGTGACAATATCGGCACGTTTGATGTGACGCTCTTTGAGAAGAACGCAAAGGCAGTAAGGAGACAAGACAGGATTGAGCAAATGAAGGAGTGGAGAAAGGAAAATAAAGTTCCAGAGCGATACGAGACATTCATGCACCCAGAGGATATTGAAATCCTTATTCAGTATGAACGTGCTCTCACGGAAAACATTGAGCTCACTGAGGAAGGACAGAAGTTTGTAGATGATGTGCTCGCTGTATATGACATAGTTCTACCAAGTGCTCGCACAAAAGCGGCAAAGGCTCTACGTGAAATAATTGAACTCAGTGAGGAAGAGAACACCTTTGACGAGCTAGGTGGACAGATGTACGGGTGGCAACCGAGATTCAAAAGTATTCCTGAAGAGGAAACAGGGGTATTTGACACTACAACTGGTATTCCAAACTACGACGCCCTCATTTCAAATGAAGAGCTATTTGAGGGTGGTGAAACTAAAAGTGAGTATTACAAGAGGGCAAAAGGTATGGAAGGAACTCTTGTGTACATGACACCTGATGAGTATATGAATCTCGTCGGTAAAGACGCAGAGCTTCTTGGTGGAGGTAGAGCAACGGCAGAACAGTGGAGGAAATCAAGAGAAAGTTCAATGCCAAACGCAAGAGAATACTTTGACAAGAAGGTAGCAGCAGGTGAGAAGATTCCTGCACTTTCTATTGCATATGAAAAAGGAGCTACTACTCAAGAGGGTATGCACCGTGCAATGTGGGCTAAAGAGCGTGGAATTGAGCAAGTGCCAGTTCTCATTGTGAACAATCCTAAGTTAGCTTCAAGGTATACAGAAGTTGATTCAGCTTCTACAACAGGTAGCCCCAAGTTCAAGACTAAGAATGAAGGAGACAAGGTGCTTCGTGAAGTTCAGAAGAAGTACAACGAGCTTCAGGATAAGGTTGAAGAGCAGACAAAGAAAAACGAGGCGTGGAAGAAAATGCTAGAGGAAAAGACGAAGAAAGCTGCGGCAATCGCAGAGGCTATCTCAGAAAACACAATGAAAGAACTCGCACGAAACGTAAAGCGTGTTCGTGGAGAGGTTGAGCTCACTGCGGCAGGTGAGGAGCTTGCTACTGAGCTTGGCTTTGAGAATATCCCAGAGGTAAATCAAATGCTTGGTGAATACTTCGCAGACAAGATTGAGCTCAATGAGGTGAAGAAGCATATGGCAAAACTGAGGAAGGACATTTCAGAACTCAAACGAGAAGGAAAGATTGACGCTCAGGAGCTTAAAGAAGTGGAGCGTAAGATAAAGAATAGGAAGAAAATGCTCAAGACACGTGACTACTACATAGATATGGGTATGAAGCGTGGTAAGAATCAGCAAATCAAGATGATGAAGGCTCGCAGGAGAGTGCTCAGGGAGCTCCAAGACATTTATATGATAGGAGACAAGCGAGCGAAGATACTCTTAGGTGGTAAGGATATACGCTTTATGACCGAGAAGGAGTTTGAAGAGTTCACAGAAGAGTTCAGAGTAGCGGCAGATGGTATCAGCAATCAGCTCCTAAAAACAGACGAGATACAGGCTCTTATTCAAGAGAAACAGCTCAGTAAAACGACGAATCTCATACGCTCATATGGTATTGAATCATTGAATCAGGCGATAGACGCCATAAATACACTTGACCTACGGATTAGGATAGCAGAGAAACAGGTTGCAAATGCACTGAATAAGGCTTCAAAGAATACAGACCTCTCAATGCAGAAGACGCTTGATGAGCGAGCTACAAAGCAGGAAGCACGGCTCAACAAGATGAAAGAACAGCGTCAGATGATAGACAACGTGCTCAACAAGGTACTACAGGACGTACAGAATGCTCAGATGAACGATATGTACCTCACACAAAGGCAACTGGAGACGATTCACCGCACCGAATGGAGTGGAATCAAGACAGTACGTGAGCTTCACGAGAAGATAAGTGAGGTGATAGGTATACCAGTTGAGGAAATCAACGAGACGACAGTACCATTCAGTGAGCTGATGAATAATGATGTGATTCTCGCACGTCAAGGAGGCTTTTGGAAGTGGCTCGTGGAGATGAAGCACTCAGCTATTATTGAGGCAGGAGCAGAGTTGAATGTAATCCGTGAAAACCTAAACAAATACGCAAGAAAAGCACGACGTTCACGTTCTCGTGGGCTATTTGACATTCTCGTACCGACGGACGAGCGAGTATTCAACTACATAGAGAGTGAGGAGAAGGCTAAACTTGCAGAAGATATGACACAAGAGGAGCTTGATTATGCAAATTATGTGATACTCCTCTTCAGTTCAGCACGGAACTATCTTGCGAGTGAGTACAATATGAACACTCGTGAGAACTATATGACACACGTAAGACGTGGCTTCTTAGAGATACTAAGAAAAGAGAAGAGTATAATGGCTGTTTTCAAGGAAATGTTTGAGTCTCAAAAGGAGCATGAGCAGGCGTTCCAAATCTTGTCTCAACAGACTGGAGAGATACTTTCATTTGAAAAGTTCTTCGGTTTCGCAATGCCACGAACAGGTAAGATTAAGCCAACAGAGAATGTAGCAAAGGCAGTAGAAGCGTACTTCAGTGCATTCAGCAAGAAAAAGGCTCTTGATAGAGTGATTCCTGAAGCAATGACGATTGCTACATATATGGATTCACTGCAACCAGTAACAGAGAAAGGTCTACCTAAAGGTAAAACTTTGGAGCGATTCATAAAAACGTGGCTCAATAACGTAAAGGGACGAAGGTTTGACTACGGAGGGGCTATAGAGCAGGGCAGTTGGAAAGACCTCACATTGCGTGGTGTTACACAATTCTTCTCAATAATAATCCTTGCTGTCAGTATTCCAGTGCAAATGGCTTCATATGTAGGTGAGCACGTGTCAGTAGTACGAGGGCTCACATACAAACAGAGATTCAACCTTATCAAGCGATTCTTTGACTTCAGAAAGAGGGCTCGTATTGCAAAAGCTCTTATGGGTGTAACAGGACGTAATCCAATCAAGGAGCTCGGAGACGCAGGTATGAACATTACCGACATACTCGGACAACTTATGTTTGTTGGCTTTTCACACTCAATGTGGTCTTCAACAAAGACATACTACAGGGGTGCTCTTACAGAAGAGGAGTGGAGCTCAGGGGAAGTATCAAACGAGAGACTTGCTGAAATAGAGATTGAAATGAATAAGTTTAAGTTATCTCAGAACTACGGACGCTCAATACTCGGCTCAACATCACTCTCATCAGCGATATTCCAATTCAGGAGTTGGGCTATGCCACATCTCACTACTACCGTGAGTGAGGTCAAAGCCTCAGCAAAGAAATTGAGAGAAAAGGGAATAAAGGAAACAATGACAGACGAGGACTTCAAATCAGTGTCACGAATGGTTGGAGACCTTATGTTGGTGCTCGCACTGGTGGCAATGATAGGAGAGTCTGATGATGATGACTTCTTAGGAAGAGTCCGAGCCAAAATGATTAGGGAGCTCACCACAGTTGCTCAGGCACTCAAGATATTCACAAACCTGAAAGGTCTATTCCCTGCACTTACATATGTGATAGAGATAATGGCTAGTGTCACAGAGCTAATTAAACTTGAAGAGTACAAACAAGACGGTAAGGGATATGGTATCGGAGACCTTAAGGGATTGAGACACCTTACTCAAGAACTCACACCAATGGCTATACGACAGTTTCAAGGTGAAGAGGAGCAAGTAGACACTAAAGAAAAGCTCGTTGCAGAAGCAATAGAGAGCGGTGAGTTTGACGCTGAGAAGATTGCAGAGAATGAATGGAGGTATGGAAGAGGCGATACTCCTGATTGGAAAGACATGGACGACGAGACGAAGCAGGAAAAGATTGACATTGTGAACAAATTGTACCGTATTCGTTCTATGTACCCAGAGCACAAGGAAGTATCAGACATATTACTGTCTGGGGATAATAATGATGAAAAAATTGAAAAGTTGTTACAATTAGAGAATCCTCAACAAGTTAGTGAGGCAATGAAAGTACTCCACGCAGACCGCAAAAATATGTGTGTCGGTAAAGGTAAGTCAGGAAATTATGTAGACTGTCTTGCTAGTGACAGTTTATACAAAGAATACAAGAAGGAGTATAAAAAGTTATATGGGGGATAGATTATCAGTTAATATAAATAATATGAAAGGAGGAAGATTCGAGTTCAAGAGGCACGAGCTAGACAAAGCACTAAAAGTATTTGCATGGAGCTTCGGCTCTGCAATGGTTGTTTTGCTACTCAACCTTGTTGACGCAATAGACTTCCCTGTGCAGTACGCATGGGCAGTACCACTTGTAAACTCTATCCTATACGCTGCAAAAGAGTGGATTGCTGACAATAGATAGTCCAATGCTTTGTGGCAAAAAAGACCTCTTGCGAGGTCTTTTTTGTATAGTCAGGGGCTTTTAAAAGCTACCATAGTAGTATACTAGAAAACGCCGTTTTGCAACACCTCAGACTTCACTTCTATCGTTTCATGGTATGGGAAAGCCTCCTCATTCCCATTTGGCATGAGTCCCAAGTAAACATTACCAGAATTGGTACGCTCCTTTTTTATGTTATATCCAATATGTTTCAAGTCCTGCATGAGCTCCCTACCGAATGCTGTTTCGCTCTTCGGCTTACGTCCAGTGTCCTTACAATAGGTACTATATGCTCTATATAGTGAACGTGCGGCGATTCCACCGTCAGTTCCCTTAGTTGGTACTCCTATGGAGTCAAAACAGAAGTCAATGAAGTCCAAAACAGGGCTATTATCTTTCCTGTACTGCTCTATTGCCTGCCTGTTCTTCTCCACTATCTCAAAGTCACCACGTTCATACAGTGATTTAAGCCCCTCAAGAGCCCAGTTGAGTATTCCTGAGTGCTCTGCCTTCAACTTGTCGTCAATATCAACGTCCTTATCATCTTCAGTGTATACATTGTTGCACTCTATAATAATAAAACGACGATAAGAGCCGTTTGATGTGTCAGCAAGACGAGGCATTTCATTCATTGTCCAAAGGAACTTTGCAGTAGGTATAAAAGTGAAGCTGTCCCGATACTTCTGCTCTACGACAGACGGCTCTCCTGAGATGAGACGCTTCAAGCGTTGTGATTCTAGGTACTTTGTGGTTAGCATTTCATCTATCCAGTTCAACTTCTTACCAACGAGAGGAAACATACCGAAGTTGCTATTGATACTCTCAAGGTCTGTGCTCGTTGCATTGTCTTCACCGAGCATGGTGAAGATAGTGTTTGCGATTGTACTCTTCCCTGATTGCCCCTCACCAACGAGGATAAGAGAGCGGTCTAAGTGTGTATCAGTGGTGAGTGAGTACCCTGCAAACTCTTGCAGTATCAGCATTTGTGATTCGTCTCCTTCTGCGAGGTGCTCTACAGCCTTGAGCCACTCAGGACATGTAGCATTCTTTTTATACTCAGTTTTCATTGTCGCAAGTGAGAGGCGTTCAGGAGTATGCTCTTCAAACTTGCGAGTTTTGATATTGAGCCAACCGTTCTTCAAGTGAATCCAATCACCGTGCTGTAAGAAGTCGTCGTGTACCTTGCCACACTCAACGTACTCTCCACGAAACCGCACAAGTATATCCTTTGCACCCTTCTCGTTCGCACGTTGATTCATTTCGTCGTCCATGAGCATTTTAACCACAACACCTCGCATGTGAACGAGTTTCTTCTCGTCGTACACTCCAGTCTTTTCGTTATACTGCCAATACACCTTGTCCTCTTCTCTATCAAAAAGAAGGAACGGCATTTGTTCCTTCAGGTATTCGTGGTAATGGAGAAAGTATTGATTCTCTGCACTCTTCAGTGCCTTCTCACACTTCGCTCTCTCCTTTGCGTCAGTTGCCTCTTCAACTAGTTTGAGGGCGTTTAGGTATATCTCCCTGTGACTTGTGGTGTCAGCTTTGAGGTCAATATCCAATCCAAGCTCGTCTATCTTTTCTTGGAGGGGGTCTTTTGAAGTGCTATGTTTGTTTACCATAAGATGTATTGTACAGCTTGCGTTCAGTGGACGCAAACTTGCTATCCACACCCTCACGCAACTTGTACTTGCATTATACATTACCCTGCTGTATAGTGTCAAACATGAAACACATAAAAGAACATTTACGGGCTAAAAGAGACGAGCTTATATGGTCGCTCTCAACCCAACAAGATTATACGCCTGCGGATATTCAGCAGATGTTCAACCTAAAGCACCTTTCCACTGTTACAAGAATTATTGGAAGAAAGCCGAAAAGTTGGCGTTCCCCGTGGCAAAAAGTAAGAGAATAATGTACAAGTACCTCACAAAAGAAGAAATTGAAGACCGCCTAGAGATTGAAGACGACCTCTTTCATGGGCGTATTAGTGCGAAGAAGTTAAACTTCCATACTGCCTGCAATATCTTCAGTGAGAACTTGGACGAGATTATAGCGTCAGAGCGAAGTAATATCACAGACGCTTTGAATGATAAGAAAGTTGTGCCGAGAAATCGCCTAGAGCAACTCAAAAAGCTCTACGCTCATCAGAGGGCACTCAAAAACCCAAAGAGGGGGAGAATCAACTCTGCAATGACAGCGACGGCAAAGGAGTACCCTATAAA
>Ga0208160_1000808_pt1 | contig 13974 bp, 15 predicted proteins | sample CB_VirMetaG_FD_184536 | JGI IMG/M metagenome (GOLD analysis project Ga0208160, IMG submission 184536) | Freshwater to marine saline gradient viral communities from Chesapeake Bay - CB_1504_1 Viral MetaG (SPAdes) (version 4) | ecosystem: Environmental > Aquatic > Marine > Coastal | place: USA... | reverse complement strand
TAAAGATGAAGTTAGATGATATGCTAACCATCAGCCCTAAGACAGAGAAGCAGAAGGAGTTCTTTGACGCATACCAGCAGGGGCACTACTTCTGTGCTCTCTCTGGTGTAGCTGGTACGGGTAAGACATACATCGCTTTCTACAAGGCGCTTGAGGAGGTAATGGATAGGAGTAACCCCTACGGTAAGCTTGTTATTATCCGTAGTAGTGTGCAGAGTAGGGAGATGGGGCACTTGCCGGGTGATGCCGAGGAGAAGATGAATCAGTTTACTGAGCCGTACAAACAGATAGCGGCTGAGTTGTTCAAACGCAAAGACGCTTGGGATAGATTGGTGGAGCAGGGTTATGTTGAGTTCCTGTCCACCTCCTTTATCCGAGGGACTACGTTTAACAATGCTATCGTTATCCTTGATGAGAGTCAAAACTGTACGATGCACGAGCTGGACACCATCATCACCCGTATTGGCCACACGTCTAAGTTCTTCTTATGCGGTGACTATCGACAGGTGGACTTGAAGAAGAGAGATGATAAGAGTGGGTTGCTTGAGTTCTTAACCATCCTGCGGTCGATGAAGGAGTTTACAGAGATTGAGTTCTCGGTGGCTGATATTGTCCGTAGTAGCTTGGTTAAGAATTACATCATCGCCAGACTTAACCATGAGGATAGTAAATGATTAACATCAACATGCGTCTAGGCATTGGCTTCGACATCGAGCATAACGACAACATCTGCCATGTGGTAGGGGATGATGAGGGTAGGTTTGTAGCCGCCTATGAGGGGCTTATCATTCGTGTCCCCTTCTTCTCCATCTACATCGGGGAGTTCTCTGAGCTAGACCCTGAAGTCTTGGAAATAGAAGACTAAAAAAAAGCCCCTAGGCATCACTGCTTAGGGGCTTTGTTGTTACTGGTTTCCTACTATGTTGAAAAGCTTATCTTGTCTAATTGCATCCCTTAGCTCAGGGTACTTCTGAAGCAACTTACCCAACGCTGCCCTCTTTATAGGAGGCATGATACGTTTCTCAACCGCAAACTCGGCTGTCTTCTTGTTATTTAACTTCTCCAAGTTAGGTAAGACACGAGCAAAGGCAGGAGTTGCTATCTCATTAACAAAACGCTTGTAGTCACTGTACTGCTGCGCTGTCAATTCCTTACCACCAACCTTACGAGACACTGCTGCTACTGAGAACCCGATGTCGCTCAACCTCTTTTGGAAGTCTGTCTGTTCATCACCCACAGCAACACCAGAGATTGCTTGTGACATGTTCGTCTGGAGCGCTTCTGGGTTAGGGTTGTTAGGATCAGCATTAACCAACCCGTAGTTCTTAGGTAGGAGGTTACGAGCACCGGGGATACGTTGTTGCATCTTCTCGATTGTGCTAACAGCCTCACGCTCATTAGGATCTAAGGCACGAGCCGCCGTGTTAGACAGGGCAGGTATGAAGCGCTTAGCGTAGTTGTCTAATAACCCTTGTGCCCTTGTAGTGTCATTGGCAAACAAGGCGTCAGACAGGTCAGCAAAGCCCTGCATGAACGTCTTCTGTAACATGTTGGTTTTGACAGATGACCACGCTTTCTTCTTAATGTCCTCCCATTCTTTATCTGCTTGAACCTCTCCATTCATAATGCGCTTTTGCTCAGCGAACAAGTCAGTCATCATACCAAGCACTGTTGCCAGCGGTTCAGCACGAGAGTAGTCAACCCATGTGTCCCCAATTTTGATTGAGGTAGCTGGCTTGCCTAATGACTTCCATGTGTTACGCTCAGCAGGGTCGGTAGGCATAGAGCCTGTGATTAGCTCATTGTCAAATAACTGGTACACCCCGCCTGTGATAGCGAAGCCTACAAGCTGCCGTGGAATCATATCCATCTTAGACATGTTCTCGTTGGCTGTAACAAAGTCTACTACCTCTGTCCCATCTGATGCCTCACGGACACGCTTGGTTGTTACAGTCTTTGTGGGACGGACAACAACACCAACACCGGGGATGTAACCAGCACTCTCCTTGAAGATGTTCCAAGGGGTACGCAGGAAGGGGATTGTCTGGGTTAAGAACACCTCAGCCGGGGTACGACCTTCACCTTTAGCCTCAGAAATCTTTTTCAACATCCCTTGAAGCTTAGCTTGGAACGTACCATCGACAGCGTAGTTACGAACATCAAAGATAGCGGTATCAAACTCATCACCAACTATCTGTTCAAACCGATCCATGCTTCCGTACAACTCCTCAGCCTTACCATTAGCAAAGGTTTCCTTCTTATACTTCTGATACAAGTCATCGTAAGAACCTAACCCCTTCTCCTCATCCAGCGATGCCTTCTTGCTTAGGTAGTTCATCATCCGCTGTGAGCGTAGACGTGCCTTGAAGTACTCATCGATACCGACAGTTAGCTTAGTGGGTAGGCGTACAATTTCACCTGTCTTACCCCCAATGGCGTGAGTCATGTAGTCGTAGCTTTCACCCAAGGCTAGGCGGGCAAGCTCTGGGTTAACCTTACCATCAATGTCGGGGGCAGCCCCTGAGTCTACTAACCACTGGTTAAACTGTTTCTCTGACATGCCTAGGGTCTTAGGGGTTATCTTAAAGTCAACAGGCAACCCAGTGCCAAACCCACGAGACAAGAAGACTAAATCCGTCTTCCACCCATCCATAAGAGCAGACACTGCTGCCTTAGCTGCTCGACGCTCTCGTTGGGCTTGTACGGGCGTTACACCCTTCTTAGGTACATAGGCATCGATGAGGTTCAAGAGAGGCTTCATGATCGTCTGGATGCCACCACCGATGGTGTTAACCACAGGAGTGCCTGTACCTGACAACATACCGTTGATTAAGTACTCGTTGAGCTTCATGCCTATGTTAGGCTTCTTACCCTCAAGCGATCTCTCAACCATAGACCCAATTATCTCATCAGCTTTCTCGGGGTCTACGTTCTTGTACTTTTCTCTTGCGTCTAGCATCTCATCAATGCTAATTGCACATGCTTCGCTATCTAATTTTGCCATTAACAAGCCACTCCCGGAAATATATTCTTAATAGTCTGTCCCTTACGCGCCTTCTCAGATAGTAACCGGAAAGCATTTAGGGCACGACCAGCCTTACTGCCCTCATTCTTCTTAAACAGGGCGATGCCAGTGTAGTACAATAAGTCTTCAGCTAACTTAGCACCTTCACCTGATTCAAAAGAACCACCAGCAGCACGGTGAGCCACTGCCTTATCTAACACCACCTCACGAGCTGCCATAGCTTGATGATAGAAGGGTGCAAAGGCTCCAGCATCCACTTCGCTCATTGGTCGCCTAGCTCTACTCTTAGCCAGCATCCACTCTACGATGTTGTTATTGTCCTTCAAGATTTCCTTCAGTCGCACTTGACCCGCGCTCAAGTACTCAGCCAACCCTGAAGGGTGCTTAGCCTCTTCTGCTGCTCTGACTGAAGGGGGCATCATCCTCATAACCTCTTCTGGCTCAATCATCGTGGAGCGCATAGCCAGCTCAGTGGGAGACATGTTAGCTATTCCCGGAGCAAGGTCTGAACCGTAGATGCTTGAGGGCTTAGCGCGTGTAGCACCAGCCGCATCACCCTCACGAGGAGCACCAGTCTGTAAACCCTCCATACTAGGAGCTTGGTTAGTAGGACGTGGAGGTCTAGTCCATGCAGCCCTTGTGCCTTCCGACATCGGCTGAACACCTGTCCAAGTCTGACGGTCAAACACTGGCGCACGGTCTGCTGATGGTGGCTCTTGACGAGTCCAAAACTCAGGAGACATCATTTGGTCACGCTCAGCGGCCTTTTTAGCCTCAACCTCAGCCTTTGTACGCTTACGGAATGCAGGTAGGTCAATACCAATACCAGCAGCTTCCATACGGCTCATAAACTCACCGTTTGTCATCACCTTATTAGAGGCAAAAGTGTCCTGAACAATCAAGTTACCATTGCGACCGACGATAACCTTAACACCAGCTTTCTCAAGCAGGGTTAAATCATTATCGTCCAAGCCATCCTTGACTGTGACAGTTGGCTTAACAGGGGTAGCTACTTGACGTGGTGCTGTTAGTTGTTGGCTAAGGGTTTGAGCAATAGAAGAAGGCTCAGCAAGCAACCGACCCTCAGCATCAGGAGCAGCACGACCAAAGGATTTAACCAGTTCTGCACGAGCACTACGGGCAGCGGCTTTAACACCAGCATCATCTAACCCAGTAATCCCTTTTAACCAGTCAACGTATGCGTCATGTTGAGCACTCTTGGAGGTACTGTTACCTACGATGTAAAGAGCCTTGTCAATATCATTATCAAAGCCTGTGGTAAACTTGTTAAACCGAGGCGAAGCCCCTGCCAGTTGACGTGGCATGTTCATGTTAACAGTCGGTGTCTCCTCAGCAAACGTCTCAAAGATACCTGACTCTTTGTTAAACACAGCACCTTCGGGCACAGGGATAACAGGTTCATCAGCCTTAGCCGCTACCTCGTCAATGGCCTTAGCTGGGTCTTCTGCATCTAAAATCTTAGCAGCATCTGCCTCAGCTTCTGACCCCGCCTTCTCACCACTCTTACCGAAGAACTTACCAACTACACCACCGAGAGCACCGCCAAGGACAGTACCACCAACCACGTTAAGGACACGACTATCACCCATGTCTTCATACACAGGGTCAAGGAGGCCACCAAACGCACCACCAGCGGAGCCACGAAGAGCACCTGTAGCCACCTTACCACCGATGGCTAAAGGCTTCAGGATAGCCGCAGGGAGGGTTACAGGGTCAAGGGCAGAGCCTATTAACAAACCAGCCCAACCAGCGTAGGGGTTAGTCTCCAGTAGCATCCGGCTCTCTTGCTCTGATTGTAAGTCTGCTGCCTCATCCGGCTGTAGGATACCTATCCCACGCAAGGAAGAGGTTAACCCCCTTTCAGCGTTGGTAGAAAAAGCATCCCAAGAACTACCTCCCTCGCCGGACATGTACTGAAGTGTTTCTCTAGACACACCCTCAAACGTACCTGTTGCTAATATTTCTAAGTCTCGCTTAGGGATTAGTGAGTAGTCTATTTCTGCCATATTAACTTTCTTTATAACAACATGGAACCGCTTAAATCACCGGGAGCAGCAGGTGGGCGACGAGGAGGTCTAGTGTCACCCTTTGCTATACGTTTCCGTAGTTCTCTTTTTTGCTCGTCACTGAGGAATTCAAAGTGGTCTCTTAATATCCTCCGAGCATCACTTGCCTCTATCATACCAATAAGAGTAGGGCTAAGTCTTTGAACATCAGACATCTTTTTTATTCTTTGATCTTGTTGAGCAACCTGTGCTGCTGCACTGTTGTAACCAGCACGTTCTATGTCTGCTTCCCGGTTAAGAGGAGCCATCTCAGCCTTTGCTTCCGCAGCATCAATCACACCTCCTAATGTGTTATCAGCAGGGGCAGCGCTCGGGGTAGCATTAAGTTTATTTAACGCTGCTTTAGCTTGTTCTTGAGTAGATGCCGCACCAGCAGCAGCAGGAGGAGGTGGAGGTGGAGGAGCACCAGCGCTGCCATCGCGCTCTTCCCAAATGACTCTACCCTCAGTGTCTCTCTTGCCATTATCAAACACGGTTCTCCTAGTGTTAACAACAGTGGGCTTACCAGTGATAGGATCAGTAGTTGTAACTGGGCTCTCAATGACTTTGGTGCGAGCTTTCTCTTTAGCCTGACCCATCGTAAAGTCTTCAGCCTCTAAGCGACGAGCTTCGGACAAAGCCTTCATATACTGAGCACCCATGCCCGGCTTATCCTCCAAGAAAGAGGCAACAAGCTTCATCTTCTCAGTGGGTGTCTTACCAGCTTGACCTGCTTGGATAGCTTGTTCAAGGTAAGAAGCCTCAACCTCACCAGCCACTTTACCGCCCATTAAGCGACCAGCGCCCATACCAGCTACCGTACCAGCATTCTGCCCCATAGAGACAACCTGCTGTAATAACCCTTGGCTACTCATCTGAGCAGGGGAGATCAGCATGGAGTCTAGCGCCGCATTGCGTAGTTGTTGTGGGTTTTGACCACCGAACAACCCTAAAATTTCACTTGCCATTATGGAGTCCCTGTTGGTTTACCCGTTACTGGGTTAAAGTTCTGTCTCATCAAAGATGCGCCAAGGTTACCGAACATACCAGCACCAGCCAAACCACCTGCGAGGTTAGCGTTAGCAGCAGCCTGTCCACCAGCCATGAGAATATTACCTTGGTTAGCACCAGCAGTGGCAGCACGGTTACCAATGTCAGCACCGATCTGCAAGGGCTTCAAACCATACTCTTCGATACCCAAGCCAGTCTGTAACAAGCCAGTGCCACGAGAGATTGCACGATCAATATCTGCTTGAGCCATCTGTGTAGATGAGGCAGCCAATGCTTGATCTTGTTGTGACCTAGCTAGATCACGCTGATACTGTTCGGGGTTAACATACCCTGTACCAGCCCCTGCACCCTGAGATGCGCCTGATAAGCCTAGGCCAATACGACCTGACTGGAGTTGCTGTTGACGTAGGGCAATATCCTCTGCACCACGACCACCAGCCATTAGCCCCTGTTGTTGGTTATAATACTGTTGAGCTGCTGCGGTTGGGTCAGACTGAATCTGTCCCATAAACTCACCAGCCCCGCCGTACATAGCATTACGAAATGCCTGTAGGGTAGGGTCAAGAGTATAACCAGCCTCTTGTTTATTCTCATCAAAGTAGCTAGAGCCGAAGCCTGTCGAGATTGAGTAAGGCTTAAACTTAGCCGCCTCAGCCGCAATCTTAGCTGACTCAATGTTAGATTGAGCTGACTCTCGTGCAGCAGATTGAGCTTGATTAGCCCCTAAAAGACTTAACCCAATTGGAAGAAGTGTTTCCCACATATATAATCCTTAAACTGTACGTTGCCACATGTATACTACGACATATGGTTGAAGGTTTGCGTTAGTGCCTGATGAACCAGTAGAGTCTAGTGTAAGTGTGTGAGAATGAGAGCCAGCGCTGGTTGTTGTAACGCCTCTAAAACTACCACCATCACCAGAGCCAATGCCAACAGCTCCTGTAGTTATATTTGAAAGAAAACTTTGGGTGGAAGAGTGAGCATGGTCACCAGCCGTATTCGTAGATCCTGTATGAGTGTGGCTAACAACTACTGCATCTTTACTACCACCAGTAGCCCCAGCAGTATACCCATCGCCTTCTCCTAATAGAACACGACCTGCGCCAAATGAAACCCAAGTACCAAACCCTAGTAATGTGCCGGGGTTTGTGGCAACCGATGCGTTCATGTAGATAGACCCAACAGGGTACACATCAGGCAACGAGACAGCAGATATAGCGGTAGTGACAAAAGCTGTAGTAGCAACTTGTGTTGTGCTAGTACCTGCTGTGGCTGTCGGTGCTGTTGGTATCCCTGTGAGGGCAGCGTTGTTCTTGTCAGCCTTACTGTTAACGGCTGTCTGAATCGCATCAAACTCATCGTTAATCTCCGTACCCTTAACAATCTTGTTGGGGTCGCCTGAGATTAGGGCATCTTTAGCTCCGAAGTCCGTAGCCTTTAAATAGTTAGACATTAACTAATCCTTCCTGTTTTAACAAACATATCAATCTTTTGTACAGATAACTCACTGCCGTTTACGTCAGCCTCGAAGCCAATCTGAATTGTATTACCACTTCCACCTACACTAGCTTTAATAGAGTCCAGTACAATACCGATAGAAAACTCTGCAATGTTATACTCAGCAATTCCATACTCAGAAACATCTCCTGCCACAATCGTGTAGGGGTATGACCGAGGAGCTTCCTTATAATCAAAGTTAGTCTTGATGGAGAAGCTTTGGTTACTACCGCCAATGACGGTAGCACTAATCTGCTTCAGTATCTTGTTGGTTGTAGGCGCTCCCATGTCGAGGTAGTGAGAGAAGTAACGTAGGCGGTATGAAGAGCCATCATCGTTATAACCAAAATACCTACCAATCCCGTCAACCTTCCCAATCATTACCTCTCTGTCGCGTCTACGAAGAAGAGCTGTGGCCTTATATGAGAACCAAACTGTGACCCGGCTAGAACCATCTTCCATCGCTTGACGCATATCTAAGCAATAGATTGTCTCAGTCGAGGGGAAGGATAACAGGTAGAAGGCGTTAATCTCAGAGTAAACTGCGCGTACCTTAGACAACCCACCTGAGTTGCTACGCTCCTGTGTAATATCTTTAAGCAAGTCATCCCTTACATTCTTAGTAAGGTCACGCATTGGTAAAGACTTCTCTTGAATCAAGCGACCCAAAGAACGAATACCCGTATCAGATAGGAAGATAAGGTCGTTACCTGTACCCTGCACTGAATCACGAGCAATACAACCCACACCAGCAATAACATCAGATAGGCTAAAGTCCCCTAGAGGATTATCAGCACCCCTGTAGATGATGATGTTATGCTCACAGAAGATGATTAGAAAGCCATTATGAGAGGCTAGAGCAGTTACTGTATCTACGTTATTAGGCAACACCGATGAGATGTTTAATGTACCGCTAGTGCCCCCATTGAAGGCAGGGAAAGCTGTATCAGCAATGTCCGTAGTCCAGTAGATAGAAGAACCATCGTGAACCCAAAAGCGCCCAAAGGCTGCAATAACATCACTAGGAAAATTGGAGCCGTAGCTCTGGGTAACACCAGTATAATCTGTTATTGTCTGAGCAGCGGGAGAAGCACTCTCAGTATAAATAATAGGCTCATGTCCAGATTGAACAATAAGCGAATGGTCATACAGAGAAGCACCCTTCCAATTGTTAGCGGTAACTGTGTAAAGGCTAGGGGTAATATCGACTAAACTACCACCACCGTCACCATTCTTAAACAGCTTGTTATTTCCACCAGAGAGGGTAACAACAGTGTTGTCAGCGTTAACGTGCTCCATTAAGAAGTCTATGGTAGCACCAGCTAGTTGAGTAACACCACTATCGGTACGCATTTGCCAGCCCTTACGAGAGCCTAACCGACCATACTTATCAATAACCACATTGTCAGTAAGCTGAGCAAAGTTGGGTGATAAGGTGATGCCACTCTCTTGTGTGTTTAACCCGTAGAAGCCGGGAGATACTACTGAGAGAGTTTGAAGTTGTTTCATACGCTATACCAAATAGTGTCCTCTGGGTGACGAGCCGCATCCATTGCAATCTCATCTGCCAATGCCGACTGAGCAGCAGCGTAGGCGTTCATGCTTTGTTGTCCACCATCCTCGCCTCGCTCTTCAATCGCCATCGCCGTAGCTAACAGGATGATAGGACGGGTAGGGAGCACAACAGTTTCAGCATCCTCTGTTAACTCTTGGTTACGCAAAGTGACGTTGAACCGGATGTCATAAACACCATCAGGGATAGGGTAGATGTCTACTTGAGTATCCCGATCTGCACTAACACCGTTGAAGTTGTAGAAGGCTGGGATACCCCTCTCAGGGTCAGCCATCAGAAACGCTTGGTCAAACCAGTAACCAGTCTGATACTTCATGTCGATGTTACTTGTGTCGTTTAACACGTGTAACACCTTAAAGTTATTCTGGGAGCCATTTAGCTCATAATTGAACACGTTGGCTGTCGTTGTTAGGGTTAGGGTAGAGCGTAAGGCACTCCAGTCCCAAGCGACCTCTACTTGGCTTTTAGCCTCGTTAACAAAGTCACCAATCAGACGGGCGTAGCTGTTAGAGTTACCTGTTCCTTGTACCGTATCAACTTCACTCTCTCGGAGCCTACGCATCACTTTATTGACAAGATCTAAATATGTCATTTATCTTTTCCTTTGTTGCTATTATACCACAGATTTCTCAATTTGTCAAGCTTATTCGCCATCAAATGCTACAGTTTGTAATTCTTTTCTTAGGTCAAACGAAGCCATAACATTCATTAACGAGGCAGCTTCTGTCAGCACTTGTATGGAGTCACCGCTTTGCATAACCATACTGTCGCTAAACTGTACATAGTCGTTAGCGTTAAGTACATACTCAGTTATAATATAAATCTTGTGGTCTATGTCGTGAGCGTGTTGCCAATATAGGGAGACAGTTTTGTTATTCCCTTGGCGGTTACTAACAAACAAGGTACTAACCTCAGCTTTATAACCAGCGGGGACTTTAAACAACTCTGTCAACGTAGCGGGTTGTATTACTTTACCTACTGTGTGTTTCATTACAAACCGCCGCCGTAGGTAGATTCTAGCGAACCACCGCCACCATAACCACCACTGCCTGTGTGAGTTGTTGAGCCACCGTTACCATCGCTAACAGTAAATGACCCACCACCACTACTGGTAACAGCAGGAATACCGGATGCCGCTGCTCTTGCTTGTGCTGCTTGTTGTTGAGCGTATGCTTCTGACTCAGCTTGAATCCGTGCAATAGCATCATTACGATATGCAGGTGTTTGCATACGCTGTTGCTCTTGCCAATTCCTAGCCGCTTGAGGGATGCCAAACAAAGTATCAGTATTAAACGTAGGCATCCCATCCATAGCAGCTCTTACACCACCAAAAGGAGTTACTAACCCAATTAAATTACCTATCTGCTGCCCTCGTTGGTCTTTAAACGCTTGACCTTCTGGGGTGCTATCCATCCAACTAAAGAAGCTTTCTTGATCTTTACTTAACGCAGGAGCACCACCTCCACTGTCACCACCTCCAGTCATCATACCCTCCCCCGACAGGGCAGCTTCACGGCGGCGACGCTCTTCCTCATCTAACACAAGCTGATCTCTCGCTTGTATCTCTCGTGACCTATAGAAGGGGTCTTCACGGTATCGAGCATTATCATCTGTCATAGAGGTAACAGAGAGCATAGGGTTACCGTTAACCTGTGGTAGAACACCCATCAAGTCTTTAACATAGTCAGCAAATGAAGCCATTACTTGTTCCTCTTGTTTTTCTTTGAACGCTCATTGCGCTTTGGTAATTGTCTTTTCATACTCCACCTTTCGTTACAACAAGCCAGATAAAACCAGCTATAATGACTACCCCTGTTATGACAGAAGCGATAATTAAGAATCCGTTAATCCAAGCCCACATCAACTCTTTACGTTTAATCTGGGCTAACACAATCTCTCTAGCCTCAGCCTCACGTTTACGCTTCGCCTCCGCTTGGAACTTTAACCAATCATCCCAAAGCCCTGCTCTGCCTTGATAGATGAACAACTCTTGGATAGCCGCCTCATGTTGTTTAATCTGTTCTAGCGCAAAGAAAGCCTCAGAGTCTGACCCTGATTTGTTAGCCTTCTTTGCAAGCTCAGACTTAGAATCAAAGAACTTGAAGATATGCTGACCCGCTGCCATTATGTCGCCACCGTTGGCTATAGTCTCCTTAATAACACCAAAAGCAGCGTTGGCTATCGCAAGTTCAGCAAGCATTATCTATTCCAATATGTTAAAAGCCATGTAAGTAAACCACCAGCAGCAGAGGCTATAGACATACCCATCCAGAACCCACCTTTGCTTTTGTTAGCCAAGGCCAGTAGCTCTTTAATGTCTGTCTCCATGCTCTCTACTTTACAAGTTAAGTTCTCAACCTGCGCTGTTAGTCTCCCATATTCTACGGGGTCTATGTTTCCCATTTATTCCTCCGCCGCTTCCGGTGTATTACCCTCAGCCAGCCACTCCAGATACTCTTGGTAATCTGTGTTGGCGGGGTCGAATGGGATGCTAAGTGTCTGCCCAATAATAGTGACGGCAACAACATCACCGAATGAGCCTTTTTGTAATTTATACTGGGTCATCTTATAGCTCCGAGTTTAGTGTAAGTCTAGCGCTTGGGTCGTTAAGATTTATTACTTGGTAAGTACTGCCTGACGTAGCTCCGGTAGTAGCTAAAATTAATGCTACAACTTGGGTAGACAGCGCATCTAAAGCAAAAGTGGTTCCTGCAACAACAGCAGAACCGTTATACCAGCCCCACGACCCTGTAGAAGAAACAGAAGGTGTTGCTCTCATTGTTACAGGTAGGTGGATATTAACGTTTACAGATATGCTGGTTACGCCCATAGCCATACCCAAACGCTCATAACCATTCCCGCTGCCGTAAACTTGACAATACCGTTGACACAACGCCAACTCCTGCCCATACTGCCGATGCTCAAAAGGCGTGGCTACACTGCCTGCCTCAAGCTGTACGCCTGTGATGTAGAAGGTGGCTCCGCTTGTGCCGACTACTGATGTTGCGCCTGTTACAGAATATGGAGCGCCAGCAACCCAAGCCCCTGCCGTTGCAGATTGAACAGAGCCAGCACCTAGGCTCCAAAAAACTCTCGCTCCGATTCCATTAGTAGCGCCTACCCAAGTCCCCGTTGTGTCTCCAGCAATAGTTACGGCTATTTGCGTCCAAGTGTTAGCAGAAGAAATTGTGTAACTAAAAGGGTAGCTCCGGTTTTGAGCGCTGTTTTGTATAACTCCACCAAATGTCCCTGTCAAACTTGAGTACACTTGAAAAGACAAAGTAACTGTTTTTGCGTCTGCCGTACCCCACGATACATCAGCAAAATTAAACCCTTCAATTGCTTGTCCCAATGTAAAGTAATCTGTGGAAATAACAGAATACGCAGATAGTGAAGTAGCGCCTAAGTAATTACTGTGTCCCGCTGGTGGAGTTACTGCCCCAGCGTTCTGTTGCAGAGAGAATTTAGATGCTTGGTTACAGACACCAAACCAACGGTCAATACTATAAGTGTATGCGTTTGCTGGAATCGTAACAGCCGCCCCAGCGTTCCTCTGGTCAATCCGCATATCTCCGTTGATGATGCGATTCCTGCCAGCCATGTTAGACACGGTAGGGGTCAGGCCGTTGATGGTGGTTGTGTTGCCACCACTAGCGTCTGTGATGGCGTTTGTTGCTAAAGAACTCATGGCTTGGGATACTCCTGTTTCACTGCGGCAATCTGAGCCTTCCAAGCGTCAATGCCGGAGTGGTAGATGGTGTCTAGCTGGTCAGCAATTGATGGGTAGGCGGATGCACGTTGTTGTTTGTATGCTTCAGGGTCAACCCAAGCGTTAACAGCGTCTAGGTCAACGGTGACTTTGTTACCATCTGCGTCAAATACCCCAGCGGTATCATCAACTGTAACCACCTGTGGGTATAGTGCGTAAATAGCTTTGTGGTTCATCCTGCAATCTCCATAACAACAATAGATGATACAGTTCGCGCATCAAAAGCACTTCCATCATTATCTCGAACAGATCTATTTACGTAAACAGTTGTTCCGTTGCTACTTCTTACATTTGCTGAGTAACTTATTGATGAAGTTGTACTCGGAGAATCTAAATAAGCCATGCTAAAAGCAACGCTTCCATTCCCACCACTATTGTTTTGTGCAAAAGTTGTTCTTGGTCTACTTCCAGCAGCATCTCCAATAAAAATATCAGTTGAATCTCTGCGAATTGACCCATAACCATGACCAGCATCGCCACTAATTTCAAATCCAATATTTGCAAAAATTAAAATTTTATTAGATGAACTTGATGGCGTAATAGATAAAGATAATCCGGTTGGTGTTGTAAAACTAGTGCTTGTAGTTGTAAAAGAGTCAGTCTTTGTAGCTTGGACTACCTGCAACACGCTACCCGTTGGCATTGCACTAGATGGCACACCTGCTGTGGTAATGATTGTCCCAGCCTCGTCAGGCAACACCAATGTTCGGTCGGTATTACTATTTGGGGATGCTATTGTAAAGATACCTGTCCCACTGGCATCCCCTTGGATGGTTACCTTGGACATTACAACCCCTCGACAATAGCCTTCAATGCGTCCACATCAGCGGCGGCATCGATGTTGGCCTGTACACCTTCATACTTGGCACGGATGGCAGCACGGGCTTCTTCAGCCGCAACAGCCTCAGATGGGATGGTGGCCTTTACGTCCAATGGTGCAAACTCTTCGGTGCGCTTGGCACGGCGAACTTCGTGGGCAATGCCTTTGGCTTTATCTACGTTAACTGTAATCATGCTGAATACTCCCATGCGT
>Ga0208160_1000807_pt1 | contig 14005 bp, 17 predicted proteins | sample CB_VirMetaG_FD_184536 | JGI IMG/M metagenome (GOLD analysis project Ga0208160, IMG submission 184536) | Freshwater to marine saline gradient viral communities from Chesapeake Bay - CB_1504_1 Viral MetaG (SPAdes) (version 4) | ecosystem: Environmental > Aquatic > Marine > Coastal | place: USA... | reverse complement strand
GCGCCGCGTTGAGGCAAGCGTGTCTTTTGATGAACACCGTCAAGATCTAGGCGCCCCTGCTATTAGGGGCGTGACATATGCGGCGGGTGAAGAACGCCTGCTTACCCGTGGCGGGCATGTGTTTGGCAACATGTGGCGCAACCTACGCCCTGCTTTGAAGTCGGGTGATGTATCTAAGTGGTTGAATCATTGCAAGCGCTTGGTGCCCAATACCGCAGAACGTGAGCATATGTTTGATGTCATGGCTTGCAAGTTACAGAATCCTAAAGTTAAGGTAAACCACGCCATTTTGCTGTCTGGCTTTGAAGGTAGCGGTAAAGATTCGTTTTTTGCCCCCCTCTTTTACGGCATACGAGGGGACGGTCGGGTAAACCCTGAGAACGTGCGCACCATGCCCGCGCATAAGGCGCTTGAGACGTTTCATTATGAGTTAGAAACAGAAGTACTAGTATTGAACGAATTAAGAGAGTCAGACGCGCGCGAGCGCCGTGCCTTAGCCAATTCACTTAAGCCCCTGATTGCGGCGCCCCCTGACATGATTACGATTAACCGCAAAGGCTTAAAACCGTATCAAATGGTTAACCGTTTATTAGTCGTGGCTTTCAGTAATTACAGGGTAAGCATTACCTTAGATAGTGGTGACCGTAGGTGGTTCTGCGTATGGTCTGACGCCCCTAAAATGACGCCAGAAGAAGGCGCTGATCTTTGGTCGTGGTTTGAATCAGGCGGTTTAAGCGCTTCTGCTGACTGGTTAGCACAGCGTGACATAAGCAAGTTCAACCCATCTAGCGCCCCCTTTATGACTGAATTTAAGCGTTCTATGATTCAAGATGGTATGAGTACAGCAGAGGAATACTTGCATGACCTGATCGCTAATGAAAAGGAGCAGTTTGCAAAAGGTGTAATCGCGGCGCCCTTCCATGAGTTACGCGGCATACTAGAGTTTAAGTGTCCCGTGCAAGGCACCAAGATACATCAGCAAGCGCTATTACATGCGCTAAGTGAGGCGGGCTGGATAGACATGGGACGCTTAGGTAGCGCGCGCGCGAGTGCTGTAAAACGTATATTCGCAAGCCCACGTATCGCACAGAGTGGCATGAGCAAGTCTGAAATACGCGATTTAGTAGACCAGCCATTGAATGCTATCGGTGGTGGTGTATTGACCGAAGCCTTAAGCGATAATGTTTTACAGTTACGTAAACACTAAGCACCTATAAGTTAAGCCCCTTAGAATCGCTTCTAAGGGGCTTTTTTATTAGGGGTAAGGGTTACAAGTCTAGAATGATAATAACTACGCAAACTATGGCTATGACTATAATTGACTGGATCATAACTTTGCGCCTATTTGTTGAGGGTAGACTGGCTTAAAAGTCTTTCGTTCGTTCATGCTTTGTAGCATGATGTAGTCACCTGCAAAGCGTGCGACTGTATAGGGCTGTCGTTTGACGTGCACAATATCGCCTATCGCTACGGGTTTGCCATTGTCATACGTCATTTTTAACCTCCGTGATCCTGTAATCGTTCGGTTTAATAGGCGTGTTTACGTGGCCGTCTTCGTACGCTTCGGCCATATCAGAATAAAATTCGGCCAGTGCATATACAGCGTTCGGCCATGAGTCAAATAACAGGGGTTTGCCGTCTTCGTGCCATGTGTTAACCCAACCGTCGCATATTGTGAACTGTTCAACCTGGTACATGTCAAAACCCTCCCGAACTGGTTATGTAAGCAATACCCCATATGGCCCCAATTATGGCCCCTGTAATGGCCGCATATATTGTGTCTTTCATTTTTTGCCCCAGTCCAGTGCCTTCTCAATTATTGCGATTACAGCGTCTGCGTCTGCGGGTTCCGCGTCCGCGTCGGTTAGCAGGTCTAACGCTTTATAACAAGCAAAGCGTAGCGCGAATAATTCGGTATTTGACTCAATCATTTTTGTTGTCCTATAGAGTTATCATGCGACCGCTACATAACGGCCGCCTGATTGACTGGTTATAAATAGTCACGGTTGAACGGTTGAACCGCGCCCGCGTTCTTATCATAAAAACTATCGCGAATCGGCATAATCACGACTTGAGCGCTATTTGCACCGTTATGCATAATGCCTGAGTCGTTACCGCGTTGGAACAACGGGTATGTTTTATTAGCCTTATTTTGATAATAAGCGTTCAAGGCTTTCTGCGCACGTATTAGCAAGTCGGGATTGTATTGTGAGGGACTAGATTGACTGCTGTCTAATGTCTCAGGTATCACGCGCGATATATCAGGATATACACCGTCAATGGCCGTAAATATCTGGTCATCAAGAATGTAACGGTTTTCACCTAATGATTCAAACGTCACAAAGGGTTTTTTCTTGTCTAATTTTTTAATAACTTCGTTCGGGATAATCAAAGAAAGCCCGCTTAAATCGTCGTTCGTGTCGTATTCGTCAATCTGACCGATACCCGCGAATAGCATATGCCCATCAGTGCCCGCGCATGTAAAGCGCGTCGCAGTCTTAAAATTGACGTAAACCCCGTTAAGGTAGTGTCTAATATCTTTTGTTGCGCTTGCATGTAACGCGGCTTGCAATACTTTGGTTTCGATAGTTGTCTTCATTTGAGATTACCTTTTAAGTTTAGTTTAGTGTTTAGTTGAGTTTAAAAGTTTTGGTACAAAAATGAACCGTTTGGTAATTCTTCAAACCATGTATTGTATTCAAGGTACGCGATAACCGCTTTTTCGCTTACACCATAGTTGTCAGCTACTTCTTCAAGCGTAGCTTCTGTATAGTCGCAACATAGCGCTATAACGTCAAGTTCGTATTCAAAATAACGATTTTCTAGCATGTTAAATAGCGCCTCTAAACCGTCATATGAGAACTGGTCTTGTCGGTTCATGTCTTTAAATGCTTGTCTAAAATCGCTTAAATATACGGTCTGTTTCATTTTGTTTGCCTGTTGTTTATTTGGGTGTTCGCGGCCGCATGATGCGCGGCCGTGTGTTTGGTTCTATTGCGCGTCGACGTGGTCACGCGCGGCCGCAATGAGTTTATACATTGTGGGCAAACTAGTATAGTTACCCGAAGGAGTGTAAGCAATAGCGCGGCCGTCGGAATACTTGCGTAAAACGTGGCCGCTTTTAAAATTGTAAGTCGTAAAAAAATCGCCGCCAAAGTCGCCATGTTTAATGTTAGTTATTTGTTTCATTTTGTTTGCCTTTGAGTTTAGTTTAGTGTTTGCGGCCGCATGATGCGCGGCCGTGTGTTTGAGATTAGATTAATGTGAGCATGTGTAAATCGTCCCATGCGTCCATAAAAGGTGTGCAAGTGTAATCAGCAACCGTTTCATCAGCATCAAGACTTGAAATGATTTGAGCCCAACCGACACGCTTTTTTGTAGCGTCGTAGATAAGTACTTCGGCCATGTCAACCGATTCAATCGCGTCGATAATTGCTTTGTAGGCCATCATTTGAATGACGGGGTATTCTTCGCCATCAAATACTGTAATAGTGTGGCCTGTTGCAATGGCGTGCTTGATTAAGTGTTTGTATGCTTTCATGATGTTTCCCTAAATTTAGTTTAGTTGAGTGTTTTTAAGTGCTACATAACAATTACAACAGCATAAACAACACAATGCAACATATTTTGTTACGTTGTTGCAAAATAACACTAAACATTATCAAGATTATCAGAAATTATCAAAAGGTTGATAATGGTTAGCGCCCCTGTTTATGCGGGTTTAGGGCTGTTATTATCAAATTATCATGTTTTTACTTTGTGTTTATAAAATATATATATATAAGGGTAAACCCGTAGGGTTTGGGACAGCGCTGTATGCCCTCAGTTCCAGCGCCAAGTTTTCCCGCGTGATAATTTGATAATTTGATAATCTTTTCTTTTTGACAACTAACTTTTTGTAGCCAAATACTCACTAAATCTTAGTGTCGCCATTTCAATATCGACTTGAAAAAAAATGATAATCTGATAATCTGATAATAGGGTAAACCCTAATGCTGTATGCCCATGCAGTATGTATGTACGCACAGTACTGTATGTATGCACAGTATAGGGTTTACCCTACTAAACATTACTTAGTACTGTATGCATGTACAGTGTAGGGTTAACCCTAACAAAATTGTGGCTTGTAAATAGACCCCCCCCGGGGGGCCCTGGCCTGGAAGGTGTGTGCGGGGACGGTCCGCAAACAAAATTTATTTTTATAAATCTTAAACAAACAAAATTTATTTTTATTTTTTAATAGCACCCAGCACAAAGTTTTACGTGTTGAAAATTTGATAATTTGATAATCTACGTATAGAATAGGCGAATGCTTACATCATTACCATTTGAGCCACGCGTTCTGCAAGCAACCGAAGCACGGTTGGTGGCAATATACGAAGCCGCAAAGATCGGATTGCGTGGCGACGCGCTGGCGTTCAAAGCAGGCATGTTGCCTGTAGAGTATCGGCGCTTAATGCAACTAGATCCTGTAGTGGAAATGGCTGAGTTAAAAGGGCGCGCAGAAGGCGAGGCGCAGTTGTCGCAGGTGTTGCATGAGGCAGCGCTAGAAGGCGACGCTAAAGTGGCGCTAGAAATCTTAAAGCATAAGCATGACTGGGTGGCTAAACAGCAAGTCCAAGTTGACGTCACGCAACAAATCAGTATCATCACTGCTTTAGAGCAGGCTCAACAGAGGCTAACAATAGATGCAGACGACGCAATATACAGCCCAAGACGAGATGACGTTAATGTCCCGTCTTTGGGCGCCCGCAATCAAGAATGACCCCCTAGCGTTTGTTTTGTATGCTTTTCCTTGGGGTGTGCAAGGCACACCTTTGGCTGATTTTACCGGCCCACGCAAATGGCAGCGAGAGGTGCTTATTGAACTACGTGAGCATATAAAAGCAAACGAAGGAAAAATAAACTTTGACACCCTTAGATTAGCAACATCAAGCGGTCGAGGTATTGGTAAATCTGCGCTTGTCTCCTGGTTAACCATCTGGATGCTTTCCACACGGATTGGGTCAACAACCATTATTTCGGCAAACTCTGAGTCGCAACTGCGCTCAGTCACTTGGGCAGAAATTACTAAATGGTTGGCGATGTCTTTAAACAGCCATTGGTTTGAAGTCTCGGCCACCCGTCTCATGCCCGCTAAATGGATTACGGAGTTAGTTGAGCGAGACTTAAAGAAAGGCACGCGCTACTGGTCAGTAGAAGGGCGCTTGTGGTCGGCGGAGAATCCAGACAGTTACGCAGGGGTCCACAATTACGACGGTGTAATGGTGATCTTTGACGAAGCGTCGGGTATTGACGACGCTATCTGGGCGGTGACGTCTGGGTTCTTTACTGAGAACACCCCGAATCGTTTTTGGCTGGCGTTTTCTAACCCACGGCGCAACACCGGCTACTTCTTTGAGTGCTTTAACTCTAAGCGTGACTTTTGGGCGACTAAAATTGTAGACGCCCGAACAGTTGAGGGCACAGATAAAGCGGTATACCAGCAAATCATAGACGAGTACGGCGCTGATTCTAGCCAAGCGGCAGTTGAAGTGTACGGCGCCTTTCCCGCAGCAGGCGATGATCAGTTTATATCAAGCCTGATTGTGGACGAGGCGATGAAGCGCCCCCGCTACAAAGATGGCTCGGCGCCTATTATTGTAGGGGTCGACCCTGCACGCTTCGGCGCGGACTCAACAGTCATTGCAATCCGACAAGGGCGGGACATTATCGCCATTAAACGGTTTAAAGGCGATGATACAATGACAGTGGTGGGACATGTAATTGAGTGTATTGATGAATACCAGCCCGCAATGGTTGTAATTGACGAGGGCGGCGTAGGCGGTGGGGTAGTAGACCGCTTAAAAGAGCAGCGGTACAAGATTAGAGGGGTTAATTTTGGAAATCGAAGCAAAAACCCCCTAATGTATGGCAATATGAGGGCGCAAATGTGGGGCGAAATGCGACAATGGCTAAAAACTGCATCAATTCCTAGCGACAGAATACTCAAAACTGATTTAATATCGCCTATAATGAAACCAGATTCTAAAGGTACAATCTTTTTAGAGTCAAAAAAAGACATGCGTGCAAGAGGATTAGCCTCACCTGACGCCGCAGACGCAATTTGTGTAACGTTTGCTTTTCCTGTGGCGCATAGGGAGTCAAGTATGATAATTAAACGAAAAAGTTACGCTCAAAGTGGTATGGCTACATCTTGGATGGGGGCATAATGGCGACAAAACCGGGTTTATACGCAAATATCCACGCTAAACGTGAACGCATTGCTGCCGGAAGTGGCGAAAAGATGTGCAAAGCAGGCGCTAAAGGCGCACCAACTGCTAAAGATTTCAAACAATCAGCTAAAACGGCAAAGAAAAAATGATTCGACCTATTAACGACAATATTGTTGTCAAGCCCGACCCTTTTGTGCAGTCTGGGCTTATTATTGTGCCTGAAGAAGACACACGCACAGGCACAGTAGTGGCGGTTGGCCCAGGCAAAAAAGGCTCAAAACGACCTCTAATGGTGTCAATTGGGGACCACATCATGTATAGTGGCACAATTGACCAGCAATATGAGGGTCTGCTTGTTATGAAAGACAAGGACGTAATAGGGACGATATGAAAGATAAAGACATCATCTCGGTTGCCAAAAGCCGCTTTACAATGGCTGTATCGGCGTATTCTGAGAGCCGAGAAGATGAACTGGATGATTTGCGTTTTTACGCTGCAAGTCCAGACAATCAATGGCAATGGCCAGCCGACGTACTCGCCACACGAGGCGCAGTGCAAGGGCAGACGATTAACGCTCGCCCTTGTTTGACCATTAATAAACTTCCTCAGCACGTCAGACAAGTTACCAACGATCAGCGCCAAAATCGACCAAGTGGGAAAGTAATCCCCGTGGACGACAAAGCTGATGTCGAAGTGGCTGAAGTTTTTGACGGGCTAGTGCGGCACATTGAGTACATTTCTGATGCGGATGTAGCGTATGACACGGCGTGTGAGAACCAAGTGGCGTATGGTGAAGGCTATATTCGTTTGTTTACTGAGTACTGCGACGACGATAGCTTTAATCAGGACATTAAGATTGGTAGGATTCGTAATTCGTTCTCAGTTTACATGGACCCCACCATCCAAGACCCTTGCGGGGCGGATGCGCAGTGGTGCTTTATTACCGAAGATCTGACCAAAGATGAATACGAGCGTCAGTTCCCTGACGCACAGCCTATCTCGTCGATGATGTCCCAAGGTGTAGGCGATCAGTCTGCCTCGCAGTGGGTTAGTGAGAATACAGTGCGTATTGCTGAGTATTTTTACATTGAGCATGAAAAAGCCACGCTACATCTATATTACGGTAACGTGTCGGCGATGAAAGGCACGCCTGAAGATCAAGACATGGCCATGCGTGGCATGAAGCCTATTAAAACTCGCACAGTAGACGTTAAAAAAGTCAAATGGTGCAAAATTAATGGTTTTGAAGTGCTTGAGACGCAAGATTGGGCGGGTTCGTCTATTCCTGTGGTTCGAGTAGTTGGCAACGAATTTGAAGTTAACGGTCGTATTTATGTATCTGGTATTGTGCGTAACGCTAAAGACGCGCAGCGCATGTATAACTACTGGACAAGCCAAGAAGCTGAAATGCTTGCCTTGGCACCTAAAGCGCCGTTTATCGGCTACGGCGGGCAGTTTGAAGGTTACGAACAGCAATGGAAGACCGCCAACACGACTAACTGGCCGTATTTGGAAGTTAACCCAGACGTGACCGACGGCGCAGGGTCGGCATTGCCTTTGCCACAACGTGCGCCGCCCCCATTACCGCAAACTGGGCTTATTCAAGCCAAAATGGGTGCTAGTGACGATATTAAAGGCACGACAGGGCAATATGACTCTAGTCTTGGTCAGACCTCTAACGAGCGTTCTGGCAAGGCTATCTTGGCGCGGGAACGCCAAGCGGATGTCGGTACTTATCACTATGTAGATAACTTAGCCCGTGCTGTGCGCTATATCACACGTCAGATTGTGGACTTGATCCCAAAAATTTACGATACTGAACGCATTGCGCGGATTGTAGGTGAGGATGGTGAGACAAGCACGATTAAAGTTAACCCCAACCAACCGATGCCGGTCAATAAAATTATGGACCAGCAAGGCATTGTGCTTGAAAAAATATATAACATGGGTGTGGGCAAGTACGATGTGTGCGTGACCACTGGCCCAAGCTACATGACTAAGCGTCAGGAAGCATTAGAAGCTATGGCGCAGCTCTTGCAAGGCAATCCAAATTTATGGGCTGTGGCTGGCGACTTGTTTATTAAAAACATGGATTGGCCTGGCGCGCAGGAAATGTCTAAGCGTTTTGCTAAGACCATTGATCCTAAGATTATGGAAGGCGGCGACGAGTCACCTGAAATGCAAGCCGCTAAGATGCAAATGGAAGCAATGGGGAAAGAAATGGAGCAGATGTATCAGATGCTGCAAAACGTTTCTAAATCCGTTGAAGTTCAAGACTTGGAGCGTAAAAACTACGAGTCGCAGATCAAGGCGTTTGACGCCGAGACTAAACGCATTTCAGCGGTTCAAGCGGGCATGACTTTTGAGCAGATTCAAGATATTGTGCAAGGCACTATCGCCGCCGCACTAGACACGGGCGATTTAATTGGCGGTGCGCCAGAGCGTGAGCAGTTTGATATGCCTGAGCAGATGCCGCCACAACAAGGCATGCCACCTCAAGAAGGCATGATGCCACCTGACCAAATGCAACAAATGCCGCCCCCAATGGAGCCACAACAATGAAATGTGCTGAATTCGTAGGTATGCTTTTTTTGGCGCGGGATGTTACACATTCTGTGCATTTAAATACTCGCAGCTATTCTAAGCACAAAGCGCTGCAAGGCTTCTATGAAAACATCATAGATTTAGCCGATGCGTTTGCTGAAGCCTATCAAGGCAGAAGTGGCCTGATGGGGCCAATATCTTTGAGTTCTGCTAAAAAAACTACAAATGTTGTTGAGTTTTTAGAAAGCCAACTAGAAGATATTGAAGCTAATCGGTATAAAATTTGCGATAAAGATGACTCTACCATGCAACAATTGGTGGATAATATCATTGAGTTGTATCTGACAACGTTGTATAAGCTAAGGTTTTTAGCATGACAATAGACTACGCGTCGCAAACGCAGCATGGTAAAGATGAGCCATTTGATTTGCAAGTGGCTAGAGGACAAGTTCCTGGGCATAGCACGGTTAACATCTATGGCTATCAACCTACGGTTGCAACTACTTTTATCCCCATTTGGGAAAATGCTACGGGTTATACTTATCCGGTAGCTGCTACGCAGATGCACTTAGCTGGCGGCGTAGGCGACACCGCATCCATTCTTATTAGTGGGCTAGATGTAAATTACGGCATAGTCTCTGAAACATTAGCGCTAAATGGCGCTACAGCCGTCACAACAGTAAATTCCTATATTCGCATTAACGCCCTAAGAGTAACTGTAGACAGTGCTACTAACCCATCTGGCACGGTAACACTTAAAGACCTTACAGATACCGTAACTTACGCTCAAATTAATGTTGGTATTGGGCGTTCTCAGTCAACTATTTTTACAGTTCCTGCTGGTTACACATATTATTTGCAACGAGTAAACATTTATACGTCGCTAAACGGCAATAACTTTGCAACGTACCAGAACAAAACGATTAGTCCTGCGGGTGTAGTGCAGGTAACTCAGCAAGCCCCTTTTGAGGTTAACTATGAAGCTAGGCGTATTATGCCCCGTCCAATTCCTGAAAAAACTGACGTTCAGCTTATGTGTAAAGTTGAAAGCGGTGCACATGCTATAGCAATTTCACAAGAAGGTTATTTAATTAAGAATTCTCAAGGGTAAATTATGGAACTTTTAAGACCATTAACACAAGCTAACTTTCCTGGCGCAGCCGTTGCCTACACTGGTACAGCGGGGAACACCGCCACATGGCAGTCGGGCCCACAAGGTGTACTGGTTTGGTCAACTACCGCAGCGTATGTTGAGATTGGCGAAGGCGCTGTGGCAACCACAGCAAGCACCCCGATCCCTGCAAACACAATTGTTCATTTTGCGGTCCCGCAAGGCACAGGCGGCTTGTGGCGAGTAAGCGCTATTCAAGCGTCTACTGGCGGTTCAGTGTACGCCAAACCAATCAATAAGGAATAAACATGGCGGTTTCCCTTTCCCCTTTAGGTGGTGCAGCCGGGCAATTCTTTGATAGCAACGGCAACCCGTTAGCTGGCGGGAAATTGTACACATATGCAGCCGGTACAACGACACCACAAACGACCTATACTGAATACACAGGTGTAACTGCTAACTCCAATCCTATTGTTCTAAACTCTGGGGGGCGTGTGCCTTCTGAGATTTGGTTGACAGATGGTGTGAGCTATAAGTTCTCGCTATTCTCAGCGCTTGATAATCTAATTGGTGTTTGGGACAACGTTGATGGCATTAATAGTAGCGGCAGCGCTGCGTCTGACATAACTTTTACTGGTTTTAAAGGCCAGTCTGGCTTTGTGCAAGATATTGCAGATGCTGATGGTTCGGATTGGATTGGGTACCAACCGGCCTCGCCAGGCGCCGCTAGATCGGTGCAAGATAAACTGCGCGACACCGTTAGCGTAAAGGACTTCGGCGCTATTGGCAATGGTTCAACAGACGATACCGCAGCCATTCAAGCTGCAATTACGTCATTATCCGCAACGGGGGGAAATGTTTATTTCCCTAAAGGAACATATAAAGTTAGCTCTACCATTAGTTGGACAGGCGATAATATTTTCTTAGAAGGCGCTGGGTTAGGCGCAACTACTATTAGCACGTTTATTGCTACTACTGATGTGTTCGCCATTAATAACGTATCTGGCGGCGGAATATCAAACCTTAACATTATTGCGAACACAACTCAAACAGATGGTGCGGGGGTTCATTTAACTAATTGTTATAACGTAAAAATTACTGATGCTGTAATTGGTTATGGGCTTAACGCTGGTGTGGAAATTGATGGCGGGGTAAGTCAATTTACCAACACCATACAAAACTTCATTATTAGCGATTGTTTATACGGTATTGCGATTGGTGGGACAGGCGCTTCGCCGCAAGATGTGTTTATAGCTGATGGCATTATTGGAAACTGCACTAACGCAGGTATTCTTGTTAGACAAATTTCTGGTTTGTACGTAAATTCTATTGACATACTTTCTTGCGGCTCAGGACTTGTAACTTTTCCTGCTGCCGCAAAAAGTACAACTAATATGTTTTTTACTGATGTGCTTTGCGATACTTGTACAGGCTCTGGCTGGGCGTTCTTGTCTGATGGTGGAAGTATTGAGCAAGTTAATATGGTTAATTGTTGGGGGGCTAGCAACACAATTAACGGAATGATTATAGCTTCTGAAGCTAACGCTTTTGTTGTGACAAACTTTAGAGCCATTAACAACAGGCAACGAGGCATTTACATTCAAGGCGGTACAAATCTTGGTTTTGTAAATTGCCAGGTATTAGCAAATTCTATGGTTGGCGCTGCTTCTTTTGACGGGCTTGCAATTGAAGGCTCAACTACCAATAACGTGTCAATCATTGGTGGTAAATACGGCTCAGGTTGGAATGTTGCAGGGTATAATAATCAAAAATTTGGCATTTTTATTTCAACCGGTTCAATTAATAACTACTCCATTATCGGCGTGGATTGTACTGGTAACGTGACGGGCAGTATTAGCGACGGTGGTACAGGCTCGGTCAAGCACATTTACGGCAACCCAGGCTACACAACCATTAAATCTGGTTCTAATTTCATGGCCGGTGGAAATAATTCAGTAACAGTTGCACATGGATTATCTGTTACCCCGCTTGCGGCTGAACTTAGCATTACGGCTAATAGCGCTATGGCGGACAACCCATTTTTTATAGACACAACAACTATTACTAGTACTAGTTTTGATGTAAAGACTACAACTGCTGTAGCAGCAAATTCTTTCTTTTCTTGGCAAGCAAGAGTTGACGGCGCTTAATTAGGATAAATTATGTCGGATAAAAAAATATCGCAACTCCCGCCAGTCAGTATTCCTCTTGCGGGCACAGAGGTTTTGCCGATTGTGCAAGACGGGGCGACTAAGCAAGTATCTGTTGCTGAGATTAACGCTGGATTGGCTACCTACCCCGCAGCGGGTATTGCGGTTTCAACGGGCACGGCGTGGGGCGCCCCTTTGTCTACGCCTATCGGCGTAACGCTTGGTGGTACAGGGACTGCAACGCTCGCCGCGAACAATGTCTTGTTAGGTAATGGCACCTCTGCTGTGTTAGCGGTTGCCCCAGGCACATCAGGTAACGTGCTAACCTCTAATGGCACAACTTGGTCGTCGACCGCACTACCCGCTAGCGGCACAGTTACTAGCGTAGGTGGTACAGGCACAGTTAACGGCATATCTCTTTCTGGCACGGTCACATCAAGCGGCAATTTAACGCTTGGTGGGGCATTGACAGGCGTCAATCTTAGTACGCAAGTAACAGGCACATTGCCTGTTGCTAATGGTGGAGCAGGGCAAACATCATACACAGACGGTCAGTTGTTAATTGGTAATTCAACCGGCAACACGCTGGCTAAAGCTACGTTAACGGCTGGTACTGGAATTGCGATCACTAACGGTTCGGGCTCAATTACGATTGAAGCTACCGGCGGCGGTAGTGGCACCGTGACAAGCGTAGCAGCAACGGTCCCTGCATTTTTAAACATAACGGGTTCGCCTATTACGACAAGCGGCACACTTGCTATAGATTACAGCGGTACAGCATTGCCGATTGCTAACGGTGGCACAAGCGCTACAACAGCTAACGGTGCGGTTAACGCTTTGCTTCCTTTGCAGACGGGCAATTCAGGCAAAGTGCTTGGTACAGATGGCACGGATACTTCTTGGGTAGCTGTGGGTGGTAGTGGCACAGTCACAAGTGTTGCGGCGACGGTTCCTGCATTTTTAAGCGTGTCTGGTTCACCTATTACAGCTAGTGGCACATTGGCGTTTGATTACAGCGGTACGGCATTGCCGATTGCTAACGGTGGCACAAGTGCAACGACTCGCCAAGCTGCGATAGACGCTTTAGCCGGTGCAGTTACTTCAGGTCAGTATCTGCGCGGCGACGGCGCTAATGTTGCAATGTCTGCCATACAAGCGGCCGATGTCCCTACACTAAACCAAGACACAACAGGCACTGCGGCTAATGTTACAGGCACTGTAGCGGTTGCTAACGGTGGCACAGGTGCTGCTACATTGGCGGCCAACAACGTTATTCTTGGCAACGGTACTTCGGCGGTACAAGCCGTAGCACCAGGGTCAAGTGGCAACATCCTAACTTCTGACGGCACAACTTGGGTTTCTGGTGCGCCTGGAAGCGGCGGCACGGTTACCTCAGTTGGCGGAACAGGCACAGTTAACGGCATCACGCTGACAGGTACGGTCACATCTTCAGGTAACTTGACTCTTGGTGGTGCATTGTCTGGTGTAGACCTGACAACTCAAGTCACGGGCATATTACCCACAGCTAATGGTGGTACGGGCAATGCTAACGGCACGGTAGCCAAAGTAGCTACGACAGGCTTCTCCATCGAAGAATCTGGCGGTAAGTTAGTCTTTAAGTACGGAGCAACAACGATTGCAAGTATGTCGAGCGCTGGTGTGTTTACTACACTGAGCGATGTTGTGTCCAACGGTACGCCTTAAGGAGTGACTGATGGCAACATCTATTACAGCAACGGGAATTGTATTCCCAGATAGTAGCGTACAGACAACAGCTGCTTTTGCCAGTGGTGGCACGACTGAGGCCATTGCTTCTGGTTCGTTGAGCGATGGTAGTAAAGTGATTGTAAATGCTGATGGGACTGTGAGTGTTATTAGTGCTACGGGTGGGCCGCCTAGTGCAGGAACGCCTGTTGTGTTTGAAAGTGCTAACACGCAATACCATTCAACAACTTACGATTCTACTAACAATAAAGTAGTCATTG
>Ga0208160_1000806_pt1 | contig 14016 bp, 10 predicted proteins | sample CB_VirMetaG_FD_184536 | JGI IMG/M metagenome (GOLD analysis project Ga0208160, IMG submission 184536) | Freshwater to marine saline gradient viral communities from Chesapeake Bay - CB_1504_1 Viral MetaG (SPAdes) (version 4) | ecosystem: Environmental > Aquatic > Marine > Coastal | place: USA... | reverse complement strand
GATTGATTTAAATGGGAATGATTCGCATTTAGGTGGATGTTGGGGTTTTCCCTATACGTAAAAATACTAATAGTAAAACTACTAATAGTAAAAATACCTAGTTTCACGTGAAACATCCAATATTTTCTTCCTAGGAAGATATCCGCAGATAGCAGCATGATATGGATATGATCGAAGAGGATCGAATCAAATCGAATCAATCCAATCAGAACACCCTCAAACCCCACACAACTAACACAGGCAAGGCAGGCAGGCGGGGGCCACCCGGGGGGCCGGCGGGGTGTTATAGCACCCTTCTACAAAAATGGGGAAATTTGGGTGTCAACATGGGAGGCTATGGGGGAATGTATGTATGGATGCCTCTATACGCTTCTGTGAGGCTGCTGGAGGGCTTTTCTTGTGGTGGGTAATGGGTAGGTATAGGGGGGAAGGAGATAGGGGCTTAGAGAGCGTTGTAGGGCGTTATAGAAAATTATTAAAGAATTTATAGGAGGAGACGCTATAGGCTTCTGTACGGGTGTGGGGTGTGTGATAGAGGCACCTCTTTGGGACGTAAGTCCCTTAACTCCTACATCGACAGGAAGGAAGGCGTAGAAGGAATATGGAGATATTACCTTTCCTTTGTCTGGCTCATGATGTTAGGGGATAAACGAACTAAAAGCGGTGCTATGAGGATATAGGGGGAGGCTCCTGTATTCTTAACACAAGAGTTCTTTGGCGTAAGCGTTCGATAAACTACACCTAGGTATAGGATATTCTCTTGGATGACAATATAAGCCTCTCTGAGAGAGGGCTTGTAATATGAGTAGTCCTGTATTATCTAATAATATATATATATAATATATTATATAGATGTATATATAATATATATATTATATATAATATCTATATATATATTAGATAATAGGGGTACATAGTATTGCAAACCTCTATCAAAAGATTGGTATGTCTAGGATTTATAGACATACCCCTAGCTTCCCTCACTAGCAGTGAGGGGATAATATTAATATATTATTATTCTTCTTAGGAGGAATAGAATGTCTAAGGAATTATATTCTCCTTCAGAGGAGGAGATAGTTAGAGAAATAGATATTCTCTCTGAGAAGAGAGAGAGAAAGCTTACAGAGAAACAAACTACCTTTCTAGTTTCTCTGGTTAAGAATGGGTTTAATATTCCTGTAGCTTTGAAAGAAGCAGGGTATAGCCCTAGTATGCAGGTGTTAGTTGTCAGGAAGCTTAGTCAAGAGATTGTTAAGCTTGCTGAGAGTTATCTGCTTTCTAAAGCTCCTGAAGCTATCACCACACTTTCAACACTAATGCTCTCTGAGAAATCAATCCCACAAGCTTCTGTGAAGCTACAAGCAGCTAAAGAGATTTTAGATAGGGTGGGTATTATCAAGAAGGAGGAGGTTAATGTTAACCACTCTCACTCTGGAGGAATATTTATTCTTCCTGAAAAGAAAGCAATTGACATCTCTGGAGCTGTAGATGCGGTGTAGAGTTTATCAAAAGCTATGTAAGGGAGAGGGGAAGTATTGGTGTGAGGATGTAGAGGGAGCCAAGGAGGCTTTTGATGAGATTGTGCAAATGTATGGGAGTAAGGCTCTCTCTTCGAGAGAAGCTGTAGCAGAGTTTAATTCAAGGACAGGGCTATCATGTTCTTATCAGGCAATAGTTAATGCTTGGAATAGGTGGGTAGTAGAACAGAGAGAATTAGGGAAGGAGGTAGATGATCCTAGGGATAGTAGGAAGAGAGCAGAGAAGGCTTATCTACGAGCTAAGAAGGGGGAGATAAATCCTAGACAAGCTAATGCTAGAGAGAGGAGAGCCTTAGCTGAAGTTAGGAGGGAGAAGAGAGATAAGAAGGTAGTAGGGAGAAAGAAAGCACTTCTTTCTAGTAAGATTGATAGAACAAGTAAACACTCTACATCAAGTAAGACAGGGAGGATTGTATCAGAGGAGGAGCTTCTTAAAGCCCCTACAGAGGTAGTGAAGGAGATAGAGGAGAAGGTTGTATTCCAACCAAATGCAGGCCCACAGACAGATTTTCTAGCTGCTCCTGAAACAGATGTTCTCTATGGCGGACAAGCAGGAGGAGGAAAGAGTTTTGCCCTAATCATTGACCCTCTTCGTTATATTCATAGGGCTGCACATAGAGCATTAATTCTAAGAAAGACAATGCCAGAGCTTAGGGAAATTATAGATAAGACAAGGGAGCTTTACCCACAAGCTGTTCCCGGATGTAAATACAAGGAAGTGGAGAAGAGATGGATATTCCCTTCAGGAGCTACAATAGAGTTTGGATATTTGGAGAGGGATGCTGATGTATACAGATATCAGGGACAGGCGTATTCCCTCATTGCTTTTGATGAGCTTACCCACTTGGCCACAGAGTTTCCTTGGAACTACTTAGCCTCACGTTTAAGAACAACAGACCCTGAGATTGAATGTTATCTACGTGCTACTACAAACCCTGGGGGCGTGGGGCATATGTGGGTTAAGAGTAGATATATTGATCCAGCTTCTCCTAATACTACCTTTGTAGGAGCAGATGGACTTACACGTAAGTTTATTCCAGCTACATTACATGATAACCCTTACTTAGCTAAGGATGGAAATTATGAAAGAATGCTACGCTCTCTTCCAGAAGTACAGAGAAGGAGATTGTTAGAAGGAGATTGGAATATTAATGAAGGGGCAGCATTCCCAGAATTCTCAAACTACCATCATGTAATAGACCCATTCACTATCCCTCCATCATGGGTTAGGGTGAAAGGAGTTGATTATGGATATGCCTCTCCTTCTGCTGTTGTATGGGGGGCACTCGATCCTTCAGATGACACATTGATTATATACAAAGAGCTTTATCAGAAAGGACTTACAGGGGAAGATTTAGGACAACGTATTGTAGAATTAGAAGCAGAGGAACGTAGGAGTATTCCTGGGGTTTTGGATACAGCAGCATGGAATAGAACAGGATATACAGGCCCAACAATTGGAGAGACATTGAATAGAGAACCTTACATGCTAAAGCTGCGTCCTGCTGATAAGAATAGAATTGCAGGGAAGGTTGCTATTCATCAGAGGCTAAAAAGAAGGATTATGCCTGATGGAGAGCTTGGGAGACCAAAGCTTCAAATATTTTCTACGTGCAAGAATCTTATTAGAGAACTATACACTCTGCCATTATCAGAAACTAATAGTGAAGATGTAGATACTAAAGCAGAGGATCATGCATATGATGCTTTAAGATATTTAGTTATGTCTCGTCCTTCTGCTGCAACAGCAGCCCATAAACAATTCCATATTCATACTCACACTTGGAGTCCTAGTGATGCCCAATTCGGATATTAGTAGTTTATTAGGAGCAGAGCCTAAGTATGAGGATGATATGTTGTCTCCTCCTACAGCAGACTCTCTCTACACTGCCCTTGAAAATGAATTCTCTGATCCTAATCAAGAAGGAAATCCCTTCTATTCTGCTGTAGCAGCAAAGATTATGGAGAAGTTTCAGAAGGCTAAACAAGATAGGGAGATTCATGAGGAGAGATGGCTCAGAGCTTTTCAGAATTACAGAGGAGTGTACGGGAAGAATGTTAGGTTTAGGGAGAGTGAGAAGAGTAGGGTTTTTATTAAGGCTACGAAGAATAAAGTTTTGGCTGGATATGGACAATTAGTGGAGATTGTTTTTGGAGGAAGTAGTTTTCCTCTAACAGTGCAGGCTACAAAGCTCCCCGAGGGTGTGGCAGAGTGGGCACATGCTGGAGAAGGGAATACAGATAATAATAAAACAGCAGATATTGAGGGAGGAGTATTGCTAGAAGATACTAGCCCCACTTCTTCCGCTACTAATGCTCCATTCTCCATCTATAACAAACTAGGATGGAAGGGAGATGGCAAAGAACTTCCTCCCGGAGCTACACATTTAAGCCTAGAGATGGAATCTCTACAGGCAGAAATTGATAAAATGTCTACAGAGGGAGGGGGAGAAGCCACATTAACAGCAGGAATCTCACCTGATCCACAGAAACCAACAGTCTCTCCAGCTAAACTAGCTGCTAGAAAGATGGAAAAGCTTATTCATGATCAGATTGAAGAGAGCAATGGAAGTGTAGAACTACGTTCTGCCCTATTTGAAGCATGTCTTTTAGGCACTGGGGTATTGAAAGGCCCATTCAATTACAATAAAACTCTACATAAGTGGGTTACTAATGAAACAGGAGAGCGTGAGTATGCTCCAGAAACTGTTAGAGTACCTAGACTAGAGTGGGTTAGTGTGTGGGATGCCTATCCAGATATGGAAGCACGTACAAAAGAAGAGTGTGAATGGTTTATTCAGCGTCATAAGTTGAATAAAAGTGAGATGAGACTCCTCACCAACCTCCCTTATTTCGATGAAGAGCAAATTGGGATGGCTATTTCTGATGGCCCCAACTATGTTAATGAAGATTTTGAGCTTTCCATTCGCTCAGATGATGCTAATAACACTGTCGTGAATGAAAGATGGGAAGTGTTGGAGTATTGGGGGATGATGGATAAGGATAGTTTGGAAGGAACAGGGATTGATACAGAGGTATTTGCTGACATGGAGGAAGTACAGGTGAATGTTTGGGTTTGTGATAACAGAGTTTTGAGGGCTGTAGTTAATCCATTCATTCCAGCGCGTATCCCATACCTTGTTTTCCCTTATGAACGTAATCCATATAGTATTTTCGGCATTGGTATTGCTGAAAATATGGAAGATAGTCAAATGATTATGAATGGACATGCTAGGATGGCTATAGACAACCTAGCTCTAGCAGGAAATCTAGTATTTGATGTAGATGAGAACGCCTTAGCCCCCGGAGAAAGCATGGAAATCTACCCCGGAAAGGTGTTTAAGCGTGTATCTGGAGTACCCGGACAGAGTATTTATGGTATTAAGTTCCCTTCTACAGCTACAGAACACATGCAAATGTTCGATAAGTTTAGACAATTGGCTGATGAGGCTACAGGAATGCCTTCATACAGTCATGGACAAACTGGGGTTAGTGGAATGACCCGTACAGCTAGTGGAATGTCTATGTTAATGGGGGCAGCTACCCAGAATATTAAAACTGTAGTTACAAATCTGGATGATTTTCTACTAAAACCCCTAGGAGAAGCCTTCTTTCAGTGGAATATGGCATTTTATGAGGGGGAATTGGGGATTAGAGGAGACTTGGAGGTTAAGGCGAATGGTGTTCATAGCCTAATGCAGAAGGAAGTGAGGAGTCAGAGGCTTATGACCCTCATGCAGGTGGCACAAAACCCAGCTCTTATTCCCTTCATCAAGATGCCCACCCTAATTAAGGAAGTTGCGTACAGTATGGACATTGATCCTGATGAATTAATCAATGATCCTGATATGCAGCAGGTTATGGCTATGCTTACAGGCATGATGCCAGAACAACCAGCTATGCAACCACCTCCCGGTGCCAATCCACAAGACCCAACAGGGGCAGGGGCAGGACAAATGGGAGTAGGGCAGGCTCCTATGCCTCAAGAAGCTGGTTTTAGTGGTAATGCACAAGGAATGGCTATGCCTCCACAAGGGGCTATGCAATGAAAGGGTTAGTTACACATCCACAATGGCTGGATTTTCTACAATGGATAGAGAAAGAGAGAGAGCAAGGACTTTCTGTCCTAACTTTCACTGAGAATGAAAATGATTTGTATAGGGTGCAAGGAGCTTTGAAGCTCATGGTAAAGATTAAAGGCCTTAAAGAGAAGGTATTACGGGAGGAGATGTAATATGAGTAAGCTACTTAAAAACGCACATGGTATCTATAAAAAAGGGATTGATGCTTCCTTTGAACTTCCTGGAGCTGCCTCACTTACTCCTTGGGATAGAGCCGTAAATGAAAAAGCAGGAGTTTGGGCAAAGAAAGCTGTTAATAAAGTTAATGAAAAAGCGCCTGTGTCGGATCATATATGGAATAAAGCAGTTAAAGAAGAGAAACAATATGAGGATTATATTAAGTTTTACACAGAGCAAGGGTATATCTTTGATGAAAAAGGTAATATTACATACAATCCCTTTGAAGATGAAACTAATCCTAAGTATGGAACAAGCCCTATATTACATCCCACGGATATGGCTTCTATATACACAGAGGAAGATATACAAAACAGACTTGCCAACCAAGCACAGAAAGATCAAATACTTTCTTCCTCAGCGGAGAGAAGAAACACCTTTGATGAAACAGTGTCTCCTTCTTTGTTAGTCAACACTGCTCAGACTTCTGATAATCAGAGTGATACTGGGAGTAGTGCTAGTAAAACAGGATCATCAAATACTAATACATCCTCCAAATCAATACAAAGTATAATACCAAAAACATCCACAGTATCTACCCCAGAGATTAGTTCTGTAACAGGTACTGCTGCCTATGAATATACAACGGGTGCGCCAACAAATTCATGGAATGAACTCCCATCTACTACTGCGGCTTCTATGGAACAAAGTGGCTACTCTGTCTTACAGAAAGCTTGTGAGTATGGCGATCAAGCTGCTTGCCAACAACTTTCAGAACAAAACTCATATGCCGATGGAGGCTTAGTTATGAATACACCTACTCCTACTCCAAATAAATCTATGGGAAATAAGTTTGGAGCTGCTTCGCGCCCTGTGCAAGGGTTTTCTGGAGGAGGAAGTGTGGCCCCTATGCCCCCAATGGGACAGCCTCCTATGCCCTCTGGAGGCTCTATGCCTATGCCCCCTATGGGGGAACAAGGAGGAGGAGGAGATATGCCTCCTATGGCCCCTACAGGGGCTTCTATGGGCATGGAAGGCGGGGAGGGAGACATGGATAGTTTATTAACTAAAGGAATGGAGGATGGTGCCGATATTGGCGGAACAGGGATGGATGTCATTATGACAAATGTAGGAGACATGTTGGAAGAAAATGAAGTGATGGAGCTAGAAGAAGCCTTTTCAACCTACCCTGTACTAGAGAAAGTTGTAGGAATGCTTCCCTTAGACTGGGAAGGGCAGGTGGAAGGAGAGGGTGGCCCCACTTCAGATGACATCCCAGCTCGTTTGAGTGATGGTGAATTTGTGTTTACAGCTAAGGCTGTAGAACAGATTGGAGTAGATAAGCTCCAGAAGATGATGGAAGATGCTGAAGCTAAGGCAGATGGAATGCCTGAAAACCCAGACATGAATTTTAAGTGTGGTGGGTTGGTAAAGCGTAAGCATTAAGCAGAGGACTACCCGTATTATACGGCCCCTCTATTTTCAAGTAGGCTACCTTTTATAAGCCCCTACGGAGAATGTATATGATTGCAGAAGAAAGCTATACCCCAAATCCATATCAACGTAATAGACTACGGAAAGATATGGAGGAACTTGCAGAACTAGAACGTGGATTTAAGAGTATGGATTCTGCTCTATATGATCCAGAGGAGAATAAAGCTCCAGAGGAGGAGCAAGTAGAGAATGTAGAAGCTAGTGATGATGTAGAAAGTAATGTAGAAAGTGTTGAGAATATTACAGAAGAGAAGCCTCAGAAGTATAAGAAAGTTAATTGGCAGAAACGGTATAGTGATTTACGAAGGCAGTATGATAAGAAGCTGAATGAATATAAACAATTGGTAGATGGTAGTTCTCCAAAATATACAGTACCAAAAACTAGGGAAGAACTAGAAGAATTTAAGAATACATATAAAGATTTGTATGAAGTAGTTGAGAGTGTAGCCCATCTATCAGCAGAGGATAAGAGTAAGGAACTTGCCTCTAAGCTAGAAACACTACAATCTGAACTAGCCAAGAGTAAGCAAGAGAAGGCTATTATTGAGTTAAATACTAAGATGCCTGATTGGAAATCAATTACTAATAGTGATGACTTCCAAGAGTGGGCCTCTGAACAACCTGATGAGATTCAGCGTTGGGTATTTAATAATCCTGATAATGCCTCCTTAGCTATTAAAGCAATTAAGCTATATAAAGCAGATAGGAATATTCCTGCCTCTACACAGAATGAAGTGCAATCTAAAACTAATGTGGCAGATGCTGCTGCATCAATTAACGTAAAGGCAAAATCTTCTGTACCGAAAGGACAGAAGAAGATGTGGACAACCAATGAGATTGCTGCCCTATCTCTCTCTGAATATGAGAAGCTGTCTAAAGAAATAGACAAGGCTTATCAAGAAGGGAGGGTTGTAAGAGGGTAGCTATATAGCTACTTAGGAGAATAGAGATGGCACATTTTGAGAATACAACCACTGCAAACCGGACTAACTTTAATTCGGCTACTGCAGGACAGACAAATAACTTCTGGGTTCCTGAAATCTTCTCTAAGAAGGTTCAGATTGCCTATCGTAACTCAGCGGTATGTGAGGCTATTACCAACACAGACTATACTGGTGAAATCTCACAGTATGGTGATACCGTTAATATCATTAAAGAACCGGATATCAACGTATCAGACTATCTGCGTGGTACTACTCTATCAGGTACTGGCCTAACTGACCAAGAACTAACCCTTATCATTGATAAGGCTAAGTACTTCCAGTTTGAGATTGATGACCTAGAAGATAAGTTTAGCCATGTAAACTGGCAGGCTATCGCCACTGACCGTGCAGGTTATAAGCTAAAGGATGCTGTTGATTCAGATATCCTTAGCTATATCTGGACTACCCTAGAGGCTGATACCACTTATGGTGTTGGTGGAAGCACTACCCATGTATATGGTAGTAATGCCTCAGAGGCTGGCCCTATCGATGTAGGCTTTGATAGTGGTGAAGTTGATCCACTAAATGTCATGGCTCGTCTATCACGTTACCTAGATGCTGCTAATGTGCCAGATGACATGCGCTGGTTTGTGGCTGGCCCAGAGTTCTATGAGCAGCTACTACTCACTAGCTCCAAGCTAATCTCTGTAGATTACAATGGTGGCAGTGGTAGCCTACGCAATGGGCTAGTGGCCTCTGGTAAGCTTCGTGGATTTAATATGTACAAGAGCAATAATCTACCTACCCCAACGTCTGAAGGTACTGCCTTCACCACCACTGGGTATGTAGTGCTTGCTGGACACATGGCTTCCACTGCTTCTGCCACTGCACTAACTAAGGTAGAAACTATCCGTTCCACCACTACCTTCAGTGATATTGTCCGTGGTCTACATGTGTGGGGTCGTAAGGTGTTACGTCCAGAAGGACTAGCTGCCTCTATTATGTATATCGACTAAACCATAACTACCTAAGGGCAAGGATGCCCTGCTCTACAAGTAGGGATACTTTCTTTCTTATTAGTAATAGTTAGTAATAGAGGGTTTAGTGAGTATGGCCACTACATTTAGAACAGTTGTTAATGAAATTCTATCTGAACTAAATGAAGTGCAACTCACTTCCACTAACTTTGCCTCTGCTACAAATATCCAGAATGCTGTAAAGCTATTTGTTAATAGAGCATATTTCGATATTAATGCTCCTGTATACAAATGGCCTTGGCTTTCTGTAGATTCTCCTCAAGCCAATGGGTATGGTAATGTTTATATCTCTACTGTAGCAGGAACTAAGTGGTATCTTCTAAACCCTTCCGCTACAACAGTTAATGATGACTATGGAGCTGTGGATTGGGAGAAGATGGTATTAACCACCGAAGGTGTTGTAGGAGAATCAACTCCCTATACCTACCAAAACCTAGTATATATTCCTACAGAGAAATGGAAAGATTATTTCTTTGAGAGTGAACTTAGAGATAAGGGAAGTGGGTCTCCCCAATATGGAGTACCTAGACGTGTTATTAGAAGTCCTGACAACAGACGGGTAGGGCTTTCTCCAACTCCTGACAAGGAATACAGGATATATTTCTACGCATATACACGTCCTGTAGCCCTCAGTGCAGAGGATGATGCCTTTGTAATCCCAGATCAATATATCCCTGTATTAGTAGCCAGAGCTAGGTATTATGCTTGGCAGAGAAAGGAGAATCCTCAACAAGCTTCTTTGTCATTAAAAGATTGGGAGGATGGGTTACGAGCTATGAGGCAGCAAGAGATGCAAGCAACTCCTGATTATATCTCTGATGATAGATTGGTATTTGTATAATGGGACAAGAAGCCGTACTTAACATAACCTGTCAGGGAGGACTGGATAGAGAAAAGAATCCCCACCAGATGTATAAAAATCCGGGTGCAGCTATTCGCTTAGAAAATTATGAAGCCTCTATTGATGGAGGGTATAGAAGAATTAATGGATATGCTAAATGGGGAGCTAATAGTGGATCCTATACACCACCAGCAGATAGCCCTGTATTGGGGCTTTTCCCTTATGCCACTGGTATTGTTAGGTGTCAGGGGTCACAAGTATATTTCTCAACAGATGGTGGAACATGGACAGATGTAAATGCTGCCTCTCCTAGAAGTAGTGCTGGTAGATATAGCATTGCTCTATATGAAGGAGATAGTAGTAATTATACATATGGAACTATTTATTTAGCTGATGGTACTAACCATATTGGAAAGCTAACTATTACAAATCCAACAACTCCTACTTATACATACACAACCCTTGATCCTGCTACAACTGCAGCCCCTGCTGCTGCTTCTATTGTAGAGGTGTATAAAGATAGGTTGATTGCTGCAGGAAATAGCAGTGCTCCTAATGTTCTATATTGGAGTGGGAGGTTTACATTAGATGACTTCACTAAGTCTAGTGCAGGGTATATAGAACTCACTGATGTTATTGTGGGACTCAAAGCCTTCCGTGAGAGGCTTTTTGTTTTTTGTAGGAATAGTATTTATGTAGTAGAAGGAATAGATGTAGCTGCTCAGTTACAAATACAACCTGTCACAAAGAATATAGGTTGTATGTCTAAGGAGAGTATTCAGGAGATTGGTGGAGACTTAGTGTTTCTAGCACATGATGGGATTAGAACACTGGGTGCTACTACTAAGATTGGGGATATTGCTCTCACCACTATCTCTACTCCTATAGAACTTTTACTTCCAGATATTAGACAATCTGCAATTGATAATAATATTTCTAGTTTAGTTATTAGAAATAAAAACCAATATAGACTTTTCTACATTAATTCAGGGTTTGCTACAGCGAAACAGCGGGGAATTTGTGGAACCTTAAAATATGGTGAACAAGGATTAATGTGGGAGTGGAGTGAGTTAAAAGGAATCGAATCATATACAAGTGCTTCACAAATTACTGTGGATAAGTATGAAAGAATTTATCATGGAGATTTACATGGATATGTGTTTCAACAAGAAACTGGAGATACTTTCGATGGTAGTGTGATTAAAAGTTATTATCAAACACCTTACTTCAATCTTGATGATCCCTCAGTTATGAAAACTCTTCACTATATATATCTTACTATAGTGGGGGAGGGAAGTATACCATCATCTGCTTTAAATATAACAGCTAAGTATGATTTTGAAGATAGTGGAGTGGGGCAGCCTACTCCAGTGAGTATAACCGCTATATCTTCCGGGAGTGTATATGGGGGGGCTACTTATGGTAGTGCTACTTATGGGAGTACTCTAATTCAAAATCAAAAAATATTATTAGAAGGAAGTGGACATGTTATAAGTTTATTATTTATATCTGAAGCTGCAGCAGCTTCTTTTACTATCAATGGTCTAACTGCTGTATTAACAATGGGTAAGAGAATTTAGTGAGGATAGTATGACTGGATATACTAGAGTTGAGACATATACAAGTGGTGACACCATTGAAGCTTCAGATACTAATAATGAATTTGATGCTATAGTAAATGCGTTTAATAATTCCACAGGACATACCCATGATGGTACTGCAGCAGAAGGAGCACCAATTACTAAGATTGGCCCTACTTATGATATAGTAGTTTCTGCCACGAATGCCCTTCCAAAAACTACAAACGTACTTGATCTAGGGAGTGATAGTAAAAAGTTTAAGGATTTATATATTAATGGAGTAGCATATATTGGAAGTATTGATGGTTTAACTACCCCAAATATTAACAGTTTCCCTTCCTCCTCAACTACAGGAAATATCTCTTTCTTAAAAGAGTATATTTCTGATTCTAATCTAGGGGGTGGTGTTTTTATATGGAATGGAAGTAAAAATAAAACAGACCATGATGGTGGTACTGTTATTGACCCAGATGTTGATATGACTACTCCTACATATACAAGTGCAAATGTAGGTACAGGAGTATGGGTTAGAGCAGATGTAGGGGATAAAATTAATGTACAATGGTTTGGGGCTGTAGGAGATGGAAGCACGGATGATTCCACTGCTATACAAGCTGCGTTAGATACTTTCACAACACGTAGTATTTATTTTCCAGACACAGGATCTTCTTATGTTATTGGAACAACTCTTACTATATATGAAGATCAAACCCTGATAGGGGATAATTTTAAAGGAGGTAATCTTTCTGTATTAAAAACGGTAGCTTCAGCTTTTAGTGGAAATGCTATGGTACAAACTAATGGATTTACAACTAGTACAGCAACTACTACTAACATAGATAATATTAGTATAATTGGTTTAAGTTTTGATGTAGCACAATCTGGTATTGATTGTATTAGAGCTTCTGCTAGATTTGCATCAATTAAAGATTGTAGATTCGATAGTGGAGTTGCTGGAAGTACAAGTACCGCTTTATATTTTATAGGAATGTCTGCAGAAACTGCTTTAAATAGTGACATAATTAATAATTACTTCACCGGTAATACTGGAGGTAATGTGGGATTCAAACACCACATTTATCTTTATGATAAAGTTTCAGACTTACGAATCCTGAATAACTACTTTGAAGGATGTTCCCATAGTTCTATTTATACTAGAGCCTCAGTTTTATTTGTAGTAAATAATCACTTTTATAATATAGGGAGAGTATTCTTTACCGCATATAGTTGTGACCATAACTTTATTTCTAATTATGTAGAGAATACTGATAGTGCTCCTATCTTTGTATACAGAGCTAGAACAGATTTAACATCTGGTTATACAGTAAATTTGAATGTTTCTAACAACACATTTAGGGATATTAATAATCAAACTGTAGCCGGTTCAACCTATAGTTCTGCAAATGGGTTGATTGAAGTTGGGGCTAGTGATGTATATCCTGTTAGTGGAATTCTAATAGCAAATAATACGAATAAGTTGGAGGATACTGCAGCTACATATGGATATGTTATCTATGAATATAATGGGGCTTTTGATCCACTTGATGATGATTCAAAGACCTTTGTTTCTGGCTATGTAACAGATATTCGTATTGTAAATAATAACTTTGACTATTCTATTATCACTAGTGGAGTGTCTAATCTGTCAGTATCCCCTATATTAATTACTGATGATACAAAAGGAAATGAACAACGAACTGCAGCTACAACCAACTATGTATATAAAATAATTAACACCTCTACAACAGGTGATACGAAGTGTATACAACTAGATAAAGGCTCTACTACTGCTACTACAAGCAGCACTTGGATTGATTTTTTCCAGAATGGTTCATCTGTGGGAGGCTTATATAATAATGCAGGGACTCCAGCTTTATTCTCAACGTCAGATGCAAGACTTAAAGAAAACATAACCTACTCTACACTCGGATTACAGTCTTTATTAGCTATTAAAGTAAGAGATTTTACATGGAAAAATTCTGGAGATGCTTCAACAGGATTCATTGCACAGGAGTTATATGATGCTTATCCAAAAGCTGTAACAGTTGGCGGAGCTGATCCTGCTGTAGAACCTTGGACAATTACTCCAACTGCTTTAATTCCACTTATGGTGAAATCTATTCAAGATCAGCAAGAAATTATTAATCTTCTTGCTAGTAAGATTGAGGCATTAGAAGCTGTATGACTCTCCTCCATACATTAATAAAGCAGAAGAGTAATGCAGAACTAGCTGATGCTATAGAGAATAAGTATCCTGATATTGCGCAGTGGGTGAGGCTGCACCCGTCTTCTGACTCTATTCTGGGATTTATCCCCGGAGTGAAGATGTACCTCAAACAGCGTGCGGTGACGCTCAAGGATTTGG
>Ga0208160_1000802_pt1 | contig 14036 bp, 21 predicted proteins | sample CB_VirMetaG_FD_184536 | JGI IMG/M metagenome (GOLD analysis project Ga0208160, IMG submission 184536) | Freshwater to marine saline gradient viral communities from Chesapeake Bay - CB_1504_1 Viral MetaG (SPAdes) (version 4) | ecosystem: Environmental > Aquatic > Marine > Coastal | place: USA... | reverse complement strand
TTTGCCCTTCTAATTACTTATAAAATATGGCAAAAGCTAAGAGGAGTACTTCCCTATCGGCTGCGGTCTCCGCAGAAATTAAATCAGGGTTTGACCTTACTAAGTTTAAGGACAAAAAGGGCCTAACCGGTTCTGTTAAATTTAAACCACAACAATGGGTACCCCTTTCGGATGCTTTCCAAGAAGTAACAAGTGTGCCTGGTATTCCAACCGGTCACATTGTGTTGCTTCGTGGTCACTCCGATACAGGTAAAACAACCGCATTGATCGAAGCAGCAGTCAACGCTCAAAAATCAGGTATTCTACCTGTATTTATCGTTACTGAAATGAAGTGGAATTGGGAACACGCAACCCAAATGGGTCTTCAAATGGAAGAAGTTGTTGATGAAGAAACAGGCGAAATCCTTGATTACAAAGGTTTCTTTATTTATGTTGACCGTGAAACCATCCACACTATTGAAGACGTAGCAGCATTTATTCTTGATTTGCTTGACGAACAGAAAAAAGGTAACTTGCCTTATGATTTAATGTTTTTCTGGGATTCGATTGGTTCTGTTCCTTGTGAATTATCTATCACATCTAAAAAGAACAACAACGAATGGAACGCTGGTGCTTTATCTACCCAATTTGGTAACAATGTAAACCAAAAAATTACATTGTCTCGTAAAGAAAGTTCACCATATACTAATACACTAGTATGTGTTAACAAAGTATGGACAGCTAAGCCCGAAATGCCAATGGGTCAACCCAAGTTGATGAACAAAGGTGGTTTTGCTATGTGGTTTGATGCTACATTCGTAGTAACATTTGGTAACATTGCTAATGCTGGAACTAATAAGATTAAAGCAATCAAAGACGGCAAACAAGTAGAATTTGCTAAGCGCACTAACCTCCAGATTGATAAAAACCACATCAATGGTATTACAACTAAAGGTAAAATCATTATGACACCACACGGTTTTATTAATGATACAGATAAAGCGCTTAAAGAGTATAAAGATGCACACGCAAAAGAATGGGCTAATATTTTAGGTGGAGGTAACTTCGACATTGTAGAAGAAACTGACATGTTTGAACCAGCTCAAGAGTTTGCTAACGAACCAGATTGATTATGGCAAATAGTGATTTACTAAAACTCCTAAACGATGTCGTTGAGGAGAATGACACCCCCTCCTCTCCACATGATCGAGTTCTGCTTATCGACGGTCTAAATCTATTTTTTAGGAACTTTGCTATGCTCAACATTGTCAATGAGCATGGTGTTCATGTAGGTGGTTTAGGTGGGTTCATTCGTTCCCTAGGAACTTTAATAAACACTATCCAACCAACATCAGTCTATGTAGTATTCGACGGGGAAGGTTCCTCTACAAACCGTAAGAACCTTCTCCCCGAATACAAATCAGGCCGTCACGTTACTAGAGTTACCAACTGGGAGATTTTTGATAATGTAGGCGATGAACACGACTCTAAAGTAGATCAAATTGTTCGTGTAATACAATACCTCAAATGTCTACCAGTTAAAACAATAGCACTAGACAAAGTAGAAGCAGACGATATTATTGCTCACTTGTGTCAAGAACTTCCTGCAAAATACAACTCACAATGTTTTATTGTATCAAGTGATAAAGATTTTATCCAATTAGTAAGTGATAAAGTTACAGTATATCGTCCTATTGAAAAGGATTATTACACACCTGATACAGTAAAAGAAAAATTCGGTGTATTACCTGAGAATTTTTTGCATTATAAAGTATTACTAGGTGATGCTTCAGATAAAGTACCAGGTATTAAAGGACTTGGTGCTAAAAAAATCGGAAAATTATTTCCTGAACTTCTAAAACGTCATATGACGCTTGATGAACTTCTAGAATTCTGTGCTTCTAACCACAAAGAGAATATTATTTATTCTCGTATTGTCTTTGAAGAAACTAACCTACGTAAAACTACTCGTATTATGGATTTAGCAAACCCAATGATGGACGAGTTAGAAAAGAAGTTTGTAAGTGATTCAATAGAACAAGAAACACCCTTGTTAAACGTAGAAACTTTTCTTAGATTATATCAAGAAGATGGTTTGCGTCATCTAATCAAAAACGTAGAGTTTTGGATTAACAATCAGTTTCGAACATTAAACAGTTATAAAAAATGACATTAAGTGAACTCGACAAATATGGCCCTCAGTTTCAAGTGAAGGTTTTGTCCTCATTATTGAACCATAAAGAGTTTTTAACAAACGTCCACGACATATTAGATGAATCTCACTTTACAAACCAAGCCCACAAATGGATTGTAAGTAATATTCTATCTTATTATGCTAAATACCACACAACACCAACACCAGAAGTTTTAAAATCTGAATACGAAAAAGTAACTAACGATGTTCTTAAAGTATCAATCAAAGAACAACTTCGTGAAGCTTACAAACAAGTTGATACAGATTCTGAATATATTGAAGGCGAATTTTCAGCATTCTGTAAAAACCAACAACTTAAAAAAGCGCTATTAAACAGCGTAGATTTACTTCAGGCACAGGATTATGATTCTATTAGAGCAATTATTGATTCCGCGTTAAAAGCCGGAGCAGACAAAAATTTAGGACACGAGTATGTTAAAGATATTGAAGCACGTTATCGAAACGAACAAAGAATTACTGTACCAACCCCTTGGACTGAATTTAACGAACTACTTCAAGGTGGCCTCGGAAACGGAGATTTTGGTCTTATGTTTGGCGGCCCAGGAGCTGGTAAATCTTGGGCATTAGTAGCACTAGCAGGTCATGCTGTTAAAATGGGTTTTAATGTAGTTTACTATACTTTAGAATTAGGTGAAGATTATGTAGGTCGCCGTTTCGATGCTTACTTTACCCAAATCCCAGCAAACGAAATTACATTCCATAAAGATAAAGTTGAAGCAGTTATGGGTAAAATCCCTGGTCAACTTATTATTAAAGGATTCTCACCAGGTAAAGCATCTATTTCGTCGATTGAATCACACATTCAAAAATGTACTGACTTAGGAACAAAACCTGACTTGATTGTTATTGACTATGTTGACCTTCTTCGTTCAAAAAGAGTGTCTCGTGAGCGCAAAGAAGAGATTGATGATATTTATACAAGCACTAAAGGATTAGCCCGCGAGCTCAATATCCCAGTTTGGTCTGCATCACAAGTTAACCGCCAAGGAGCACAAGATGAAGTCATCGAAGGACATAAAGCAGCGGGCTCCTATGACAAAATGATGATTACAGATTTTGCAGCATCTATTAGTCGCAGAGCAAAAGATAAACAAACAGGTATTGGAAGATTTCACATTATGAAAAATCGTTACGGAATGGACGGACTTACTTATGGAGCAAATATTAATATTGCTATTGGTTCATTCCAGTTAGTTGATGAAAGTGAATTAGAAGATACTACACCGCAAGAATCTAACACAAATCAAGGTTTCGCAAATAACAATTTCAGTATGACTGAAATGAGTCAGTTGCGTAACATGTTGAATCAATAACTTATTAACTAAATTACAATGGCAAAGAAGAAATCTCTATTGCAGGAGCGCATCATTTATAAACCTTTCGAATACCAAGAAGCTTATGATTATTGGCTTAAACAACAACAAGCACACTGGCTTCACACTGAAATCCCAATGATGAGTGATTTAAATGATTGGAAACAAAATTTAAATGAAACTGAAAGGAATATTATTGGTTCTATCCTCAAAGGATTTGCCCAAACAGAAACAATTGTAAACGATTATTGGTCAGGGTTGGTAACAAAATGGTTCCGTAAACCAGAAGTTATTATGATGGCTACAACATTCGGTGCATTCGAAACAATCCACGCCGAAGCTTATTCTTTATTAAATGAAACACTTGGTCTTGAAGATTTCTCTGAGTTTTTGGAAGATGAAACTACGATGGCAAAAATTGAAAATCTTATGTCTGTTAGGGATAGTTTTAATGGTGAAAAAGATTGGCACGAAATTGCTAAATCACTCGCTATATTCTCAGCATTTACCGAGGGAGTTAATTTATTTTCTTCCTTCGCCGTTCTCTTATCTTTTAAAATGCGAAACAAGCTTAAGGGAGTGGGTCAAATTGTTGAATGGTCTATTAGAGACGAATCAATGCATTCCGAAGCAGGATGCTGGTTATTTAGAACACTTATCAAAGAGAATCCTGAACTCAAAACTCCAGAACTTGAAGCAGCAGTAAATGAAGCAGCTTTACTTTCTTTACAACTTGAGCTTGATTTTATCAATAAAGTTTACGAACTTGGTGATCTAGAAGGTTGTTCAAAATATGATTTAGAACACTTTATTAAAAATAGAGTAAACACAAAATTAGGAGATTTAGGTTATCGTCCTATTATTAGTAACATAGATATGACGGCTGTAGATAGAATGAAATGGTTTGACCACCTCTCAGCAGGAAAACAACATACAGATTTCTTTGCAAATCGTGTAACAAATTACTCTAAAGGGCATATGGAATGGGACGCAGCTGCAATTTTTTAATAAAAAAATATGGACAATAATTTAGTAGCAAATTACACAACTTGGGAACGTGGTAAAGACTATCCCGATTACATGGATGAAGTAGCGCTTAGCACTATTTCAAAAGGTTATCTACTACCTGGGGAAACACCCCGCAAGGCATATAGACGTGTAGCTCATGCTGTAGCTAAGCGTTTGAATCGCCCTGATTTAGAAAACAAATTCTATAAATACATTTGGAATGGATGGATTGGTTTGGCAAGTCCTGTTTTATCTAACACTGGTACTGATAGGGGTCTTCCCATTTCTTGTTTTGGTATCGATACTCCTGATTCGATTAGGGGAATTGGTCTTACCAATGCTGAACTTATGCGACTCACTTCATATGGGGGAGGTGTTGGCATCTCGCTTTCCCGTATCAGGCCTCGTGGTGCAGAAATTAGAGGAAATGGAAAAAGCGAAGGAGTAGTTCCTTGGGCTAAAATTTATGATTCTACAATCATTGCAACTAACCAAGGCTCAGTTCGTAGAGGTGCTTCATCAGTAAACTTAGATATCAATCACAAAGACATTAAAGAATTTTTACAAATTCGCCGTCCTAAAGGTGATCCTAACCGCCAATGTCTTAACCTACACCAATGTGTAGTGATTGATGATGCGTTTATGAAGCGCCTAAACGACCGTGACCCAGAAGCAATGGAATTGTGGTTAGAGATTCTTAAATCACGTGTAGAAACAGGTGAACCTTATATCATGTTCAAGGATAATATCAATAAGCAAAATCCAATGGCTTATATGATGAACAACCTTGATGTAAGCATGACTAATATTTGTACTGAAATCACGCTTCACACAGATGAAGAACACTCATTTATTTGTTGTTTATCTTCTCTAAACTTAGCTAAGTATGATGAGTGGAAAAACACAGATGTTGTAGAAACTGCCATTTATTTCCTTGATGGTGTAATGGAAGAATTTATTGAAAAAACCAATGGTAAAGAATCAATGATTCGTTCACATCGTCATGCTAAAAAAGGTCGTGCTTTAGGATTAGGTGTAATGGGATGGCATACATTTTTACAACAAAAGGATTTACCATTTAACTCAATTGCTTCAACAGCTTGGACACATACTATCTTTAGTCAAATCAAATTACAAGCTGAAGCAGCATCACGCCAACTAGCAGTAGAGTATGGTGAACCATTATGGTGTAAAGGAACAGGTATGCGTAATACACACTTGTTAGCTATCGCCCCTACAGTATCAAATTCACGTATCAACTCATGTTCAGCAGGTATTGAACCCCAACCAGCAAACGTTTATACATTTAATGGTGCTAAAGGTACTTTTATTGTTAAAAACCCTGAATTAGAAAAATTACTAATCGCTAAGGGTAAAAATACAAGTAAAGTTTGGGATCAAATCTTAGTTGATAATGGATCAGTTCAAAATCTACCATACGATGTATTAACTGAAGACGAAAAAGAAGTATTCTTAACATTCCCAGAGATTAACCAACTAGCACTTGTCCAACAAGCTGCTATTCGTCAAAAATATATTGATCAAACTCAATCTCTTAATTTATCATTTGCACCAACTGATTCACCAAAATGGATTAATCAGGTGCATATGGAAGCTTGGAAATTAGGAGTAAAGACATTATATTATCTACGAACCGATTCAGTAATTAAGGGAGATATTGGTTCTCGCACAGTAGATTGCGTTTCTTGCGATGGGTAATAATATGTATAATAAATATTAAATTAAATTAAAATGGGATTTTGGAAAAGATTTTGGGCGTTTTTAAGAAATGAAACAACCCTTGATGAAAAAGTTATTGAAAAAGTAGCTGAAGTTAAAAAAGAAGTTAGAGAAGCTAAGGCAGCAATTAAAACTGCTGTTAAAGAAACAGGCGATGTAGCTAAAGCCGTAGCTCCTAAAAAAAGAAAACCTCGCAAACCTAGAGCTAAAAAAGCTCCTGCTAAAAAATAATTCCACTTTATATATTTTTCTTTAAAAGGAGCGCATTAGCGCTCTTTTTTTTGTATTTATAGTAAACACACTATCATGAAATCACCAATTTCGTTTGAACAATTTTCTAAAGACCCAGTAAAAGGATTATTATTTATTGTAATCGTAGCTATCGGCTACCTTTACGTAGATATCAGAATGAACTACTCAGGTCAAGTAGATAAATGTGACGGCAATGTTGTTACGTTAAATGAAAAAGTAGATAGATTAACAAGCCACGTTCGTAAAAGTGACTCAACTTTAGGTTATATGATTAGCAAAGTTGAAATGTTACAAATTATGAACAATGGAAAATAATAAAAAAATATTTCTTTACGGATTAGTTTGTGTTATAGGATTTACTACAATCTTAGCAGACGTCCCTACCCCTACAGATCCAAAAGATGCTGAGTTAGAAATGTTACTCCAAAAATCAGAGCAGTTATTACAAGAAGTTACATTAGTAGCTAAAAAAGTTGATGCTGCAACTACAGAGCAGGTTGTTACAATGCAAGAAAGCATTGAAATGTTACAAGAAGTAAATGAAAATTTAACAATCGAAATGTATGAAATCAAGAGTAATATTGAGTTTATCAATAGCACTGCTACCCCTTTTGAGTTGGGCCCAATCGTATCCGACACAGCGAATAGAAGGTAAAGACACAGTAGTAGTAATGACTATAAAGCAAGCACAAGATATCAATACTGTGTTTGCTAACCAAAAATCAGAAATACATAAGTTAGATCAAGATTTACAAGGAATGCGTTCTGTAGCAGATTCTTTAGCTACTGATTTATTTAGAACTCGTATACAACTAGAAAATACTCAAAAATCTTTATTTTTAAACCAAAAAAACGCGGAATATACTACGCGTTTTCAATCTCAATTAATGTTTGGTTTTTGGGCTGCATTTGTTACCTATCTCTCAATTTTTAATTAATATTTATTACAAACCCTTTCAATTATGAAAAACATTTTATCTTTCTTTAAATCTATGCTTTCAGAAGCTGAAGGTGTAATTTCCTCGAAAAGAGTAATTGGTTTCTTAGGATTTTTATGTTTAGCTGTAACTATGATTATGAATAGCTTTACAGATATTAACGTAGCTCCTTCTAAAGATTTAGTATCAGCCGTAGAATTTATCACAATTGGTGCTTTATTTGGCACTTCTCTTGATAAAATCATGGGAAAAAAATAAATTAGAGTAATCATGGTTTACAAAAAAGGATCTAAAGGCGATAAGGTTAAAGAAATTCAAGAAGTTGTTGGTGTAAAAGCAGATGGGGATTTTGGTCCTGGTACCGAAACCGCTGTTAAAAAATGGCAAGCATCTCATGGTCTAACCGCCGATGGTGTTGTAGGCCCTACTACTCTAGCTAAAATGGATTTATTAGATACCGATTCAACAGGTAAAGAACAGTTACACGAATCATCTACAGGTCTTTATACTAAAAAGCCTTATACTACTTCAAATGGTTTAAAAGTAATTGAATACTTTATGCCTAAAGATGAGTATTTAGCAGGTCCTATTAAACCTGCATGGTTATTTTTACACCACACAGCCGGATGGCATAATCCTTTCAATACAATTAAAGCTTGGGATGCTGATAAAATTGGTAAAATTGCTACTGAATTTGTATTAGGTGGTCCTTCATGTAAAGGAGATGATAACCAATATGATGGAGTATTAGTCCAAGCATTTCCTAAAGGAGCTTGGGGTTACCATTTAGGTAAAAACGGTTCCCAAACAATGCACCAAAATTCAGTTGGCATTGAAGTTTGTAATTTTGGTTATGTAGTAAATGGTAAAACTTATGCTGGTGCTACTGTAGCCGATTCACAAGTTGTTAAATTAGCTAAACCCTTCCGTGGCCATACTGATTGGCACCGCTATTCTGACAAACAAATCCAAGTTTTAAAAGATTGGATTTTGTGGATTGCTAAAAGAGATAGTATTGATGTTAGAGCCGGATTGCCAGCTTTAATTAAAGAAAAGGGAGCAGATGCTTTTGAATGGAATGAAGATGCTTACTATGGTAAAGTAAAAGGTTTATGGACTCATACTAATACACGTAAAGATAAAGTAGACATGTTTCCTCAACAAGAGTTAATGGACATGCTTATTAGTTTATAATAAATGTTAGTTTATCTACTTAAAACTCAAGATTTAGACGAGTACAAAATCGGTTTTACAAAAGGTGACATCAAAAAAAGGTTAAAAAGCCTTCAAACGGGTTGTCCTAGTAAAATTGTTGTAGTCGATAGTTTTGAGTCTAAGTTTTCTACTAAAATTGAAAGCACTCTCCACTTTATGTGGGATCGCTTTAGGGTAAATGGTGAATGGTTTCTTTTTGAAGATAATGAACAATTAAAATTTAAAGAACTGTGCGAACAACTTCATAATAATTTCCAAGCCCTGGAGAACCATTACAACGAAACTTATGTCTTATGAAAACTAACTCTATATTTTTAGCTATAGCTGCAACAACAACCACTATGTCATTCATTTGCTCTTACTTTCTTGAGTTGTACATGGGTAACCTTGAACAATATTTAGGCCTTGTAGCTGTCATCTTTATTGATGGTTTTTTTGGTATCATAGCAGGTACTAAAAGAGAAGGTTTTCAAACTCGTCGCGCAGTTTCAGTTTTACAACGTGCTGTAACTTGGATAGTTTTTCTTACAGTAATTTTAATGGTAGAAAAAGGCTTTGCATATACAGCTTGGCTTAGTGAAACTATTATCGTACCATTTATCGTATTACAATTAATTAGTGCCCTTAAAAATGCCTCTATGGCTGGTTTTATTAAAGCAGATTTATTAAATGAAATCTTAGACCGCATAGATAAGCATAAGGGCCTTAGAAAATAAACCTATGTGGAAAAAAATTCAAGATAGAATTTTTCCTTTTATAATCGCACTCTCCGCCCTGTCGGTGTCTGCTTCGGCTGCTTTCTATTCAGTTAGCGGCCTTAGCAAACTCTTTGCTGGAGCATCGCTCCAAGTAATTATTATGGCTGGTTCTCTTGAAGTAGCCAAATTAGTAATCGCCTCACTCCTTTATCAGTATTGGGATCAAATCAATAAAGCACTTAGAGCATACTTAACTGTAGCTGCGTTTGTGCTTATCCTAATTACATCAATGGGTATCTATGGTTTCCTATCAGCTGCTTATCAAGATACAGCTAATAAGGCAGGTAATATAGATGCTCAAATTGCTTTAGTAGAAGTAAAACGAGATAATGTTAAAGAACAGCTTGACGTTTATACTACTGAAAAAGAAACTATTAACAAATCAGTTACAGATTTAAGAGCAGGATTAGCTAATAACGTAATCCAATATAAAGATGCTGATGGTAATATTATTACAACTACCTCATCAGCTACTCGTAAATCTTTAGAAGCACAATTAGATCAAGCTATTACCCGTCAAACTACTATTAATACTAAAGTAGATGAATTAAACACTCAGCTATTTGAATATGAAACTGAAATAGTAGAGATTAAAACTGGAAATGATTTAGCAGGTGAATTAGGCCCCCTTAAGTACCTTTCAGGACTTACAGGTATGCCAATGGATAAAATCATTAACATACTTTTATTAGTAATTATCTTTGTATTTGACCCATTAGCTATCTCACTTGTAGTAGCAGCAAACTTTGCTTTTGCCCAATTACGTCCTAAAACCAAAGAAAATATCTATGGAGAAGAAGTAATAGTAAAAACCCCTGAAACTTTAAAAACCCCAGTCTATTTTGATAAAGATACAGGACGAGCTTATATTATAGAAGATGATGCCCTAGACCCAGACTCTCAGGCTAAACCTGAGGATTTAGATATAGAAAATAATGAAGGCACAGATTATTATACTGAAGATGAACTAAAAGATTGGGATAAAACCTTAATGGATGGTTTGGAAGATGAAGATTGGAAAATAATAGACGATTATGATCTAGATGGTGATGGTAAATTAAATCCTATAGAACAAAAACTTAAAGAAATTGATTTACAAACTAAAGTAATTGAAGACATAAACTCAGGACCTGGAAGTTATTTAATTAAACAGAAAAAGTTATCAATTGAATTAGAAAAATTAAAACAATTAAGAAGTGAGTTAGATGAACTTCGAGAAGAAGATAAAAAATACTGGTAAATATTTGGAGGCCCGAGAGGGCCTTCATATATTCCCCTTATGATATTCCAATTCGGTAAATATAAAGGTTATAAACTCGCAGATGTTGAGCGAATGGACCCAAACTACATCCGCTGGGCTAAACAAAACGCCCCCAACCTTATCCCCAAGGTTCACCACAGAGCACAAGAAGCAAAAGAACTTCGTGAGTTAGACGAAATTAGTGATTATCATTCACTCCGTGATTTACGTCACATATTACTTAGAAACCCAGGAAAAATAGAAGATGCCTTTTAATTGCTTTTTAGATTCATTTATTACACAACCTGAGGAGGTTATTGCACAAGAGATTTCAAAGCTCCAACCACTTAACTACAATAAGTTTATGTGGTGGAGAACCCATGCCCAAAAAGGTGCTCCATTAGGCAAACGTGCACCTCTAAAAGACCGCATTGTAAACGGCGACTTTGATTTTTCATGCTACTATTGGCAAGCACAAAACGCTGCGATACAAGCGCGTAAAAAACTGGATTTAGTCACAGACGATTACCAATCTCAATACGAAAAAACAAGTGTTGACGTATCTCGTTATCGTCGTTTATTAGTTGATCACGAAAAAGAAGAATCTAATCGTCTTGAAGCAATTTATGATGCATTTACAACTGCATTCAAAATTACCAAAGATGAATTGATTGATGAATTATGTAATTGGACCGGAACTTTATTAGACTATTATGAATATTGCAATGAATTTAAATACCCAACCCCAGCTGAAAATCGCAAACGCGGACGTGGTCGACCCCGCAAATCGTAAACGTGGCTTCCTAGAATGGATGTCATATATTCAAAACGTTAATCAAGGAAATCATGCCGCGATGGATAGAGCCCTTAATCGTTTAACAATTTATGATAGTGAAAAATAATATGTTTGATTCAAAATTCGACAATAAAGTAGAATTACTTGGATATTACGGTAGCGATTTAATCCATGCACAATCAGCTTGGACTTCCACCTCACGTGATTTAACTGAGGAAAAAATTGGTCGAGTAGATAAACTACTCACAATGTTAGCGAGTGAGGGACACCACACTCCATTTGAAAAATCCGGTCTACACTTTTTAGTAACAGTAGACCAAGCAACTCATATCCATTTGCTCAAGCACCGAATTGGTGTTAGTATAAACGGTGAAAGTGCGCGTTATAAAGAACTTAAGGAAGATAAAATGTATTTTCCATATGATTGGAGTAATACGTGGTTAAGTAAACTCGAAAAATATGCTGAGGAGGGAAATAAATTGTATCACGAGGCACTCGAATATTTTACTCCTATCCTAGGACGTAAACGTGCTAAAGAATCTGCTCGTTATTTTAAAACATTTAACAGCCAGATTACAATGGATATTATGTTTAACTGGAGGTCGTTTTATCATTTTCTTCAATTACGTAATAGTGAACACGCTCAAAAAGAAGTAATGTTCCTAGCTCAACAAATGCTAGATCAAGTAAAAAATATTGAAGGAAATCCTTTTGAAAAAACTATTAAAGCATTTGGACTCTAAAAAATAAGGTTGTATATTTAATGTTATGATAAAAGTTAGTCACGAAACACCGTTATGTTTACTTGAGGACAGTCGTAAATTCAACGATTACGATTATTGTTTACCTCACCTCCTTGACCAAGAACCCGCCTATCAAGATTATTTCTTGACATCTAAAGCTCAAGGTCGTTATATTATCATGGATAACTCACTTCATGAGTTAGGCCATGCTTACGATAGTGCTCGTTTAATGTATTGGATTGAACAACTTCGTCCAAATGAATTTATCGTTCCTGATGTTTGGGAAAAACGAGACGCTTCAGTAGTAAATGCCCGTAAATGGGCTCAAATCGAACTACCTAAAGGCGTTACTAAAGTAGCTGTAGTTCAAGCTCAAACTATTCATGAAGCATCTACTTGTTACCAAACATATAAAGATTTAGGATATGAAAAAATTGCTTTCTCTTACGGGGCAAGTTATTATAACGATGTTGTTCCTCATCCTAATAAAGACCTTGGTAAAGCTCTTGGTCGACTTTCTGTCATCGCTGCGCTCCACAAAATGAAAGTTATTAACACTAACGATCGTGTTCACCTTTTAGGTTGTGCTGTACCCCAAGAATTTGGCTGGTATCGTGGCTACACCTTTATCGAATCAATCGACACATCCAACCCAGTAATGGCTGCTTTAGAAGAAATGTGGTATACAGAAGCGGGTTTAGATCGTAAACCAAAAGCAAATATGAATGATTATTTCTATATGCTTGGAGATCAAATCAATTGGGATTATCTTACCCACAATTTATATATGTTTAGAGATTTAAATGGATTTTAATATGGAAGACGAATACGTAAGTTTATTTGATTATCTAGGTTCTGCAGCTGGAATGCAGCTTGGATATGACGTAGCCGCAGCTGCAGGTAAAGCAGGCGAACCTACCAAAACCAAAATGGTAACCAATTCTAAGTACAAAGGACAAGTTAATATGTTCCGTCGTACATTTTTAGATGAATATTTTAATAAAGAAAACAATGGCAACTCTTAGAAAATACGTTCAAACAACCGACCTCAACGTTTATGAGGTTGAACTTACAGATGAGCAACTCGAAATCTACAACACTGACCTTGATCGTTTTTACGATGAAGTATTAGATGATTTAGAATTTGAATGGTCCTACGATAAAGTAGGTGATGAAGATTGGGAACTTGAATTACGAGACTAATGGCAAACGTTTGCAGAACAGATGTAAAAATTGTTGCTTCAAAAGAAGCAATTGACTTTTTGTATGAAAAGTTTGAAAATATGAATGATGGAAAGTATCCAAATGAAAAGGATACACCCCACATTGTAGACGTATTTGGTGCTGATGCCGAGAATTTTATTGATAAAGTAGGTTCAAAGTGGATTACAATTTACGATTATAGCACTTATAAGGATGAATTTGAGGTTAGTTTTGAATCAGCTTGGTACCCACCATCAGATCTATTAAAAGAAATGCACCGACAGTTGATGGCTATTGATCCTGATGCTACATTTACAGCACGTTATTGGGACGAAGCATACGACCCAATTGGAGTTCTTAAAATCACAGACGCGGGTCAATATTTAACTTTAGAGACTGAACCTGAACCTGAGGATGAATACGAAGGTGAATGGTATTGGGACGATGTTATTGAAGTTGAATTTCAACGTTTAGAAAGTAAACTAAATATAGCGTAAGCCTATACGCTTAAAATACCTGGCAAATATAAATGCAGTTAGAAATGGATTTTAACAAAGGAAAACACGTAGTAGTATCACTTTCAGGTGGTATGGATAGTAGCACGTTATTGCTTAAAGCAATTAAAGACTACAATGG
>Ga0208160_1000794_pt1 | contig 14109 bp, 19 predicted proteins | sample CB_VirMetaG_FD_184536 | JGI IMG/M metagenome (GOLD analysis project Ga0208160, IMG submission 184536) | Freshwater to marine saline gradient viral communities from Chesapeake Bay - CB_1504_1 Viral MetaG (SPAdes) (version 4) | ecosystem: Environmental > Aquatic > Marine > Coastal | place: USA... | reverse complement strand
CGACTGCGTTATAAGCGTCGTTATACGCGGCAGTGCGAGCCATCTGAACTTGAGCGTCCGTAGGCCCAGTCGGGAAGAAGGCTTCCGAGAAGTTACCTTCCTTGATGCTTTCCACGAAGCTTGGAGAATTGTAGGCCGCGACTGTCGGATTGACCGTCGCACCCGCCGGGATTTGACCGCCGGATGGGATAGTCTGACCCGCACCGCTTGCCAAAGTAACTTCAACCGGAGCGCCGGTGTTGTTCAAGCGAGCAATCGAGGCGTCCGAAGCGCGGAGCGTTTCAACTGCACTGGTCTGCTGCGGAGATGCCGAGCTGACTGCTTCTGTGCGAACCGCGCTGGTCGGGGTGCCTTGAGCTGCGGGAGCAATGTAGTCGCTGAAGAAGGTCTGCTGACCAGCGTTCGCGGCCCGTGCTGCTTCCCCGCCAAAAACGTTTGAAAGAGAGGTTTGAGCGCCAGAAATAGTCTGACTAAAACGACCGATAGGGTCGGACAAGCTGGTCTTAATGTTTTCCAGGAAGCCGCCTGAAGTACCGGTAAATCCGCTGAATACCGCACCGGTAGCACCAGCAATAAGCGCTGATTTAAGCGCATCTTTGATACTTCCGCCTTGGATAAGCGTCCCGATACCGGAGCCAAGCGCTGAACCGAAGATAGGTCCGAGAGGCGTGAACGACAAAGCGATAGGAAGGATGATCGGAGCCACCTTCTTGATCACTTTAACCACGGACTTAACAACTTTCGCGACCTTTTTGAATATCTTCTTGAAGAAAAATTCTGCCGCGCCCGTATTTGGGTTGATACTATTTGCTTCAGAACCAACAACGTAACGCTCGGGGTCTTCGACACCCATATCACGCAGACGCTGGAAGATGCCTTCTTTCAGAGCTTCGTCTTGCTCAATCAAGGCCAGAGGAATTACGATTTCGCCGGTTTGGAGGTGAGCGACGACGTCGTCGCCTTCGCGACCCATAGCCGCCATTTTCTTGGTCAGCGCAGGAAACTGGGCAATGCCCTCGTCACCATACTCTTCTATTCCGTCATCATCTGGACCATACGCCGCTTCAATTTCGGCATCATCCATGATAAAGTTACCAATACCACCGTCGGGAACGGTTAACTCTTCAAATTTTTCTGCTGCTTCTGCCATTATACCGCTCCACCAGTGATACTTTCAGGCATTGTCACCTGAATCATTGTACTTCTCTTTTCTCCTCCAGTCCACGAAGAACCGCACTGAGGGCAATTCCCGTCAGGATAAGAAGCTACTTCTTCTGGTGTATCGACCTCGTTGCTACAATTAACGCAATGAACAATGTCCGTGCTAGTCGACGTCAGCCATTTGCTTCCATTCGGCATTGTGATGATGGTTTTATCAGTCATAGCTTTTCCTCACAACTGGAGCTGGGATACATTTAACAGCACCGAGGGTGCCGACGGCGCAAAGGCTGATGCCGCTAATGCGTCCAACAAAACGTTTGTATCGTTAGCCGCCCAATACAGCTCAACGTAATCGGTGGCGGCGAGAGAAATCGTGTAGTTCAACGATATGGGCAAATATCCGTTGTTAGCGTCTATTGTCACGGCTCGGGTGGAATCCCCAACATCGGTGCCGTTCTTTCGAAGCCAGAAAAATATGTTTTTAGCACTGGCGCTTGTCGAAGTTAACTGGATCGTTGCGTCGATCTGGTAATAACCCGCTTCCACCACGTTTAACCGCGACCCGCTGCTCAAGGTCACGCCGTTGGTGACAAGCGTACTTGTCAGGGCAATTGCGGTTGCCGTGTTGATAGCCCCTAGCGTTTGATCGACTGTAGCGACAAAACTTCCGTAGTCCAAACCAATTGGAACGGTAGGCCGCACCATGATTTCGCCGTTTGTGGCGTCTACGGTAAGCACCGCAGCGATAACAATCACACCATTTGGTGCCGTTGGGCGCACATTAGTAAGCAAACCCGCTGTTGTGGGAGATGCGTACAAAATATCGCCCACACTCCACGTCTCTGCCCCGGGGCCCGTGGTGTCTATGCCGCGGACTTTTCCATACACAGTGATCGGGCCAATATCTTGATCCGGCATGTCGTGCGTGGCTACACCCACAAAATACAGCTCGTTTGCCGTGTTGTTGGCAATAAAGGGCGCAACTTTGATTTCGCCGTTTACCCCAACAAAACCTACGACTTCGCCATTGTTGATTTGGCTGCCGGTGTCGTTTTTGACCCGCATGTAGGTCTCAAAACCCACCTGCTGGACAACGCCGTCGCCCATCGTCAGGTCTAAGGTGCTCTCATTGTTATTCCACGTCAAAGTACCGCGGTCCACGTTGCCACCCTCGTCAGTGATGGTCATTTCGGTCGCCCGCCACGGACCGGGGTTGTTTACCTGATTAAGAAAAGTAGAGAATGAGCGCACTACTTCAGACTGATATACCGAGTCGTATTCAGACGGAGCGGTTGGAAAATATGGGAGTACAAGTCCTCTGCTCATCGGCGGCCATCCGGTCTCATTTCAACGCGGGGAGTGCCCAAGCGCCAACCGACGCCTGTTTCGTCCGAAGAAATCTTGAAAGCAAACGATCTGCCACGCAGACGTATCCGCACCTCGTCGGTAAACTGCTCTACCGGAACAGTAGCCGTTCGAGTAACCGTGCTTGCCGTCGAAGACGTATAGGCCGCGCCGGGGAAGTTTCTGGTTTCCAAAGTCATAGAAACAAGCGGTGACGGCGCATTTGAACCATCAAACGTGACGTCAGGGATAAGCCTACTCAAGAAGACAAATTGGTCGCCATTACCAAGCGACATCTGGCTGCTTTCAATGTAGGAACTGACCGCAACCGGCGGGTTTACGCTGCCGTCGTCTTGACCAAACTCGTGGAAGTACAGATAGCCGTCCAAACTTGCCGCTATCGGATACTGGTTAATACCACGATCCAGCCAGACTGAACGGGCCATTGATCCGTAGTACCACGTCTGTTCTTTGTAGTTATAAACGACGTAGCGGTCAATATTGTCTGAATCGGCAGACGGGTAGAACCACCAAATTTCGGAAAAGGAAGAGTTAACGCCGCAAGTCACTTTTTCGCCTTGCGACGTATTGAAGTCGTTAAATACATAAGACCGCACAGAGCAGGGCAACTTTTGAACCTGACCTGTATACATGTAGAACTCTTCGTCACCCATCCAGAACACAAAATCGTCGACGGCAATGGCCGCCAGAGGGCTGGCAATTGTGATGTTTTCCGAAATGGACTGGATACCAAAGGTAAACGGTGGGCCTAGATACTGCATCGCGTGAAGCGAAACGTCCGTAAACACCAGAATTTGCTGGCGTGTTTCGAGGGCCGTGATAATTTCAGACCCATTACCAATCCGTAGATCACCAGCCGTATTTGTAGCCGTAGACGACCAAACCAGCGGGTTTTCTTGGTCGGAAAACCGAATCAACAACGGGTCTTGAGTGCCAATATCGTTTTGCGGATCGCAGCCAAACACAATAACGTGACGGTCGCGGTCCGAAATCAGGACCTGCTTGGCAATCGTCGGAGTCGCCGCGTCTGCACCACCCAAGTCTGAAAGCGCCACGGCCCGTGCAAAAGGTGCCGAGCTAGTCGATTTATCCCAGTAGTAAATACCGCCGTTGCGGATGTTGATAATCAGGTCTTCGCCAAAGTTATCGTGGCTCCAAATACGCAACGTATCGCCGATAGCGGTCAAAGAAGCGCCCGAACCCCACGCACCGCGGGACCAAGTCCCTGCGCCCCAGCCTGTACCGGCAACCGTCGTATCTAGACCAGTTAGCACCTGATAAGTGCCAACTACTGCCGCGCCGCCGTTGCCGGTGTCAGACGCGTCGGCTAGAACGGGGACCGGCGTATATTGGCCATTTACTGTTATGTTTACAACCGAATTTACTTCGCGAGCGACAATCTCATAGGAGTTGCTATTTAAGATGTTGGTGATCTGATACTCTTGGTTCAGCACGTCCGCCGTGATGTTACCGCCAAGACTGACCGCGCCAGAAAACGTCACAAAATCGTTCTCTTGTGCGCCGTGGTTCGTGTCGGTTACCGTCAGCGTCGAGGAGCCGTTAGTCGCGGCAAACGTGACATCGCCCGCAGCCGTCGTTTCGCGGATGGGCGTGATGTCGGCGTAAGCGCCGCCTTCATAAATGTAGTATTTAAGATGGGTGCCGACACCAAGATAGCTAGTGCCGTCCAACGCCACAAAAGGATGAAGCGCCCGACAGGTGCCCAAGAAGCTCCTGCCGGACGTTTTTTCCCAGCCCCCAATCTTTTCAGGGGTGCCAAAACGAAACCTTACTTTGTCACAGTCAAACCAGCCTCCTTCGTTGGTATACGAAGTCGTCTCTCGGTTTACTCCGGGTCGGAACTGTAACTTTTGTAAGGGCATATCATCCGTTCACTATTTCAGGCTCTTCTGCTTGTTCAGCGAGGGAGCGAGTTAGCATGTTCACAAACGCTTCGCGACCAACTTGCAACTGGTCGAGGTTAAACTGAGCCGAGCGCATTTTGCGGTCCAGATCGTTGATGTGGTTAATCATCACCTTCTGCTGGTCGGTCAGTTGGTCCTCCGTGTAGTCAGTGCCGTTGATCGTGATGACGGGTGCTTGTTTCTCGGTCATCGCAATCTCCTTTTCAGTTGTGGTTTACCACGGGGTGCCGCTGGCTTCCGTGGGGTTTTTCTGGTTCTCGATGTTCGCAGCGAGAGCAGATTCGGTTGCGTCCTTGCCGACGCTCTCCCACACCCAGCCCTGAGCCTGTGCCTCAGTGACATCGGCGTAGGGAGTGAAGTCAGGCGACGACGGATCGGGGGTCAGGCCCACCGTGCCGTAGGACGATGCGGAGTAGGTATCTTCGCCCACCGTCTCCGATGCAGTGCAGCGCCAATGCACTACGTTAATTCCGCCCGTTGCGATGTCGTGTTCGCAGGTCGGGATAGTCCAGTCGTAAGCAATAGCCATTTGGGTCTCTCCTTTTAGGCTTCGAGTGCAGCGGTCATTGGCGTGATGTCCAACCTATCTGCCGTGTAGTAAACGATAATATCATTCGGGCAATCCTTCAGATTTATCTTCAACTAAGGCAATAGCATCTTCTGCGGTGTTTGCATTAGCATTGCAAAACACTATGTGTTTTTGGGCTGTTTCGTTTTCAATCAGCATCCAGCCGTTGTCAGTGCCTTCAATCTGCTGTGCTGTGTATTTTGGTTCCATGTGGTTTTTCCTTACAGTAGGGTGATGTTATATGTTCGTGTGCCTCCACGACGGTTCTCAAGATACAAAGTTCCGCTTGTACCAGCTGTGCCGATGGTAAACTTCCCATCCGCGCCTGTTGTCCCTGTCAAAGTGTTTGTGTCGTCTATAACTGTGTTTGCTCCTATCATTGCCGTTTGGCTCGTAGAGTTACCGCCGAAGTCTACATAACCTAAAAAGAGCTCCGAAGTCGCCGGAAACGCATCATCATCAGCACCCTCAACAACATTCAGCATCCCAAAACGCCGATTGGTAAACGTCAACAGAGCCACAGCATCGTCAGCAACCGTCACTTGAACAGCACTTATTGTGCTTCCGTTCAGGACGACAGAGCCTTCGTTGACCGTGACGACACCGCTGCTGGTGATACGCATACGCTCGGTGGCGTTAGTGCTGATAATGACAGCGCCGCCGGCTGACTGATTATATATGTGAAAGTTTGTATTGGCAGCCGTACTATTGCCGATATAACCAGTGCGGGTTCCACCAGTTTCGTAAAACGAAATATAGCCAGAGCCGCCGCCTGCGTTTTTATTATGCAAACGCAGCATCTCGGTATTGTTACGTTCGATGTGCAGCGGAACAGCGGGGTTGGTAGCCCCAATTCCTACGTTACCGCTGCTGTCGATGCGCATACTTTCAGAGTTAGTCGCACCTGTTCCTGTGTTAAAAATCAGGCCACCGGCAATTATCCCCGAAGTCGAACCTCCAAAAATGATTGAGCCGCCGTTGTTATATGCATTACCACCCGCAATGCTGTATGTCGCGGAGGTGCCACTACTGAACATGTTTCCGCCACCGACAAGGGCGATATTGCCGCTTACTGTTAGAGGCTGACTTGGAGAACTTGTACCAATGCCTACGTTACCGCTGCTGTCGATGCGCATACGTTCTGAGGCATTGACACTAAACCGCATCGCTTCATCTGTACGATCCAGCATAATGTAGTTAGCATCTGCATCGCCAAAATTGTCGTGGTCAAACACAATTGCCGGGTTAGCAGCAGCAGAACCTGTATCTGTTCGAATGGTTCCAGCAACGTGTAGCTTCGTGCTAAGTGCCGTATCAACAGTTGTTACACCAATACCAACATTGCCGCTGCTGTCGATGCGCATGCGTTCTGACGCATTAACCGTAAACGACATAAAATCACTAGCATGACTGTACCGAATCGTTCCAATGTTTACGTCGTCAAGATCACCAAAGTAAATGTAGTTATTTTGAGCATTGTCAGCGCATAGATTTTCAAAAATAGTATCTGCGCCGCCACCCGTGTCTGAGGCTCTGAGACGGATATACGCATCTCCAGAAGCTTCATCAACTTCAAAAAGTCGGTCAGGTGACGAAGTACCAATACCGACATTACCGCTGCTGTCGATGCGCATGGCTTCGGAGCCATTCACGTCAATAGCTAGACTATTATCGGCATGATCGTAATCAATCAGACCCGCAGTCTCGCTGTCGTTGTCTGCGAATTTAATCTGCGCATTGCTTGTATTGGAGGCCAAAATTGTGATAGCCATATCACCATCACGGGGGAATACCGCCTCGGTGTCTGCCGCTGGTGTCCAAGTGATTGCAGGGACAGACCAACCGGCGATAAGCTGCGGAGGTGTGCCAGAAAGAAGATTGGCAAGGTTGGGACTTCCAGCAACTAAGTCACCGATAATTGCCTGTCCGTTGACGGTAAAAAGAGTGTCAGGTGCCGTAGTACCAATACCGACTCTGCCGCTGCTATCGATGCGCATACGTTCTGTGCCGTTTGTCCCTAAAATGATACTGCCGCTGGCTGTCTCACTGAGTAAATTAAGGTTCAAATTGATGGACGAACTATTGCCGATATAAGCATTGCGGGTTCCACCAGCTTCGTAAAACGTAATGAAGCCAGAGCCGCCGCCTGCTGTGGTATTACGCAAACGCAGCATCTCATTAGAGCCACGCTCAATGTGCAGTGAGGCAGCGGGGCTAGTCGTCCCAATACCGACTCTACCGATGCTGTCGATGCGCATACGTTCTGTGTCAGCAGTTCCAAACGAAAGACTGCTCCCGGCCTGTCGGTCGGAGACGTAAGATACGAGTCCGCTCTTGTTAATTAACAGCGAGTTGGTGACGCCCGTTGCATCACCATCAGTTAGATAAAGGCGAACTGAGTCTCCTGCTGCACCCTGAATATGAAGATTACCGCCGGGCGCATTCAGCCCAATACCGAGGTAGCCAAGGGTGCTCAATGTCATGGCGTAGCTGGACTTATTATTTACCGACCAATTCATATTGTCACTGCTGGTAACAAAGGTCATTGGGTATGGGCTCGACAAAAACTGCAAGCCGTAAGTGCCACGCAGGTCGGTGTCGTAGAACATCCCCCTCGAACCATCAAAGAAGATTCCAGATGTAGTCCCTGCGCCACCGGTTGTGACCGAAACGTTCCCACCAACCACAGTGGCATCGCCAGTGACATCTACGCCTGTGCTGGTGGTGGCGAGTTTTTGGCTGTTGTCATATCTAAGCGTAACAGCACCATTCGCAGTGCCGTTCATGTAAGTCTCACCTGTATCACTAGCAAGAACTAGATTAGTCCCCCGTATATAAAGACTTCCAGTGCCTACATCATCAATATAGCTTCCCGACCCATCATGATAAATCCGCAAATCAGACCCAGCACCGAAGATGGCTTTGTCGTTGTCACCGAAGGTCATATCCCCGGTGGTCACAAAGCTGGTGCCAGTGATTGTCGTGCCAGTGATAGCAGCAGGGGTCGTCCCGCCAATCGTGGTGTTGTCAATCGCACCGCCGCCGATGTCGACAGAGTTCGAGATAAACGACGTGATCGTCACAGCACCCGTGCTGTTCGCAATCGAACCCGCCGCAGTGCCGTCGTTGGCTTTGATGTTGGTAATCTCAAGGTTCGTTGCGTTAATCCCATCGTCCTTGAGCAACACGCTGTCAACCGTCACACCGCTGCCCGCAGTGGTTTCGTTGACTGTGTTAGTCGTGATCGCCTGACCGTTGTTGATAATCAGGTTGTTCGGGCCAGAAGTATTCCCGTTGGCCAAAATCTCAGAAAGCGTATCAACCGTACCAACTTGACTGTCCACATACGCTTTGATCGACTCGGATGTCGAAAGCTTCGTTGCAGAAGCCGCGGCCATCGTGTCGTCATCAATGATGCCGTCGACAGTGGTCGAGGCATTGACCGTCAGGTTCGTGTTAGCCGTAAGCGTAGTGAATGTGCCTGCCTTCGGCGTAGTACCGCCAATGACCGCTTCGACCGTACCATCGTTAATGTCCGCTGTGCCTGCGCCAAGCGTGGGAGTGTACAGTTCAGTAACGCGGAGTTTTTGGAAGACGTCAGTGACCGTGGCACTCGCGCCACCACCATCAAATTTCAGAACAACGTCGTAACCGGCAGGGATTTCAAAGTCGTTTGCCGCGTTATATGTGCCTTGGAAAACAAAAACAGAGCGGCTGCCGGACAGGCTGTTTCGGAAGAAAACAATCTTTTCAGCGTCATTTGGACCGAGCTGGACATATGCGTTAGCGCCGAGATCGCCACCGTCGACAAATTCGATCCACTTGTTGCGACCATCAGAGGTAGCACCGTTGTCGATAGTCAGCGTATTAGGCGACCCAGAAGTGCCTGCCGATGCAAGGGTTAAAGACAAGACACCGTTGATAGCTTGGTCAATGATGTCAAAGTTGACGTTTGTGGTATCACCCCAAGTACCCGACTGTTCACCGGTGGCTGGTTTCTCGATACCGAGGTTAACTGTATAGGTGCTTGGCATCTTTTTGATCCTTTACGCCGCTATTCGCGTCCAATTGGCATTCTGTGCTGGCGACTTCTCTGACCACGTTGGGCTTTGACTTGGTGTCGTACTGCTATACCCCGGATTTTGATTTGGTGCCATACTACTATACCCCGGATTTTGGTTTGGTGCCATGCTACTATACCCCGGATTTTGGTTTGGAACGATCCGGCCATATACAAGTACATCACCTACAACGGTTGTCGCACTTACGCCTGTTACATTCACAGTAGCATGAGCATTAATGCTAACACTACCAACTCTTCCATTTGCGGCAACGCCGCCAACGTTAATATTCTGGGAAGCAGATACGGAAACAGAGCCAACGTTACCTGTGGCCGCAAGGCCCGTAACAGGAACGTTCGCTTCCCCATCTACCGAAGCTTGGCCGACTTGAGCGGTAACCGCGATGCCTATCGGATAGACATTTGCTTTTGCTACGACCGTGACTGATCCAACAGAACCCGTCGCTTCCAAGCCTGTAACCGGAACATCAGCATCGGCTTCTACGCTTGCGGAGCCAACTGCGCCTGTACCGGCTACTCCCGTAACATTGACGTTTGCATCTGCGGTGACCGTTACGGAGCCTACGCTGCCAGTAGCGGACAGTCCGGTTGGGTAGACGTTGGCGTCAGCCGTTACGCTGACGGTCCCGACTTGGCCTGTACCGGATATTCCAGTAACGTCTACGTTGGCCTCGCCGATGATGCTAACAGACCCAATCTGGCCTGTCGCAGAAACTCCCGTTACGGCTACATTGGCTTCCGCAACTACCGTTACGCTACCAACATTCCCGTTTGCCTGTAAACCCGTAACCGGTGCGTTTGCTTCAGCAACGACCGTGACCGAGCCTACAGAACCCGTGAGATACGGAAAACCGCTCTGGGACCACGGGCCTTCGCCCCAACCAGAGCGGCCCCAGCCGCCGATTGGAACGATAACATCAGCCATTACGCTATCCGAATAATCGCATTACTTGCGTCTGCGGTCGGAAACACAATGGTGAAGTCACCGGCGGTGGAGGTTTTATCCCCACCGAAATCCAATACCACAACAGCCGGGTTGCTTACCGAGATTGAGGCGGTATTTGGAGTGGTGTTATAAATCAACGCGCCGCGAGCAGTAATCGTTGCAGTCGAGAAGGTTTCGTCAGCAAAATCGGTCAGAGCCGTCGTGCCAGACGTCGTCGGATTGACGTTCGTCAAAGCCTGCCCGCCCGCCGAATAGCCAGTGCCGCTGGTCTCGTTCGTTGCCGAATACGCAGTCGTCGCCGCATTTAGCGTCGCCGAGCTGGTATACAGCGCGATGTTAAAGGTATCCCCCGTAGAGGCATCAAAATCATGCACACCATAAAGCAGTTCTTGCTTGAAGGATGTACACATGTAGTTTCCTGAGAAAGCCATGTCACAGTCTCCTTATCAACTCAGCAAGCTCCTTGTGGCCTGCGTCGGCTAACGCGTTGTACACAGTTGTTCTATCACTTTTTATCGCTTCGCGCATGTAAAATTCTAAAACTTTAACTAGCTGCTTACGAAAGGCCTTTGCTTGCGCCTGTATTGCAGAGGGTGCCGTGTCGCTGATCGAAATCACTTTTTGGGCGCAGCGCTCTGCGACCTCCTCTGGGGTAAACCCACGACCGTTAGTGGTGTGTACTTCCACCTTGAAATCGGGGTTTATGCTCAAGTCTAATGCTGGAAAACTCATTGTTTCGGCCTAATTAACATTCCAGTTCGGTATTCGTCGGTCACTTCTTTCGATTCTCCAAACATCTTCATGCCCATAATCGCTTCTGCAAACCGTTTTTCGTATTGTTGCATCATATCGGCCTCACCCTTCATATAGATGTAGGCTTCCATCAAGCTGCCATAAAGCATGGCAATCTCGGCATTTTCGCTCAACCACGTCGTCCCGCTGTCTGATCCAGCCGTCAAACTGGCCGGACGGTAGAAGTAATGCAGCTCAACCGCGTAGGAACTGTCGGGGGTGGGGCCCAAAATGAAGTTATCGACGTCAAAAACCGCGTAATAACGCGGATTTCCGGTTGTAGCGTTGTTTGGATTGAAGGATTGCACAAAATCAGCGTCTTTAAAGTCCAAAAACACCTTATTTGACGACCCGTCCGTAAAACTTAACGAGAAAGGGGCCAAAAAGTCGCTTGGACAAGCCAAATACTGGTTAGACGACGACATTGCACCGCTAACATTCTTGCGAAACAAGCTTAATTGGACGTTTTTGAGGATGCGCTCCTCTGCCTGACGGATAAATACCGGCAAATTGTTCACAAAGGACGTTTCATCGTTCTCTGTGTAGTCCTGAATGGCCTGTTTTAGTTGCCCATATGTAAAGCTCATGTCGTCACCGTCACTTGGCCAACCTGACCGAAGCCTTGGCACGGTTTCAGGTTAGGATTTTCAACAAGAGGCACCCCGACAAACACATCAAGGGGCTCCACTCGGTCAGGACGCGCATTTTGCAAAGCTTCTGGGTCTACAACCTTGCGAAAGGGCCCTAATTGGGGGTGTTTCGGCTCATATTCGTCTGGTCCCACAAGCAAGCCATTCCACTCGCGCTTCATTACCTTATATGGGTAACGCTGCCCGGAGCGGTCTGATATTGCCCATGAATTTCTACCAGTCGCAAATTTCGCCATTAGCCAACCCTGTAGTATTCATACTTCGGAACGACATTGAAGGACGACCTATCACGATCTTCCGTCGCTGCGCGTTCAAATTCTTCTTCATACACTGCTTTTAGAAGCTGAACACGGTTCGGAGCCCTCTTCAAAGCAATGTAATAGGCCAGCCCCGCGGCTAAACAGGGGTAAAACCGAAAGGGAAGGTCCATTGTGTTCGTATAAATATCCGCATCATCCATCCGCGTTAGCGCATCATAGATAATAACGTCCGTAGAATTGTCCGGAACAGGCCAAAGTTTTAAATTTGGCGTCAATTGTCGGTCCAAGAAGAACTGATTTGCCCGTCCCTGCGTTGTTTTGTTTGGAATAGTCAAAAAACCGTCTCGGCTAAGACGTTCCAACGAGTAATCTGTTCCGTCTCGGCGGCAAACAACCGACAAAACGTCAATAACATCGGACCCAAGGTCGTATTCGCCATCGCCCTGCACCATCGTGATGCTGCGCTGTTTAATCGTCCATTGGTTTAACCCGCGGTTAGCCCAATCTGCCAACAATAGGTTGAGAGACCGCTTTGCCGTCTTTAGGTCGTAGCCCGTGCGGACCTCAAGCCCACAACGCTCAAATGCCTCCTCAACGTACTCGGCGACGTCTAGCTCAAAATCTTTGCTGCCAGATGTTGTCATGCCTTTTTCCTACTCTTCTTGGCAGTCTTTGCAGACTGCTTGAATGCTTTGTCGGTAGGAGCGCCTTTGGACCCGGCTTTACGCATTTTTTCACCAGAACCCGCAGCAATGCGTTTCCGTTTAGCGTGAATGTTTGCGTATAGCCCTTGTTTAGCCATTATGCGTTCCTCACTCGGCAGCCACCGGCTTTTCCGCCATACTTCATCTTTTTGACCGGTCCGCCGTAGCTCATATGCTTAACGGCCCCGCCACAATTCATCTTCTTCACAGCAATCTTTTTGTAAGGTTTCTTAGTTTTTTTCATGTGTCACCCCAAGAATTTGTGAATAATCGGCGTTACGATTATCAGAATACCTAAACCCCAAATCTTGAGGTCTAACCCGTCCAAAGTCTTCTTCTGCTCAGTTAGCTTTTCTTCGACACGCTGATAGCGAAGATTGCACTCCGCCTCATGTTTCTCTAATTTAGCTAAAACGTCTTCTACGCGCATTTCTTCCTCACCAAGCTTTGCAAGACCAGTAACGGGCACTGAACTTGTCTTTTGCTGTGTCGCACGAGTGACGCGCTCTAAAGTTTTTTCGACGTCCCGGCTGATCTTTTTTAATTGCCATGTTCGGATCGCCGAAGCGAACGAGCTTAACGTCAGAGCCTTTCTTAGCGAGAACAGCGCTTTTCTTTGCTTTACCGGGAGTACGTTTTGGTTTGTTATATCCTGCAAAGGTCTCCCCCCGATAACTCAACCGGCCCGATGGCAAACGTTTTACATCTTTTGTCGTTGCCATTTTGACCGCACCTAACTGTAAAAGAACGTCATCGCCGTAATGTTGGTGGCTGTTGCGACGTAAATGTCGCTAGTAAACAAAACACCTTCATCTGGGATGTTCACAGAGTGTGAATCTGACGCCAAGAAATCTAGGTCAACAATTGTTGCCCCGCCATTTCCATCGGTCAGTGTTAGACGACCCGCGCCAGCGCCAGTAAGCGCCTGAATCTGACGTAGTCGAGCGCGGCCAACAGTGGCCGCTCCCGTACCGGTCAGACGTTTGGCTTTTACGTCTGAATTTGCCATTAGCTTTTCTCCTTCGCAGCTTTCTTAGGAGCAGCCTTCTTTTCCTCTTTTTTCATAGGTTTGCCGTCTTTATCAAGACCGCGGGCTGCCAGTTCCTTTTCAGAGGGCGCTTGGAATCTATTGCTCATAGATCAACCCCCTTATGACGCTGCGATGGTGCCGCCAGTGTCGGAACGCTTCCAGTTGGTGCCGTCAGAGAAGGCCAAAATAGCTGCGCCAGCCGCGCCGTTTGATACATAGATCACGGTGCCTGCACCCGCTGAAGAAGCGGAAGGAGCGCCTGCTACGGTATAAGTGGGAACTTTAATGTCGCCAATGAAACCGTTATCGGAAGTCACGGGACCGGAGAAAGTGGTATTTGCCACGTGTCACCTCTTGCACAAGGATTGGCTTCGCAGTCTGTGCAACGTCAGGAGGGCAACGACCTGTCTGCAAAGCTAATATGTTACGCCCTGCATGAATGATAACATAAGATTTGAAAAAAGAAAGGGGGCTCTTTCGAGCCCCCTCAAGTGCAGTCTCAGGGAGGATGGATCGTCGTGACCCAAATCCCTTATACCATACTTTAAGCTGCGCCGGGAGTACCGAAAACGCAACGCCAGTCGGACACGCCGAAGGAGTAACGCTCACGGGCCTTGAAGCGCATGT
>Ga0208160_1000788_pt1 | contig 14202 bp, 21 predicted proteins | sample CB_VirMetaG_FD_184536 | JGI IMG/M metagenome (GOLD analysis project Ga0208160, IMG submission 184536) | Freshwater to marine saline gradient viral communities from Chesapeake Bay - CB_1504_1 Viral MetaG (SPAdes) (version 4) | ecosystem: Environmental > Aquatic > Marine > Coastal | place: USA... | reverse complement strand
AGTCTCTCAGACACACAGAAAAAAGAATTAATTGCTAAACTTCAAGAATAATGACTACGGCTTTTGACAAGTATAATGAAGAGATACTACAACTCAAGCAAGAAAAAGCTGAGTTTGATCGTATTAACGATAGTTATATGCTTAGAAAAGCACAGGCAAATTTATTTTTTGATGACGACACAAGGCTAGAGTTTCTAGCATCTAAAAGATTCCCAAACGATCCATACGCAGCCCTACGCTACGAAGTAAAAGACGGCAACATCATGTATAAAGACGATGAAGGCGTTCTTAGGAAAGAGTTTCCCGATGAAGCCGAGGTTGGGTTTATTGGAGATGCTCTTGTTCCAAATCTAGTGCCAGCTGCAAATTTTGTTACTGACCTAGCTGGTGGAATTATTGGTGCTAAATGGGGTTTTGGGAAGGGTTTGGAATTTGCATCAAAATCACCCGTTAAACATCCAGCAGTATTAGCAGGTATTATTTTAGGATCTGCTGGCTTAGGTGGTTTTGGAGGAAATATTCTTAGTGGCACTGTTGCTAGGGGTAGTAGAGAGTTAATGATTGATCAGTTCTACAATCTGCCACCTGAAGAAATATCAGCTGCTTATAAAGATCTATTGGTTTCAAGTGGATTCTCAGCAATACCTTTTGGGGCTGGACCTACAAAACTAGCCATTAACAAATTCTTTGGTAAAGAAGATGCTCTCAGATATTTAATGAACATGAAAGCAGACGACACTGCTAAGGTTATAGAAGAAGCCAAAAGATTTGGTATTGATCTAACCCCAGCAGAAGCTGGTCCTATAGTCAGCAAAGCAAAGAGCTTGCAATACTTTTTAAGCAGACAACCCGATATATCAGAGAAAGCAAACCAATTCTATTTTGATAGAGCAGCTCAGGTTCGTAATGCAGTAGAAACCTATGCTGAAGAAATAGGCTCAAGAAGCGGTAAGATTGGTGATCCAGCACAAAGAGCAAAAGAATCAGTGGATGCTGCTTTAGAGAAAATGTTACAGAAGAGAAAAGATAGATCTAAGGCTCTTTATGAAACTATTTTTGATCCTCAAGCTGGCGATATATTTAAAGTCGATATAACCCCAACTATAAAATTAATTGATGCAAAAATTGCTAATACAGGCGATCCAAATACGGTTGAAAAACTTAAAGAAATTAAAAAGCTGTTTGTTACAAAGGAAGGGGCAAATATAGACAACATTAAGTTTCTTGATGATATTAGAAACGGCACCCTAGAAAAAACTTTAAAAGAAAACTTGGGCAACAAACTTGGATTAGAGCTTATGGACATTAAATCTAACCTTACCCAGCTTATGGATTTAGCTACTGGTTCAGATCCTAAAAATGGTGTTATGGGATTATATGAAAGAGCAAGAAGAATCTATGATCCTACCAAGCCAGCATTGCAATTGGCAGAAAAGAGTGCATTAGGAAGAATTGCTAAGTTTGCTAACGACAAACAAACAGCAAGAGTAGTTGCAGAACTATTTAATCCCAATGTATCAGTGCAATCAGTCAGAAACGCAAAAAGAATATTAAGAGCTGTAGATCCCGATGCGTTCCAAGACATCAAGAAAGAGTTCATATTGCAACAATTAGATCGTTTTGGTAAGCAGTCTTTAGAAGATGGCTTGCCTAGATTCACGCAATACTTTAAAAATCCCCGTGTCGATAAGATGATGGCTGAGATGCTTGAACCCGATGAATATGAGAACTGGGGCAAGCTGGTTGGCATTATGGATAAAGCCTTTTCTGTACAAAAGGGCGGTTCCGTTACCCAACCATTGCAAGCATTAGAAAAACAGCTTTCAACTGAGGCAGCTGGTTTAACTGGCAGGGCTTTGGAAAGTATTTTAGCCATTACAAGATTGCCAGCAAGGCTTGTTAGTTCGGTTACTGGCATAGGTCAAGCTGGCGATGATATAACCAAAATGATTGCACAAAAACAAACACAAGGTTACTACGACAAGATAGCCGAAGTATTGTTTGATCCTACCGCAAACAAAAGCATAGATGAAGCATTTAACTTTATGAATACTTTCCAGTATGGTGCAAAGCAAACAGGCGTTAGAGGAGTTGCTGAAGGAGCTGGTGCCTTAACCGAAGAAGATGTTCCTTACAGAGGCGGTCAGAGAGAAGAATATCTACAGAACTTACAATCTAGTCTAATGCAGCCACAATCACCTATACTTGATGTAGACATGTTTGAACCGCTACCAAGTTTAGATATGGGCACAACACAGTTTGCTATGTCGCCAACTATAGTTCCTAGTGAGTCAGATAGAGAAATCGCTATGCGACAAATGCAGAAAAGAGGATTAGGTAGTCTCGTCTAATACTATTTCGTCTTGTTCAAGACTGGCTTCAATCATTGCACCATTCACAATAAAATCCATCTCATAACCAAAGACTTCCGTGTCGTTTAGTTTTAAAACTAAATTTCTTGAGATCAATCTTAACAACGCTGCTTGATGATGCAGAGTTAATCTGCTAAATAGATCCAACACTTCTTGTGGCTGAAGTTTATCTTGATAGGTGCTTGGTAAATTCTTAGGCTCTTTCTTGAAAAGGTTTTTTAACATGACTTAATTGCTCTCTCTCTATAATTTTTCGTGCTTGGTTAAGTGATATATTAGACTTTTCAGCTAAATGTTCAAGCCTTTGCCTTGGATAGTAGCCATTTTCCCAAGCATCAATAATAATTAATTTTTTTTCAACTTCGCTTTTTTGCATCCATGGTTTTACATTTTTTTCTTCGTTGCCATAGACATCCTCTGCGGATCTGCCACAGCCTTGACAAACTTTGTCTGAGAAATATGTAAGAGAACAAACGCCAATACAAGGATTTTGATGTAGCGAACTGCTCTCATTAAAAACAACAAGAGCTTTGTCTTTGATGCTCATATTATGAGGCAGCGGACAGCTGACTCCCTTCTTCGTTTATTTTTTGATACTCTCTCTCAATCAAAAGTTTTAGTTGATCTATCTTGGTTCTTCTTTCCGAATTGCAAATAGTTTGCAGCATATCGTATGTGTCCACATCAATAGCTAGTGACTTTCTGCCTTTCGGGTATTTTGAATTTATATCCATATTGCTGTCTATTTTATACATGTTTATACCTCTTTGCAAATATATATTCAAAAATATAAATTTCAATAATTAATTGTATAAAAATGTATACATTTGTATAAAAATGCTTATAATATAAATGTGGCTATTGATTTTAAAAAGGAGGAAATGATGGCTGTTGATATAGTAAAGAAAATAAATGATGCGGGGTTCTTCGCTATGAATGACGGGGGCAAGATCATGGTAAGTGCCGAAGGCGAGAAAGCTGCTGGTGATTACTACGGAATCTACGAACCTGAGTTTGGTTTGTTTGGCGATCCTTGGATCAATCCCAAGTTTGAGAAGTTAATAAACAAGTATGGGTACGACTACGACTGGTACAGTGCTGGTGAATTGGTAATCTTTAAGGACTAGGAGGAAATGATGGCTGTTAAAAATATTGAAAATATTAAAAAGGGTACAAAATTGATCACTGGACATTTAGGCATTCCAGTTAGTGCTATTGCGGTTGAAAGCATCAAGCAAGGCAAGGGGTTAAAAAAAACATTGCTGGTTAATGTCAAGGGAACCGAAGTTGGTTTGTTTGATGAGATAGGAAGCATTTATGTTGACGATATTTTGGAGGTGGTGTAATGCAAAAAGAAGTGTTAGATAAAATGATTAAAAAAGTTTGGGCAATAGAACCTTTTCAGTTGTTCAGAGAATTAGTTGACAATGATCTTTGGGAGGGAGGAACCATTGCTGCTGAGGATATGTTTAACGATGAGTTTCTTTTTAAACCAAGAGCTGCATTGGTTGCCCATCTTTACCAAAAAGAAACTGGAGAGGTTTTAGCGTGAACCACGCTGGATCAACAAAAGACGAGCACTACTACATAGCTAGTGGTGCTGAAAACAAGATGTATGTCTTGAGATATCATTGTGACGAGCAGTGGTTTGTTGGCGACAAGATTGGGCAAAGCAACAAAGATTGGCATATTAGCAATCTTTCTATTGATTGGGACAAAGCTCTAGCCAAGGCTAAGGACTATGTTGATCATGTCAATGCCAACAGAGAGAATCCTATTAACTTGTATGGTGAGCCAGTCGTTCTTGACAAGATTACTCAAAGAGACAAAGAAGTCATTGAGGCTGAGAAACTTGCTAGGGCAGAACAACAAGCTAAGTTTGATGCTTGGTTTGAGCAAAAAAAGAAATGGGAAGCAGAGAAAAACAATAATTTTGTTTATGCATGTTGGGCAAATCACATGGCTAAAGAGTGCAAGAGATTTGATGCTCTTCAAACCGCACCACTTGATACTGAGAAACGAGTTACTTTGAGAGGTACTGTTAAGGCTATCAAAGAATATCCTGATAACTATTCTTACGACAACGATTACATTTACAAAGCAATCATCGAGCTTGATGGTGGTCAAACTGTATTTGGTACTAACTTTGCAGAAGTTGGCGACAATGTGGTGTTCGATGCTAAACTTGAAAAACCAAAAGATTTTGATGGGACTTTTTATTACTACAAAAGACCTACAAAAGTAAAAATCCTATAGGGGGGAATATGAAAAAAAATAAAAGAACTTACGCTGTTACTTTAGACGGTAAAGACTATCAATTTTCTTACGATGCCGAAGTTGCTAGAAAGTTTTACGATGAGCTCGTAAAATGGTATGGTATGTCAAGGGTTACAATTAAAATTATAGAAGAAGCAGCATGAATCTAAAGTGGGTATTATTTGTTACTTATGGTGTACAACATATTGCCCACAAATCAGCTTACGGTATTTTTAAATCTTATGAGGATGCTGAATTGTTTGCGATACAGTGCTTTGACGAAGGTCAGTTTATAGCAGAGATTATTCCTTTAAATACAGAATTACCTGATTCTATTTCTCCTGAGGATCTTGATAGTAACGACACGGAAAAAGTTGTCAGTATAAAAAAGAACCAAAAAATAGAAATTGATTTCTACCCTGAAATTGATATGACCTAGAGATTATCAACGACATTTGTTAAACTTGTTTTGTGAAGTCTTATAGGGTTAAAAACTTTCTTTTAACAATGCAATCCAATTGGATGATCAATGCACCGTTGCATAAAGCGGTGGTTGAATCCTATAACGAGATTGCAGGTTTCGGCACATCTAGGGGTGTGGGCAAATTACCAAAGACCAAACTTCATAAACATATCAAAAGAATCCATCCTGAGATTTATCGAGTGCCTCTTTTTCGTAGGCAATTCTGCAAGATGTTGATGGATGAAATTGACGGCATGAAAGAACATATTGGGTTTACTCCCAATCCCGATGAAGATGAGTTAAGACAAATACCTGAGATTGTACTAAAAGAACATGTTCCTGAAATTTATCGCAACATGTGGTTTGTGGTGCATACGGTTCTTAATCCAATTTTTCTTGCTATATGGCAACGCCAAGTTAGCCATGCATCAACCATACAGATTGCTAATTACAATTTAAAAGATAAGCAACAAGGCAATTGGCATCACGATCAATCGGCTGATATATCGGTGGTAGTTCCACTAAACACTGGTGACTACAAAGGTGGAGGAACCGAGTTTCATAATTATGGCGTGGTTGATCCTTTGCCAACAGGACATGCTCTGATATTTCCTTCCTTTACACACATGCACAGAGGGCTCCCAGTAGAATCAGGAGACAGATACTTATTAGTCTTTTGGTTGTATGCAAGACCTAGAGTACAAGATCTTTATTTATCAGAACCTACTATCTTAAATCCTCTAGGCTAACGATCTGCTCACCTTCTAAATTAAATGGTTTGAAGTCATCGTTCTCAATGCAATAAATCATTTTGTGTAACGCTTGTTCGTTCTTAGCAAGACCATACTCCAATGCTTCGGGTGACATTTCATAAACAGCGTAAGGATAGGGGTGTTGCTTTTCTTGTGCTAAAAACTTAAACCCTTTACAGGATAATCCTAAAGACATAGCAGCATGTGTATATAAAGCAGCTTGCATGTGATAGTTAAACACATTGATGGCAGACTTAAATCCTCTAGGCGATGCATCTCTACAGGTTTTTAAATCCCAAACATATTCGCCATCGTACCAATCAAAGCGTGATTGAAACTCATAACCATGAAAGTAATAACAAACGGTGAGCTCCACTTTATGTTCAGGTTTAGGAATAAAGTCTTTGACAACTTCTCTTCTTTCCATGCAAATGTCATATAGATCTTGGGTAATCGGTGTGCGACCTTCGACCTCTTCTAGGAAAATGGCATACTCTTCTTTGCCTGCTTTGGTTCTTTTATCTATTCTTGGTTCAATAATAAATTCATTATTAAAATTGTGATGTTCTAAAAAAACCGTGTGTTGTACTCTGCCCTCAAGCAGTGCTGGTGATTCTGATAAACCTTTGGAATGCTTCCATGTATACGGACAGCGGATGAACGATGATAAGTCGTGAGACCTGTAAGCCCCTATGTTAGCATATTCTTCGTAAGGTATATTCTCGTAGTAGCCTTCTTTAAATTCCATAATTTTATTTATTGTTATAATGATTGCGGGGCAAAGATAAAGGAAAATACCCCCTAACTGACTTCTCCTTAATCTCTCTCACTTTGCCCCAACTTTTCTGTTGTTATTAATCTTTTAAGGTAAAATTCTGATTTCAATAAATCAGTTACTAATCCCTTTCTTTTGTATCTCCAAACATACTTAATGATGTTTCCTTTTAAATAACCACAAAACTCTTCGTGAGTCATGCTGGCTTCAATAGCATCTATGCATTCAATAGAACCTTGGTAATGTTCGGGGTGATTGACGGGATCAGACATAGGATTTGCGGGAGCTCATGAAGATATGTTTTTATATTTCATATAATAAGAGGAGGTAAGCTCCCGCAAAAAGGGATTGTGCGGATGTATAGTCGGTGTTTTGACATAAGGAAAAAAAATAGCTACACCCGCACAAAACTAATTAGAAAGGAATCTCATCCTCAGAGACTTCTTTCTTAAATTCATCTAAACCACCGCTAGGTGTGCTTGCAGATCTGTTTGGTTGTTTCATAGCTGCTGAAACTTCAAACGATTCTTCGATCATGGTTTGCATCCATTCAGGGAAAGAACCAAATATTTCAATCATCTTAGAATCGCCCTTAGCATATTCATCAATGTCGAATGCTTGCTGTTCGTTTTCAGTGTTGGTTTTCTTTGCACCACCATCGGGTTTGAAAACAGAAACAACTCTAGCTTTTCCTTCATCGGAATGTTCCACTTCTAATTGAGCACTGACACCTAAGATATTTAAAAGATCAAAACCTTTGAGTTCCTCTTGAGTAAATGATTTACCTCTCCAAGTTTTTAAATCTTTAAATAAAGTGCCATTCTCGTTTAGCGTAAGTGTGTATTTTTTAGAAATGGTAAACGGTCTGCCGTCTCCCATCTTTACTTCAGGCAATTCCCAATAAACAAAAAGCACATGCCTTTTCTTTGGTGGGTTGTCTTTGTATTGTTCTTCCCTAGTACCTGCATCTATTAATCTGTAACAGACTGCTAGATGTTGACCAGCTGGAACGACTTCGTAATCGGTATCTCCCGAACTTACAGTTAAACTCATAATGACCTCCTAACTATTTTGATTAATTATGATTTGTAAAATTATATACAATTGTGTAATATTATCAACAAGTAATTTTAGTCAATCATTTAGGGGCATACATGGGATTAAAAGTATCACAACCAACCAAAAATTTTGATAAACCATTTTTCACCGATTACCGAACCGAGTTTGAAAAGTTTCTCTTTGACAATGGCTTAGAGCCTGATCCAAAAAAAGGCTTGGTCACCGATGGTTCTGTCGGAAGAGCTTATGTAAACGATGGAGGGAAACGCAAACTCAGTGGCTGGTATCAGCTATGGCTGGATCAAAGCGTACCCTTTGGTCGTATAGGTGATTATAGAATCAGTCAGGATCAACCGACTGCTATATGGAAACCTGAAAACAGAAAGCGACATACCATCTCTCAGGCAGAGAAAGATGAGATTAAGAAACTGCAAGAGAAGGCAGAGGTAGAAAAACAAGAGAAACATAGTAAAGCAGCTGTCCGTGCACAAAGTTTATGGAACGCTGCTCAGGATTGTGAAAAGCATCCGTACCTAGAGAAAAAGAATGTTCTTTCTTATGGTTTAAAACAAACCGATGATGACTTATTAATTATTCCGTTGCTCTCGAAGGAACTCGATATCGTTGGTCTACAGTATATTGCTCCCGATGGTACCAAGCGATTCCTCACTGGTTCTCGAAAAAGCGGTAGCTTTTTCATTCTCGGCAAGGAGATCCTAAAGTCAGCCGATACGATTAACTATTGTGAGGGCTATGCGACAGCAGCATCTTATTACCGAGATTATTCACAACCCGTTATTGTGGCATTTGATGCTTACAACCTTTCCGCTGTCGCAGAGAATATCTTCGATTATTTTTCTGACAGACGACACATATTCATTGCGGACAATGACGACAGCAAGACAGGAGAGAAGGAAGCGGTCAAAGCGTGTCAGCTCATTCACAATCGCAACGGTAGGGCTGAGGTGCTGATACCGACTTCTAAAGGGGACTATAACGATCATGCTAGTACAAGCGGAGAGGTGTTGCCCGCATTAAACAAAGTGGAACTCCCAGTAGACTATGATTTCAATAGGTCTGCAACAGGCAGGTTTTTAAATACCAAAGACAATATCAATGGCGTGTTAACAACTCAAGGTATAGCGTGTCGATACAATGTGATCAAGAAGCGAATGGAGATTGAGGTTCCCAACATGACCTTTATTACCGATATGAAGGAAGAGGCATCACTGATTGAGATTGAGGATAGATGCATTAATATGGGAATACCGCATACTAAGGTTCGTGACTATTTAAAGATCTTAGCTAAAGAATACAACCCTGTGGCTGAATGGATTGATAGCAAGCCATGGGATGGGACATCACGATTACAGACTTTCCTTGACTCCATCGTGTCAACGAATGAGGAACTGAAAGACATGTTGATGAAGAAGTGGCTCATCTCTTGTGTCGCTTGTGTGTACGAAAAGAACGGTGTGGAGCTTGAGGGGATCTTGGTGCTACAGGGTGCACAAGGTCTTGGTAAGACACTATGGTTCAAGCGATTGTGCGACTACGACAAGGGATGGCTGTTAGAAGGTGCAACCCTGAATCCTAGCGATAAGGACTCTGTCAAGCGAGCTGTCAGCCATTGGATTGTGGAATTAGGAGAGATAGAGTCTACCTTTAAAAAGTCAGACATTGATCAACTGAAAGCCTTTGTAACAGCAAGAAGCGATGAATTGCGGTTACCTTACGATAGAGCCTTTACGACCTATCAAAGACGGACAGCTTTCTATGCATCCGTGAATGCGAAAGAGTTCTTGACCGATACAAGTGGAAACCGAAGATTTTGGACAGTCAGTGTGAAGGACATCAATGTCAATCATGGGGTGGACATGCAACAGCTATGGGCTGAGGTCAAAGAAACTTTGTATGTAGAAGGACAAAAGAATTGGTATCTCTCACCCGATGAGAGAGAAATGTTACAAGAATCTAATGAACTGTATAGAACACAATCAAGTGTGGAAGATCTGTTATTGCAACATGTTAAGTTCAACTCACTGGATCCCAAGCCAGTGCAGATGACTGAGCTCTTGCGAGACATGGGAATTGCTAATCCTCGTATGCCCGATTTCAAGGAAGCTGCTCGTGTCTTGCAGGAGAACGGTTGTGAACCTAGACGATCCAACGGTAAGAAGGTCTACGACATTAGCTACGACAAACCCAACAGCGACAACGACTTTACGAAATTGTTTTGATGATTCCACCATTCCCCATCCATAAACCTTCCGAACAAGATGGGATGGAGGATTTCCTATCTTTAAAGAAACAATCGTTTCTGCATTTGGTGGAACACAAACCTTGGACAAGCAGAAGCGAGTTGGATGATAAGCTCTGCTATCCGTTGGTGTTAGCCAAATCCAACATTGGTAACAAGAGTTCTAATTGCTTTCATTGGCAGGCTCGGATGGCTTGCGATAGCTTGACGGCACCCTCTCCCATTAGGGCTTGGTATGACCGTAAGTTACGCAAGAACATTGAAGGATCTGTTTACTATCAAGACAGCCATAAGTCAGCACTTACTATGCGTGGTTATACGGCATCGCAGTTTCGACCATCAGCAGCTAAGGCTTTGTATGAGTGGTTACAAGCCAAAGATGTGTACGATCCTTGTGGCGGTTGGGGTGATAGATTATCCGCAGCTCTTGCCTCTAAACTCGATTCCTACCATTGCCGTGATTTAAACCCTTTGGTTTTTGCTGGATATGCTTTGCAGCAGCAAAGCTATATCAGCACTACACAAACCAGCTTTGAGTATCGTGGAGCAGAGGTCGACTGTCCCAAAGCTAACGCATTCGATTTGGTCTTTACCTCTCCTCCCTATTGGAAGGTAGAAAAGTATCAGGGAGAGAATCAATCGTTTCGCCAATACAAGAAATTTGACGAATGGATGGAAGGCTTTTTATATCCAATGGCGACACACAGCTGGGAAGCTCTGAAAGACGAAGGCTTCATGGCGATCAATATATCCGATTGTTATGCCAACCATACTTACAACAGAATCTGTATGCCGTTATTAGACTACTGCATGAGTAATCTATCTAACTGTTCTTTTGCTGGTTTTATGGGCTACGAGATAACGCCTAGAAAGAATGGTGGAATCAACGCTGAACCGATATTGTTATTCAGCAAAAACAAGCCCATCAACCTATACGAGTTAGCCCCACCTAAACCGCAAGGAGATCTATTCGATGCGACCTAAGTACGAGAAAGAAAAGGATCTGCAAAACGAAAAGGATGTAGCTGCTTATCTTGAGAAGTTATGGACATGCGAGTTCATTAAATTAGATCCGATTAAGTGGAAGATAGATTATTTAATTAAAGACCTACAAAGAGATACTTTTTGCTGGGCTGAGGTCAAGAAAGCCAACATTAACTTTGGGCAATACATATTTATGATTTCTTATAAAAAGATAGAAGCAGCCAAACTCTTGCATGATACAAGTGGTTATAAGTTTCTACTTATTTTCCGTTGCAACGATGCCCTTTGTTATCACTTGTGGGACTTCAATAAAAAATACAAGTTTGAGTATTCAGGCAGAACTATGACGACACGGGACAGTCAAGACATTGAACCAGTATTCAGAATTGATCCCAAAGACTGTATTATCGTGGAGAGATATTCTTAATGGCTTCGCCCACTACGCACTGTATAGCGTTAGCACTGCCCCCAAGGGATTGCGGGGTGTATTTGGCGATGTGCCGTATCAGCAATGGAATGTGTCAGCGATGCTATAGAGGGGTTACAATATGAGTGGAATACTTAAGTTTTTTATGGCAAGGATGCTACTTTTCAGCGAGGACAGAGTGGATAAATTAATAACAGCAGACGGTTTCGATGAGGCGATTTTGGGCATTGTTGCCGATCCCGTCACTGGCTCGGAGAGACTGATCTACGACTACGAAAGGTGCATTAAGATCCTCGTTGACACGGCTATGGTGGATGAAGATTTGGCGAATGACTTCATGCAAGATCATGTCATGACAGGTAACCTTGGAGCGAGTACGCCACTGTTTGTGAACAGGTGTGGCAGCGATTATTTATTTGGGACATTGCATTAATGGCTAAAATGAGTGTGTCAGCGATGGTAAAAGGGTATAGTTTTCGAGCTGTACACTGCACTGTACACTGCCACCTAAGTTATTGATATTATGTGCTTTTATACTGTTATTACTACTATATAAGGGTATAGGTAATAGTATATATATAAAAACTTATATTACGGTTATATAAACACATAAAAGGGGGTTTATATAAGGAGAAAATGGTATATATAGGGGGGTAAGTACACTGTACCCTACCTACAAAAGGAGAAAGAATGAAAAAGGAAATTTTATTAGGATTGGTTAAGAAATTAGAGGGTGAGAGAGATGTGATTCAGGCTGAAATTGGATTGTATTTGGATAGCGGTAATGTTATTCCAGCTCATACCAATTTTGCTGAGGAGATTGAGAACTTTGTGGATAAGTTGGCTCATGTGAGTGAAAAGTTGAAAGTTCTTAAGTTTATGGTAGATAATATTGAATTATAAGCATGAGTGATAGACCTATAATTTCCGATGACGAGATAAATCGTAAGATTTTGTTGAAGTCGTATCAAAAACAGAAGAGAAGCGAGGGTGCTGAGGGTGCTAAGAACTTTAAGCCAAACCCGAAGGGCAGACCAAAGGGTTCTACGAAGAAACCAAAGAGAATGTTAGCCGAACCGCCTACAAAGTTTGAAAAAGACGATGAATTTGGCTTGACCGACATGCAACAAGCCTTTGTTTGGTATTACACCGAGGGCACTTGCTCTCAAACTGAGGCTGCAAGACGAGCTGGCTATGAATTCCCCTCTGCACAGGCTAACAAGCTGTTAAATGGCAAGGATTACCCCAATGTGGTTAAAGCTATCATCCTGAAGAATGAGGAATTGGCTAAAAAGTATGCAATTACACCACAAAAGACTGGAGCAATGCTTTGGAAGGTGGCTGAAGAGGCATTTGATAATGGTGCATACAACGCTTCAGTATCTGCAATCAAAGAGCTGAATAATTTAGCTGGGTTGATTGTGCATAAGAACCAAAACCTGAACATCAACGCAAACCTTGATGCAATGGGTAAGGATGACATCAAGAAACGCTTAGAGAAACTCTTAGGAGCTGACACAACACTTAAGGACAACGACTTCTAATGGTTAATCAAAGGAAAGTAGAAGATTATCTATCCAAACAGGCTCAGAAACATATTGCTGAGTATCGTAAAAACCAACAGTTCATTGTGAGAGATTGGGGTGGAGTTAACAGGTTGAAACGCTTGTGCTCTCCTGAGATGAGAGACAAGTTTACGAAGGCTGAGAGGATGGTTGAGAACGCCATCAATAGTGGTATGGCTGACAGTATTAAAGGCATGGTTGCGATGATGGAGAGAGCATTCTATTCACTGGTTACTGAGGTAACTGAGAGGGGTTTCAAACCTATCGAGCCAGTCGTTAGGTATTATGAGTTTGAGAGCAGAGCCTACATGATATGTGATCATGACCACCAATTAGAGCTGGTTCACAAGTTGTACGACAAAGAACCGAACACCGTGTTGATCAGCATGGAACAGCTGGTTAAGTTCTTGCCAGCACAAATGAGTGACATTCTTCAGCAGATACAAGAGTTCGCACCGACAGCACATTTCACTAAAGTAGAAAAGAAAAAACCCAACACTATTTAATTCAATCAGTTAATTGTTTTGACCAAGTGCAGAGAGCTTCTCTCTCTGTACAAATAAAATCTTGGAAAAATTAGTTAGTTAGCACTTACTATCACGCAAACCCTTACGCAGCAAGGCTTTCCCGCAAAACATGTACGCAAATGTGCAAATGTTTATACATCATACGCTTGAGCAAAGGTATAACAGCCTAGATCTAGGAGTCCCTAGGAACCGCTTTTTTACTGGGATTTGCGGATTAACGACACCCCACACCCCCCTTTTGCCCGCAGCAGCAGCAGCTGTAGCTTTAGCTGAGTTTTACGCATTCAATTATTAATTTTTTTCAACGGATCCATTTTTCGCCCCCAAGACGGCACCCCAAGTTCGCCAATTTCAAAACCACCCCCCTTCTTACGGTTAGGGGAGGTAATCCAAAAATTTTTGTGTATAATTTTGTACATGGCAAAACCAAAACAGTCAGTAGCAAAAATCCACGATTACCAACGGGCAAAAAGCAAACACACATCTATCGGTTCCTCAGCCAATACATACCCAAAGAACAAAAACAAAAAAGCACAATTCAAAAAATACAGAGGTCAGGGAAGATGACAGAGCCATGGGATTACAAAGGTCTCTACTGGGATGAAATAACCAAAGACTTCCATCGCTGGCACGAACTGAAAACCATTTTAAAAGAGAGAGAAAAATGCCAATCAACAGCCGAAACAAAGGAGCCCAATTTGAACGAGAAGTAGCCAAGATCCTTAACGGTTTCTTCGCCTCTCACCAAATTGATTTCTCCAC
>Ga0208160_1000786_pt1 | contig 14227 bp, 15 predicted proteins | sample CB_VirMetaG_FD_184536 | JGI IMG/M metagenome (GOLD analysis project Ga0208160, IMG submission 184536) | Freshwater to marine saline gradient viral communities from Chesapeake Bay - CB_1504_1 Viral MetaG (SPAdes) (version 4) | ecosystem: Environmental > Aquatic > Marine > Coastal | place: USA... | reverse complement strand
GTGATGTCGTCTAAACTATACCACGCTTGTAGGCCGCTTTGTTCGCTGGCGGTTAGCCCGTCGTACGATTTCCACATCACGGAATTAATTTCATCGCTTGAAAGTGCGCGGTTCCAAATCGCTACGTTGGCGAGGTTGCCGTCCATTTTATCTCCGTAAGCATCAGAACGGGAGCCAATAGTCGCGTTTGTTTCGTTATCTACCGCAGTTGTTTGGGAAGATGTACCAATTAAAGAGCCATCAATATATATATTTAAAACACTTCCATCGTAGTTAGCGGCTAAATGAAACCAATTGTCTGCGGAAATAGTTGGTGTTGATGGGTAAATTGCCGCGTTATTTATTCTATAATATATGCGGTTGTCGCTTGTTACGGCAAGTCTAATTCCGTTTGAACTGCTACTTTGAGCGGCAAACACCGCGCTCCAACCAGTAAAAGAATTAATATTAACCCACGCCGCGATGGTGTGGTTCGTATAATTGAACGGGTCGTTTAATTGGATGTAATCACTCGCCCCGTCAAACTCGGCCGAGCCTTGGGCTGGGTGTGAAATGCCAGCGGTGGTGAACTTGTTAAACATAACAAGGCCCTCCCGAACCGCTGATGAAATGCCTCGCAACAACCCTCTCCGAAGGAGGTAGTAAAAGGTAGATTGTTTCATTCATCTTGAATTTATATGTTAGTCAAATATAATTATCATTTAGCCTTCCTTTGGATAATAAACCAAGCATCATTGTGTGCCAGGATCATTACACCATCGTAGTCTCTATCAAACGCAAATTCTCCATTGCCGTCAATCGTTTCCCCTTCAGCTGGGCGAAGATTCACGATTTTGTTTGCCGCAATCGTTCCATCGGATTTGAAGCGCAACAATCGCCCTTCGTTATCGGACGCCCTTGGCAAATTGACCGTGGCCGTCCCCGTGGTTCCCGACCAAGTGTTGAATATCATATATTCGGTATCTTGGACATCGTACGTTGATCCGGATGAATGCGTCACGTCAGTGATTTCTTGAATCAAGAATCCGTCGTGTGTCAAACCCGCTCTTAAGCGAGAATCACCCGTTACATCAAGAGCCCCCGTGATATCAGCGTTACGCGTAACATCAAGGTCATTGCCCACATTTACGTTGTTCACCGTGCTTACATCTACTGCTTGCATATCAGTAGTCTCAACGCTGTTAAGCACCACCGCACCATTTAAGGAGGAGCTGCCAATACTAAAGACTGGATCACCTACCGTGCCATCGTCCGTGTTTACAATAGCAATGGTTTGCTTCGCAATGGCAAACCACTCGCCATCCCAAGTATCTTCTCTTGCCGTAAATCTACCGCCGAGCTGTAGCCAGTTCTTGCTGTCAAACACCAAGCGCGTCATAAAGTGGTGGCTACTATAGATTTGCCCCTCATACTTTTGCAGTGGGCTGTTCATCAAGGATAGGAACTCATTCGCTATCAGGCGCTGTGCAGTAACATAGGTGCCGCTGTTGCCCTCTCTCCATCCAGTGGTGAGGGTGTAAGCATTGGTGCTTGGGTTTTTATAAAACAAAGAGCCTCTATTGCCATTGCCGTCAAAAACCTTGCTCTTACCAAGGTCATAGATAATGCCACTATCGTTATCCGCGTTCACGGTTTCAGCAAGTACAAAGTGGCCGTTATTGCCGTTCATCTTTGTTATGCCTATAGTAGTAGTATTCCAATGCACCGCATTTGAGGCGTTCAGAGTTCTTGTACTTCCCGTTTTGGTAACAAACTTATTGCTATTAAACTCTACCTCTATATCTCCATCTTGCGGGAGTGTAGGTGTAACGACCGTGGCCGTGCCTCTTATAAAGTGTGAGTAAGGTGGTGAGTAAGGGCTCTGCACCTCCTCGTAGAATGGCCCTACCAATACTTGGAAGCCGCTGCCGCTTTGTGTGATAGTCCAGCTTGCATTGTTTGGTGCTACAGCCGTATGGTCGCGCTTAAGGTAGTATACCGTGCTTCCATCATCTATGTTTACATCTACATCAAGGATGTAGTAGATAGGGTTGCTGTTGACATCAACATTTATCTCAAGCTCTATCTCGTAGCTGAAGGATATCTCCAACCAGTTTTGTGGATCATCATTTGTATAGCCAAGGTCAATGGTTGGGCTTGACACATCTGAAGAGACGATGCCGCTGTAGCTTACATCTCCCTCGTCAGTCTCTATCTGCACTTTGTTTACCGCTGGAAGGAAGTTGTAAATGTTTCCAGCCAGGCGCGCCTTGTTGCTTGTTTGGTCAATGGTTTTGTCACGCTGTACCGTTTCGTAGCCAATAAGGTTACCATCTCGCTTGTAGCTGAACTCCTTAATAAAGTCTCTATCTCTTTGGAATATCTGCTCTGCACGATAACTACCATTTGAAAAGTAGAAGCGCATACCAAAAGCATTACATACTTGAGTAAGAATATCGTAGTATGATGTTCTGCGTATGTTGCCATCGGAATCAAAAGTGTGGAAAGCGTCAAGGTCAACTGCTGTGCTTGCCAATGGATCCTCAGTGGCACTATAGGTATGTTGTGCGCTCCACCAATTGCTTGCGATTTTTAGTGCTGGCCACTCGGTAGGAAAGATGTTGTAGGTATACGCATTAAATATGGCGTTGCTGAAAATGTTTTGGAAGGTGGTTCTAAATCGGGCACCATCGACATTCTTTAATTTAGCAATACCATCATTTGCGCTCAACTGCAAGATGTAAGGCTCGGAAGCATCTTCTATCTTAACAACATCTTGTAGGATGTATCCTCCCCAAAAGAAGTCGAGGTACACCGTTTCCTCCTCGTATTCAGTAAACCACATCACAAGGCCATCGCTGCTGACCTTACTTGTGTTGTACCAAGTATCTGCATCTTGCCCGCTAAACTGCCCCTTCCAAATCTTAATGTAGTAGCGGTTCTCTTGGTACTCTTTAAAGTCTTGAGCGAATGCTCTTGTTGCTGCATCTCTGATGTACATCCCAAGCGATACGCTTGATCCTATTACGGGGCTGTATATCTTATCAGTTTGTCCCGTGTAATTAAGCTCAAAGCCATTACCCGTGACGTTAAACCTATCAGGTTCCGTTCCAGTGTAGTCCTCGTCCCATATCTCTATGAGGTAAAAATCACCGTAGTCACTACGGAACTCGCTGTACAATTTAGGGTTTGCCATTAGCCTCCAATACCGCTTAATCTATTTCTACTTCTTCCAGCGCGCTCAAGCATAATCAAGAGGTCATCGCCTTGTATTCTTGTGATAAGGTTGTCTTGACTATCACCAAAGCCAGTGCTGTTAAATCCAAAGCCACCACCCATTCCTTTGAATAGACCACCGAATAGGTCACCAAAGCCCATTCCAGCCTTGCCAAAGAGTGCTTGACCAGCGAGGTTGCTACCACCAAAGGCAACGGTAAGGATAGCTGCTAATAATGCGGCTGCTGCGGCTGTAGCGAGCAGCTGTGCCGCCATTTGTTTGAGCTCTTGAACGAATACCTCACGGAACTTCATTATACGCGTCTCACCCTCTTGTAGTGGGCCAAGTGCCGCCTCAAATGATTGTTGCATAATGCTTCCGATAGCCATAATCTCATCACCAAATAAGCGAAGCGTTTCCATTCTTTTGCGGAAACTATGGTCAAAGGTATCGGTGCTTTCTTCGGTAACGTCATCGAGTTGCTCCAGGTTGAAGATAGCCTCATCCGTACCAATGCTTGCACCAAGGTTGCTGAAGTCAGAGAAGGCAAACATATCTTGCACCTCTTTATTTGCTTCACGAATAGCGGGAAGCACCTCATTGAGCTTATCCTCATAAGCCTCAAGTGCCTCTTTCTTCTTTTGTTCTGCAAGTGCTTGGTCTGCCTCGAACTGCTTTTGTGCATTGCGGTAGTCCTCAAGGGTGAGTTGATTCTCGGCTTGCTTTTTTTCAATCTCACGCTCGAGCTCCATCTTTTTAACCGTGAAGTTGAAAAGTATACCAAGAGCAGTATTTTCTTTACCCGTAAGGCGCAAGTATTCTTTTAATGCAATAACTGCCTTATCTCTATTATCAACCTCACTATTCATCAATAGGTTGATGGTGCTGAGGTCTTTAATCGTAGCATCAAGGAATCTTGAATAGATAGGTGCTAACTTTTCACCTATCTCGGTTTTAAGATTTGTAAGTGCTGCCTTTTGCTGGTCAATCTTCATTGAGGTAGTCACCACACGCTCTCCAGCCTTGGCGAACTCGTCGTCCATAATAGCACCAACAGCAGCTGCCATTGATCCCATTTCTTTTGTCTTGGCATTCAGCTCAATGGTAGAGATACCAAGGTTATCAAGGATCTTAACGGATTCACGACCTAAACCAGTAACGAAGGAGTCAACCATATAGTCAACACTCTCACCCGTGGCTTGTGCTCTACGCTGTGCAAACTCCAAACCTTTTGCAAGTGTATCCATTGGGATACGGAAGTTTTCAGCTCTAACAGCCGTCTGCATCAACTTGAGGTCATCAACGGTACCTCCCGTTGCTTTTCTTAATTTGTCAAGAAGTCCAGGTTGATTGAGTCGATTGAATGCAGCCTCTACACCTTCCATTTGAGAAGCAAGGTTGATAGATTCCATTGCAAAGTCGCGGATCATATCAACAGCAAAGGATGCGCCAATGGTTGCGCCTAAAGCACCAAAACCACCGCTTAATTTCTTCAAGCTGTGGTCAATGTTCTGCATACCCGAGCGGAATTGCTTCAGGTCTGCTCCAATCTTAAAATCTATATCAGTACGGCTCATTTACCAAACACCTTGTTTATTCCTTTTTGCACTTCCTCAAAGCTCGCTGCCTTGTGTACTTTCTTTCTTCCATCCCAAGGGAAGACCGCCAAATCTTTAGGGCTTATCCTTCTCTTGGTATGTGGTGCAACATTCACTGCTGCTTGCCACCTTGTGGTTTCCCACAGCAGTTCAGTGTGGTACTGAATGTGCCGCTGGAAGCCTTCTCTTTTGTTGTGGAACTGCCTCGGAGTCATATTGTAGAACTCCTCTACGCTCATTCCCATCTCACCCAAGCCTATCGCTTCCAATGCGTCCCAATCAAGGGATTCAGAGGCTTGGGTATTTACTTTTTTTCTTCGCTGCTCGGCTTGATAAAAGAGGCAACAAAAAGCTCCATACATTGATTGATAAGGGTACTGTCCTCATCAAGCAAATCGGCAACATCTTCAGGAGTAAGATCAAACGCTTGCTTCTCAACACGAGCGCCATCCTTCATCCCCGCCCATACCAAGTTGATGGCGTGGTCGATGCTTATGCTTTGCCCTATCTTCTCAAGCTCTTGCAATTCAATACCGCTCTCATTGCAAAAGAGCCTTAATGCGTTAAAGCCATACTTTACCGGGTATGCCTTATCTCCTACTTTAATCAGTTGTGTTGTCATTGTTGTGTTGTTTAATTAAGGGAGAGCGCAAAGGCCCTCCCTCAAAAATTTACGCTTGTGTACCTTGAGTCAAAGTACCCGTTCCTTGGAAAGAGAAAGAGAATGTTGCGTTATCCTCTACCCCAGCATCCGTTGAGAACTCCGTGAAGTATCCCGTTCCGCTGTAGTATTTCTCATCCGTAGCTTCAGAACCAAACTCAATGTAGATAAGTGTGCGGCTTGACAAATGTCCGTAGATATCGTCAGGCGTTGCCTTACCACTGTTGCTGTACACTACCAAGCCTTCACCCGAAAGAGTCCAAGACTTTTGTCCTTCTAATACTTCCATCCAACCCGAGCTGTCTTTTGTGCTCGTGTCACGAGTTGCCATTGTAACGCTCAAAGAAGCGTTGGTCATCTTGCCAACGGTTTCGTATGTTACTCCGTCGGTACCAATGCGTACTACCACATCGGTGCTATTCATTACTGATGTACTTGCTGCCATCTTTTTTAATTTTATGATTTCACTATTCTAAACACTAAATCAACTGCAACCGCAAAAGTCTCTTCATCAACATTGAAAACCTCATTTTGATTATCAAAGCCACACGATTGAACATTTACGCCCTCAATTGTTTCTTTCATTCGCACAAATGCTGTACGTATATTTTCTACTGCCGTTTGCAATATACCGTAGTTATCTCCTACAAGAGTAAGCTCCACATTAACAATATCAATATGGCTGTCAGCATCTTTAGAGCCTTCAGGTCTTATGCTTGTGGTATCGTAAATGCAAAAAGGTCGGGTACTCGTTTGAGCTCCAACCAGGGGATAAACACGCCCAGCAAATACGCTGTTTAGGTTGGCAGTGTTATCAAACTTGTATTTTATTACTTTACCAATCATTTAAAACCTATTCTTTGTCCAAACTTTAGCCTCTTGATTTCCGCTTTGGTTATCGTTCTAAAGTTACGGACAAAACTTACATTTACTTTATTCTTAGCTGCTGCCATTGCTTTTTGAGCAAAGCCTAGGTTCTTAGGATTTTTGTATCTGTCTTTTTGTTCTGGTCCTACTCGAAGCCATCCAAAGTTTATCATCCCAGCATACCAACCGCCTTTATTAGGATCTCTATATCTTCCAGTCCTTCTTGGACCGACACTCATGCCTACTACATTTTTGTTTTGCAGTGCTTTTGGTATTTTAATGCCAACACTATTACGCAATTGCCCAGGCTGTATCTCAGCTACAATCTTACCTTTTTTGTATACCTTAAAAACTTCATCAGCATCTTTAATATTCCGCTGATACGAATCGACCATTGGAGGTAGTGCTTTTCTTCCCACTTTCTTGAGGATTCTCTTCTTGAGTCTATCATCAAGCTTGCGGAGCTTTTTCATTACCTCTTCTGCACCCTCAACACTTACTTTTACTTTTTCCATCACTGCGCATCAGACCACAAGCAAACTATCTTAAGGAATGCTTTGCGAGCATCCGCGGATTGAATGGCTTGAATCTTATAGGTATTGTTGTTGTATATTATACGCATCTGCTCATTCACATCAGTGCGGTAGCGAATGATAAACTCTACCTTTTTAGTAGCAGCAATCATATCACCTTTTTCACCTTCCCCATTACCAATTCCAATATTTTCCTTCACATTTGCCCACACTGAAGCAAGGGTAGAGTAGGTTTTTACCTCTTGCCCAAAAGTATCCGTAGTCTCACTAAATGTTTGTAAAGTGATCCTACGATCCAATTGTCCAGCTTGGTCAATCATTAGAAGGTGAAGATTCGGAATGGGTTAAATAAATACTCTGATGCTGTTGGCATTTTTCTCACTCGGTCATCTCTCTTGTCATACAAATCGCTAATGATAAGAAGCATTCCTTGCTTTAATGGAGTAGGAATACTGCTCACATCCGTACCTACGGTGTAACGAACGATGACTTGGTTGATGATTCCGTTTGTCGCAAACCATCCCGCTGTTGAAGCAATCCTTGCGGGCTCACTAATAGTATCAACTACATACGCAGATGAGGATACGGTGCTCTCGCTACCTATCTCATCAACATACTTCACTGAGGTGATGCTTGATACTGGGCCACGGGATAAGTAGATGATGTCCTTATCTTGTGCATTCCGATAGTTTGGGAATCCATCAAAATACTCATCAATGGTAGTAGTAACGAGGATCCTACGAGTGTATTGCTCGCACATCTCCCGTGCAGCTGATATCAATGCACCTATAAGTGCATCTTCATCACTACCATCTACACGCAAGAAGTTCTTTGCTTCTTCTAATGTAATCGGCTCACTTGCTGCCGCTGTTACTACTGAATAGGCCATTACCTTATTTCTTTACTTTTTGGTTTCGACACGCTCTTCTTGGCACGCTTTTTAGCGGGCTCTGCAATTGCTTCGCAGTACCCAGCGTTCAAGAACTCCATCGCTCTATCGTTGGGGAGTTCCACCTCCGCACCTTTGCGGAAGCGGAACCCATTACCAACAACAGTCTTTTTAAAGACTACCTTCATTCTTATGCTTGAATCAAGTGCTTAACAGCTGCGCTATTCAAGACTTTAGAGTCAGAACGCTTCCAGCTCACGAATCCTACTTCGAGCTCATCAGCGAAGCGCTCGTTTAGGCGTAGCATTTGAATACCACCAGCATTACGAACTACGAATTGGCTGAAGTCAGCAGCAACCATAGTTTTTGTTCCTGTAGCAATGCTTGACTGCATATCGTTGTTCACGTAAACTGGAACACCAAAGATGCGGTCAGGCTGACCTACTTCCATTGAAGGAATGAAAATTGGGAAATCGTTGGCAGCGCCAAGTCCTAAAGCACGAACAGCAGCGATGATGTTATCGTGAGCCATCAAACCGAATCCAGGTTTGTTACGGTAAGAAGGATCGATTGAGTAAATCAAGTCAAGGATATCATCAGCAGTGATTGCAGAAGCTCCAGCAGCAGTTTTACCTAATGCAGAACCAGTCACGATACCTTGTGGTTGGCTTGACCCAGTACCAGTAGTGAATGCTGCGTTAGTTGCACGAGCGATACGCTCACCCATTGCTTCAACCAAGAACGAGTTCAAGTCAAAAGCAGAGTCTTGCAACAATTGCTGAGACACACGAACCAAAGAGCTGTAGTTGTAAGCAGACAATTGAGCGTTGCCAAAAGTCATATCTTGTACAGTTACAGCACCAGCTTCAGTCACCAAGTTTGCGTCAGTAGCAGTATCGTTCAATGTTGGGTAGTCCAACAAACCGCCTGATGCAGTGTTCAACTTCTTAGCCAAACGCTCAACCTCACCAGTGAAGGCAGTTGCTACGTTCAACTCATTGCTGAACTCTTGAGGTACCAAGTAGCCACCCAAGTTATCAGTTCCAGCAACTTGTGTGTTTGTACCGCGCTTTTGTACCATTGCACGCTCCTCAGCAGTCAATGCAGAGAATCCGTGACGCAAGTACTTACCAAATGCAGAAGCAGCGTTTGCTTTAGGAGCTGCGGCACGAGCCTCACCTTCCATAGCAGCAATCTCTTTCTTCAATTCAGCATTGCGCTCAATGATTTCAATTTCTTGTTTCAAGCCACGAGCATCTGCTTCGATAGCTTCAAACTTTGATTTTTCTTCAGAGGTCATAGAACGACCTTCAGCCTGTGCAGCAGCTACAATTGCATCAGCATCTTTGATGAGCTGCGCGCGGCGTCCTCTTAATTCGATGTTTTTCATCTTAATCGAGTTTTAAAAGTTTGAGTTTATATTCAAAGATTTCAATATCAGACATTTCCTCCACTTCGGCCTTAACCTCAACTTCAGCACCCTCTGACTCAGGTGTATTATTTCTCATCATTAGCTCACTTGTTGCATCAGGGTATGCAGGTTGCGCTACCGGTGAGACATCAAGGAGCCTTGATACTTTTTCTATTATTCTATATGTTTTGCCATCACGCTCTTCCCAGCGGTCACGTTCAATCAAGAAGGCGAAGGACGATTGATTCACGTCGCCTCTCTTCATTAATTCAACCAAATCATTTGCATAAGATGTATTTGGTAAGTCAACTTCGTAGTAAAGCCCACGGGAATCAGAACCAAGGCGTAGGGTTCCGCTGGACACTCTACCCAATAACAAGTTCTCATCGTGATTAAAATAAGCTCTTACGTCGTTTTCCATTACATTATCAAAAGCACCAGGAGCAATTTGCTCGTAAAAGCCTCCCATCCATTCGCTATCGCTATTGTACACAGCAGCGTAGCCTCTAATGGTTTGGCCCTCGTACTCTGCGTGCTCCATACGGAACTCACGCTTTTCTACAATAGCCTTATGATTTCTTACCTCTGCATCAAACTTCTCTAATGTTGAGAAGCGGTGTACCACATTAAGAGCGGGCTTGCGCTCAATGTAGGCTTCCTCTTCTGCGGAATAGCGGTAGATTCTAATGAGAGCCGCAGGATCATCAGCAGTGCCGTTGACTGTGAAGCCACTATCCGCCTCAAGCTCTCCATCTCTTTCTATTTGTATGATAACACCGTAGGCCGTTCCGCCTGAGGTGTTCCAGCGTACAAAATCACCAACGCTTAACTCATCGGCCTCTGCACGCTCTTCTTCTTTGTAGCTGCTTTCATCTGACATCTCGCCCTTACCAAAGGTGATGACGATTTCCTCATCAGTCTCAACTACACTCTTAATATGTCTTTCGTTCGTTTCCATTTGCTCTAATGTTGACTTAGCCCAGCGTAGCATTTCATCGCCACCCCACGCTGCATACATAATACTACCACAAATTTCCTTGCCGTCCTCATCAGTAAACTTACCTTGATCATAAACTCTAGCACGACTTAAAAAACTATAAGTTCTCACAAGTACGTCGTCACTAATTCTTTCTCTATTTGCAAGTTGATTTGCTCGTGCCCATCCAACAGGTGTACCACAGCTGCTGCCGTTTTTCTCTTTGTGATCAAGTGCACGTTGTGCATTTTCACTGGCTGCTTTAGGGTAGTTATTGTAAGGCATTACTCAACAGTATTATCAGTTCCAGCTTCAACCATGTTTAATGGCTGCAAGTACACGTCTCCACCTTCAATAGGATCCATTGACTCGTGGCGGCGAATATCATTAACACTCAACCAGCCCCATTGTCTTGCTGTGGCATAGGAAGAGTATCTGCTTGAGATATCACCACGAAGAAGCCCATCCATATTAATTCGAATGTAGTACGCCTCATCATTAGGGAAAAGCTTGCGGTTGAATTCAGCCTCCCAACGCTTCACCCAAGGAAGGATGGTATTGCGTTGGAATTGGATGCCTTGTTCTTCAATATTTGCTCTTGTAGAGCTGTTCTCTAAAGAGCCGAGGTAAGCGAGTGGAATGCGGAAGAATCGTGCGATATCTTCCACACCAAATTTGCGAGTTTCTAAAAACTGCGATTCTTGTGGGGAGATGCTGACCTTTTGCAAGGACATTCCCTCTTCCAAGATTGCAGTCTTGTGTGCGTTATCAAGCCCCGAGTATCTGCGTTGCCAAGATGCCATCAGGCGCTTATAAGCTTCATCTGATAATTTACCAGGGTGTGTAAGAACGGCACTTACATTGGCACCGTTACCAAAGAAGGAACCACCAAACTGGTCAGCTGCCAAACCAAGGCCAATGCTCTCTCTTGCTGCCTCAATAACACTCTTACCTACAACACCATCAAAAGAAAGTCCAAGGATGTGAATCATCTCAGTATCGTCAAAGGTTTCCTTACCATCATCAATGGTGTAGAACTTTTCATCCTTATAAACTTTGACTTGTACTCTATCAGGGTGTACGGGAATGAGTTTTACAGGTTGCCCCGCCTCGTTTCTACGGATCGCAATAAAAGCATTGCCGTGGAGGCAAAGGTGTGCTTGACAAACTTCTCTAAAGTTAAAGTCCGTCATCATACCGTTAGGTGAGTGAATAAGCTTGTTGATTGGGTGTGCCAAAGCGGCGCGCGTTGTTCCGTCCACATCTTGCTTTACATCCCAAGGCAGAGAAGCGATAGTTTCAGAAATAACACGAACAGCGCCAAATACTGCAGAAAGGCGCATAGCACTATCTTCAGTAATTGCAATACCCGTTTTTGATGCGGAACCATCAAACATCCAAGAAGCAGGGTTTGCCAATGATGTTGACGGGTTGTTAGGCGAGGCACGGAATGCACCTAATATGCGCCCAAACAAGTTTTGATTTTCCGCCATAAGTAAGTAGAAACATTGTAATTACATACAAATATAACTATCGCGCAATGATATTAAAAAAGCCCTGCCAATTATTTGACAGGGCACGCCGCTAACGCAAATCTATAGACCTAAACCAAAAGAAAACTATAAAGGATGCGGCGAATGCCAAAAGCTTCCGTTTTTAATACGGGCACGTAAAGCGCTTAAAGAAAATTTCAAGCGTACATTCTCACGAGTGATGTCTTGAATAATTGCTGCACCACTTCTGATGCTTACAATTTTGTACTGCCAGCCGAAGCGCTTGCTAAGGAGGTAATCCCCAATTCTTAAATCTTCCATAATATTGTTGTTTGTTGTTGTTAGCTCAATTTATAAAAAATTACTTTACCACAAAAAAATATTTACACCCCCTATCTGTATTTATTTATGCGAGTGCGACGATAGACGCACAAGCATAAAGAAATAGAGAGTGAAAAACCAATATTTTATTTTTTTTTCCTATATATATAGCAAGAAGAAAAAGAAAACTAACAGGATTTCGTTCGTAAAGCTAGCTTATAAGAAGCGCAAACCTTGGGTCTCGTAGGTGCTTACTTTACTGACATCAGAGTTCTCAACGGTCATCTTTTCACCTAAAGCCATTATCATTGCCACCACACCATCAATCTTATCGCCGGCCTTAGCTTTACTAAACTTTACGTTCTCTGCATCGTCTTTTTTGATAACCACATTACCAACCATCCACCTCAACATGCCGTGACCGCCGTGGTGCAATAGCCTTTTCTTAACCAATACCTCAGCATTTTTGATAGGGCTGGTCATAGATATAAATCCCTGACCAAAGGGATCCATTTCAATTCCTTCATCAGTTAATTGCTGCACCAAGGTATTTGAATTCCATCGGTCAAAGGCTACACTCTGTAAATCGAACAAATCAGCAGCCTCTATAATTTTGCGTTTAATCATTGCGTAATCAGTCGAATTGCCTTCGGTGACTATCAGCTCACCTTTAGCTACAAAAGTGTCATACGAGCCTCCTGTTTGCTTTCTGCGACGCTCAACAGCTGCTTCACTGACGAACAAATAAGGCAAGACTTTAATACTGCCGTCTTCCCAAGGAAATATCAATACAAATGCACAAACGTCCTCAACGGCGGCTAAATCTAAACCACCATAACAAGGCTTGCCTTTAAGCTCTGATAAATTTACTTCCCCAGCACTCTGCATCCATTCATCATCAGGAATCCATCCACTTAAAGAGTTCACCCATTGGTTCAAGTGCAGTTGACGAAAAGCAATCTCTGTTGATGGTAACGTCTTAGCCTCTTGGCTCATCTTTTCAAAATACTCAGGCTTAATACTTATACCAAAATTTGGATTCGCCTTGCGCCAGGTAGCCTCTTCGTGAATGTCATCGTCTTGTGCTGCTTCATATATTAAAGGCAAAAAGGTGTGGTCTTCAATAATGCCATCACGCACCTTCTTACCATAATCATAGAGCTCATAGCAAACACTGTTAGGATCAAACATGCCAGCAGTTGAGATGCCAAACATCAGCGGCTGAGACCTTGCACCCATTGAAGTACTCATTACATCCCAAAGCTCTCGAGACTTTGCAGTATGGACTTCATCATAAAGTACCGCAGAAGCATTACTACCATGAAGTACACCAGCGTCTGCAGCTACAGCCTTCAAGAAAGAGTTGGTACCATTTAACACAATAGAGTTGCGGTAGACCTTACAGCCACGCTCAAGCAATGGCTGGTTACGTATCATCTGCTTACACACCTCAAAAATTGCGTTGGCTTGGTCACGCGACGATGCACATACATATATTTCCGCACCGGGCTCTTTCTCTACAAATAAAAGTGCCAAACCAATTGCAGCGAGTAAGTTACTCTTACCATTCTTACGAGGGATGAATACAAAAGAGGTGCGGTACTGCCTTAACCCGTTTTTGTCTACCGTACCAAAAAGCTGTTTTATGTATTCAACTTGCCAAGGTTCCAATAAAAACGGTTTTGTAGCTAAGTCTCCTTTTACGTGTGTACACACTCGCTCAATGAATCTAATAACCTTATCTGCTTTGTTGCTGTCGTACATTATTCTCCTAATAAATCTTCTAAACTTTCAATCTTTTCAGGGGCGTTCAATTTAGCCCTTGCTGCAGCTGTCAATCCAAACTCTGGCAACATCTTTTTTAATCTGTCCCAAGAACCATTCATCATTGCAAGCTCAGGTCTTGGTCGGTGCATCTCGTCACCTTGTGGCGTTGTTGTAGCATAAGTAGGTCCGTATTTTTTAATTACCGCTCTAGCTGCACAATAGTCTTCCCAAGCATCTGACATCATCTGCAATGCTATGGCATCAAGCTCTGCTACCACACCAAGGTCATCAAGGTGCTTGACCAACCAGTCAAAGGTTTCCTCTGCACTTTGGTAAGTAGGTAATTCTGGACGGCCTTGCACTTCAAGTCTGTCTTCATGTCTATCTGTTCTGTATGTATCTGAAGCTTTCAGCATTGCTGTAGGCTTCGGTTTCCTTCCTGGCATATTTGTTAAATTTTGAACAAAAGCATTATCATTTTAACACTTTTGAAATTGACACCGTGTGAAAAAGAC
>Ga0208160_1000785_pt1 | contig 14234 bp, 33 predicted proteins | sample CB_VirMetaG_FD_184536 | JGI IMG/M metagenome (GOLD analysis project Ga0208160, IMG submission 184536) | Freshwater to marine saline gradient viral communities from Chesapeake Bay - CB_1504_1 Viral MetaG (SPAdes) (version 4) | ecosystem: Environmental > Aquatic > Marine > Coastal | place: USA... | reverse complement strand
CCCCCTCCCCTGTGCCCTGTACCTGCCTGCCTGCCTGTTTCTATCAACGTGCTCTTTTTTCACCGCCTCGCTCATTTTCGGAGGCTGTATTGCATTATTTTTCATTGTGTGTACATTTATATCATTTCATCATTTTGGTTCGTTTATGCTCTCATTTCTCCACAAGTATTTTTTTTCGGATTTCAAAGCATTTTAACATTTATTTTTCAATTCAGGACCAAAAAAAAGCCCGAAGCATTTTTCGCCTCGGGCTCGGGGTTCTGCAGGTCCAAACTTCAGAATAACTTACCTTGATTAGATCTTTTTTGCGTGGGTTTGTTTCGCTTGTGAGCTTTAACCGAATAAGCTTTTACTGAAACTTTTCGCTTTGTGCTTGTTCTTTTGCGTTTTGCTTTCATTACTTTTTCATTTTGATAATCACGAATACGATAATAACTAAGGCTAAAGCAATACCGCCGTAAAGCAAATAGTTTGTTTGTTCTGCTTGAATATCGCTCTTTTTTTCTGACTTCACGCCAGAAGCTGCGTCCCCGCCTAAATACATAGAAGCTAAGCCTGTTAAGTTAGATGTGAATGATCCTATGGCGTTCGCCCAAGGTTCAGCGCTGCTTTGACCGGTTAAGCTTTCAACGGCCTTTCGCTCTTGTCTAAGTCTTGCTCGTTCTGTTCTTTGAGCTTGTCTAGCTTTAACTCTTTCGGTCCTGCCTTCGAATAAGTTTTTAAATAGTCCCATTTTTTTTGCTTTAATTTTTAAAGAGTTGATACAACCCTAGGTTTTAAACTTCTACGTTTTCTAATTCGCTCAAGGTTTGGCTGCCCAGCGAATGCAAACGCCGCATTGTTCACGTCGTCTGCGCTGGCTGCGTTTGCTTTGTTATCAACATTGTTTGCCCCTTGACTTATCAGCATTTCATTTGTTAATGACAGCATCCATTGCGCTAGGTTTGTGGTTTTAAGCACTTGTTCGCGTGTGTAGGTTTGTTCGCCTTGCTGAATAGAAAGCGCCATTTGTTCGGCTTTTTTGAACAATTCGTTTGCCATTTGTTTGCGCTCGGCCTCGTCGGTCGGAATTGCATAAGTTTGGCCCATGTATGCCATTAATACAAAACGAGCGCCCGTGGCTGTATTGTTTGTCGGGCTAGGGACAAAGTCAGTCGGCGCTTGAGTATTGCTGGGGGCGGCCCCGGATGAACCAGATCCACCGCCTTGAGATCCTACTTTTGTTTTGTTTGTTTCGTTTGGAGCTTCTTTTTTTCTTAAAAATAACCAGCCGCCAAGTAACAACGCCGCACCTATAATCACTTTATTCATGGCTTACTTTTTGGAAGTTAAAAATACAACAATTACTAAGAGTACCACTAGGGCAAGTCCTATTGAAGTAATGATTAAAGTAGAATTGTCTTTTTTAGGTGCTTCTTCTTTCTTCCCTAAATTCAAGTTTCGGATAAACCGCCCGGCGCTTGAAATAAAACCAATAAATCCGCCACCTTCCCTACCTTCTGCGGAATTCGTTTCGCTCGAAGGTGCTTCAGTTCTGGGCTGCATTGTTTCATTAATAGGGTTTGAGTTAGGGCCGCCTAGACCGTCGTATAAGGAACCGGGTGTAAATCGTAAACCGCTCATTTTGATATTTTTTTGATTATTAATGTTGAAATAGTAATTGCTACAATAGCTTTAATGACGTCGTATATGTGCTTCCTCTCAATCATTTTCTAAGCATGAAATAAGCCACAATAGCAAGCAAAACAGCGCCGATTGCGATAACTTCAATTCTTTGATTTTTTGCTTTATTTTGGGCTTGTGCGTTTGCTAGTTCAGCGAGCTGTTTTTGTTCAGCTTGTTGATCTAAATAATTTTTTGCGCTATCCAAAATAGAATAATGACTTTGACCAGCGTTGATATCATCTTCGCCACCTTCTGGGTTGTCTGTTGGTTCATCGTTTCTTCGCTTTTCTCTTAACTGAAATTCTTCAAATGCTTTCTCGCGTCTGGTCCATTCGTTTTGAAGTGATTTTTCCCAATTAACAATAGGGGAGGGAAGCGAATTCCCTGTTTTTGCAAAGGCTTTAGAAAATAAACCTGTTCTATAAATGAATTCCCAAAGTTTTTCATTCGAAATTGATGAAAGGCTATTTTGATAGCCTTTTATAATTCTTTCAAGCCCCCCGCCTGTATAAGGGGTCCAAGAGAGCGCCCAATTATTGGGTAAATTTAAATTCGCCGGGTTTTCCATAGTATCAACAAAAATAATAAGATTAATATGCTAAAAATTAACAGGTTTTTTTTTTGGAATCCGTAATTTCGCCAAAATACATTTGGCTTTCTTCTTTTCTTCTTGTAACAAGTCCGGGTAAAGTAACTTTCACACCAGATACAGTTCCTTTATTCCACCAGCGCCATGCCTCTTTAATGCTTTCTTCGCTTTCATTGTCGTTTATTCTTCGGAGAACAGTAGAGCTTTGAAATGCTCCAGAGCCTATGTTCATGATAAGGCTTGCAAGCGCATCGATTTGGTTTTGGTTTAAATCTACTTTGACAAGCCTTTTAATCGTGCTTAACGGTGCTTTTAAGTCGTTAATCAGAATATTTGTAGCCTCTTGTTCTGTTAAAGTGGCTTTTCGTAAATGCGCTTCATAACTTCTAATCACATGACCGTAACCAATAGTCAATTTGTTTACGGGGTCGATATATGCTTGAGGCATAAATTTTTCATGCCCTTTAATAAAGTCTAAACCTTTTTTTGATACCTGCATTATAAAAGTGTTTTGATGAGTTCCTGAAGCTGCTCCAAGGTTATTTCACCTTTCCCGAAAAGATAAACAGCGTACAAAATTATGATACTAGACGTGCCCGCAGTAATAATCCTTACAATATCTACGGTCCCTTCTTTTGGTTCCTGACTTTCGATGTTTGCCTTAATCGTGGATATTACAGGCAAAGAATCAATAATCCCAAGGCCTATACTTTTGAGCCTTCCTTTGGTTATGAGTGTTCTAATTATTTTCATTTTTTTGGTTTTTGAGTTCGCGTATCATTTCAAGCATGAATTTTTGGCTTTCGCTTTGGCGCAAAGATAATTGTACCTGTTTTTCAAGAATTAATTCAATTTTAGCTTGTCTAATTTGAAGAGTTTGTACTCGCTCATTTATAGCGCCAAGGTAAGCACCCATTCCTAAAATGGCCATGACCATAGAAACGGCGAAACCTATTAATTGGCCTAAATTGACTGCAGATTTAAACATTTGTTTCTTCTTTTATATAATGAGGATTTGAAATTACTATATTTTTATCATCAATGTATGCGATAACTCTGTTTAAAGCTTCTGTTTCATCCCAGATTTTTTTGTGAGGGCCTGTAAAGTGTAGGCATCGAACATTTTTTAATGGTTTTTTTTCCCCATTTACTTCATGTTCAGTTATAAATTGGAAATAAACGTCGATCCCTCTTTGAATTCCAAAGAGTATATCAGCTTCGAGTTTAATGATTGAAAGAAAAGTAATTTCTTGGTATCTGTTAAGACTGTCAATATATGCTTTCATTTTAAGGATTTGGTGTTGTAGGTTGTGGAATAACGCGAAAGGGTATTGTTGCAGTCGTTGTGGAGCTATAAAGCGTCCAAGTAGCCCCTTGTGTATTTCCCCTAAATGCGTAATTCTGCGAATTGAGATCAACTCTATAATTAGAAAGCCAATAATAACGGTTTAGATTAAATGTAGGTATCAAAGCAATCCAATCTTGAATTAAACTAGAAGGGCTAAAGTTTGCTAGAGTTCCATAAATAACAGCAGAAGGCATGTGGTAGTCTGAATTTCCTAAAGGGTCTATAAATGCTTCACTAGCTGTCAAAGAATCAACCCAAGTATTATTTGTTGCTATTGGAATAGTGGAATACATTAAGCCAGTTAGATTATCAATCCAAACATCATTACCATATACCTGAAGGCCATTATCATCGGTAAAACGGTCTTTATTGCCAAATGGATTATTAAAAAGTAACGCAGTAAAAGGATTTCCAGCCGAATAGTCAAGGCTTTGAACTCTGCATTGCACGCCTGTAGCTGTGGTATTATTCCAACCTGTAAAAACGCCATTTGCTACTTGCCATGCAGTATCTCCTGTGGCAATAGAGGTATTACTATATGGCGTTGTAGGTCTTTGATACAAAGTAATTAAAGGACCGCCGCCGCCGCCGCCACCAGATCCAACAAAGTAAACCCCTTTCATTGCTTAAAGAAGAAGAATTATTTCAGTATCAGTCGCTATGCTTGCAGAATCAATAGTTTTGGGCGATAAAGGTAGAACGCTTCCTGCTTGACAATTTTTAAAAACTTTGGTTTTGTTGTTTCCGTCAATTAAAGTAAGGTCTGTTGTAACCCCTATATATATACCTTGAATGGGACGAGGAAGCAATACAGGCAAGTTAGCGCCAAAGCCGCCAAGCTCATTCAAGTCAAAAAAGTTATTCGAAGTCGATATTTGAATGGCGTTTGTAATCATTATTTTAACTTTTTGTGGTTCATTTGTGAATCGTTCTCAAAGTATTTCAAGGTCCGCTCATAGTAGCTTTCTATTCCGTAATTACTTTTAGAAGGCGTATTTATTTCCGCGTCCATGGCCCCGAAAATAGTTTCATTTTTCATATCTGCAGCGAAGTTCAAATTCCAATAATTCCATACTTGTATTTTTTGAAACCTAGGAAGCTCGAAGAATTTCTTCGCGGCCTGTTCTTTGGTCCCAGCCGCGACAAAAATACCGCTCAAAGCTTCGTATAATTCAGTAGCAATAATGCTGGGATTAAAGTTAGGGTTTTTGGGTGGTTCATTGGTCCCGGGTTCTGGAATAGGTAAAACGTTTGCGCGAGCCTTAAACCAATTAGAAATACTTGTCTTCGAGTAAAAAAACACAATTACAATAAGAAGTATTACTATGATTGGCAAATAGTTGGCCTGAACATATTTTAGGCCTTTGTTTGTTGATTTTACGATTGTATTAAGCATGATTTATGAGCTTTAAATGTAAACTTTTTATCCTTTGGTCTTTTAAATTGCTTTGTGTCAAGCCTTCATCCAGCGCGTATAATATGTCTGAATAGTTGCCGCCAAGCTGAATATATCGTTTTGCGGCGAAAAGGTCGGCATTCTCTTCTGAATAGTAGTAATTGTGGCCTATTTCATGAAGGAGTACGAATTTTTGCAAAAAATAAGGCAGTTCGTAAAATTTAGGCCCTAAATGAATTGATTTTCCCACATGATTATAAGCAAGCTGGTTTGTATTAGGGTCGAAGCTTATTTTTTTGTGAGGCTTTGTCCAATTTACTAAAGGAAGCGAAATAAAAGCACTAGATAATTTTTTAAGCCTTTTTGTTTTGATTGTAGCGTTTACCGGGAGGCCGTTTCTTTCAACCATAATAGCCACATTTTTAGCCCCATGAAGAAAAGGTAAATTAAAGCTCCATTGTTTAACAGGGTAGCTTAATAACCTAAAATATTGAATGCGGCCTTTGTTGTCAATTACTGAAACATAATCAAAAGGCCTTTGGCATTCTATTACAATAGTGCAAGCTTTCATGGCTACAAAAATGAATAAAAAAAAGAAGCCCAAAAAAATGGGCTTCAATTTGCACGAAACTTAAAAAAAAACAGAGAAACGAATTATTGCTTCAAGGAAGCGCCGCCATACGTCTTTTTGTAGCGATCAATAAACAAGCTTAAGGTAATAACCTGAAGTGCACCGGCTACGGTAACATAAAGCCCTGTTTCGCCGTCTACAACCAAATTTAGTGGAATATCCACTCTATCTACTTGGAATTGGTCGGGGCTCAAGAAAGCAGATGGGTTAATGTCGTTAATCACTTGCCCACCTAGGAATGTTTTCTTGCGAATATCAATCGAAGGAGAAAAAGGATTAAGCGCTGGAATGCTTGCAATCATACGCACAAGGGCAATATGAATAGAAGCCACGCCTAGTGCTTGAAAAAGAGAGCGATATGGGAGCTGCGTACATTGCGCTGTAACCGAATCACCACCACCAGCATCCCATAGTTGGGCTCCTGTCAAAGCCACAAAGGCGCTTTCATTGTTCAATACGTCCGGATCAAACACGATTGAAGAAGAACGGTAAAAGTTGAATAAATCGACGGTTCCGGCTGTGTTTGCGGCACCAGCTGTCAATACAATATCAAGTTTTGCCCATTGCGCTGGATTTTGCGCTCGGTATTCCTCGACATATCCACCACCGGAAAAGCTCAGCTTAACGGTCGGATCGTAAGTTAATGTTGGATCGTAACTTTTCATTTTTTAGTCGTTTGAAGGTTCAACATTAGGAGTGCTAATTCCCGAAATTTTAGGCCCTATATAGTTATCGTAAACCATAACAGCGACCACAGCTACCACCGCGATAGCGAGCATTTGTTTTAGGCCAAAGCCCAAGAGTTTAAAGTCTTTCATTATGTATGAATTAATTGATTTTTCAATGAAGCAAAAAAAAAACATTGCTAAATGCTAGAATTAATTAATATTTTTTTTGTTACTTTGTCATACAAATAAATACAATTAAAATGGCAGAAACAAAAAGCGGCGGCACTACGCATACCAGCATTAGAATTGATACAACTATTTTTTTTAAATTAAGGCGAATAGCAGAGAATGAAAATAGGTCAATATCTAATATTATCAATCATATTTCAGAAAGATATATTTTTGAGGTCGAAAGAATCGAACCCGAAAAATTGAGGCCTAAAAATCAAAAGTCGATACTATGAACCTAAAAATTAGGGTATCAGCAGAAAAAAAAGAAGCGGATAATTCCACATCTTCAATTCCTTTTGTGTATGAGTATAACCAGCATTCAACCCCCCAATTTACGTTGTATTGCTGTGATATTACTTATACTAATTTGAAAGCTGTTGCAACCGGGAATTCATTTGACTCATTCACTTTTTTACTTGACAAATTAGGCCTTGAAAATATAGAGTTATTATTTAAGGACCGGGAACACTTAGAAAAATTTCGTTGGGTGCAAAAGTCTAATTCATCAATTGAATTTATTAGCGATGCAAAAGAGCAAGAGGAAGTTCTAGAAGGCTTGGAAAACTTAAAAAAAATAATTAATAATTAACAATTAAAATAAAAATCATGGCAAAAATCAAAGATTTATTAGCTCATAATCCAAACCATTGGAGAATCAGAGGAATAGGCGATAACAAATGTGGCGTATTTTCAGCATTATATCAAGGTACACCAAACCTTGCAAACGAAAAGCCACAATTCACAGGAACCCTAAAGCAATGCCAAAAATGGATTACAGAAGGCCCTGAAGCTTTTAAAAATCAAAAAGAAACAGAAACGACTTCAAACGAAGAAGGCCAAAGCGAAAAGCCTTAATTTTCGCACCATTTTTTTAATTCAAAAACAATAAGCATGACAAAAAAAGCAGAAAAACTCGATGAGCTGGAAGGTAACGGAATGGGACCAGAAACTACACAATCACAAGTGGCCGACGACTTCTCGTGGGAAAACTACGAAGAAGAAGGACATGAAGGGACCGTATGTATATTTGAGAATGAAGGCGAAAGCTTGACCGGTATATTTAGAGGCGTTGGTCGCTCCATTGGTAAAGAGGGGAACGAAGTAGATACTTGGGCTATTTTCGATCTTGAGGACCATAGACTTTACTTGGTACCTAGCTCCGCCGTTCTGGATAAGAAGGTTGCTGCGTTTATCGAGAAGCGAAAAGAGAAGAGCGATCACAACCTTAATCATGTGGTGCAAATAACTTACTTAGGTAAAAAGAAAAGCACCTCAAACGCTGGTCGTGAATATAAAGATTATTTGCTTCGCTCAAAGGTCGCAAACGAGGATGAAAACAATGCTTTGCCGATAGATTATCAGCTTAACCCTGTTGATTTATCGACTATTACAGTCTAGTGTTTAATTTTGGAAAGAGAAGCCCGGTTATCGCTGGGCTTTTTTTTGCTAAAATCGTATGGTGCTATGAGCAGTAGCGGATTAAAAACAACAAACTTTCAAATTATGACAAACGATAATAAACGGCAGAAACTTTCAGATAGCACAGAACCCGCTATTGCTTATAGCACGTGTTATATGCCGCCTTTCTTTTTCTGAAAATATTTTTTGAAAATGTTTGGATATTCAAAATAAAGGTGTAATTTTGTAAACGAAATCAAATATAAAAACAATGGAACGAAAAACAGTAAAAACAGAATTTGAAGTAACAACAACCAACGCAGGTAAAGTATTTGCAAAAGTTGGTGATACAATTACCATTTCAACGCGTGACGCAGAGCATTATAACATTCTAAAAGTAAACGATACTAAAATATTTTCAAGATGGATGAGAAAAGCGTGGGTAAACGCAAAGTGCAATTAAGAGGTGGTAAAAGGAAAGGGGCTGGTAGAAAATCAGCTTTTTCTGAACCTACAAAAACGGTCAGTTTTCGGTGTCCGATAAGTAAAACCGAAAAGCTAAAAGAATATGTCAATGCAAAACTGTCGGAATGGGCGGTGTCGCAAGGTGGCATATAACGGGATGCAGCTAAACTTAGTGCGAATTAAAAACAACAAAATATGAAAAGTGCAAGCGAATATTGGAAAGAACGTTTTGGCGAAGAACCAAAGTCAGATAATGACAAACTGATGTGTGCAATGATGCTTGAATATGCAGAACATTATCAAGAAGAGATGCAGCAAGCATTAAGTTTAGGTGCTGTTAGCGTTTCGTTGCCATCTGACCCGATGGTTTTAGCTAAATACCTTCACGATAATTACGAACAGATAGCCAAAAGAACTAACTGGAACACTCAAGAAAATTGTAAAGTTGAATTTGAGGACTTGCCAATCGAGAATAAAAATACAATGATTCTTTTGGCGGGTAAACTGATACTGGACTTTGTTGGCAATGAACGCTAACGTGAAATATGGAAGGGAAAATTCAAATACAAGCCAAAATCGAAGCTTATCAAAACTTGCTCGCTTTAGGTGGTAGAGCTATTGAAAAGGCGGTTATTCGAAGGTTTATATCATTACTTGAACAGAAGCTTGAGGACAGGTCTTTGCAAAATGCAAAAATTAATGATCGCTTAACAATTAATTGGAAGGACGATGCCCATGTACTTAAAGAGATTCAAAAAATAAACAAAGAAGAAAAAGGAATTCAAACGAGTTTACCGCTTTTTAACAGATAATGGCCCTTAAAAAAACAATAGGAAAGAATGGCAAGCCTTACTATTTTGATAGTGGGCGGCGTGTTTCTGAATTGTTTTATAAGCTTCACTGGTACGAAGGCGGTAAAGGCCGCATGAAAAACGAGGACTTTCAGCGCTTTTATTCAGCTATACCTAAGGGATCCAGAGGAAGGCCTAAAATGAATATAGACACGATTAGAACGCTTCAAAACAGGTTTTGGAGCGACAAATATTCCGAAATGGAAGAACAAAAGCTGGAAAATAGGATAAAAGAAGGGAAAGGGATTTCAGAGTACGTTCCGCACTTTAATTTAAGCGAATACGCAGACCTTGGGACCGTTTATTTTATCAAAGATTTTGGGACACCGGGCTTTCAAAGGGTTTCAAAAGATGAGCTTTTGGATATTATCGCAGAAAAAGGCCGGGAAGCGAACAAGGAACAGAGGAAAAACAAGCAAATCACTAACTACATGGTTTATACTGAAGACAGGAACGGAGAAGAATATTTATATTTTGACTTTACAGATTTTTTCCAAAGTGAAACCGGCTAAAAAAAATATGCAAAAATGTATAAACTTGTATAAATGGATGTTTTAATGTTTTTTATACGATGTTACAAACTGGTTAATTAAATAATAACAGAACTTAAATATAAAAAATGAATAAGTATTATCAAACATTACAGAACATCCTTGAAAAGGGTAAAACACAATCAAATAAAAAAGGTAATATAAAATACCTTATTAATGAAGTATTATCTATGGATAAAATAGACTTATTAAAAATATTTGATGAGCATAAAATAGCTAAATCTAAATTACAAAAGGAAATTGATTTGTACTTTAAAGGAATAACAGAAGTAAAAAAGTATAACGAAGCGGGGATTTTTTGGTGGGATTATTGCGCTCCCGCTTTAATAAACAGTTACCCTACTTATTTTAAAAAACTACCGTCTCTTATTGAAAAAATAAACAAAGAAAAAAGGACATCAAAAAATTACGTTTTATTTATAGGCGAAACAGGGGTAAAAACAAATCAATTGCCTTGCCTTAGTTTAATTCAATTTCAAATAAGTGAAGGCCGGCTTTATATAACTGTATATCAAAGAAGCGCAGATAGTAATTTAGGATTACCATCAGATATTTACCAAATATTTTTAATAAGTAAGCTTATAGATATACCCTTAGCTAATATTACCTTTTTTATAGGGAATGCTCATATCTATGAAAACAATATTAATAATACTTATGAGCTACTAAAAGGGAATAACCCTAAATTCGAGCTAAACGTTTAACTTGTTTGTAACAACCATTATAATAAACACAGGTAGGAATTAATAGCTAAACCTTTTTGGCCTGAACCAACAATAAAAAAAAGCTAATAAATTCAAGCTGGCAACAGCCCACTACTTGAGTTTATTAATTATTATGGGCTGGCTTTATTTTAATATTATGGCATACAATTCAATGAAAAGTGCAGCCTTAGCGCTCAAAAAAAAAGGTGTAAATGTTAAACAAAATTTCTTTTCTCTTAAAAAATCTGATACAGATAAAGTTGAAGAGGTGATGAAAAAAACTAAAACTTTTAGAAGAAATTTATCATCTGGGAAATCTGCACTTCGGGATTTTTATGACCGATTAGAAAAATATGTTTAAATGTAAGTTATATGGCAAGCTGTTCGATGTTTTGTTCAGCTTGCCCATAACATTGAATAAATTAACTAAAATAGAGAATAACAAAGCGGAATTATGGAAAACGGAACGAAAAGTAAATTGGACTTATTCGAGCCTTTGGCCCGGGAGTTAAACAGAACACAAATTAAAAACATAGTAGAAAGCAATTTAAAGGCTATTGAGCAAAGGAACAAGCCGAAACCTTCAATTTGGTCTCTTATTTTTGGAAAAAAATATTTAAAGCCTGGTGGCTTCTGGGACTTAAAAGAATTCGAATGAAAACAATTTGGATAAATGACACAGCCTACCAAAGAACAAACTACCTTATTCGCAAAGGGGCGAATTTTGTAGCTCAAGACACTTCAAGCTCTCAAATGATTAAAACGCCAAAAAACGCTTTTCTTTATTCCCAGAAAATAATTCCTAGGCGATACCTTTACTTATTTAAGGAGATTAAAGACCATGCAAGCAGACAAATAGAGCAGCGAAAAATTGACCTTGGAACCGAAGGAATGAAAGCCAGATATTTTTTATTTAAAAATGTAAACTTGGCTCCCGGTGAATGTTTGGAATTTCAGAACGTAATTCAGTACGATATAAATAAAGCATACTATACAATAGCCAGAAACCTAGGCATTATTTCGCCCGAATATTACGAGAATTATATCAACCTGCCAAAGCATTTGAGGTTGGTGCTAATTGGAGGCCTCGCGACAAAGAAAATTATTAAGAATTACGAAAACGGCATTCTAACAACCAGAGAAATTAAAGAGGATGAAAATTTAAGGCAAGCATTTATTAAAATAGTAGTCGAAACCGACAAAATATTGTTATCAATAGCAAAAGCCTTAAACGATGAATTTTTAGTATATTGGGTGGACGGTATCACGCTCATAGACACACCAAAGGCCAAAGAGGTGATCGAGTATTATTCAGCGCTCAATAACATTGAATTCTCAATCGAAAAGCTTAAATTTGTGCGTTTTCAGAATGAAGAAACTTTAAAAGCTTATATTCATAACTATAAAAAAGAAAAGGTACTCATCAATCGCAAAGAATACAATGGACATTTTAACGCTAATTAATCCGCTTATCAAAGGGCTACTTAAAGACATTCGAAGAAACCAAATTTCAAAAGTTGCTTTTCAGTTTGAAGTTACAGACAAAGATTTTTTTATTAGCAAAGTATTGTACTTGGACGCCGAAAACGCTCAAAAATCATGTACTCTGGATGAATTCAAAGAACTACTTAAAAAACAGTAAAAACCTTTTGAACGCGAAAAACTAAAAAAACATTTATGCAGTTATCACAAGACAACCCGAAGGAAGAAAAAGATTTATTCCTCGAAATTGAGCAGAATGCCGAAGAATTCGAAGCCTACCAAACACTAGAGGAAGAAAGAGAAGCCCAAGGCCCGGAAGAACCAGAGCAAAGCGATGATGAAAACCATTTCATGATCAATGGGCAAATGGCCATTGAATTACTTGATATAGGCGTTTCAAGGCTTACTTCAGTCGGCTTCATGCTCGCAAAAATACCTTCTCACTTCACAGATTTTCAGCTCACAGCAGAGGAAAAAAAAACAATCGCGCCGTTGATTGAAAAATGGCTGGAATACGAGAAGTTTGATGTAAACCCTAGAACCGCGCTCGCAGGTGCTTTATTGACTGTTTACGGTTTAAAAGGATATTCAGTAATAGACCGCCACAAGCAAGCAAAGAAAGAAGGTAAAGTCGAAGAATTAAAAAAAGTGGCCGTAAAAAATAAAGGAGGCCGCCCGGCCGGATCCAAAGACACAAAGCCAAGACAAACCAGAAAAAGAAAAACAGAGGCGGAGCAAAAAGATGAAAATAATTCTAATCGTAGGCCGTAAAAAGGCAGGTAAAACAACCTTTGCTAAATCAAAATTCGGACACCTTAAAAACGTCTATGTAGTGGACGTTCACAACGAATACGAGCTACCAATAAGCAATGAGCCAAAATATGGCCATAGAGCAGTTACGCATGATGTGGAGGCAATCATCCAAAAGGTATCAAAATCAAAAGGCTTTACCTTCATGCTGGAGGATGCTACAATATGGCTAAATCAACGGACCAGCGATTTACACCTAAAGAATTTGATTATTTCATGCAGACACCAAAAAAATGTAATTGTATTGCTCTTTCATTCGCTCAATAGAATTCCCTTGTTTATTCTGGAGCAAGCCGATTGGCTTTTCTTATTCGAAACCAAAGAGAGCCCAGCGACGTGGAGAAAAGTAACCGACCCGGATATATTGAATGCGTTTGAGGAATTGAAAAGAGAGCAGAAGAAGTACAATTATAAATCAATCCAGCTATGAGCAGACCACAGGAACATATCGAACTCTGGGGCAAGCTCACTAGCGAGAATAAAGCAATATGGGAAGAAGAAGCCAAAGATGCTGCAAATGGCAATTACACTTTGTTAATTGTAAAGGTCCCTAAGCCCATTAACCCGAACCAATTAGAAGTGCTGTTCAAGCTCCTTAAATCATCCGGGATCAAAAATATTTAATTTGTGTTCGCTTGTGTTCGAATTGTTGTATATTTGTTGAAACAATTAAACACGAGAACATGAAAAAACAGACAATGTATATAGGCTGGGATTTAAATGACTACGCCCCAGCTCTAACAATTAACGGCGTTTATGTTGGATGCTACCACAAAGAGGAAATACAACATATAATTACAAACAAAATAGAGCCAGCGTTTAATCAAAATGGCTTAGCAGGCGTTACTCAAGTACTGGAGCAAATAAGGCCTTTGCCGGGCGGATACCCTAAATTATTAAACGGATTTCAAATTACAAAATACGAAGCCACAATACAAACCGAAATAAAGGACATTGAAGCGAAAACAAAGCCCCGTGAAAGCGGCTTGGCTATTGTTTCATTAAAGCCAATTAATTTGGAAGGAAAGGATGAACTTATGTTAATTCGACAAGTTACACTAGTTAAAAAAGGTAATTGGGAAGGGTATTATAAAAGCGAATTTGAAAATGAGCTTGTATATTGGCCGTTCGTTAAATTTATTGAATCATAAACAAGGTAAGTTATTCTGAAGTTTGGACCTGCAGAACCCCGAGCCCGAGGCGAAAAATGCTTCGGGCTTTTTTTTGGTCCTGAATTGAAAAATAAATGTTAAAATGCTTTGAAATCCGAAAAAAAATACTTGTGGAGAAATGAGAGCATAAACGAACCAAAATGATGAAATGATATAAATGTACACACAATGAAAAATAATGCAATACAGCCTCCGAAAATGAGCGAGGCGGTGAAAAAAGAGCACGTTGATAGAAACAGGCAGGCAGGCAGGTACAGGGCACAGGGGAGGGGG
>Ga0208160_1000784_pt1 | contig 14269 bp, 24 predicted proteins | sample CB_VirMetaG_FD_184536 | JGI IMG/M metagenome (GOLD analysis project Ga0208160, IMG submission 184536) | Freshwater to marine saline gradient viral communities from Chesapeake Bay - CB_1504_1 Viral MetaG (SPAdes) (version 4) | ecosystem: Environmental > Aquatic > Marine > Coastal | place: USA... | reverse complement strand
AACACTTGAATGTTATCTTGAAAGATAATTGTTCTTGCTGAAACTGCAGGATTGAAATTGATTCCTTGATTCGCAAGTGATGGATTGTAATCATTCGATGCACCAACATTGAAAATGTTTCCAAATAATGAATTATTTCGCTTTGTTCCCGGCAGAATGATGGTCTTGCTGAATGCAGTATTCTTTGCACCGAAATCTTTGATGTCATCGATAGCATAAGACATCAATGCACTGAAGCCTTGGTTCACATCAACCTTTTGATTTTCAACGTATATTTCAATCATTATTGGAATTGTGTTTTAAGTGTTACACCGGTATCAACATTCAAAATCAATTGATTCAATCCATCAACAACATTGCTTTTGAAATCATAGTTTGTTTCGGTTATCGTTACCGGATAAATCGAATCATTGATTTCAATATAAACCATTGGTGATGAAACAAGATCACCTAACCATAACCATTCAGCATCAGATAAGAAATCAGTGCTAATTGTCAATTTCTCTTTTATAGTCTTTCCAAATGTTGTTCTTTGGTCATGGAAAACTTTATTGCTTTGATAAGTCACAACACCAGAATCATTTATTCTATATGGTTGTTGAAAGAAATCTTTCGATGTCATTGATCTTGATTTTCTTGAAACCTTGCTGAATATCATTGTTTCAAATGCACCAAATTTATTTAAGAAATGAACAGGATATTGATCCCATAAAGGTTCACAAACAATATTGATTGTGTAAACCTCACCATTGATTGAAACTGAATATGATGTTGCACTTGATGAAATTGCACCACTGAAATCAGTGTTTATTGCTTCAGGTGATAAATTCAAAATCTGCATCGATTTCGTTTGTGTTGGTGTGATGGTTTTGGTATATGTTCCGTTTATCACAACATTGAATGATGAATTTGTCAATGCAAAATATGGAATGAACAAATGTCTATTTCCGATAAATGAATATGCAAGTTTTGGCCGCAATGATGCAATTTTATTCAGATATCCAAATATGAAATCAAATGTATATTCGAATGAACCATTTGTCACAAGATCACTGAATGATGAATTATAAAAATTGTAAAATGTTCTGACATCATCAGTCAACACAACTGATCCAACCGAACCATTGTATTCTTCACGAATCTTGACTTGCACGTTTATCAAGAAATCATTCACACCCATTTCCTGTGCAAGAATTCCATTTGATGATGGTGATAATTTAGCATTGATATATTCGCGAATAACCGGTGCTAAATTGAAAACACCAAAGTTTCCTGAAGGCCTTGGAAATGCTTTTCCGATGTATATTCTTGTGGTTCCAATATAAAGTTCCAAAACATATTTGTAATTTGTATATGCTGGATTAATTGAATTTGCATCATAACAAATCCAAACCAAATCTTGATTCACATTGCTATATGGCAAAGGCACACTTTTAAATTCCATTTCTTAACTTGTTAAATTATTTATTATATCAACTTTTATTGCTTGACTCAATTCTTGTTCAGCCATTTCCATCACTTCTTGTTTTGCTTTATCAATGAAATGTCTTGGTTTAATACCCATCTTTTTAATCATGAATGCAGTTGTCTTTGCCTGCTTTAATGCTGAATCTTTTATCTGTGATCTTGTTGTTTGTGTTGCTATCCTTCTAATTAATCCTTTTGCAATGATCCATTTTTTAATTGATTGAACCATTGAATCAGGTGTGCCTTTTGTTTTGAATTTATATTTACCACCTTTTGATTTTGACCATCCATCAACACCACTATTTACAAATTCAAGATATGCAGGCAATGACAAACTAACTTCATAAGTATTTCCCATCATTACTACATCACCAACAACAATATTGTCTGCACCTTTTCCTGCCCCAATAGCACCAACTTCAAGTTGATTTTCACGAATCTTCAAAGCAAACTGACCTGCAAGATATGCCATTGTTGCTGCAAAATCTTTGAAGTAAGTTTGTTTTTCAGTCAATTCACCAATAGTCGCAACACCACCATGTTCAAGAAAGTGTAGTTGTGATTTACTTATTGATTGTTTTTCCATTGTTCGTATTTTGCTTTGCTCTTCAAATAGCTTAATGTATTCAATGCCTCAATTATATTCATTTCATATGCATCATTTATTTTGATTCCATGAAAGTCTGCAACTTCCTTTGCTGAATATATCCATCCAAATTTTTTCATGAATATTGGTTCTTTCTTAAATCTTGGTTTTATTTCTTCATCAATATCTTTTTCAGCAACTTCAAAAAGGCCTTTATATCTTTTAAACAAATCTGAAAATGATTCGATAAATAATACCACATTATAATAAATTCGCCAAACATTTGTATTCAATAATTTTTCAGAATCAGTTTTATGATTCTTTCGTTTAACCATTATCGATGCACCAACTTTATGCATTGAATGAACAACATCACCTTTCAACCATTCTTGACATTCAATGAATTGACCAAGATTTATTTTGGTTGCATCAGTTGTCATCTTTACAGGGAACCAATGTTTCTTTGGATTCAATATCTTTGCCATTTTATCTGACAATCGAATGAATTTCTTTGGATTCATGTTGTTCACTTCATCAACTGACTTATCATATATTTCACAACAAATGAATGCACATTGTTCAATCACATCTTCGTTATCCTCAATGATTTTATAAATCTTTTGATATTTATCTGTGGTCATTATTATAATGTGTTTAAAATTGACTTTAATTTTTTATTATTATCAAATAAATGTATCTTTGGTTTTTCATGATTTCTTTAATTTGGTTTATCCCGGTATCGCTATGATATCGGGATTTTTTATTTAACCGAATGAATATTTTCCTGAATTCTCATGTCTTGATAATTTGTTCAATGCAACATAACGGCAACCATCAAGTGCATGATTGAAATCGCCACATGGAACATTTAACGCTTTACCTGTTTTGTCAGTTGCCCATTTATAGTTTCGTAATTCTTTGATGATGTTCAATGATGATGATGTCACATGCATCTTATATGTTTGCATGATATCAATTCCAACACGAATTGAATCAGGCCCTTTCTTTGCAGGTTCAACATAAAATCCTGCATTAATTAAATCAGTGATTGACTTTGGTTCAGCAGAATCAGCAATGATGCAAACCCTTCGATTGATTCCAATTCGATTCATTTCATCAACAATCATTTGGTTTGTCAATCCTGATTTATAAATCAATTCATCAATATATAAATCATTATTAAATCGATATATTGCTGACAATGCAGTTGGATCATTTGTGAATCCCCAATCTAAACCATAAGCAATCAATTCTGCTTGTCCCGGTATTACTTCACATTGTGACCAATTTTCATATACTGCACCTTGCAATGATCCAATCAATCCAAGACCATAAACATTATACCAATTATCCCAAAATGCAGATGTTGGTGCTTTGTCTTTTGCCTTCAGGATAAAGTTCAATGCAGATTCTGGACATGCTTCATTGTCAAGATAGTTGATGATAAGAAAATCAACATCATGGTCATTCATCAGTTCTTCATGAAACCAAAATGTGTTTGTTGGATTCCAATCAAGATATATTCCTTGCTTTGTTCTTGATGCAAGTTCAGTGTATGCATGAAATGTGACATTGTTGCACTCATTCATATAAAGGAAATCACGCCTTGCACCACGCAACTTTGCATCTGAATCAGCACTAAAAAATTCGATCTGTGACTTGTTTGCAAATGTATATTTGAAATCAGTTGCATTCCATCTTTCATCAAACCATCTTCCGGTTTCTGCCATGATCTTCTTGAAATCTTTCATTGCACCACGCTTCAGATGTGGTATCGATTCTGAAACGATGCTGATTTCAACCATTGGATTCTTTGCAGCAATATCAATCAGAATTGGAATTATCCCGAATGTTTTTCCTGCAGATGTTCCGCCTTGAATCCCTTTGACAAATTTCTTTAATCCAAGAATCTTATTGATTGCTGTTGTTCGTATAAAACCCATCTATGAAAATAAACATATAACACATTCACCATTTCGGTTCAATGGCTTTGAACATTGCTTGCATATTTCATCCGGTCTGATGTCACGATTGTAGCATGATATTTTATGCATGCCTTGTTGCATCTTGCATAATGGACATTGTTCATTAAACCAAAATGCATCACACTTTAATTCATTATGATTAAAAGATCCATATGATTGCCAGAACTCACTTGGCTTTGCAGTGAATCGATAGCACATCAATTTTGATGGACATTCTTCATTTCGGCACATTGATATATCAGGCATTGACTTTATTTTGTTGTAACCAATTAAAAGCAATGGCATGTGCTTTCTTCAGCAAAAGCAGATCATGACCATTCACCACATTTATGTTGATTTGCTTATCAGTCATGATGTGAATATAACATTGAACAATGGCAATCATTTCATTCATTACATGTCTAATTTATCCATGACATTTTCATATGTATCAGCAACAATAAAATGATCACCTGCCGAATATATCATGCAATAATTTCTGCCATCAGAATCTTTGTAATGACCAACTGCATCAATGGTAAAGAAAAACATTTTTCTAATTTCACATGATTCACTTAATGAATAATTGATTCCAAGATCTGCAAGTTCTGATGAACTTGATGAATGGCAATAAACGTCTAATTCTATCATATTATTTTTATTTGCTGCAAGGGATGGATTCGAACCACCAATTGTCACAAATATTTTAAAAATTGTGACAAACTATCGAGACAGGATAGCACGTTTGCCAATTTCGCCACCTTGCAATTCAATCAGGGACTTAATGTAAATACCTGCATTAAGTTTGATTTATTATTCTGGAAACAATGGTTGTTCTTGCTTCACTTCAACCTGTGATTTCTCAATCAATCCATTTAGTCTTTGTGTAATGCTTGGATTGTATTGCCCAACCATGCCACCTTCGATTTGATCTTGACGAATTGTTTTGCGTATACGTGAACAGATAGTAGTAAAATCCGAATATCTTTTATCAGTATTTGCAAAGTAATCACCAAGATCTTCAATGATACCTTGATCAGAACACCAATTTTCAAAACCTTCTAAAGTTAATGGCCTTTCAAGCAATTCGTAATCTGAACTAAAATCTTTACCACCGAAAACCATTTTCTTTCGTGGATTCTTTTTTGTTTCATCACGATATCTTTCGAATAGTGACCACATTTCTAATGAATTGGCTATCAATTTATATCTTCCCATCTTTTGAAACTTTTACTTTTTGACCATCAAATTTCATATAAACAAATTTAACAAGTTCATCGATACAATCTTGACATTGTTTTATTTGAAAATTAGCATCAGCATCATATTCTTTTGCTATTGAAAGAAATTTTTCAGCGATTGAATCTGAAAGATGTTTTGAAATACCAAGCAGAACAGATTCATGAATCCATCTGTGATCATTAAGGAACTCAATTGTTTCTTTTTTCATATTTTTTTATTTTTTCTCTTGTTTTTAAAATAGTATTTCGTACACAATACATTGGAATGTTTGTCATGTCGGCAACCTTTTGGAATGTTCCGAATTCAGCATATAGTTCAAGGATTGCTTTGTCATACCAATATAAATAATGAAGATCAATTTCAAGTGCTTCGTTTTCTATTACATCAGGTAATTCATCATAAAGATCTTCTTTCAAAGATTGTTTATTAAACTTCCCATTCTGAAACTTATATGTCAGATAAACGAATGAAAGAATATAATTCTTAAGTTTACCTTTATCATAAAGACCTTGCAAAAATTCATCATCTTTCTCAAGAATTTCAAGAAAGCAGAATTGAATCAAATCATCACGCAATGATAATGGTAATCTTTGTTTAAGTTCTTTTAGTTCCTTACAAAGATATATTTGTTCAATCTCTTTATTCTTATCCATTATATGAATGTGTAATTTTTTTTATAAAAATAAAATAAAAAAACAAATAGTTTACAAATTATTTATCAACATTCTTAATTTTTCTTTTATGACTTTGATTTCTTGTTCCTTTTGTTGTTTCAGAATCATCAGATCATTTATTTGTTTTTGTTTATCAGTCATTTGCTTTGCTCACTATTGCTTTGAATCCTAATTTATTTAAAAGTTTAATCATATAATCCTGTAATGGTTTCAGTGTATCTGTTTTCTCTTTGCATTCAATGAACAAAGGAATTTCATTTTCCTTTAGACACAAAAGATCTGGGATTCCGTTTTTATTTGTCTTGATTAGATTAATGACAAACCATCCTTCAGATTCATATTTCTTGATTGTTTTTGTCTGATGTTTAGATGCCATTAATTTCTTGTTTAACTGATTCGTAATATAATTCTTCACGTTTAAATTTGTAACCATTTAACATTGCTATGTTTTCAATCTGACTTACAATGCTTTTTTCAAATTCAATCAATTCCTTTACTGATATTAATGCACATTCTTTGGCTTGATTCCAAGATTTATAATTTTTAGTGCAACCTAATGGTTCATTTATCCAAGCCTCATTTGGTGTAGTTTGATAAAAATTATCAACTAATTCTTTCGCTTTTTCTTTTGGTTCTAACATATTAAAATAATTTTTGTTGGTTGGTATGATTAGTTATTCGCTGCATTGCTTTATCAAAATATTCTTTGTCAAGTTCACATGCAGTCAAATCAAATTTATAATCATGACATGCAATTGCAATTGAACCCGAACCAAGATGTGTATCAAGTATTTTATCACCTTCGTTTGCGTATTTATCAAGCAACCATTTATATAATGCAACGGGTTTTTGTGTTGGATGTATTCTTGTTTCTTTGTTTTTCATATCACCTTGCAACATGCCATTCCAAGTATATTCAAATATTTGAACACTTTTATGTGTTGAACATATTGCAATTTCACCTTCACCAAATGCAGTTCCATTTTTGTTCCATACAATAACACCACCACATAAACCTAAAAAATTTCCACCCCAAATAATTTGATTTTTAGTAACTCTTTCAAGTTCTAAATAGTATTTATTATCAGGTGCTATGTTTTCAAATAAATGATATCCTTTTCTTTTTGTTGCTTGTTTATTTTGTTTTTTATTATCTGTCAAACCTATTGCATCAATATTTCCATAAGGAGGGTCAACAATAGCCAAATCAAAATAATTATCTGGATACCTTGCCATCAATTCCATGTTGCATTCATTTGTAATATTTAACATAAATAATCTTTTCTAAATGTTGAAAGTGTATAATCTTTTTTATTCATAACTGCTTTGTATATTTTATCTTCAATTCCATTCTTTGAAAATATCCAATAAATATCATTTGACTTTCTTTCCATTGTTGTCAATCTATCACGACTTTGCCAATAAGAAACTGCACTGAAATCAATGTTGTAATAAACCAAGACATCAGCATTTTTCAATGATATTCCTTCCCGGCCTGAAACAATTTGCAATGCAATATTTTTTGATGTTGAATTGAATTCATCTAAATCAGTTGTCAGGTTTTCTACACCAAAAACTTTTTGCAATGCCATAAGTTCTGCCGTAAATTTATAAAAAATTCCTATCTTTTTATCAATGAATTTTTCACGAATGAATTCTGCCTTTGAATAATCAATGACTTGTCGATTTCCTGATTCAAACTTTATGGTTCCGGAATACATCTGATGTAGTTTCTGCATTAACTTCACACCTGTTTCAGCAAGGATGACTTCATTCTTTCCTTCGATAACTAAATCATGTTTTAATCGATTACATAAATCATATGTTTGTTGATTCATTTCGCAATACATCACATGCTCATTTATAATCGATTTAAAGCCACTTTGTTCTTGTGTATATGTTATCATCAAGTTATTAATATAATTCATTACAAGCGACCTATTCGCATCTGAATAATCATTGCATGTTCCATAAGAAACATATTTGATTTTTACATTCACAAAAGCATTTGCCCATTGATAAAAGTTTTTAAATTCTTTGAATGGTGAATGATTTGAAATCCACATCTGATGATAAATTTGTGAATAGCTTTCAGGTGTTGGTGTACCTGACAACAATATGATTGGTTTGTTTGCAAATCGTAATCTTAAATCTTTAGCCATCTTGCATGGTTTAGGAAATGAACCAAGACGATGTGCTTCATCCATGATCACAACATCAAAATCATTGTCATTCATCTTGTGCAATGATTCATTATTCATCACAACAAGTTCGAATGATTTATTGAATGCAAATTCATTATAATCATCAACGATTGATGTCATTGCTTTCTTCTTTGTCAGGAATAAAACTTTCTTGACTTCCAAATAATGACATACATTCAATGATGTTGCAGTCTTTCCGGTTCTGACTTGCATAGCTAAATAAACGATGCCATGTTGTTGCAAAATGTTAGCTGCTTGAAATGATAATTTGTCTTGGTATTCTCTTAATTTTTTCATGATTTTTATTTTAAACTAATTTTAAACTAAATTAAACTAAATTAAACTAAAATATTGCGTTTCTGATATCACTGACTGCATTTTAAACCATTTTAGTTTAAAATCTTTTTTTTGCATTTTTTTTTATGTGTTGCAAAAATATTTTTGATTTATTGAATTTTAAACTAAACTTAGTTTAAAGTGCGTTTAAACATATGTCAGTAATGTTTTTTAGTTTAAAATTAGTTTAATTTAGTTTAAAATTTTTAAACCTTGTTTAATTCTTTAATATATTTATAAATCATTGTTAATGAACAACCTAACAAATCAGCAACCTCTTTTTTATCAAGTTTAGGATTTGAACGATATAATTCAACAAATTTTTCTTTAATTGATTTTGTCTTGTTAGAATTTATTATTGACTTGTATTCTTTGACTTCATTTGAATTGATTTTAATTTTCTTTGCAGTTGCAATAAAATATTTGCTCAATTTCTCCGCTTTTAAAACGCTCTGCTGACTTATAATCATTGAGCTATCTGATATGTCATCTGAAAAGAATTTGTTCAGCACATCGATTAATAATGCGAATCTTGGAATGTATGACTTTTGCTTTGGCAGCATTGACTTCATATATTCATTTTCATTGTCATCATTCTGAATAATTGTGATTTCATCGAAGATTCGTTTCCATTCCTTTTTAGCATCAGCACTGAATCTTGCAATGTTTGGAATGATTTCAAAATCTTCTGAATATTTCACAACAGATTTCTTTATTGATTCATAAAATGAAATTACAGAATCAGCATACCAATTTATCAATCCATTATCAATTTCGCTTTCATTATAAGAATCAACGATCAGTTCAGGATAAGATAAAAGCATTCTATCCATGAACCCATTGTCTTTGTTTTCTTCAGTATAGAATGAATTAAAAACACCAGGTTGAATACCACCAAGAACAGGAATCAATGGTGTTTCAACAAATGAACCTTTTCTTGTCATTCGATTCAATGAAACTGATTTGCCTGACCATGTCGAAAGCCAAAATTCAAGATCCGATCCTGCACGATATTTGTTCATGTCTTTCAACCATCCTGCAAGTTCATCTTTAAAAACACCGACTGCATTCTTTGATTCCTGATGCAAATCAACTAATGCTTCAAGTGTGATGTCATTCGCAATAAATTGTGTTTTTGATGGCTTTTTTATTTCCTCATGCTTCTTTTTTTCATCTTTTGACAATTCATTGTAAACATCATATTTTTCTGACTTCTTGTGATAGTCTTTGATTTCTTTTGAATTAGCACGCAATAATGGAAAGATGATGTTGTTTATCGAAGGTGTCTTTCCAAGACCTGCTTTTCCAACAACAGCCATCCATAAGGTAACATTTTCACGCCATCCTGATTTTACTTCAACTTGAATTGAATTTCCGATGATCACTGATGATAACCACAACATCGAGCATCCCATGTAATCAATTGATGAATCCAAAGTTTTATGACATTCCATCATATAATGTTGTAATGATTTTGGAAAGATTTCAATCGGGAAAATTAAATCATCAGCATTGAATGCAGGTTCGATTGGTTCATATGTTTCAATGATTTCTTTTGCTTTCTCAACAAGTTCTTTTTTATTTCTGGAACCAAAACCTTTGTGATATAAATCAGATGCAGCAAGTTTGAAATCACCATTATGATTTTTGAATGTGTATGCACTGAATGCAGAAATCAATTTTTCATTCGGATAAATTGTCCCGGTAGAAAATAAGAACATGCAATTTGAATTCTTATAAACATATCCTGAATGTGGTGATGTGCCACCATGACGTTTGATAATGTATTTATCATTCAATTCACGAATGATTTTGAAATCATCACCAATAACATCAAAGATTGATGTTTTATCATTGTAATCATTCCAAGGAGAAACCTGACTTTCGATTGATTCTTTAGGTTCTAATTTCTTGGATTCAATTTCTTCGACATAATTATATGTCTTTGAAACTGACCAAAGGATATCACGATCTTCAACGCTTATTTCCTGAATTTCAGAATAGTTCAATAAAGATTGTTGGTTTTCATAAACGACAACATATCCACCGATGCCACGACTTTCAATCACTGCTTCTTGATGATCTTTGACTTTTGCAATCTTTGTATTCCCAACAACTTTTTCACAACGATATAAAATATGATATCCTTTGTTTTTTGTTTTGTAGATAACAAATTTGTTTTCAAATTCATCGATGTTGTCTTTCAAAAATTGGATGTATTCATTCCAGAAATCATTTTGTTCTTTTAATGAACTGAAAACTTTTAAATCAATGTCAATTACTTCAAGATTATTGAATCCAGTTATGATTCCGGCCAATGCATTTTTTGGATTATTGTATGCAAATTCAAGTTCATCTTTTGTGAATGGTATTGTCTGCAATGCTTTCCATGATCCGATTGGTCGTTTTGAATCATCAGCAAATAATACTGAAAATCCATCGTCAATCAGTTTATTTAATTTGGTTAATGCTATCATAATATTTCCTTAAATTGTTTTCTTTTTATCCATGTTTCAACATCAATTTGTCGATTGCTAAAAATACGACCATCTTCATGTTGCCATTCATAATGTGAATTTGATCGATTGATTATTTTTAAAAGTTTGATTTTCAAAATGTAGTCATCAAAGATATAAACATGATACCAATTTCCAATTATTAATTTCATACAATCAAAACTTTTGATAATTTATTATTAAAATATCGATCATTTATTGCAACCAAATCATTGAATGTGTCCCGGTTATAAATGATTGTTGAATGGTCACGCTTATAAAATTTACCGATTTGTTTCAATGTGTGAATGTTTGCTTTACAAGTTAAACCGATTGCAATCATTCTTGCAGTGACAAATTCTTTATTTCGCTTTTTTGAAAGAACATCTTCAATGTCAAGATCAAGCATGTTGCATGTATGAATCAAAATTTCTTTTGGATCATCTGACTTGATGTTGTTTCTGAAAAGCATTCTATCACGAACCGGTAATCCGGCATATATTTCTACGTTCATTATTCCCAACATTTATCAATAAGTAATTCAATTTTTTTGCTGACTTCAGAAAGGTTTTCTTTCGGCATGTTTTTTTCCATTGCAGTGAATAATGTCTTATAAGCATTGACCATCTTTTCTGCTCGATGTTGAATCTTTCCTGCATTCGGTTCATTCATCAATTTCAATTCATGAATTGCAACTTCAAGATTTGTGATTGCAATTTTTGATGTGATATATGAAAGTGCAAGTGCTTTGTTTAGAATTTCCAATTTAATGCCCTCCTTACAATTACGATTTGATTTTCACGATCTTGTTTAATTTCAAATTTCAATTCAGGATTAGTTCTTGTTAATCGATTCCTAATTGAATAAAATGAATCAACATTTCTGATTGGTGCCTGAAATTGTTCTTTTAATTTTAATGAAAGAAATTGTTCTTTCCAATTGTTTTTTTGTTCCATGATTTTAATCTTCAAAATTTGTTAAATTATTTTTTTCTTGATCTGCTTCCCATTGTTGTTCTTCATGATGATTTTCATTGAATTCATTCATTTCATCAATCAATTTTTGTTTATTATATATTGTTTCCCAATAATTTTCGCCTTCAACTGATTCTCTCCATATAAAAGCAGAAATCAAAGCACCTGATGATGATATATGATGTAATTCTAAAACATCAATAGGTGTGTTAAAAATTGCTTTTGAAGCAATTTGTTCTGGTAATTCATTTAAAAGTTCCTTAATTGTTTTCATCGATTTGTTTTTCTAAAAATTTAACGATTGTGTTGATTAATACTGCACCAATAAATATTGGTAAAATGATGATGATTGAATAAATTATAAATTCCATGATTTTAATAATGGTTAACCTGTACACCAAAAGGTTTTAAATATTATTTTTGAATTTTTGTTATTTCTAAATTATCAAAATTGATTGATTTTGGATTTCCGTATTTAATCAAATATGATAATTGATTTTCAATATTTTTCAATGAAGATGAAAATGCACCTACTTCAACAATACAAAATGAATAATCTTTTTTTGAATTTTTATGTTGAATTTTTCCATTAATTAAATATTGAAAAGTTCCATCTGAATTTTGAATTTGATTAACTTGATTTTCCATGTTTTAAGTTTTTTAATTTTTATTATCCCTTTTTGTTGAACAAATATACATTCAAAAACATATACAAAACAAACAAACAACAAAAAGAATTGTCATAGAAATGTCATGAAATTAAAAAACCCTATTGAATTAACAATAGGGCCTATTTTTTTATTGAAATTATTTTTTAAAATGGTGCAGGTTCTTCAACATCTTGTGTTGTTTTCTCAATTTTCCATGCTAAAAGTGAATTAAAATATTGCTTGATCCCTTCTTTATTGGTCCATTCACGACCTTTAAGATTGAATTGAACCTTCAATTCGCTTCCAATTTGTACTGAATCAACCAAAGATGTTTTGTCTTTGATAAGTTCGAATTTCACTTTTTCTGGATATTGTGGATTTTCAGCGAATTCAATTACGAATTCACGCTTTGTAAAACCATCACCAATTGTTTGTGTTTCTCCTTTGTAGATTAATTTTCCGATTACTTCCATTGTTTGTTGTTTAAAATTTGTGTTATATAATTATCCCTTATTTTGCTTGCTTCACTTATTCTTTGTTGCATCAGTTCAATTCTTTCATCATCACGATCAACGACGATTGTGTGCCATAATGGTTCACCATTATATATGCAGTAATTAAAGAAATATGCTTTTGACTTACAAGCCACCATCATTTGATGTTGCATTTGATCCATATATTGCGAATCAATCTGATTGTCACAAACCAATCGCAAGAACTTGTTTGGTTTTGGACATTTGATTTCAAGAATCGCATCATCAGAAACGATCCCATCAGGTGAACCACCGGTGTTTTCTGTAAACTTAAAGAAACCACAAGGTTCAACATTTATGAATTCTTGCTGTTTTAGTTCCTGAAATTTACTGAATGCTAATGGTTCTAATTCAATCCCTCTTTGCATGTCGAATGAAACAAAATCATCATCATGATTTTTACCACATGCAATTTCAACTGCCATTTCAAAAGAATATGATTCACCTGTTTTTCCAAGACCTTTGATTCCCATCAATTCATGAATTCGGGATGATGTAAACTTCCCAAGTCTTTGATCAAACCATTCTTTAGTTCTTTGCATAATCTATGTATTTAGTTTCAAGTTCTGGTGTAATTGTATATGATTTTTTAATCATATCAATTGTGGCATTTGCTTTCTTTGCCTGCTCAAATTTTTCTTCAGTGAATTCAGGCTTTGATTTTGTTGTTGTTGGTTTAATTGGATTAATTCGAACACCACCAACTATGTCACCTTTCATCTTTACATTTGCATCAACATAAAGTTCAACAGGAACATTTTTCCAATCTTCAACGAATGGTGATCCACCTGCAAAAATCTTTATTTGCTTGGCATTTGTTGCATTCAAAACCCAAGGCTTAATTGCTTCATTGAAATAAGCAATGTTGAATTCACCACGTTTACCTGCAACAACCTGAATTTCCTGCTTTACTTCTTTAATTGTGAAAATAAGTTTCTTACCTTCCTCAATCAAATCTTCCAAATCTGCAACACCTAAATGTTCAGATTTGTAAACTTTTCTAAAATGTTTTTTTTCCATGATTTACTTTTTTTGTTTTGTTAAATATACAACTTTTTTTATTAAGTTCTAAATGTGCATTTAAAAATACTTCATTAAATGATACCTGAATTTCAGGCTTATATGTTGACCTGATCCCACATGG
>Ga0208160_1000783_pt1 | contig 14292 bp, 18 predicted proteins | sample CB_VirMetaG_FD_184536 | JGI IMG/M metagenome (GOLD analysis project Ga0208160, IMG submission 184536) | Freshwater to marine saline gradient viral communities from Chesapeake Bay - CB_1504_1 Viral MetaG (SPAdes) (version 4) | ecosystem: Environmental > Aquatic > Marine > Coastal | place: USA... | reverse complement strand
GCCATCACATCGACGCCCAGATCGAGCGGCGTCTCTTGGCGAGGCTTGGCTCCAATGCCTACACCATCAGCCGATCAATCGGCATCTCTCGTCTTGCGCGCAAGCAGATGCAGGAGGATGCTGAACTGCTGTTTGCGCAGAGATCGAGCAAATTCTTCAATTCATGGACAAAGACGCACGTCAGCCCTTCTGAAGGGTTCTACGAGAAAGTCCTCTTGAGAGAGGCAAAGATCCAGAAGGAATTCGGGCCAGACATCACCACTGACTCTGCCCTGAGGGCGAAGATGCAAGAGCAACTCAACAAGCGCGGGATGTCGCTCGAAGAGGTGGAGGATCTGTTCCCCGACTTCTACAAGAAGGCATACGACCTTGATGAGCGGATTGATGAGTCCATCCGCTTCTTGGCCTCGTACGACGAGGGCGACCACCACTTCTTCCTGAACAGAGGCTCGTATGGGCATGAATCGATGCTTTCTGGCCTTTCGGACAGCATCGGCGCGGCTACCAACCAGAAGATCGGCTACCGCTTTGGACACAGCGTCGAGTATTACGAGCAATTCCGCGAGTACGACAAGAGCGTGTTCAAGGATCCATCGTTCCAAGAGCTTCTGTCCGAGACCGCCAAGCCGACGACAGGGATCTGGGCATATGGATCCGGGAACAATGCCCAGATTTGGGCTAACTGGTTCGAGGCGTACACGAGCGGTTCTGCGACCCAATACACCATCTTCCGTCGGTTCTTCCCGAATACCTCCAAGCGGTTCGAGGGCATCATAGAGGACTACATCAATGGCAAACTTGGGTGATGGAACCATCTCAGAAACCTTCTCCGACACGCTGGAGAGGTACTTCCGGATGTTCCCGGACGCCTACTGGCCAGACAGTCGCGGGATGTCCTATCGGGATTACATCAGGCTTGAGGATTACATGCTTGATGCTATGGACGCAGGAGAGCCATTCGGGCCAGAAGATCTTCAGGATCCGGTCGCAGAGTCCGACCCTTCAGCTGGTCTTGTGTTGTGACTTGTCTAATCGCTCATAAAAGGGCATAATGCCGCCAACGATGGAGCCTCAATGCCAACACCGCGCGCAGACGAAGGACGAGAAGACTGGATCGACCGGTGTATGGCCGATCCAGAAGCCATTGCAGATTTCCCCGACTCTGGCCAGAGATTTGCCGTCTGCAGCTCCAAATGGGAAGAAAGGTCTGAGATGACTATCGAGCAGAAGAGCCTGAGCCTTGACATCAAGGCGACTGGCGAAGAAGGCCACATCGAGGGATATGGCGCTGTATTTGGGAACGTCGACAGCTATGGCGATGTGATCGAGCCGGGTGCCTTCCGGGACACGCTCGCGGTCCGCAAGCCAAAGATGCTTTGGCAGCACAACATGTCCGATCCGATCGGCGTCTGGGACGAGTACCAAGAGGACTCGCGCGGCCTTTACATGAAAGGTCGAATTGCCATCAAGTCGACCAAGGGTCGAGACGCCTACGAGCTGGTGAAGGCCGGTGCTATCGACGGGCTCTCGATCGGCTACATCACGAAAGATTACGCGATGGACGGCAACAATCGTCGCCTGAAGCGCGTGGACCTGTTCGAAACGTCACTCGTCACCGCCCCTGCCAACGCAGCAGCATTCGTGACGAGCTTCAAGAGCGTCGAAGTACGGGATGTCGAGACCGTGCTTCGGCAAATGGGATTCACACGCAGCGAGGCCAAGGCAATGGCAAATGCAGCGTGGAAGCGGCGCGATGATGTTCTGCGCGAGGCAGACGCCATTGTCCCGGAGGACGATCAGCGAGAGGTTGACGAGCTCAAAGCCCTTCTGAACTCAACCCTGCAAAGCATAGGAGGACTCAATGTCTGATTTTGCAGAAATCAAGGGGCTGGTCGAAAAGATCAACCCGACGCTCGTCGAGCTTCGCAAGGAGATCGACGAGATGAAGTCCAGCGCCCCGAAGGATGTTGTGACCGAAGAGAAGCATCAGCGCATGGCCGAAGAGGTCACCGCCAAGTTCGCCGACCTTCAGGCCAAGCAGGCCAAGCTGGAGGCTGCTGTCCGTCGCCCGCAAAACGGCAACGAGGGCAAGAGCGGCAAGCTCGACGACGAGGCCGAGACCAAGCACCGCGATGCTCTTCGCGAGTACATGGCCTATGGCACGCTGCCCACCGGCTTCAAGGCTGGCTCCGAAGGCATCGAGATCAAGGCCATGTCGACCGACGTCAATCCGGACGGCGGATATCTCGTCCGCCCGGAACTTTCGCAGACTGTCGTCTCGCGGATCTTCGAGACTTCGCCCCTCCGGCAGGTCGCGAATGTCGAGCGCACCGGCTCGAAGTCGATCGATGTCCTCATCGACGACAACGAGGCTTCGGCCCGCTGGGTCGGCGAAGGCGCATCGGGCGGTGAGACGGATACGCCCCAACTCGGCCAGAAGGTGATCGCAGCGCACAAGATCGAAGCCGATCCGCGCCTGACCACCGAAATGATCGAGGATGCGTATCTCAATGTCGAGGCATGGCTTGCCGGAAAGGTCTCCGACAAGTTCGCTCGCACGCAGAACACCGCGTTCGTCAACGGCACCGGCGTCAACCAGCCGCGCGGCTTCCTGACCTATCCGGCTCAGGCAGTCTCCGGCACCTACGAGCGTGGCAAGATCAATCAGATCAACATGGGTTCGGCGGCTGCGCTGAATGCGGATGGTCTGATCGAGGTGCAGAACGCTCTCAAGGAAGGCTATCAGGCTGGTGCTGTGTGGGGCATGAAGCGCACGACCTTCGGCGCGGCTCTGCAGCTGAAGGGTGCTGACAACTACTTCTTCAGCCCGGTGCTGCTGGCCAATGGTCAGGCGTCGATTCAGCTGCTTGGTAAGCGGGTCATCTTCATGGATGACATGCCTGCTGTCGCGGCGAATGCGCTGTCGATCGTCTATGCCGACTTCTCGGTGGCCTACACCATCGTCGATCGCGTCGGTCTGCAGGTTCTGCGCGATCCGTACAGCAACAAGGGTTTCGTCACCTACTACACCACCCAGCGTGTCGGCGGCGACGTGACCAATTTCGATGGCATCGCCATCGGCAAAGTCGCAGCGTAAGGAGGATATGACTGATGTTCGATACGCGCAACAACGCTGAGTACGGCATGGCACTGTCGGCAACTCTGTCTGGTACGACTCCGGCTGCTGGCAGCTGGATCGACATGCAGGGATGGCAGTCGCTGACGTTCACCGTCGGCACCGGCACAGTGACCGATGCAGGCACCGCTTCCGGCTTCTCGTTCGAGGTGCAGGAAGGCGACACCACCGCAGCTGCTTCGGCAACCGCTGTGGCCGACGCTGACCTGATCGGAACCGAGGCTGCTCTGACCGTGACCGCCGACACCGACGACAACAAGATGATCGGCACCATCGGCTATCGTGGCTCCAAGCGGTATGTCCGTCTCGTGGCCACCGGCACGACCGGCACCGCCGCTGTGGTGACTTGCCATGCGATCAAGATGAAGGGCGGGAACATGGGATCCGCCACCATCGACAGCGGCACCGCCGCAACCTAAGACCATCGACGGGGCGGCTCCGGTCGCCCCGTCATCTCTCTGATTGGGGACTGCAATGTCATCGAATATCCCGTGGGAAAGCATCCCCAGCGCCACCGAAGACAACAAACGCGCAGCAGACATGCTCATCCGTCTTGACGACGGACAAGAGCGTCGGACGGGCTACGACGGCGGATGGCTGTATTTCGAGGACGCGACTCACACCTCAAGCAACAAGCAATCAATCGCGGCAGGAGCGAGGGTGCACGTGACGATTGACGGACTTGGGACCGGCACCAACATCAACTTTCGTCGCGGCATCGGCACTGATGTTTTGGGAAACAGCACAATCCAGCCGTTTGCGACCGGAGAGACCTACAACATCAACCTCACATTTCAGGCTAGCAAGTCGAGCAGCACGGCAACATTTGTCGAGGTCGATGTCGGCATTGGTTCTGATTACGGCACAACGATCTCCAGAGATCGCAGAGCGATGACGAAGGGGAGCGACATCGAAGACTACTTCTTCTTCAACGGCACCCTGTTTGCCACCCCAGCATTCAACCAATACGGCGCAAGGTTCTTCTTCAATTTCTCCGAGGACGTCAGCGTCTGGAACAAAGCGATCTTTCTGCAAAGGACGCACAGCCCATGACCACAATCAAGATGCTCCGGACCCTGCCTGTTGCTCCGGACGGGATCAATGTTCAGACTTGGGCACAAGGAAGCGCCCATGAGGTCAGTGACGACCTACTCAGGATCTTGATCGATGCTGGTGCTTGCGAGATCATAACGAAGGCCATTCACGCTGCTCCTGAGAACAAGGCCGCAAGCGGCAAGCCGAGGAAGGCGAAGCGATGAGATACAACCGCAAGTCCGTCTACGTCACGACCAGCACCGACAGCCGGGCAATCAGCATAGCAGACATGAAGACATTCCTTCGCGTCGACACCTCTGATGATGATGCGGTCATTGCCGCCTACATCGCTACGGCCACCGAGGCCATCAAGCAATATCTTCGGAGGGCAATCCTGACGGAGACCTTCGTCTTCAAGGCGGACGGCTTCACCGACGAAGAGGCCGATGAAAGGCTGCTCGCTCTTGGGCCCGGTTTCCACACCGCAAGCGTCCCCTATGTCCTTGGCGGCGGACAAACGCTCGATCTTCCGTTCCCGGTCCTGCAAAGTGTGACATCTGTTGTCACCTACGACCGCAGCAACAATTCCAGCACATTCAGCTCTTTGAAGTATCAGGTAGATCTGCAATCCGGCAGGATCTATCTGAACGAGGGAGAGACTTGGCCGACCAATCTTCGGGCGCAGGATGCGCTGGAGGTCACCTATGTTGCGGGCTATGGCAGCGGCTCGATCCCCAGCCCGATCTTGCAGGCGATCCGCAGCTATGTCGAGCAGCTGTATGATGGTTGCGAGGGCATGACGGACGAAATCAAGAGGCTCTTGGCACCTTACAGAAGGGCAGACGAACTGGCATGGTGAATTGCTGCTCGAAATACTCTGCGCGCCAACTGTCCAGCCGGATAACCATCCAAAGGAAGACGCAATCTTCTGATGGCATGGGCGGATGGACAGAGGCATGGAGTGCCGGGGACGATGTTTGGGCGATGTGGAGTCCGATGGGTGGAAGCGAACGCTTTCAGGCCATGCGCATTCAGCCTAGCATCTCTGTCCGGGCGATCATCCGCTTTCGCGGCAACGCAGAAGGTGCACCATATTATAGCGCGGCGGACAGGGTTGTGTATCGCGGCAGGACTTACGGCATCACGGCTGTGATAGATGTTGATGGCGATGGCACTTGGCTGGAACTGCTCCTGACGGAAGGCGCACCATCTTGAAATCAACCGCGATCGACATCTCTGGCCTAGACAAGTTGCTCTCGCAGCTGACAAAGATTTCTGATCGGTCGGACGATATTGTCTCGGACACAATCAATGATGTCTTGGATGACACCCAGCTTCTCGCAAGGGATGGCATCAACAATGGCTCTCCGTCTGGCACGGTCTACTACCGGATCCCCGGCGAGAAGTACATGACCATCCGCGCAGGCTCGGCTGATGGCCCTCCGGTTGCGTTCGTTCCGGGCGGCGGACCCCAGAACCTGTCGCCAGTTCACAAGGCATCTGCTCCCGGCCAATATCCGGCCACCGACACAGGGACGCTCAGCCGCAGCATAATCGTCGAGCGGTCAGTTCCGGGTCCGAGGATGGAAGGGACTGTCGGGACAAGGCTCGAATATGGCTCTTGGCTCGAATTCGGTACAACCAAGATGGCCAAAAGACCGTGGTTGCTTAATAGCTTCAAAACGGCGATAATGAACGTGACCAAAGAGCTGAAGGCGAGATTGGACTCTCTCAAATGAGCTTCGAGACGGCAGCACAAGAGATCGTGTACGGGGCCTTGACGGGCAACACCGTTCCGTTTGTTGTTGCCAATGGAGTTTGGGTTGATGCGAACAGCTGGGACGACAGCGCTGTGTGGTGGTCTTGGGCACCTGTTTCGGTCGGCGTTTACGATGATGTTCCGTACCTTCCCGAGGGAATGCCAAGAGAGAACTTCCCATACATCGTGATCGGGGCAGACAGCTCTTCGGCTTGGGACACAGACGACACGCTCGGAAAGAGAATCACAATCGGCGTCGACATATGGAGCCGATCTGCCGGTTTCAAAGAGACCAAAGACCTGATGGGGGAGACCTACGACATCCTCAACAGGCTCGAGGTCTACAAGGCCGGTTACAATTTGGTGGACTGTCTTTGCGAGTTTTCACAGGCAATGCGCGATCCTGACGGTGAGACGAGACACGGGGTTATGCGCTTCATCATGACCATCCAGAAGGAGAATTGACATGGCTGGGTTCAACGGTCGAGATATGACCATCGATTGGGACGCGGTCACGCTGGTTGGCGTCCGCACCCGAGGGTTTTCGGCAAGCAATGAAATGGTGGACGTGACCACGGACGACGACGCGGGGTGGCGCAAGCTGTTGGCCAAGCCGGGTGTCAAGTCCATCGAGGTCACGGTTTCCGGGATCACGTCGAGCGAGACTCTGCTGGCTGAGTTCTTCAACGCCAGCACCACGGGCGAGACCCTCAAGGTCGATCTGCCGTCGTCGCTGGCATCCCCCGGCAACGTCTCTGGCACGTTCCATCTGTCCAGTTTCGAACAGAACGGCGAGCATGATGGGGCGGTCGAGTTCTCAGCAACCTTCATGTCCTCGGGCGCTGTCACCTACACCGCTTCGTCGTCGTAAGGTGGCGTGAATGCGGGAGTACAGCGGAAAACTCGGCTCCAAGAACGTCAAGCTGGCGATCACTTGGGGCGCGTCTGAGCGGATCGCGGAAGAGGTCGGGGATATTCTGGTACTTGTGAGGGAGGCCGCGCGAGAAGCTATATTTGCTGCGCGCGGGATCGACTACAAGCCGGAAATCATCCTCGACACGGCGGCAATCGCAAAGGTGCTGTACATCGGTCTTTCCGAGGCCGGTTCGCCCATGACCGAGGAAGCCTTGCGCGAGGCAATGATGGATGCGGGGTTGGTCGAAAGCCGGGAGCTGGCCGAAAGCTACATCTCTGCGATCGCAACGCCCAAGTCTGCGGCCATTACCAATAAGGATAAGCCAAGCGGAAAAAAGTAACGTGGGCGGAATGGGTGCAGTCGGCATATTCGCTCGCGGTGGCAGACTGGAGCATATCGCCCACTGAGTTCTGGCGAATGTCCCCGCAAGAATGGTGGTGGCTGTTTGACCACAAGCACAGCCAGATGAAGTCGACAAAGAAAGGTCTTGGCGGATTTAGCGAGGCAGAGTGGGACGACGCGAGGGCGCGGCACCGGGAGAAGATGAAGAATGGCAGAGCTTAGCGGCATCCACGTCAAGATCACCGGAGATGCGTCCGGACTAAAGTCAGAGCTTCAGTCGGCCAAGACGAACTTGCAGTCTCTCGGCGGGATCGCAGAGAAGACAAAGACATCCCTCGGCGGCTTGCGGAATTCCGTCTCTGGTCTGGCCGCAACCTTCTCTGGCGCGGCGACCAGAGGCATTGATCTTTTCAGGACTCGTCTTGCCGGGATTGGTCAGGCGGCAGCAAGGAATACCAATGCCATCAGAATGGTCAGCCTGCAGCTTTCGCAGGTCGGCCAGATGGCCATGGTCTCGGGGGATGTCGTCAAGGCTCTGGCGATCCAGCTACCTGATATCGGTCTTGCATTCGGGACTGTCGGAACGGCTGTCGGCCTGTTGGCGGGCATCGGTCTGCCAATGCTTTATGACGCTCTTGTCGGGTCAGGTGACGCGGCTGACGACACATCAAACAGGGTCGCCGACCTTGCCGACGCCTATGCCCGGCTCGGGACAGTCAGCCAAGCCACTGCTGAACAAATCGCGCTGTATACGGTCGCGGCCTTTGGCGATGCGAGCTATGCGGTGCAGCAACTGATTGACGATCTGCGCGAGCTTGAACTGATGCGGATCAAGGAGTTTCTTGCGGGCGCATTCGACGACGCAGCTCCGGCGATTGAGCGCTATCGACAAGCAATGTCAGACCTTCGGGATATTGCTGACGCGAAGAGCTTGACGCAGGGGCAAAAGATGCTTCTTGAGAACGCGAAGGCTGTTCTTGGCCTCACCCAGTTGACGGGCGCAGAGTACATTAAACAGACGGAAACCATCGACGCGATGATCAGGGCTTATGACCGGATCGCGCAGTCAGAGAGCAAGGACGAAATCACCAAGTCAATCGCCTTGGCTATTGATTATGCGAAAGAGCTGGGCGGTCCTGCGGCGCAGACGATCGTTGATGGCCTTTTGGCGGCTGCGTCTGCGGCTGGCGTCCTTGAGGAGGCAATGGCGGCGGCAAAAGATGCCGCTATCGAGGACATCGCCGGGACGAGTGGCGGACCGCCGCGACGCCGGTATCGCCGAGGCATCAGGCGCGATCGGGTTCCCCTTCCGCCTCCTCCTCGTGCTCCTCGTGCTGGTCGCGCAGACCCGTTGCCGCGCGAACTAGAGAAAGTGCGAGACAGCCTTGCGACGCAAGCTGAGATGTATGCCAAGGCGTACGACGAACAGCTCGAGACCCTTAAGAGCGCGCTTGAGGCTCGGTTGATCACGCAGCAAGAGTTCGAGGAAATGTCGCTTCGGTCGGCACAGAACTATTCCGCACAAATGGCCGGGATCGACAAGGCGTATTACGGCGACGGACTACAGCAGGCGGGCGCATTCTTCGGGGACATGGCCTCGGCATTTGCTCAGGGCAATGAGAAGATGTTGCAACTGTCCAAGGCGTTCGGGGCGGCTGAGGCTCTGGTGAACGCATGGCGGGCTGCATCTCAGGCATTTGCTGACCCGAGAGTGCCATTTCTGGCCAAATTCGCGGCAGCGGCTAGCGTGTTGAGCGCTGGCATGGGCATGGTTTCAGCCATCAAGGGTGTCGGCAAGGGCGGCTCTGGACAAACGTCTCTGGGCGGCAGCACCACGGGAGAGCAAGCAGCGGGCGGCAGCGCACCGCAAACTTCCCGCAACGTGGCGATTCACCTGACGGGCGGGGATATGTTCAGCCGGTCTCAGGTCCAGCAACTGATCAATCAGATCAACGAGGCGGTCGAGGACGGCGCGATGGTGAGGCTCGTATGACAGTACAGTTTGAAAGCGGCTACACCCTGCCAAGCGGCGATCAACCACTCACCCATGCGCGGATCGCCCACAGCCTGAACTGGTTGTCGGGCGGCACGGCCACGGCAAACAGCACAGCAACCGGATACTATGCGGATGCGCCGACCAATACGCTTACCTACGAGCGGTGGAAGCCTGCGACCAACCCCAGCGCGGCAAACATCATCTGGACCTATGACCACGGCTCTTCGGAAGAGGTCGATTATTGCGCCATCGCAGCGCACACGCTTGGAACCAATGGCTGCTCTATCGCGGTCCAGTATTGGAACGGGTCGACGTGGGTCGCGATCACGTCAGCCACGGCGGTCACGTCCGACGAGCCTCTGATGGTCATATTCGAGCCTCGCACCGGGACGCAATTTCGCTTCATCCTGACGACAGGGTCCGCACCAGAGGTCGGCGTGGTCAAGTTCGGGTCGTCGATGCAGATGGAGCGGCCAATCTATGGCGGACACGCACCAATCCCAATGGCACGGCAGACCATCCTGCGATCGAATTACAGCGAGACTGGCGAATATCTCGGGCGGGTCAAGCAGCGGACCTATCTCGCCACAGAATATTCTTGGCAAAACCTGACTGCGGATTGGGTCCGAGTGAACTGGCCCTCTTTCCAGCTTGCGACAGAGGCAGAACCGTTCTGGATCGCTTGGCGTCCGGAGACTTTCGGGGATGTCGGCTTCTGCCAACTTGATCAGGTTCCTGTCCCGCAGAACATGGGCATCCGCGATCTGATGTCGGTTTCGATGTCGGCAAGGGCGCGGGGTTATAACTGATGCTTGATTACCCAGTCGGAAGAGAGCCAATCCAGCTTGTGGAAATCCTCCAGCCTCTGTGCTCGCGGACATTCGGGGTTGCGCCTTGCACGGCAACGGGGACGGCGGACACAAAGTGTTACAACACGCGGGCGACGTGCCAAGACACCGCGAACTATGCGCTTGGGACGCCTCTCAGCTTGTGGTTCGCGAATGCGCAAGTCTTGCCGACGCTGCAGGCCAATCAGCGCGTCGGCGGCATCGATCCCAGCGACTGGATCCTGACCGACGGGACATGGTCTGACGCTGGCGTCTGGTACGACCCCGCATTTTGGAAGGACACCGCAGCGACCGTTTCTCGTGCCCAGTTCGACCCGGTCAATGGCACCTATCCCAATTACATCTTCCCCTCTTTGGTCTCAGTCAGCACCAGCCCGACGAGAGCCAATCTTGCGGGCGCAAACAGCGACGCCAATGGGATCGGCAACCGGGCGCTTTGCACCATCCGGCTGATGGACTTCCAGCACACCGACCGTCTTGTCGATCCGTATGTGTCTGGTCGTTCGTGGGATCCGCTGTCGGCGGATCGCGGATCGTTTTGGGCGCGGTGGCTGGTGCGCAACAAGTACCGGACCAACATCCAAGTCAAGATCTACGAGGGCTACGCCGGTCAAGACCTTGACCAGATGAGCGTCAGGCTTTACTTCATTTCTGGCATCAGCAAGCAGAACAGCGCTGGCGAAATAACGATTGAGTGCAAGGACGTTCTGGCGCGGATCGAGGAGCGTCAGGCGCAGGCACCAACGCTTTCGCCCGGCGTCTTGTACACGGACATCGATGCCAGTGCCATCACCTTTGAGGTGGCGAACGCGGTGGAGGCAGACTACGACGCCTCTGGAACGCTGCGGATCGGCGACGAGCTGATGAAATACACCGGTCGCGCAACGTCGGCCAATGGCATCACCTTCACCGGCGTGACACGTGCGACCGACAGCACGACAGCCGAAGAGCACTCGGTGGATGAGGCTGTCCAGCAGTGTATCCGATACTCAGGCGCGACGGTTGAAGACACTCTTGTGGATCTGCTTGAGACGCGGGGCGGCATCCCTGCGGCGTACATGACCGATCTGAAATCTGGCGGCACGAGCTACGAAGAGATTGTCGCTTTCCTGTCCGGGATCCGCCTCAACAGAGTGCTGACTGAGCCTTATTCGATCTCAGGGCTGGTTGCCGACATGGCAGAACAATTTCAGTTCATCCTCTGGTGGGAAGAGACTGAGCAGCTGATCAAGGCGCGAGTGATCAAGGGATACGATGAGTTGCCAGACACCCTGACTGAGGAGAGCAACATTCTCAGCGGCAGTTTTGCGATGAAGGATCTGCCGAGGCAGCGAGCGTCTCAGGTCTGGGTCTATTACCTTCAGCGGGATTACACCGCCAGCGACACTGAGCCGACCAACTACGCAGAGCAGTACGTCATCGCCAATCTCGAGAGCGAGACGGACAACCTGTATGGGACGCCAAGCATCAGGACGATCTTCGGCGGCTGGATTAGCCAGAGCATTGCCGCGACGAACACAGCAACAAGAATTTCCCGCCGCTACAATGAACTGCCGACGCAGGCCATGCTGCGGGTCGACATCAAGGACGGTTCATATCAGATCGGCGACACATTCCAGATATCGCACCACCTCGATGTCGACCAATATGGCGCGCGTCGGCAGCGAATCTGGATGGTGTCGAGCAGGGAGGAGGTTGTTCCGAATGAGATCGTCGAATACGTGGTCGAGGACACGACACTCTATGGTCGGATTTACTACGTGATGGCAGCTGGAAGCGCAGACTACAATCCGGCCAGCGTGCCGTTCAAGAGCGGCTATATTGGCGACGCAAGTGGCGTCCTGAGTGATGGCAGCACCGCAGCAAGGATGGGATGATGACGACGTACACCGCAATCACCGACGCAGAGATCGATCAGGACAGCCCGATCACCCAGACGCTGATGACCAAATACCGGGACAATCTGCTTGCGGTCATCACTGCTGGTCCGGGATCTCCTCTTGCTCCGGGCATCTGGCACCCCTACGACATGGCGGTTGTCGGTGACGGGGCGGACGGTGTGATCTGGGATCATGCCGTTGACGGGTCCGTAGCAGAGATCGAAAGCCCGGACTTCGATGATTATTTCGAATATCTGTTCGTGTTCGAGGCGGTCACGACCAGCTTCACGAGGAACTACACCGGATCGCCAACCACGGTCAGCTTCGCAATATCGCTCTACAAGGACACTGACGCGGCCTATCAGCAGATCGCGATTGTTGGCGACACGGCGACGACGGTCGGGACGGCTGGATTTGATAACGTCGAGGGCCAAGTCCACGTCAAAACCCCATTCCTGCAAAAGACGGTTCACGCCACATCGTCTGACCTGTACGTGACAAAGGAATATGAGAGCGACGTGGTGGATACCTTTTCGGCAGTCATCCGGGATGCGACCAAGCAGAGCATCAGCAAGGTCAAGTTCGGCGCGATCAATGCGACTTCGGGCAGTTTTACGGGCGGCAAGGTCAAGATGTACCGGCGCTTGGCTTCGTTGGCATAATCAGGCATAGTTTCGGCCAAGCGACCTTGGCCAGCCAGATGAAGAGGAAAGACCATGACCACATTCAACGACGGCGAAAGCGGCTCCAGCGTCCGCACCAAGATCAACGCTGCGATCAACAAGATCGACGGGGTCGAAGCTGGGGCAGATGTGACCGATACCGCCAATGTCACGGCTGCGGGCGCGCTCATGGACAGCGAACTGACGTCCGAGGCGTCTGTCAAAGCCCTCGACCAAGGGGTGGCGACTACCGATAGCCCGTCGTTTGCGGGGCTGACCGTTGACACAACCACATTCAAGGTCGACGCCGCCAACAACCGGGTCGGCATCGGCACGACAAGCCCCTCTAGCACGCTTGATGTTGTTGGTGATGCTGAGATCACCGGCAACCTGACCGTTGACACCGACACGCTCTACGTTGACGCCACAAACAACCGGGTCGGCATCGGCGATACGTCTCCCGTAGCGCGGATGCAGGTGAGCCGCCTTGGTGGAGCCGTGTCGTCCACGCCCTCTCTGCATGGCAACACCACCGTGGTAGTGAGTTCGGGGAATGGGACGACCGCAGCAGGCGCATATTTGGCCTTTCTTGGCGGCAATGGGGCCTCGGGCGGCGTGACTTTTTCGGACACTGACGCCGCCGAAATAGGGGCGCTGTTTTACTTTCATACGGACGACTCGATGCGTTTCACGACCAACGGCACGGCCTCGTCTGAAAGGATGCGGATCGACTCGTCGGGCCGGGTCGGCATCGGCACACCCACCCCAACCGAGGCGCTTGATGTGAACTCGGACGCGATCCGCATTCGCACGGCCCAAACCCCGGCCAGCGCGTCGGCAACTGGTACCACTGGTCAGATCTGCTGGAGCAGCAATTACGTCTATGTCTGCGTGGCAACAAACACTTGGAAGCGCGCGGCGCTTTCGACTTGGTAAGGAGACTAAAAATGATTGAACTTGAATGGAAGATCCTCCAACTGGATCGCAACGCTGCTGACGGCGGGGTCACCCAAGCCCATTGGGAATGCACCGGAGAGGATGAGGCAGACGGCACCAAGGGTTGCGTCTACGGGTCCGTATCCTTCGCGCCCGATGCATCCGCGCCGGACTTCAAGCCGTTCGCAGAACTGACGCAATCGGATGTTCTGGGATGGGTTTGGCAATCCGAGGGCTTCGACATGACCGCTGTTGAGAACATGGTCGAGAAGCAAATCCGAGACCAGCAGACCCCGCCGACGATCCAAGGCACCCCTTGGTAAGGTAGAATAAAATGGACGAAAGCTGGCAACAACACTGCGCCAGCATATGCAAACTGAATGGAGGCCGTCATGGCTACACTTGGAGATCGGGTCTTTGACAACGGCCTAACCGTTCTTGACACCGAGGCGAATAAAATTCTGATTACGTCGCAGGAGGCTACGACCTACACTGAAGCGAACAGCACCTACGCCCTCGGCAACAGCACATCGCTGTCGATTGGCGCACCGCAAGATCGCACTGGCGGTGGTCGTGAGGTTGTTGTAGCAGCTATCAGCGACGGATCGGTGACTAGCACTGGCACTGCAACCCATTACGCTATCGTGGACACCTCGAACAGCCGCTTGCTGGCTACGGGTTCGCTCACAGCTTCGCAGTCGGTGACTTCGGGCAACACCTTCACTTTGTCGTCTGTCGCAATCGGTATCCCTGACCCTGCGTAATCTGATTTACAGTCTCGA
>Ga0208160_1000782_pt1 | contig 14294 bp, 19 predicted proteins | sample CB_VirMetaG_FD_184536 | JGI IMG/M metagenome (GOLD analysis project Ga0208160, IMG submission 184536) | Freshwater to marine saline gradient viral communities from Chesapeake Bay - CB_1504_1 Viral MetaG (SPAdes) (version 4) | ecosystem: Environmental > Aquatic > Marine > Coastal | place: USA... | reverse complement strand
CTTATTGCAGTTAATGACTTGGATAATGGGTCTTAATAACATTTAATCAGAAGGAATAATAATGGCATTCCCAGCAGACAACCCCGATTGGGCTACGGATGATTTCGTATTCCCAGATGGGACAGATAATAAAGTTAGACCCACCCCCAATCTAAGACAGTATGGTTTTGTTCCAGATAGCTTCCCTACTGCCCAAGAAATTAACTGGATGTTTAATAACTTTGCAGAACAGATATCAGAGCTTAAAGCTCAAGTAGCCGCACCATCCCAAGTACCTATTGGTATGGTGATTGAATTAAGTGGTACAACAGCCAACCCTAACTCATTATTCGGCTATGGTGTGTGGACTATCTTTGGACAAGGTAGAGTTACAATTGGTAGTGGTAGTGCCACAGATAGTCGTGGTGTAGTTAAAGCATTCAATGCTGGTGCTACAGGGGGTGAGTATGAACATTTACTATCAGCAGCAGAAATGCCAACACACACCCATACTGGTGGTATTGTAGGTAAGACAGGTGGTGCTGGATGGGATATCGAAGGTTATCCATCACAAGCTCCGTCTAATGATAATTACAAGACAGCAGCTACATCATCTGCGGGTGGTAGTCAATCTCATAACAACATACAACCATATGTAGTAGTAAACAAATGGTTAAGGGTGAGTTAAACATGGAAGCTATTGTATCAGCTATCGCTAAGTTTGGGTGGTTAATATGTGGCGGTGTTATTGCCCGTTATGAATGGGAACGTAGAAAAGATAAAGTTCGTCTTGATGATATGTACACAAAGAAAGAAACAGAAGACCAAATCATTCTCAGGATGAAACCTATGGAAATAACACTAAACCACTTATCAACAGACACCAAGAGTCAGACCGAAGCAATTAAAGATTTAACGTCACTGTTAAAAACCGTAGCTGTAGATATTGCAGTATTACAAAACAATATACCTAAAAGGAAGAATGATTAATGCCGTCTAATACAGATAAACCAGTACGTGAGAAACAGAAAGCCATCCCTAAGAAGAAGTCTAAGTAAATAAAGTAGGAGAGGATTAATGTTAGGATACTTATTAGGGAACACACCTTATTATACAATACTATTTTTAATCCTCCCCTTTATTGTTGAACATAAGTATATAAAATTATGTGTTGCCTATTCTTTAATAATGGCAGTAGACCAAAGTACAACAGTATTATTAAACAATGATAACTTCTTTGGTGTAAAAGCTATATGGGATTCATTGTGGTTATTAGTCACATTTATATTTGTTAATGGGAGACTATGTAAAGTGCTGTCCACTTGCATAGCAGCGTCATTATTTATAAATGTATACGTACAGTGTACGGAAGGGGTTAATATATTATACACATATTGGAATGAAATAAACTTTGTATTATTTGAGTGCATTATAGCAATATTACTCTCAACGTCACCTTGGTATAAAAAATTAAATGTTTGGTTGATTAAGTTAGCCAATTACATAACAAATAAAATTAACATTAAACGCATATCATTGTGCGAGGAGAAATAATTAAATGCAAAAGTGGAACGGAAGTTTACTTCGCAAGTTTGATGATACAATAGATGGTAATGCGTCTGTAGGAACTACTATTGTAGTGCGTAATACTGTAGGTAATACCCTTGCTGTAATATATGATGTAGATGATACCAACTCCATACAAAAGAATAACCCATTTGTAACAGATGATTTTGGTCGTTATAGTTTCTTCGCACCTAATGGTAAATATACTATTGAGTTTGGGGATGGTAGTGACAGTATTGATATCACGTTAGTTGACAATATAACATTACAAGGTCTTAATGGATTAACTGAGCCTAGCGATTTAGCGCAACGCCATAGAATAAAAACAACAGTTGCAGAGATAGCTACTGGTGTTTTTAGTGTCTGGGATAGGTTAGAAGTCACCGATAGGGATAACGCACCTTTTAAAATGCAATCAGGTGGAGTGGTAGATGGATTTAGCACTATTAGCGGAGGCACTGGAAAAACAGCCGTAGTTGATAGCCTTTCAGGAAATTCGGTTTATTTCGGTGTTTCCCCTTCTAGTACAAGCGTTCAAAACAAAGACGCGATACAAGCAGCAATAACTTTTCAATATACAAACGGTGTGGGGTTTTTGTCTATCCCACCAGGCATCAGATATGGTTATGACCGAAACGACCCGCTAACGTTTCCAGACATGACAGCCTCGACCATAGCGTTTGTTGTCACAGACTACTCAACTGGCGACACTTACACGCTACCAAGTCGCGATGGGTCGCAGTCTAGAACCTTTTTCTACACACCAGATCAAACTAATGGGTTTAGTGACGCTAACACTGTTTGGCACCGTGGCGCGTGGGCACCAGCGTATATGCTAATGAATGACTCAAAACTGGCAGCAGTAGGAGACCCATCAAGAGCATCTGGTGATAATAGAAGGTCAACTGTATTTTTTGGGAATGATGGGATTGTTAATTGGGGTGTGGGCCAAGGAACTAATTCGTCAGCAACGTTGACAGACTCGCAACTGTCAAGCTTTAAAATTGTAGTAAACGGTCTGCCTGATATTGGTCAGGTAGGTCTATCAACTTCACTAACGATACTTAAAACAAACGGTAACATGGGATTCAACCTCTCAGCTCCAACCGTTCCTTTTGACTTTGCGACTAGGGCAGGTCAAACCTCAGCTATGAGATTTAGTTGTTTAACTAGCGGAGGAATATCGAAATTTATCACTGAAACAGAATACGGACTATCAGAGTATCAGATGAGGTCAGATAGTATAGTTACAACCTATGCAGGAGCAACAATTTTACAGGTGCATAAGCTCGGGAACCTTAGAGGGATAAAAGGGGTCTCTGGCAATTCGTTTACCACAGCGAATAGGCCTAGCGGCTCTGACGTCCAAGGAGGAACCATGATATTTGACAGCACTTTAGGCAAGCCAATATGGAAGCCTGTGACAGGTTCTGGGCTATGGGTAGATGCTACTGGCGCAACTGTTTAACCATCAAGCAACCACACACATATTTTTCGGCGTGTGGTCTTTAACAAAAGGAAAACCAATGGAAACATTATTCTTCCCCTTAATTGCTTTCGCTATCAAATTAACGACAGCTATTGTAGCTTATGTTTGTATGAGACTAGTGCTAAAGCAATTAGACAAATCAATTCAGTTCAATTTCAAAGAGTGGTTTAAGAATGCACACAGTAAAGATAAAGCAATTTACTTATCTACTCGTTATGCTGCTACTGCTATGTTCTTCGCCTTCCTCCTTAGCTAACACAATTAGTAATAAATATGATAGAGAGTTTAAAAGGGCAACCTCTCTCTACCTTCCTACATGGGACTATCGTTGGTTAAAGGCTCAAGGTTATCAAGAGAGTTTATTAAACCCATACGCTGTGTCCTATGTTGGTGCTTCTGGTATTATGCAAGTGATGCCAGCAACATGGAATGATATTACTAATAACCTAGGCTGGAAGATGGCTAACATATTTGACCCTAGTTTAAGTATTCATGCTGGGGCTTATTATGATAGTCAGTTGTGGAAACAATGGCGTAGTAAGAGAACAGAAGATAGTAGACGTAATTTAACATTTGCATCATACAATGCAGGGTTGGCTAACCTCCTGAAGTCTCAGAAAGCTTGTCAGATGAAAACAGAGTGGGAAGATATCAGTCCTTGCTTGATTCAAATCACTGGTAAGCATTCTAAAGAGACTCTGACATATGTTGAACGTATTAATCGTTGGTATATGCAGATGTATTTATCCTAAATACTTAGACTAGGCAAGCCAATAGGAAGCTCGTAGAGGACTTATAATTTAAAAGGAAAGCCATGACAACCATTACTAAGATTATAAGCTCTGTAGTCTCGTTTGGAGGCTCTGTAGCTTCATTCATATCCTCAGCTAAGTCTACATATATTCTCATTGGTATTATAGCCATTGGTGGGGCATACATGTGGAATGACTATCAATCATTACGTGTTGACAATGGAAAGCTATCATTAGCATTATCTGTAGCTTCCTCTGGCACTAAACAAGCCTTGACAATAGCAGATGATAATGCCACAGAAGCTATTAAGATACAAACCCATTATCAGGAGATTCTAAATGAACTATCACGAATGGGAGAAACAAATAGGGCTTTACAAGAAGCCCTTTCAGACAAGGAAGCAGAGATTGACAAGTTCTATTCTGAGTCTACTGACACACTCAAAGAATGTTTGGCTATACAGTTGCCAAAAGGTATATTTGGTAATTTGGTTAAGCCTGATAGTGGCAGCGATATTGTTGATGACAAGTTGCAATAGCACTAAGATAGTGGAAGTGCCTGTTACTAAGATAAAGTATGTGGATAGGCTGCAAGCTAGAAAAGATGTGCCATTATGTACTATTCCTTTTGCTAAGGATTTATCAATAGAAAGTATATTGAAATTATCCCAACGTCAACATACTGCTTTGTTAGAATGTAATAATGTTATTGAGAGTTATAATAAGGTTAAATAGCTAACGTGCAATAAAGTGTATCATATAGTAAAATATATGTGCAGATAATTGTGTTACTAAATAGTAGATATAAGAAAGCCCCTCCACGTAGTTGTGAGAGGGGCTTTTTGTTGTTTGTTATTTACCACCACAAACTATTATAGTATTTAGCAAAGTAATCACGACCTTTATCACAACGTTCATTCCAAGCCTTCATATCATTAGTGTAACGTTCACTCTCAGCTTCATTAGTACATTTAAAGTTACCACTAATCCCAATGGAGTCTTGTTCATCACTTTCTTCAAATATATGTGAGAAGTTATATTCCATAATATCAGGTTTACTCTTTAAATCAAATGCATAAATCATCTTGTCAACAACGTACCACCATTTGTTATCTAAGACATCCCAATCTTCCTTACTGAACGTATAGTCCTCATTACGTTTCACTAAACCACTATCTACCATATCTTCAATGAAACTTCCACTAAGACCTTCATTTTTAACTTGAGCAACTTCCTTATACTTCTTCAACCCTGCACAGATGATAGGAGATAGAACACTATCCATATACCACGTATCTTCGTATGAGAACTTAGGTTTACCTTTATGTATACGCATTTATTTATTTCCCCTTAAAGTTTGTCCAGTTTCTCTTTCACATTAAATAAGAAAGATGATAATTTGATTAAGTATTTTGAGATAAACATATATAACATAATTAAGATGACCCACCACATATGGGGTTGTAACCATAATGCCCAAATGTGTATAACCTCCGGTATTGAGAGTTCTATTAAATGTCTGTCCACATTCATCAATAGAACTTGAGAAGTTGCCACAATAAACACAATTAACATAATGACAACTCCAAAGAAGGGGATTCTCCAATCCCACACCTTACCAAAGAAATCCTCTAATACCTTAACACGACCTTGTGTGATTCTACTCACCTCTTTACTTAGAATTGAGCAGATAATAAATCCAAATACGGTTACTAGTGGAGTACAAACCAGTGTAACCGCAACCCAATATGTAATAATATCTATCATTTTGTTTCTCCTTTACTCTTTAATTGTTTTTAGTGTGATAACAGACTGCTGTAATACCAAGTCTGGTATAATATACTTATTATCATCTTGCCCTTCAAATTCAAGATATGTTAGTTTACTAGCGGCTGCCTTATTTAAAAGGTTTTTCGTATCATCTAGATCTTCCTCAGAAGACTCTATAATAATACTACGGTATGTTACACCAGACGCTAAGTGATGCACTATGATTTGATATTTAACATTACTCATCTTTGTCTCCTCTTAAATATTCCAATTACAATAGCTAAGATAATCCTTCTTAACTAAATCTTTACTAATATTGCCATAATTAATTTCCATTGTCAAGCGTGTTAATTCAACTCCAAGGAAATAACCTGTTAACTCTAATGTATCATGTTCTGGATACGCCTCTACAATATCATTCATCATACGTTGTTTGAACACCATAGACTGCTCTATTGGTTGTAACAAGAGAATGGAAGCAGCATAACATGTTTGTGCTGTTAGTTGCTTAGACACCTCCTGCTGAACTGGTGCAGAGGTCAGTGTAAATAGTAATAGTGTTGTTATCATGATTTATCCTCCTACAGTGAAAAGGTTATTGGGGCTGTTATTAGATATCCATTACCCACGACAAATGCGATACATTGCCTACTCAATAGCAAACCATCATGTCCAGAGGTGGTGTATGGTGAGCTGAAAGAAAGTTTTGTCTTGAATGTGTCGCAATAATACGGAGTCTCAAAACCATGTGGTAATTCCCCTACAAATTCCCATGATATGTCTTCACTAATCCTTAAACTTTTAATATAGTCATAGAACAAATCAGAGTCATCCTCACTGTAGTTTATTTTATCTATCATTTCCCTTCTCCCATTCTTTTCTTAGTCTTAATAAACCCACGAGTGACTGTCTTAATATCTAACTCATTCTGTGGATTCTCCATTAATGATTTAATCTGGTTAAACGCTTTATGACAAGCCACCACATTACCTTTTACATATCCTTTCTTATTATCAATACGATCAATAGTGAATGTGTTGTGTTCCAAAGGGAGTCCAGTGAAATAACACTTATTAGCTTTAGCCATATTCTTAAATGATGTGAATGATAAATCAAAAGGTACTCCTCGTGATTCCGCATTTGTAATCTTGTTTACATAAAATTGAGCAATTGCCATATCTTGATGTGCCATGTTAAGTCTCCTTATTTAGTGTTGATGGATTAATAATATAGGATGATAAGGGGGATGTCAATATTTATTTTAATTTATATATGAAAAAGCCCCGACCGTGGGGAAGGGGCTTATGTGTTAGAAGTCTAAATCTTCATCTGTAAGGTCATTAATCACTAAATTCAACAAGTAGTTTGTATTATCAGTCTCTTGATTAGCAACCTGTGTCTTATCAATGTCAAGCCAATAGTCCATCCAAGGGAGTGGATTCTCATAGAGCTTATGTTCAAACTCAATGCCAACATTATCTGCAATAGTAGTGGCTTGGTAATTAGCCCACTCTTTTAGAATTGTTGGGGTAAGTCCTAATATACTACGTCCCTCTGAGAATATATAGTCTCCCCATAAATGTTCTTGCCCTACACACTCTGCAAACAAAGTAGGGAACCATTCTTTAACTAGCTTATTATAAACCCCTGAGAATCGTTTGTCTGCTGCTAGGATACGTAATGTTTCTTTACCATATGCAGCATGGTTCTTTTCGTCAAGCATAATCTTCTGGACCAGTTTAGCAGAACCTAGGAACAGGTCTTGTTCAGCCAATGCAAAGGTACAAGCGAATGAAGACATAAATTGTAATTGCTCTAAACAGTATAAAGCCAAGATTGCTTTAATCACAATCTCTTTAGCTTCATCACTATCCCTATCTAAGATACCTAGGATTAGTTTAGCACCAGCCTGTTGTAGTTCATTAAATACTAATGCAATCTGTGTACTACGCCCAGTGATGTTTTCATTATTAATAATCTCATTAAAGACATCCTCTGGATTCTTAACACACTGTCTAACAATCTCTGAGTATGTAAGCGCGTGTAACACTTCATTTTGAGAGATATAAGAAATCCCTGTCCAATATTCACTATTACTAACAAAAGGTGCTAGAAGCGGTGCTATGGCTCTTGAAGCTGCACTGTCAAGCTCCCATTGCCAAGCAAGAGTCTTAACCATAATGTCATACTGGTTGTTACTACAATTCTCTAAGTCTAATCGTGTCTGACTTAAATCCACTTCATCCTCTGACCAATCCTGTGCTTTAAGTTGTTTATATAATTGGAACAACTTAGGGTAGGACACATTAATTGAATCATGAAGTCCACACTCCTGTCCTAAGAATAATGGGTAGTTACCTTCTAGTCTGTGTGTGTTTTCTAAATTTAATACTGCCAATTTACATCTCCTCTTTATAAAGTACAACCACCACTACTACAACCCTCACTAGGTAAATCTTCAATCTCTTTACCAGACTCTGTTTTAGTATTCATATAATATCTACTCTTCATCCCCATCTTAGCCATATACAATAACCGTTGTAACTGTTCCTTAGCACCAATCTTACGATTAGGATATTTACTTGGGTCAAAGTAGAAATCAGCACTGATAGACTGCCCATGAAACTTCTGGACAATGGCATACATATCTACAATATCATTGTATGGTACATCGTAAGCTTTCTCATATTTAATACGAGTCATTAGGTTGCCATAATGAGGTACATAACATGGAATCTTACTTTTACCACTTGCCTTTGTAATAACTAAATCACGTATAGGGTAAACAGAGTTGGTTGTATTAGAGGCTTGGGATGAAGTCTCTGCTGGCATTGTTGCCTCTAACACTGAGTTACGTATACCACCTTGTTTAATGATTTCTTTACGTAAACCTTCCCAATCCATCTTCAATCCAGAAACCACATTATCCACATTCTTATTGTATGTGTCAATAGGCAACCATCCATCTGGGTATTTAGTTTTATGCATCCATTCAGCATTACCTTTCTCTTTAGCTAAACGTAGACTAGCTTTATGTAAGTAGAAGCTATGCATCTCTGCTAAATCATGTATATATTGTTTACCATCTTGTGACGAGTAACTAACACCTTTAACAGCCATAGCATCTGCTAGGTTAGTAATACCAATACCCATACTACGTCTTGCTTGTGCTGTCAACTTGACTTGATTAAATGGGTAACTAGTAAGCTCCATTGTGTTATCAACAAGCATAGCGGCATAGTATGCAATCTTCTCATATTCCTCTGGTGTAACTCGACCTACAGCAATAGCAGCAATAAAGCATAATGCCACTTCCCCAGCTTCAATATCAGTACCATATAGCTGTGATACATCATCATAACCTTTAGTTGGTAATAGGATTTCAGCACAGTTTCCTGTTAGCAAACCATTGAACATACCCATACCACGTTTAGCTTCTGTAAAACAATAAGTATCATCCACTCGACCTTCATCAATAACATTAACAACTTTTATGAAGTGTGAAGCTTTTCTCTGAGGTAGTCTAGCAATAGACTTCAACCGATTAAAAGTAATGCCAAGTTGATGTAACTTAAATAAACCGTTAGAATTTATAATAAGTCTGTATGACTCTTGACAATAGAATAAACCATTCTCACCAGAACCATCATTAAGTGGGAGCATCTTTTCACCAGCCTCATACAAGACTTGAATCTTAGACTCAATCCCAGTTGCCTGTAACATTAATTGAACTTCTTTTAGAAACTCTTTTTCAATAGAACTCCCAACTACCTGCTGATTAGTCCCGTTGTGGTAAATAGACCCATCACCATCTAACCAACCCGCTAACCAATCTAAACGAGACTCTAAAGTGTATGTTGCATCTGGAACAAAGAACTTATCTTTTAGCCCAAGTTCATACCCATACTCTCTATCATATTCATCTTGTACTGTGTATACCTGCAAGTCAAAGAACTCACGTAGTTTACGTTTCTCCCCATATAAATAAATACGTGCACGACCTTTAACATTACAACCATCAGCAGTGTAGAAACCATTTTGGTATGCTTTAGCTAAAACCTTTTCCCCTTGGATAACAGGAAGGTCAAACTTAATAAGCTTATCCCCAGCAACAAGCTCATGGGCACGTTTCATAACAAGTTTGCCATTATACTTAGGTTGTGTATAGAATTTGTGGTAAGGGGTACATTCCACCTCTTGCCCACTGTCAGTTACAACTTTAAGTAACTTCTGGTTATGCCCTGTTTTACGTACTTGTGTTTCTGTGAACTCCTCACCATTCCACACATTAACTATCTGGTCTTCTAAATCAGAGATAGGGATATTACCTGCATCTGTCAGTACTAATGTCTCAGGTGCTACGCAGAGATTACTAGAATACACTGGCTGTTTAAACGGAGTATGTCTATTAGCTTCATCAATCATTAATGAATACACACGCCCTGTCTCATAGTATTGCTTCTCAATAGATAAAGCAAGCTCTCGTGCATTGACAGTTTTCTTACTAACACCAGAATCGTACACTCGATTATACTCAGCTTTAAACCCTTCGATGTCTTCACTAAAGAATAACTTAAATAGCTCTGGTGCATTCTGAATACTAATCAACATCCAGTCTTCATTCTTAGCTACTTTTTCCATGAAGTATTTATTCATCATCACCCCATAATCCATACCTCTTATTTGTTTAGCAACTGGGGTAGTAGGGTGCTTCAGACGAGTCAGGTCTTCCATCTCTGGGTCTAAACAGGTAAAGTATATCGTTGCTGCACCACCACGACTACTCTGCTTAGTGGACTTCACAGCGGCCTCTAGATAGCGATAGTAAGGCAGTTTACCAGTATGTTCAATAGTGTTATTACGGACACCATCACCAAGACTACGGGTATTTAAATAACCACCAATACCTGAGTTAGCACATGTCATCGTATAGGCAATATGTGTAGCCACTTCAATACTTGCACTTGTATCTTTGTTAGTGAATAAACAGCAACTAGCTAAACCATTATTGTCTGTACGTAGTTGTGAGAGTGTTGGTGTAGGTGCATTAATCTTTAAATCAGATAATGCTTCATACATATTACACACATCTTCTAATCGTCTTTCTAATGGCTGAATAGAGCAAGCAGCTAATGCAACTCCCATATATGTGAATTGTAATGACTCAAATAACTTACCAGTTTTAACATCCTTTAATGCATAACGTTCACTAACTTGTTTAACTGTACTAAACTCATAATTAAAATCTTTGCTATGGTCAATTACATCTTCCAGATAGATTAGTTCTTCTGGTGTGTAGCCCATATCTTTCCACTTACTCTCTGTAACCATATTATCATAGAAGTCTAACAATGGAGGTACTTCAATAAAACTACCAAACACTTCCTTGTAGATATCACCAACTAATAGTCTAGCAGCCATTTTAGAATGCTCATATGAGTTGTTATCTAGGCAAGCATCAATTAATGCTTTAATAATATCTTCTGTACTACAGCCCTCTGTTAGTTTACGCATTGCTTTGAATACAACATCAGACCATGACACTTGGTTATTAGCAGCCCATTCTCCCCACTTGTTTAACTTGTTCACATCAAAAGGTACAGACGTACCATCTCTCTTAATAACCACTGTAATCATAATTCTCCTAATATTTTTATTTTATCTAATTCCAAATAACAAAAAAGCTCCTACCCACTATTTGTGAGTGGAGCTTTCATTATAACACTATTTGATGTTATTGTCTAATTATTTATAAACTTTTGTTCTTGTCCAATCTCTAGTGCTTTACGGTACTGCCAGAATGCACACGATACGAAGTTGCCTCCCATTAAGGAATCATGGTCATAATCCTGAACAACCTTAGCAATATGCTCAGTTGGAGAGCAGTTTCCCGACAATACAACCTTACCATTACGTCTTACTATGAGTACATTACCTCCTGTGTCCGCACAATAGACTTTACCAGTATAAGGAACCAATTCTACTGTCTGTGCAGTCCTACTATCATTCACTAGCACCTCCCTTGAGACCCCTACATTGAGAACCCAGTTAGTATTATAGAGGGGACTCTTTGGTAAGTTCACGTAACTGATGGTAACAGAGTACCCATACAAAGGGGATAACTGAAGTATATCATTTTTCAAAACCTCAGATGATGTACTATATACCCACGTTTTCCTCTTTATATTCCCATCTGAATTTTTAAGCCCCTTAAAAATGCTATCAATACTCTCTTGAGATTTTCCCTCCCAATATGATATAGGAAGTCTTTTATTACCCCCTTCTACGAATACAGAAAAGAAATCTTTAGCACCTTTTAAGGAGACATGGAAATTACCCCCTTTGTATTCATTAAGAGAAGCACCTTCTATTCTATAACATAACTCTCGTAAATAGGATATCTTACGTTCTTTTATTAAGTGGAACCTTATGCCATTAACTGATCCATCAGATGGGAGAGACCCATCTCCTATAAAGAAACCCACCAATTCATCTAATGCCAGTTCAGAATCTAATAGACTTCCCCTTGTACTTGGTGTACAGGATGTCCTCATTTTCATAGGGCGTTGTGCAAGATACTTAGTTCTTGACCTTACACCATTTAACGTATCAGCTTTAAACAGACGGTAATCACTATTGACCCTATCTGAAGCTTTATTTATTAGAGATGCATACAAGTTATGACCTTGTGTTACCATTAAATCAATTTTAGTGCCTTTATAATGGAACATTTCCGTGTCTACTGTATGTACTGTAGGTTTATAATCATTTGTGAACCCGATAAAAGTGCCATTATCAGGTGACACTACAGCAAGCCTCTCCCCGTTTAAGTCCTTCCACTTGAGATAGCCCCTCTCGGTAAGCACTTCTGTATCTTCATCATAGCAGTGTGGTGGGTCTTCTTTGTACACACCATTCTCAGGTAGATTAAGCATATCATAAATCTTTAATGCTTTCTCTAAACTATCATCCAATACACGGTAACTCACTTGGGCATTACAAGATGCAGACAATTGAATAGCTGATTCTTTACTATAACAATGGTTATTATCCACATACGGAAGATGATATTCCCCATACTGCAATTCCTGTGGTGTACTTGCTTCAATAGAAGCTCTCATACGCTCTGCAAGGAGTTTAAATTCTGGCTGAGCATCTTTGTGACACCTTAATAAGAACATCGCCTCAAACGCTTCCCTAGTGGCTGTTACAACACCTTTAGTCTTCATGAAAGGTTCTAGTAAACGATTAACTATTTGTTTGTGGTAACCAGCTTCACTCATAGCCTCTGCTGAACTAGCTGCTTCTTCTGCTGCTAACATCCACCACTCTTGTACTGTAAACTCCTGCCCAGTGTTATCCAATACATAAGACTCTGACTCTATGTCTGCAACCATACCACGTTGATTTAACCCCCAATGAACTGGCATGGCAGGATTGTCTCTTACTTGTTGAATCATCTTCTCAACTGGTACAGCACGACTACTTTGAAAGTTACGTGACAAACTACGGTGAGTATTAAACTCAGGTAAAATGAAACGATGTAGCTCAATCTCTAATGTAATTAATTCTTCACCATTTGGTGCTCTACTATGACACACTACTTTAGATGATGGAAACCCTTGTTCTGACATCATACCTCCAAATTCAAAATACTAGCCAACTGTGCAACACCCGCTTGAGTGTTCAATAGACTCTCACACATCTGTTCATCATAATCAAAACGCTTATAACCAGTGTATAACACACCACCATACACCACTTCATTATTCTTTGTACGATAACCACTACCATCTGTAATCACTTTAATCTCATAGGGTTCACTAACATCCATTCCAGATAAGTGTAACAAGGATTGAACCACTTTATCATTTGTATCTAAACAATGTCCCATCTTACAGAATAGTGTACTGGTCAGCTCTGCGATATGAAGACAATAATCCTGCTCTGCATCTGGGTTACGTTTCTTAGCTTTCTTTGGTAAATTTGCAATGGCATTCCCTTTAATATTTGTCATTAATATCTCCTCTTTAAATTGTTATAATTGTTGTGCTTTATCTAATGCTTCTTGTGCATCACGTAATTGCTGCTGTGCTTCTGATATTAATTTAGCTTTAGCAGCTTCTTTAGCTGAGATTATTGGTTTGACTCGGTATGTGCAACCAAAAGACCAACTTGGATCTGTAATAGGGTTCCATTCATCCCTACCACATACCTCAAACTCAGCACCATCCACCCAAGCACATAATAATTCTTTCTTAGTTTGTTTGTCAAGCTCTCCGAATGGAGAGTTGATTGTTTGTAAGTTTGTTTTGATATCCAATTCTTTAAATGACCTTTGAATCATATAAGAGTCAATTGAGTCACGGTAATTCAACTTACCCTGTAAGTCAACATACAGAATCCTCCAACCTGCCCCAGTCTTATTCATACTGCCTTCCTTAACTTGGTTTAAGGGACTTTCTAGTACTGTCGCCTCATGCAGATCAAATAATTTAATGGCTTTATCAATCATCTTTTTATCTATAGTGCTTTTAACAATAACATAATGCCCTACACAGTGTTTATTAATCATCTCAATTCCCCCTCTTAATAATGTTTAGTCAAATCCACATCTTTGAACCAATTGTGACGCTTCATAACCTTTCCCTTTGAATCGATAAACACATAGTACCCATTAATCATCTTGAAGTCAACACCTTTATAAATTGTTTCTTCTTCAATATTCTTACAAATAG
>Ga0208160_1000778_pt1 | contig 14361 bp, 19 predicted proteins | sample CB_VirMetaG_FD_184536 | JGI IMG/M metagenome (GOLD analysis project Ga0208160, IMG submission 184536) | Freshwater to marine saline gradient viral communities from Chesapeake Bay - CB_1504_1 Viral MetaG (SPAdes) (version 4) | ecosystem: Environmental > Aquatic > Marine > Coastal | place: USA... | reverse complement strand
TCTACCGCTGAAAGTTTGGCGGGATTGTCGGGTGATCAGGATGCGAATATTGGTTCGTATCAGGACAATTTCAGTCGAGCTGCTGTTTTGCGTGATTCCACTGAGCGTCTGGCTGCTATTGAGGAGACTGACATTAGTGATAGTGAGATTGTGCAGTCACAGTTTGGTATTGATGCCACGGCGATTAAGAAGGTGAAGGGTTTGCAGTCGCGTGAGCGTGCCAGGTTTGCTGGGGCGAGTGGTGTGAGTTCTTCAAGTTTGGCTTCGAATTCAGGCTGATAGGGACGTTAAAAACCCCTATTCATAGGGGGCGTGGAGTTTTAAGGCCGTTTTAAGGGCTTAACATTCTTTTGCATGTACCGACACCAGTATGGGTGTGTTTGGCACTGTGAGCGTCCTTGTGTTGATTGTAAGGGTAACCCGAAGCCACAGTTTTTGATTGTTTAATGTTTTGATAAAGGAAAAGCACCGTGTAGGCGGCGAAAGTTCACGACTTAGCTTTTTCACTCCGACTAGGACCCACCAGCCCCTAGCGAGTAGAAGCCTGGTAGTTACAGCCACAATCCTCCCCCGAGGTCGTTGTGTGGGTAGCAAATCAATCAAGGGAATAAAGGGAGAAAATATGTCAGATGTAATGTACGACGACGACCTGGATATGAATGACGATTCCACGTCTTTACGGGACCTTCGAAAAGCATATAAAGCTAAAGAGAAGCAAGTTAAAGACCTCCAGGGGCGGCTCGATGAAATTGAGAGTGCCGGTCGTCAAAACACTATTGAAGACGTTCTGAAGGACTCTGGTGTGAACGAGAAAATAGCCAAGTTTATTCCTTCAGACGTAACCACAGTAGAGCAAGTGCGTTTGTGGCTTGAAGAGAACAGTGAAGTGTTTGGCCTAGTCAGGTCAGATACGGAAGACACTGATGAAGTTAAAGCCGCTGGACGTTTAGCGAAGTTAGGTGACGTTGCTGGGGCTGTTGACCCTGGTGATCTTTTTAATCGCATTGCTTCGGCTGGTTCCGCTGAAGAATTGAACGAAGCACTTTTCGGTTCACGATCCGGTCCGTCAGCATAAACATTTAACTACTACACCCTTGAAAGGGGTGCAAACACATGGCTGACTACATAGTCAAATCGGGGTCTAACTCCGGTGGGACCCTAAAAACCCCATCGGCACCGTCCTCAACGTATGCTTCCGGAACTTCGGTGTCATACGACACACTGGTTCAGAATGCTTACGACCGGTACATCGAGTTCGCGTTGCGATCTCAAGTACTGTTTCGTTCGCTTGCTGACAAGAAACCAGTACAACAAGCAATGCCTGGTTATGCAGTAACTTTTTCACTGTATAACGATCTTGCTAAAGCAACAACCCCGTTGTCTGAACTGGTTGACGTTGAATCCGCCGCTATCGACGATGTTGATCATGTTTCCGTTATTCTTCGTGAATACGGTAACGCTGTAATCAACACTCGTTACAGCATGGAGACAGCGTTTGCTGACATTCAGCCTGCTATCGCCAACATTTTGGCGTACAACATGGCTGACAGTATTGACGACGTTGTTGCTACGGTTCTTAACGGAACCACGCAGGTTGAGGCTGCTGCCGGTAACTTGACGGGTCTTGAGATTCGCAAGGTTGTGGCTAAGCTGCGCGGCGCGAATGTTATGCCACGTGACGGGATGCTGTACGCAACGTACATGCACCCTGACGTTGCGTTCGATCTACGTAACGCTTCAGGCGCTAACGCGTTTGAGGATGTGCGTAAATACAACGGTGAAGCGCCAATCCTGCAACAGGTTGTTGGGGTTTACGGCGGTTCTGAAGTCGTGGAAACCCCACGCTGCCCCGTTGACATTTCTAGCGGTGTCGCTGCAACACACGAATACAGCACGTTTGTTCTTGGCAAGCAAGCTCTTGCTGAAGCAACAGCGGTTGAGCCACACGCGGTTCTCGGACCAGTTGTGGACCGTTTGCAACGGTTCCGTCCTTTGGGATGGCATTCAATTCAGGGATGGTCGCTATACCGTCCCGAAGCGATGTGGAAGATTACTTCTACTTCCAGCATTGCTTCCTAACTAGCAATTTAAGGAGGGGTGGGTGCCTCGCGCCTGCCCCTTCTTCTAGCTTCGAGGTTAATGTGAAAAAACTTGTATTACCCATTGTTCCTACCGCGCAGACTGATGACCATTTTTTTGGTCGCTTCTTTAAGACACCTATTCAGAAAAGTCTTGTAATAAAAACTGATGGCACTGGTGCCATTGTGCAGAATCCCACACAATCGTCACTTAATGCTTCGTTAATGTTTTTTTTGGGTGGGCACGAAAACGTTCTTACTGAAGCCCAAGCTGATGCTGTTACTGACGCCGGTTTCGGTGAATACATTGAGGAGTCCTGAAATGTGCCGTACCGGTTGCATAGAAAAAAATCATGATAGTTACGGTGAATGTTTGCGTGATGGTGTTCCTTCGATTCATGGTGAAACAACATCGAAAGTTAATAAAGGCTTAAACGATTACGCGTACGCGCGTTCGCTTGGTTTGCAGCCTGCAACAAGCAGTCCAGAGGATTCGCTCAAAACTCTTAGACGGGCCGGTGCATGAGTACACTCAATCAGGTTATTGATTCGACGATTCTTTACTTGTCAGGTTTTTCTAGTCAACAGGATCGTGCCACATATTTGACCACCAATTTGGCTGTGAACGATTTGACGTTCACGGTGCATGACCCCAGTGCGGTTACTCGGGGAATTATTGAGATTGATAACGAGATTTTGCAAGTTGATCTTGTTGACAGGTCGGCTGGTTTGTTGACTGTTCCTCCTTACGGTAGAGGTTTTCGTGGAACTACAGCGACAGCGCACAATGCTGGTGTTCGTGTTGCAGCCTCACCCCAGTTCCCCAGGCATACTGTTCGGCAAGCGATTCATGACGCTATTCTCGCGGTTTACCCTGACGTGTACGCGGTGTTCTCGGAAACGGTTGTTTCTGATGCGGTAGCGACCAACTATCCGCTTGCTAGTGTTAATGCGCGTACCGTGTTGCGTGTCGATTATGAGAATGTTGGTCCGACAGGTGAATGGACTCCTTCGCGGCGTTACGAACTTCAACCGTTCAGTGTTTCTGGGCCGGAAATTAGTATTTATGATCGTGCAACTGCCGGTTACAACATGAGGGTTCGTACTGCTGGTCCCCCGTCACTTGTTGCGGATACTGAAGATTTCACTGCAACAGGTTTGCCCGCATCGGCGGAAGATTTGGTTCGTCTTGGTGCCGCGTATCGGCTTGTTCCCAACATTGAGACACCGCTGCTTTCAGGTTTGTCAGCCCAAGCTGATTTCGCGGCGAACATGCGGCCTTCTGGTGGTGCGGAACGTCTCGGTAAGTACATGCTTGGTTTGTATCAGACACGTTTACAGGAAGTGCGGCGGCAGCAGCAAATGGAAAATCCAATCAGAGCGCACTACGAGAGGTAATTGATATGGTGCAAGCACGGTATTACAGTTCTTCAGCGAAGAAAACTATTCTGCAAAGTCCTGTAGTTTCTGGGGACACGATTCTTTTAGTGTTAGCGGTATCGGATTTTCCACCTAACTATCCGTACACGTTGATTCTTGACCGGGACACTTTGGATGAGGAAGTTGTTGAGGCTACAGCTTCAACAGGTACCAGTTTCACTGTTACCCGTGGTGTGGATGGTACTACTGCGGTGGCGCATAGTTCTGGTGCCACTGTGGAGCATGGTACTTCTGCTAGGGATTTTCGTGAAGCTGATCAGCATCGTTCTTCTTCGGAGAATGTTCATGGGATTACACTTGGGTCGCTTGTTGTTGGAACGACTGATGTTCAAACGTTGACGAATAAGACTCTTGGTTCCAATCTTGCTGCTGGCGGGTTTAAGGTCACTGGTCTTGCGGATCCGACTAACGCGCAGGATGCGGCGACTAAGAATTGGTCTGAAACGTCGATGACTGCGCAAGTGGCGCAGGCCACTACTCAGGCTACTAACGCGGCTACGAGTGCGGGTACAGCCTCAACTCAGGCTGGTATAGCGACGACACAGGCAGGTATTTCAACTACCCAGGCTACTAACTCATCTTTGAGTGCTAGTGCTGCTAGTGGGAGTGCTTCTGCCGCTTCGGGTAGTGCGAGTACCGCGGCGAGTGGTGCAAGTACGGCTACTACTCAGGCGGGTATTGCAACGACTCAAGCCGAGACCGCGACCACCCAGGCTGGGATTGCTACTACGCAGGCGGGTACTGCTACTACGCAAGCAACTAACGCTTCAACGAGTGCCGGTACAGCATCGACGCAGGCTGGGGTGGCTACCACTCAAGCAGGGATCTCGACGACTCAGGCTACTAACTCGGCGTCTAGTGCGAGTGCTGCTTCTGGGAGTGCTTCTGGTGCCGCGTCGAGTGCTTCTGCTGCGTCAGGTAGTGCCACTACTGCGTCTACTGGTGCGGGTACAGCCACTACGCAGGCTGGGATTGCTACTACGCAGGCGTCTAACGCATCCACGAGTGCTGGAACTGCTACTACGCAGGCGGGTACTGCTACTGCTCAGGCAGTGATCGCAACAACACAGGCAACCAATAGTGCTACGTCTGCGAGTGGTTCGGCTTCGTCAGCTTCGGCTGCGGCGAGCAGTGCTGCTGCCGCTGCCGCGTCGTTTGATGATTTCGAGGACCGTTATCTTGGTGCGCAAACTTCGGATCCGACCACCGATCTGGACGGTAACGCTCTCATCACTGGCGCTTTGTATTTCAACAGTGTGACCAGTGCAATGAAAGTGTACAACGGTGCTTCATGGGATCTTGTTGCACCGGATACTTCAAGCTTCATCACGAAAGCAACTGTTGACGCGAAGGGCGACCTTATTGCCGCTACTGCAAACGATACGGTTGCTCGCATCGGGGTTGGCGCCAATAATACTGTTTTAATTGCCGACTCGGCGGTGACTGCTGGACTTAAGTGGGCTTCCGTACCGCAGGCATCAGTCACTAGCCTGACAACCGACCTCGCATTGAAGGCAAACCTGTCAGTCAGCCTTGAATCGAAAACGGCTGCTTACACGCTGGCACTTGCTGACGCTGGCAAGTTAGTGACAGTTGATTCCGCTAGTGCAAGCACGGTCACAATCCCCACCAATGCAACGGTTGCGTTCCCAACCGGTACTGCTGTCGCGGTTGCCGCGTTAGGCACTGGCGTTGTCACTATTGCCGGTGCAGCGGGAGTGACAGTCAATTCAACGATAGGTGCCACACCCGAGTTGTCGGATCGTTATGCGGCAGCCCAGTTGTATAAGACAGGCACGGACACTTGGATTGTTGTGGGGAGTCTCGCGTGACCCTCTTTCATGGGTTCGGTGTGTTCGCGTCAAGCGGGTCGCGTGGTGCTGCGGGTGCGGGTTACGCAGTAGGCGGCCAAATCCCTAATAGGGACACGGTTGACAAGTTCCTGTTTTCTAACGACTCTCGAACAACACTTGCTACTGGACTATCTAGTCCCCGATACCAGTTGGCTGGTTTCGCTTCCGCGACTGCCGGATACGCGGCAGGCGGCAAAAGCCCCAGTACAGCGACGGTTGACAAGTTCCTGTTCTCTGATGATTCACGCACCACTCTTGCAACTGGACTATCTAGTGCGCGATACCAAATGACTGGTTTCGCTTCGACTACTGCCGGATACGCGGCAGGCGGTGTTTTCCCTTGGACAGCGACGGTTGACAAGTTTCTCTTCTCTGATGATTCACGTTCCACACTCGCTACTGGTTTGAGTTTTGCGCGTCGTGGTCTTGCTGGTTTCGCTTCCGCGACTGCCGGATACGCGGTTGGCGGCAGACGAGTAAGTGAACCAGTTATGGTGGGCACGGTTGACAAGTTCCTGTTCTCTGATGATTCACGCACTACTCTTGCAACTGGACTATCTAGTGCGCGATACATGTTGGCTGGTTTCGCTTCCGCGACTGCCGGATACGCGGCAGGCGGCAGCCCCCCCACTACAACGACGGTTGACAAGTTCCTGTTTTCTGATGATTCACGTTCCACACTCGCTACTGGTTTGAGTGTTGCGCGACGCTATGTTGCTGGTTTCGCTTCGACTACTGCCGGATACGTTGCTGGCGGCAACGAGGATGTGGCGGGAACTGTAGCCACAGTTGATAAGTTTCTTTTTTCTAACGACTCTCGAACAACACTTGCTACTGGACTGAGCGCAGCCGTCAGATACGCTACAGGATTTGCTTCTCAATGACCGAAATCCAACAAACAGCACGGGACTACGTTGTGCGGGAAAGATCAGACTACCAACTCAGGCATTTCGTTGTCGGGCAGCATGACACCCCTCACATGCGGTATCGGCAGATACTGATGGAAGCGAAACAGTTAGTGACAAAGATACGGTTCGCGGAGTTGGAAGTGGAAAAGCAGCGCATCAAACTTAAACGACTTGGCGACGATCCGTTGGATCAGATTAAAGCTGAGAAGCGTCGCATGAATATTACGATCACACTTGATTTGATCGAGGGTGCGCGAAGGGAACTTACTTTTCTCCTCACACTGGCTAATGAATATCCACCGTTCACGCCGCAAGAAATCGAAGAGAACCAGCAGGAATATTGGGAAGCACGGTTGCAGCGGCAAGCCAACCTTGACCGTTTGAGTGTGGAGCAGCAAGTTTCGGCAGGGAATCTGACAAGCATGTTGAACGCCGGATTATTGAACAGGGAGATTACTCAATGAGATATGCAACGTGGGAATTAAATTGGCAGCCGGACGAGCGTTACGGGATCGGCCCAGAAAGTGTTATTGTGGAGCGTGGTGGCAGCGCGGAAGGAGTTTTTTTTACTGGCTCTGATCCGCATGATCTGATTGTTGGTTATGTGCATGGGGATGTGAGTTTGGATGATCTTGAGGCGTGGAATGTCACGGAGATTACAGATGAGCAGGTGTTAGTCTTGGCGCAGGTTTTAGATGCTGGTGCTGTGTTGGACACTGACGGGCGCATCGGATTCCCAAGGCCCAACCTCGGTGCATGAGTTCGGGTTTCTCGCTGGGCTGCCGCGTACAGGATCAACACTTCTCACTTGTCTGATTGGGCAGAATCCTGACGTTCATGTGTCTGGCGGTTCTCCGTTGGCGCGGCTCATGTTCGGGGCGCATGATGTTTGCGAAACGTATGCGCGTGAAGGTTTGGTAAGGGTTCGGCGCACAGACTTTACTGATGTTCTTGTCAGTGAGATTCCGCGCTTGTATTACCAAGATATTGAGCAGCGATACATTTTGGAGAAGGACAGGGCATGGGCGCATGACCCGCTCGGCTTCTTGAATAAGATCACAGACAATCCACGGGTCATAGTTTTGTTACGAAGTATTCCTGAGATTATGCAGTCATTCGTTCATGTGAAAGTAAACAACGGTGATGTGTTGCCTGAGCGTGACCTTCTCGTTCAAGGCGTTGATCCATTACTGGATGCACTGAGAAATACTGTGAAAGCGTTAGAGGGCGGGGATGACAGGTTCCTGTTCGGCACCTACGATCAACTAATCCGTGATCCTGAAGGTTTCACTCGCGCTGTGTATGGGCATTTTGGGTGGGACTGGTTCGAGCATGACTTCAATCATGTTGACGACCTTCACTTGGAGGACGATGCCAGCGAGCACAGTGAAGGTTTGCATGATGTCCGGCAAACAATAGAGCGTCGAGCTTTAACCACGCGAGTCTCTGCTGGGCTGATGCGTCAAGCCGAGGAATATGACGAAGTTTTATGGAAGCAAGTCCAGGTGAGTTTGCGGAACACTCCGCACCGTCATTTCTGAGAGGGAAATGTCATGCAGTTTGAGGAAATAGCACCATGTGTGTTTGTGTATGAGGATGCTTGGGGACAGTGTGAAGAGTTGATCCACAGGTCATTGCGTGATCGTGGCGTGTGGCAGTCAGCAAAGACAGACAACGATCAAGTCAAGCCAGAGATTCGTAACTGTGACGTTATGCCGATGGACACCAGCATCAAGGGTCACGTTGATGACATTCTTTTAGCAAAGTGCCTGTTCGATCACGCGGATCATTACGGCAAGGAAACACACTCAGCAATCAGCGACATGGAGCCGTTGCAGTTGTTGCATTACAAAAAGTCTGACCAGTTTTATCGCCCACATGCCGATGATGGTGGGCAAACTCCCCGCATTTTTAGCGCGGTTCTGTATTTGAATGATGTTGATGAGGGTGGGGAAACAAGGTTCACGCGGTTTGATGTTTCTGTTACCCCGAAAAAAGGTCGGCTCGTAATGTTCCCCGCTAATTATGCCTACGAGCATGAGGCTCTGGCTCCGAAGTCGGGGGAGAAGTTCGCGGTGGTGACATGGTTCACCCCTGTAATGAAGTGGCTTGCGCCATGACCGCAGGCGAGATCATTTCGCTGGTGTCGGTTTCACTGGCGATTGTGACGGCGCTGCTCGGTGGCCTGTTGTGGATCGTGAAGTCGCAAGTTCAAGCGATGCGAAAAGACCTACTTCCTAATGGTGGCGCGTCAACAAAGGATCAACTGAACCGCATTGAACGCGACGTGATCGAGGTCAGGCACAAAGTTGACGACCACATCACTTGGCACCTTAACGAATAATTAGACAGCAACACAGCATCAGCCACCTCAACTAGGGGTGGCTTTTTTGATGGGAGAAAACATGCTCAACATTCCGGCGAAGTGGCGCAAGTATCTTTACGGCGTAAGCGCAGCTGCAATTCCTGTGCTTGTGATTCTCGGCTGGGTCAGTGATGAAGTTGCCCCGGCGCTGATCGGTTTGGCCAACGCTGTGTTCATTGGCGGTTTGGCCTTTGCTAACACTGATCCCGCTGAAGAGTGGGAGATGACGTTCGAGGGTGAAGAAATCTGATGAGAGTGAAACCCGCCAGACTACTGAACAAGCTTCGCGCACATGACGTGAACTATAAACTGGTGAAGGGCTGGAACTCTGCCAGCATTGACCCTTACAACGGGCGTTCCGACTTTAAGGGTGTGGTGTTGCATCACACTGCTGGCATTAATTCACTGAATTACATTGTGAACACGAATCCTTTCGCACCTGTTCGGGCTTGCCATTTTCTTGTGCAACGTGACGGCACCGTGCAGGTTGTTTCCGGCGTTGGCGCCTATCACGCCGGCAAAGGTGGGGCGTACAAGTTCAATCGCCTAGTTACCATCCCCAAGGATCAGGGCAACCGTTATTTGTATGGCATTGAGATTGAGTCTATGGGTCGCACAGCGACTATTGGCAACGGTGAAGGTGCAATCAACATCGAACAGGTTGTGAGTACAGCGTTGCTCACAGCGGCGTTGCTGAACGCCATGCGCCCAACATGGAAGTCTTTGCCGGTCAGTCGTGTGATTCGTCACCGTGATTGGACTACGCGCAAACCTGACGTTAAGCAGGATCTTGACTGGTGGCATCAGGTTGTTGGGATTGCTCGGCGTAACCGTAAAGACTCAGCCAAAGCTGAACGTGAAATCCGTGCTTTTGTGAAAGCGAACCCTAAAGGGACTCTATGACAACTAGCCTGTTTCAAATCAGTCAACGGATCAATGAGCGTCTCGGTACCACGGGATACCCTGGGGGTAGTGTTGATGCGCCTGAATCCGCGAGTTGGGATTGTTCGTTTGGTAACTTGAAGTTTTTGTTTGGCATGAGTGACCAGGACCCGTTTTTGCGGGAAACGGCACCGTTTCGTAGGGAACGTATTGATACTGCGACCAGTCCAGGTGAACAGTCTTTGGACTCTGGTTATTGGGTGAGGTCGCAGGAGTCTTGGCATTTTGGTGGTGGTTTGCGTAACGCGGAACCGTTAGAAATTAGTGTTGATGAGGCTCGTTTTCGGTTTGCTGACTCTGGTGGGGTGGATGTGTGGACCCCTGGACAGTTGACGTTGCTGCATGACACTAATTTGTTGGTAGAAAACCTTAATACTTTTGAGCTTCTTGGGACAAGTTATGGTGTAGTTTTGTTCGACAGTTCTGGCATTACCCTTTTGGATGAGGATGGTACTGAACTGTGGAGCGACGCTACTACTGGCGTGTTTTCTATCACTACCGATGGTGACAATTATTTTGCGGGAACAAACAACGGAACGATTACTACGGGTCCGTTAGTGACTGGTGGTTCCAGTGTGGAGCATGATTTTGTTAAACCTGGCGTGAATGTTCTTGTGCGTTGGGTTAAAGGTCGCCTTATTGCTTGTGTTGGTAATGAAGTGTGGGAAGGTGCCGGTGCTGTTTGGACGCAGGTTGATGCTGGTGTTTCTTTACCTGCATCTTGGCAGTGGACTGACGTTAGTGAAGGGCCTGTAGCGATTTATATTGCTGGTGGTTCCGGTGTGCAGAGTTCTATTTACAAGCTTGAAGTGACTGTGACTGCCGGTGTTGTGGATCTTAGCCCGTTGCTTCTTGTTGCTGAAATGCCTCGTGGTGAGATTGTGAACACTATTTATTCGTATGTTGGCGCTTTTTTGTGTATTGGGACGAGTCTTGGTGTTCGTATTTCTTCTATGGAAGCTAATGGTTCTTTGAAAATAGGTCCGGTGACTAAAAGTTCACTGGATGGTGTTTACGATTTTGTTGCTTCTGGTTCTTTTCTTTACGCTGCTGTCGGTGGTGATGCTGGTGCTGGTGCTGGTGTGAAGAAAGCTGGTTTGGTTCGGTTGAATCTTGGTCAAACTCTTGACAATCAGGCGTTGTTGTTTGCGCAAGCGAACGACCTTGTTTCTTCTGGTACTGGTGGGCAGTGCACGTCTGTTACGACGTTGAACGGCAAGATTTGGTTGGGTGTTGCCGGTGAAGGTGTGTACCAGGAGTCGGATTTGTTTGTTGAGGATGGCTGGTTGGAGACGGGCCGGGTCCGGTTGGGTACTGCTGAAGACAAAACTTGGCGTGATTTCCGTATTTTGGGTAAAGATGGGATGACTGGGACTGCTGTTGGTTACGCTTCCCGTGATGTTGGGGATACTGCTCCAAATACGTGGCAGCAGGTTGTTGCGGCGCGTGGCGAGTTTTTTGATTCGACCGGTAAAGTGTCGAGTAACCCGAATGCGCCTACGACTTCGATTTGGTTAGCGATTCAGTTGCTTGCCCCTCTGGGGCAAGCCAGCTCGCCTAATGTTGTGTCTTACCAGTTGCGTGCGATTCCTTCACCAGTGAGGACTCGTTTGATTCGGATACCGTTGCTCATGTTTGATAGTGAAACGGATAAAGCGGGCATGACTGTTGGTTATGATGGGTATGCGTGGGATCGTGTTCAACTGTTGGAATCGTTAGAGTCCACGTATTCGTTGGTTCCTTTTGAGGATTACACGACTGGCGAGAAAGTGAATGTGTATATTGAAAAGGTGACGTTTAGGCGCACCGCGCCACCTGGACATAATGCAGGGAACTCTGGCGGTATAGCGATTGTCTTGTGCCGAATAGTGTAAGTAAGGATGCCGTTTAACGGCGATTTAAGGGTCTTCACAGACCACAGCCCCCCTTCTAGGTGTGATTCCTAGTTGGGGGGCTTTTTGTCGTCTATTTGTCTTATTTTTTGGGTACGTCTGTCCACGTTTCGAGAACGTATGAACGAGGATTGTCTGCTTTTTGCCACGCTACGGAAGCTTTCTGAAGGATTTGTGTAGTGAAAACTTTGTAGTGTGTTTCGCACAGATCCATTACGCGGGTTGCTTGTGACTTCTCATGGTCAATTGTGATGGCGCAAACACTCACTTTTTCGCATTTAAGCCAGTCACAAACGTGAAGCGTTTTTGTTGCCATGATTTACACCACTTTCAATACCCGGTCGGCGGGATTGGCGAGGACCCTTGTGCCCCGGAGTTTAACGTGTAATTGTTCCACTTCAAGGTCAAGACCAATATATGTCATGGTGTCTTTAAGGTTTTTGTGGCCGAGCATGTTTGATACTCGCAGCACCGCTGACTGTTCCCCTTCGACTTGGCGGAAGAAGTCTAGGAGCATTCGTGCACCGGAACGGCGCAGTGCATGGTTCCCGGTTTTGCCGGGAAGGTCATAACCCAGGCGCACGAAAGCTTTCCTCACCGGCTGGTAAATATGTTCGTATTGGGTGGTCATTTTCATTCCCATGTTAGGAATGCTGGCCCCGCCAGGGCCAGTGAAAGTGTTGATTTTTTGTACAGGGGTCAAAACCCAACTGGGCATGATTTCGCCTTGAGTGACACGCACCCAGTCGAAGTATCTTTCGAATTCTTCTTCCAACTCCAGGACGATAGGGAGTTGAACTTCCTGCCTTGTTTTTGGGCGGTACACGTGGAGTTTCCCGTTCCTCAAATTCACGTCACCGAATGAGAGGATGCGGGTTTCTGATCCTCGCAGTAGGGCGAACAGTCCGACAGCCAGGATCATGCGGTCGCGTGGATGGGGTGCGGCGTTAAGGAGTTGGGGGAACTCTGTGGGTGGTAGCCAGAATCGTTCTGAGGCTGGTTCACGAATGTTTCTCCAACCCCGTGTCGGGTCGAAGTCGAAGGGTGTGATTTCGGCGTTCCGACAGAACGTAAAAAAGTCCCGCAAGCCACCTAAATATAGGTTTCTTGTTTTGGGTGACCATTCTGGGTAGGCGTCGAAATAGTCGGACACGTCGCTGTGCTTCACGCGGCGGATTACTGGGTTCCCCCACACTTTTTGGGCGTGGCTGAGTACTTGTAACTTGTTTTTTCGAGTGTTTTCAGCGAGTCGTGCTGCTTGAATGTATTGGTCGTAAAGCTTGATTCCTTGAGACAATGTTTCGTAAGCCATGATGCATTCCTCCGATACTGTTGATGTATTTTGTAAGCATACACCCTTGCGTGAGGGGATACTGTTAGGTACACCATTACCTGTTTAGGGTTCAAGTCCCCCCTCGGACACGCTCCCCTATAAATAGGGGGTACTTATCCACAGGTTTGGTATGTCACTAAACCCCAAAACCGTTTGCAAGGGTTTGTCGCGCATAAACTTTTGATGCGTGTTAATCTACGGTTATTCTTTTTTTATGTCGTAGGATAACGTTATTAACAACTTTAGCATCCAGAATGGGGTGGAAATCATGGGCAGGCCCAGGATAAGTCCTTCCGATAAAGAACTCGAAATGTATTTGCGTCGCGGGATGACCCACGGCGCCATAGCAGATTTAGTGTTTGAGCAAACCGGGCAACGCCTGGGGCGTTCCACAATATCGGCGGCCATCGTGCGAGCCGGGTTAGCAGAACCCCGATACTATGAGGCAGAGTTGCCCTGGACGATTAAAATTGAGCATCAGCGTGATTACCCCGCGAAAATGTTGCGCTGCCTGGGACGCCAACGCGCCGGTCTGGAGATCACACCGGAAGAGCAGAAAAGGCTCACCAGCTGGATGGAACGCATGGCACGGGACAACACGGTGGTTGCCTACGATTCCACCCGAGGATTCGGTTACGGTCCCCGCAGCGCCGAAGATCCCGCGGATCTTCCCATTCACGTTGCTGAAGTAAGATTCGCTTAAACACACAGAAAAGCCAGGGTGTTAATCCCCTGGCTCATCCGGTTCTTCCCCTAAGTGCCCTATAGCTCGAACCGTTCTCTACGGTTCTCCCCTAACAAACGAACACCGTTGAATTATATTTACGTTTGCAAGGGTATGTCAAGCAGACACGCCGTTGGTATCGAACATATAACTTTTGGCCGTAATCAAGACACTGGACGGTTGTCAATTTATATTAGCGACACGCAGACATTTGTTACGTATCTCACAATGTTCGGTGTATGCTTACAAATGTCGGAAAAGTCGTGAAATTAGTAGACAAGTCGTAACATTGAAACAGGGGGCGATTACATCAAATTCGTGGGCGGTACACAAGTCTTTCAACTATCGGCAACCAGGTGGTTAGCCGTTACCGATGAGGAAAGTACGGGCTGGGCGCAAGCCTGCGAAAGCCTCCCCCACGACGTTCCCTGGCGCATTGTTGATGAACACACCGTTGATTCAACTGTTTTTGTGACAGTGGAGTCGGGCGAGGGTGGGAGTGCAGGATGAGTAGCTTGCATGAAGTGACAGGGAAAAACCATTTATCGTATTCGTCAGTGAAAAACTATGCGAACTGTGGGGAAATGTTTCGCCTGGAACGAGTTGTTGGTATTGCAACAACAGGTAACTGGGCGATGTTTGCCGGGAAAGTATTCCATTTAGCAACCGAATACTTAGACAACGGTACGTGCACTCTTATTGAGGAAGCACTCGATGTTGCTTGGGATGTTGAAGCCAAAGAAATAGATGACATGGGTGAGCTGCGTGGTGGTGGGAAAAACCAGGTAGAAAATGGCGACTATTGGCGCGAACATTTACCGCTCCA
>Ga0208160_1000773_pt1 | contig 14386 bp, 15 predicted proteins | sample CB_VirMetaG_FD_184536 | JGI IMG/M metagenome (GOLD analysis project Ga0208160, IMG submission 184536) | Freshwater to marine saline gradient viral communities from Chesapeake Bay - CB_1504_1 Viral MetaG (SPAdes) (version 4) | ecosystem: Environmental > Aquatic > Marine > Coastal | place: USA... | reverse complement strand
TCTTTTTATTGAGTACCTTAAATTACTGAAATTATCAGAATTTTGTAAGTTTTCACTAAATATTAACTCTTGATTTGTTCTATTAACATATCCAACATTTGTTAAAGGGTAATTAATAGTTACAGCCAGTTCACCGCCTGAAGTAGAACCAGCCCAATTTAATGTTAAAACAGTGCTTTCAATGCCTAAAACAGTATAGCTTATCCCGTTAACTATAACAGCGTCGCCTACGTTAAAGCCTAATAAACTCCAACTAAAGTTGCTATTTGCTAATAATTTATAAGTGTTATCCGCATCCGATTGTTGGTATTTTAAAACCGCTGTAAATTCTTCTCTTGAATCAGGCGGTAATGATATTATATCACATATAAAAACATCGTCATCACTTTCGCTTGATGTATTGTCTTTTTCTGTTGCTCTACGCCTTACGCTTTCTGTTTTAAACGGGTCTCTTACAAAATTATTTCTTACTTTCTTTTCATTTTCGCTTTTATTATTCGGAACGTACCACTCGCTTTCTGTATGTATTGCATCTAAAGTATTGTCTTCGTCTCTGTCTTTTTCAAATTTTTCATATCCATAATTAAATTTATTAATTAAGTATCTTTTGTTTTTGGTTATATCAAAGTCATTGTCTGGAGCAATTAAAAAACCTCCTAAATCGTTATTTGAATAGTAATCTGTATATTGCCCTATATAGTTATTATCTTTGTTTATTTGTGAATCTGCACAAACTTCATTTAAACTCTTAATAGTTTCTTTTAAATCATTGTAAAACGGCTCTGTTATAATTTGCCTAATTAACTTGCCATTAAAGCAAAATTGGTCATAAAATTGCCCTCCTACATCAAATTTAGGTGCTACAACTGATCCTGCGTTAAGCCCCTTATAAGTTTGTTTTATTAAATCAATATATCTTACCGTTTCAATAACCGAAGCGATACCAGTAGAAGTTGTTGATATTTCTAACCCTTCACATTTGTAGTCATACCAGTTCATGTTTATGGTTTTTAAAACGGAACTAGACGTAAACATATTCAAAATTATTGTTAAACTATCCCCTATCTCCAATAAAGGAATATCAATCTCAAAATCCGTAGGGGGCAGGAAGACAAGCCCATTATCCGTAAATAAAGTAGTAGTAGGAAATGCACCAGCAGAAATATATGTACCGTCAGATGTGTACTTTGCAGAAGTAACTCTTAAGCTACCGCTACCATAGTTTGTGTACCCAAAAAAAGAAATTTGTTTTATTTTTAATTTTATATTTGTCAATGTTGTTTTAGCTGTTAATACTCTATTGTTAAATAAGTATCTTCTAATGTCGTCTGAACTTGGATTTGTTAGTTTTACGTAGTCGTCAAATGGTGCATAGGAATCCTCAACGCCAAACTTTAATAAGTTCTGAAAAGGCGTAAGGTAGAACCCAGCGGACAATACATTGTTATTTATAAAAGACAAGTTGTGGCTTTCTTTACCGCCCCATTCACTATCTTGAACTAAAGGCTTTGCCCTTAATAACATCCTTTGCGTCTGAATAGGTGTAATTATATTTTCGTCTAAATCCTCAGTTGCAAACAAATCTACTTTTACGTCTTCACGCCTTTTTATTTTAGCTTGTTCTAAGTTTTGTATAATCTTACATTCAGCATAAGTAAATCCATCTGTTTTAAAAGTTTCTCCAAAATCAAACTCTCCTATGTTTATAGTAGTCCCGTTTTGTTCTAACTCATAACCTACAATAGACTCAGCACCGTAAACTTTATTTTCATTTAAAAGCAAATCGAAACCACTTGTTTTATGGCGTAAAATCATTCCGTTATCTAAAACTCTTTCGACTTCTAACGGCTCGCTATATTCATTCCCAAAGTAAAGGCTTTTGTTTTCGCTTCCGTAATAAGTATCACGTCCCCATTTGTCCTTATCTTGCTCAATAACAAAGTCAGAAGCATCGAACCCGATAGGCTCGAATACTTCCACTTTACCATAAGAAAAAACTAAATAATGTTTAAAATTGTAATCCATTATACTCTTTGGCTTTTTAAAGTTAATCTACTATTAATGTAAGAAGTGTTGCCCTTTCTTTTGTTAAAGCCATTTTCGTCTATTGAAACATTTACAGCTTCTTTACTATTAATAACTTTTGCTAATTTACTAAATTCATCTTTAATAAGTTGCGAATCAAAACTATTATTTTGTGTAAACTGCTGAGGAATGTTTAAATAATTCCCCATCTCCGAAATACCGTTTTTAGAAAGTTCTCTATTTATATAATCTTCGTGCGATTTATAAACTTTATCTCCTTTGTTTAAGTACGTCATTTGCGCACCTTTGTTATTACCTAAAGTTTTAATATTTCCTTTTTTGTCTGTAATAACCTCTGCTCCTCTTTCTTGTGTTAACGCCCATCCTTCAGGTGCATTGTCAGTTCCTTTATAAAATTGTGGTACTGGTTGACTAGATATTAAGGCAATTTGAGCAGCTCCAATAATTCCAACTGCAATAGCTAAACCATAATTTGGTAAAGCTGCAACAACTGCTTGAGCCGTATCAATAATAGCATTAAATATGGCTAATCTCTTTTGAGCTTCTGCTTCACGCCTTTGAATTGCTTTTTTGCGTTCGTTGTATTGACGTTCAATTTCTTCTTTAGCTGTTGCACTTTCTCCTGCAAACTCTATACTAAAATCTCTTTGAGCCTCTAACCTTGAATATTCAGCATCAAAATTAGCTTGACTAGCTTGTGCAATAGTGTTAAATGCTTGTTGGAAAGCATCAGAAACTGCTAATGCAGTAGCAACGGCATCTCCTTCAAATTTATCTAAACCACCACTTAATAAATCAAGTGTTAAGCTAAAACCACTTTTATCAGCAAAATCATCTACAAAACCTTGTTTAAATTCTTTTAAAAGAAGTCTTAATTCTTTACCTGCTTCAATTAATTTATCTCCGTCCTCGTCTGTGATATACCCATCATCGTTAATATCTAAACTTACTCCTTCTAGCTCTTTAGTCGCATCAGTAATTGCTTTTATTGACTTTTCAACTTGGTCTATTTTAACTTTATAATCTTGCCATTTCTCCGAGTTTGTAGAAAGTTGTTTTTGTTCAGTTTCTAACGCACTTTTTAGCTTTTCAAACCATTCAACAGAACCAATTAAAGCAAATCTTACATCTTTTTTCGCTTTTGCATTGTCTTTAGTTGCTTCTGTATTATCTTCTGTCTCTTCTGTTTCAACTTCTACTGATTTTATAACAGTATTTAAAACATCAGTATATGCTCTAATTTTTTCTTTTGACTTTTCAATTTCTTTGTAATTATCTTGTAGTGCTTTTTTTGCATCCTCAAGAGAACTACTAGCGGCAGTATATAAACCTCCAAATCTGCTTGCGTTTTTTTCTTCTTCTTCTAATAAAGACCTTTTAGAATTTACGTCCCATTGCAAATCGCTTAATCTCTTTTGTTCTAATGCTAAAAACTCGGTAGCTCTTTCCTTTTTAAGTCTTAAAACTCTTTCGCTATATGTTTTTTCGTCTGTTTCGCCTCTTTGCCTTAATTTAACAGTTGCTTTTGAATATTCGTCAAGTTCTTTTAACACTTCCTTATAGACGCCAGACGCAGACTCTTTAGCTAATTGTGCTTGTGACTTGCTTAAGTCGCTTAAAACCCCTAAAAAAGTAGTTAATTGCTTTATTGCTCCTATAAAAAACTTAGATAATGCACCCTCGCCACTTTGAATTGATAATATAAAACCATCCCAAGCAGAACTAAGTAAAGTTAATTGTCCGCTTAGAGATTGCAATTGTTCGTCTGCCATTTTTTGAGCAGAACCGCCAGCACCTTGATAGGCTTTGTCTAATTCAACAACTTGGTCTGTTGTTTTTGCTAAAACTAATAATGAAGTTTGTGCGGTTCTACCTACCTCATCCATTGCGTCCTTAACAGATATACCGCTTTTGGCTAATTTTCTTAACGCTTGCTCAGCAGTTAATCCCTCTGCCTGCATAGCTTTAGCCATTTCAGTCATAATACGCCTTGTTGACGTACCAGCTTGTGAACCTTTAATACCAGCATCTGCTAATTTACTAAGCATTCCTGTTGCAAACTCTATGCTAATACCAGCACTTGCAGCAATTGGAGCAACATATTTCATTGACTCTTTAAAATTCTCAATATCTAAAGCCGATTTAGTAAAAGACATTGCCATAACGTCAGTAACACGCCCCATTTCAGAAGCATCTAAACCAAAACCTCTTAAAGTAGAACCTGCAACCATTGCAGCGTTTGCTAAATCAGTATCAACAGCAGCCGCTAAAGCTAAAGTTGATTCAGTTGCGTTTAGAATTTCTTTATCGGTAAAACCTAACTTTGCAAACTCTTTTTGAAGTCCCGCAACCTCAGTAGCCGTAAATTTAGTAATAGCTCCTAACCTTTTTTGATCATTAGTTAACGCTGTTATTTCTTTACGTGTTTTACCCATTGTAGCGGCTAAATCAGCATTTGCTTTATCAAAATCTTTAACGGTCTTGAAAGCCCCTCTTATAGCTTGTGCAAATAAGAAAATACCACCCATTACACCGAAAGCTGACATTAATTGTCTAACACCTCCAGCCATTCCCGAAAATGCACTTTTATAATTACCTACGTTTCTATTAAATCGTTTCGTAGCACTATCAGCCATTATAAGTTTGGCTCGTAATTGGTCAAAATTTGTTTGTGCTACCTTTAAAGTTGCATTATATTGTTTTTGTGTTTGGTTTGCGGTTCTTCCTTTTGCTATTAAATCTTGTAAAGTTCTTGCTGCTTGCGCTTCTGCTTTGGCTAATTGTAAATAGGCACTATTTAATTTTGTGTTTTGTGCTATTTCACGTTCCTTTTGCTTAGCTAATGAATTACGTGCATTACTTTCTTTAATAGATTGTTGTTCTCTTTGTTTAGCTGTCTTAATTGCAACGTTTTCTGTTTCTGTTAGCTTTTTCTGCGACTCAGTAACCGCATCTGTTTTAGTCTTAATATCCGTTAAAGACTTTTGAAACTCGGAAGGAATTGCAGAAAGTTTCTTGTTATAAGCGTCAACAGCAACCGCCCCATTATTTAATTGAGTTATATTTTCAGCTAAAGCCTTGTTAAAACGTGTTACAACGCTTTCTAATTCTACTATATTATTCTTTATTTCTGCCATTTTCTGCTCTTTGTTTGCTTATTTCAGTTGCTTTGTTTATCAATTCAACCCACATTAAAACACTTATTTTCGTTGCGTCTGGAATACCACTCGGCAAAACTTGACCAACATCAACTAATTGCTTTTCAAATGAATAGCTTTTTTTGTCTTGTTCTTCTTTAGTTTCTCCGTATTCACGTTTAAAAGTTGTTTCGTTTGACACTATTAACTTACTAATTATTTCTATGTTTTCATCAATAGAATTAAACAAAGGGAACACTATATTTTTAGAAATTACTTTAATACAGTCATAGACTTCTTTTTCTTTGTCTAAAGGATTTTTAATTATAGCGTAATTGCGTTTAATAGATAATAAAGAGTTGACGCAATCGTGTAATATTAAAATCTTAGCGGATAAATAAACCTTTTTTTGCGTTTCTTTTAGCTCTCTTTTAGCGTGTGGATTATTTAAAGCTAAAAAATAAGCATCGTAAAGCTCTGTAAACTTATTATTAAGCGTTTTTAATTGTTGTTTAGTGTATTTAGTTGTTTCTGCATAATTAACGTCTAACAACTTAGTATTTTGCGTTTCTATTATCTCATTCCATACAAGTATATTAACTTGTTTTAAATTCTGAAATATGGAAATATTCAGTCGGTCTATCTCTTGAGTAAATAACTTTAAACGAACTTTTGCGAGCAATACTCCAAAGGCTGTCTTTATCTTGTCTATAAACATAGTAATCAGTTTTGTTAGTGTCAAATTCTTTTTTCTTTTGCTTTACTATATCGTTAAACGTCTTAGTAAATTGCGAGCCACAAGTTATACATCCCATACGTTATCCAAGTATTCAGTTAGTGCAAAGTAATACAGCGTATCAAATAGCTCATCTTTTTGGCGTTCGTCCATATTAAACTGCTCTATTCCGTATTGTTTGGAAATTTTATCAAACTTTGAGTCAGTAGAAAATATTTCATATCTTGAATTAGATAGTTTTTTAACTGTTAATCCACGCCCTAAAGCACCAGTTAATGTTAAATCGACGTTACCCTCTGCTCTTGGATTAGAAGAAACTTTAAACATTTCATACTCTTTCCACGAATAAGTGCCTATAATGCCGTCATTTATATCTTTACCAAATAACCAACGCCGTCTAATTCCCTCAACAATTTGCTCACTATTGAACACCATTAAAGTGCCTATAATATTATGGACGTTTCCCCTTTCTTTTGTAGCTCTGTTTAGTATCTTTTTGTAGTTCATATTTTACCAATTTAGACGCTTTAATTAATTTAATTAACTCTTTATCTTCTAATTTAGAGTACTTTTTAAGCATTGATAAAACAACTTCTTCTGTCCATTCTACCTTATTACTAAAATTTATATTCAATATCTTCATATACTTTTTTTTAAAAATAAACCCCCTCGATAGTGAGAGGGTTTAAATAATTAACAACTAAACTAAAAAAACTATGCTACTATTGTTTTGTAAACATTTGATTTATAATATTTTACGTCAATATCTTCAACAATTCCATTTAATGAAACTTTTACGACATCAGTAGCTACTAAAGCATCAGTAAGCGTAAGTTCTAACTGCTCGCCAACTAAAGCGATAGCAGTAACAACATTAGCAACCCCGTTAGTAGTAACACTCCATTTTGTTTCATCATCAAATAAAGCAGCGTAAGAAATTGAACGATTAAAAGAATCTCTTAAACTTACGGTTACAGTTGAAGAAACACCAAGAACAGCCGCATCAATAGTTACTTCTGTTTGGATAGCTCCGTCAATTTCTAAAGCGTTAAAGCCTAATTCCTCCCAAGTCAAGAATACCCATTTAGAATTAAATTCATCAGCATCTTTTAATTGTAAAGTAGCTTTAGAAAATTCAGTTTCAGCGCCTACTTTGAACTTATAAGAGTCAACGTCAAACATACCACCGTTAAAACCTTTAACAAAAGAAGCAGTATTAGCACTTGAAGTATTCATAGCTAATAACATACCTTTTGAAAAGTACATATAAGCATCCCATCTATCAGAACCTTTTAAAGATTGTAACGCTTTTGCAAAACCTAAACCTTTTTTGAATGTAAAGTTATACATTGGTTTACCAGCTCTTACTGATTGCATTAATCCTGTACTTGAAGTACTTTTTTCATTCTCGGGTGTTGTGTCCTCAAATGCGTAAGAAGTTCTTAATTGGTTTAATTTACCCTCAGTAATTAAGGTTCTAAATGCAACTTCTGAAAAGTCAATTTGACCACCAACAACCGCTGTTTTAGTTCCTTTTTTTACTAATCCTAAACCCTCTAAATCTCCTAAGTCAAGAATTGGACATTCTCCAGTTCCTGTTCCTAAATTGTCATCGGCACAAACACCAAATCCGTTTAAATCTATCATTTTAATTTTTGTTTTAAATTATACATTTTGGAGTTATCTCCATTTTTAATCTTACTATTTTTGCATCTACAATGTCAACACCCACACTTTTAGTTCCTTTAATTGATTTGCTTGAAAAATCGTTACTGCTGTTATTCGGATTATTAATATCAATACCGTAAAACGGCTCGTCTTTATATCCTAACGGCTTATTACTAATTAAAGTAACGTGTTTATGCTCTTTTAAAGTCTTATTAACTAATTCATATAAAGGTTCTAAATACTTTTGGTAAGTATAACCATAACGAACGTCATTAAACATAGATACTTTTTCATTAAGCATAAATAACAACAACTGACTATCTACTTTTAACTTTCCATCTCCTAAAGGTTCTGGAGCATTAATAACATACCAAATCAAAGGGTACTTTTGCGCTTTCCTATTAACTAACCAATAATTAAATTCCTTTTGGTCTCCAAAATGGAACTGAACAGATACGTCGTCTAAGCCAACTTTGATGGTTTTGCCCTCGAATATCTTTTTTAATGCCATTCCTATAATCATAATAAGCCAAATGAATTTTTATAAGCTAATTGAGGTGCTGCAAAGTCTAAATAATCCTCTTTATTATCTGTTAAGAATTGTAAATAACTAACATAACCACTCGCTCTATTACCGTAATAATCAGTAAATAAAATGCCATTATGAAAATATTGTTTAGGTTGGTTGCACGTACTACCTTGATACTTATCTACAAATTCATTCCAAATAGTAACTAAGTGAGCAGTAGGCGAAATATGCATTCCGTTTTTAGCTTCTAATATTACTTGTCCTGTCATTGTATTCGCTTCTGTTTGGTAATGGTTCAAATACACATAATCTGCAAGTATAGACTCTTTAAAAAGTCCTTCGGTTTGTATTAAACCCTTCCAAGTATATGTATCACTACCTATAAGATAATCACAACCGTTAACTAAATTTAACCACTTCTGAGGCGCTCCTAATTGAAGCACCCCATCTGTGATATAACTATCTAAATCAGAAAACAAAACATTGTTTAAAGTAAGTTTTAAAAACTGACGAGAATATCTGTCTATTGATGCTTCTAATTCAACAGAAGCCTCTGAGTTATGCTCTTCAACATTAGGAACATAAATACTTTTTATAAAATAATCTTTGTCAGTTATATACATTACTTACTTTTTGCTTTTTTAACTTCTTTATTAAATAAACCTATCTCTAAGCCTTTTTCAATTACCGTGTTATCATTTATATCTACCTCCGAGCCTTTTTTAAATCCAGCCCAATCTTTAGTTAAAAACAACTTCATAGTAATTATACTTTTGTAATTGCTGTCTTAATTGTAGCAATATCGTCATAGATAAAAGCTTGCTCGTCTAATTTCTTAACGAAAGCGTGGAATCTTGACTCAGCAAGGATAACAAATTGATTTTTAATAAAATCATCGTTTACCCATCCAATTTTTACAGTATAAGGAACATAATTAGTTGTGTTATACTTAGACATATCAGCTACAAAAATCTTTCCTGCTGGAATAGTTTCTTCTGGCTTAATTGTAACACCACCAATAACTACTTGATTAAATAAACTCGCTTGCGGATATAATGGCAAACCATTTGCATCTTTAGCAGAAACCATTTGAATATAAAAGTCGTTAGGGTTAACCATTACTAAGTTAGCCATATAAGGAACTTCATCTTCATAGTTGTGAGTAGTTGCAATATCTACAATAGCAGCATTAACAACATCCATAAAGTTAGGATTTGTAACCCCTAAAGCTAAAGCACCAGCAGAAAAAACACGCCCATAAGTAGTAGCGCCTTTTGGATTTGGAGAAATACCATCACCGTAAAGAATACCTTTAGCTTTTTTAATGTTGTGTTTTTTAACAAGTAAATCACGAGCAACACTTTCTAAACCAGCAACATCTTTAACAGACTCTTCTGTTAATTTAATCCATGCAGCAGCTTTAACAGGCTTAGCATAATTAGTTTCCCAACTAAAGTCAACTTGTGGTTTAATAGCACCCTCAGCAACAAAAGTGTAATCACCATCTTTAGGTAAAGCTTCTGTATAAGGAAAAGCAGCTAAAGAAGTATTTACATTAGTAGTTAACATTGTTACGTCAAAATCACGTAAATTAACATTAGATAAACCTGCTTGTTGTGTTCCTGTAATGTTTGGCGGTGCAGTATTAATACCGTTAGCCGTAGAAATATCAGCAACAGCTTTAAATGTTAATTCAACTGAACCAGCTCCAGCATTATGGATGCTTTTAATTTTGTCCTCATTCTCTTTTAAGAAAGACTTTAATTGTACGTCGTAACCATCAGCTACATTGTTTTGTGTAATTTTATCAGTAATTTGATTTTCAATTTCAGCAGTTAAAGACACTTTCAACGCTTCTTTTGCCGTTGCTATTGCTTTTTCTACTTCACTATTAATACCTTTTTTAATCTCTGCATCTTCGTGAGATTTTAACTCTGCTTTGTAAGCGTCTAACTGTTCAACAGTCATTGCTTCAAGTTCTTCTGTTTTTTTGTAAACGAACATTTTTTTAAATTTTAAATTAAACTTTTTCTTCTTGTTTTTGTTTGAGTATCTTCCGATGGCTCGTTTGTTTCTGTTGGAGTGTCTTTAACGGCTTCAACTGATATTGTAGGTGTTGCGTGGTTAGACCCTTTTACTACTGCTGAACCTTCAACTATTTTAGCTTCTGATACAGCCCAAAAGTAACCTTGTTCTTCTGCAACTTCTTTATTTACTATTTCATTAATATATTTTTCCCAAACTTCTTTTTCTTCTACGTCCCATTTTTGCTCTGAATTTAACGCTAACTCCATTTTAACATAACGCATCCCTACTGAATGTTCTTTAACATATCCTTTAGAGTATTGGTTAAACATAAATTCGTTTCTGCTTTTGTCTATTGTAGCTATAAATGTTAACGCTTCGGTAGTACCTTTATATTTAAACCCTAAATCTTCCCATTTTACCTCTTTTACTGAAACATCTACATTGTCGCTTATAATATGGTCGAAAGACATTTTATGCTCTTGCAATAAATAAACATTCTTTTGCTCTTTAGCTGATTTATTCCAAATACCTTTTAAATGAACGTCAGAATGAGAGTCCATTATATTAGTAGTATTAATAATTAATTCAGCTTTAATAGTATTTATATCTTCTGCTTTTGTAACGTCCGACTTATTAGTACCTATTATAAAATCTTTATCAATAACATTAAAAGTAGAATCAGCCTCTTTAGTTTGCATCTTTTTAGTAGCAATCAATTCAGCTTTATTTTCTTTTAACGCTTTAAATAATTCGTCTTTTGTCTCGAATTGTTTATTTGGAAACTCTTTTACTACTATCATTTTTTAACTATTTTATTGCTTACTAAAATATCCTTTCTAACTTCTAACGCTTTCTTTAACTCTGGGGAAATATCCTCTTTAGTTAGTGCCTTATCTATTTCTTTAATATTCATCGTATATCTTTTTAAGTTGTTCTTCTACGTTGTAACCCATATCAAAAGCTATCTTTAAACTTTCTAATTCAGTCTTTCTATTTAAAACCTTTTCAGCTTCAAAGATTGCGTTAAATGGCAAATGTTTAAATGATCCTCTAACCTCTTGAATATCTAATATATTTTCTATAAGGTCTGAATGTTGCTGTACTTTAGGCATTAAAGTATAATCTATAAAAGCACCAATCGACTTTTCTTTGTTTTCGAAAGTAGAACCTTTTGCCATTATATCCAAAACATCTTTACTAACTCCGTACATATTACCAACAATAGATAAGTCAGCTACGTAACTGTCATCTAATTTTAAAGAAGCTAAATTGTTAACTAATTGATTTACATCTGTTTTGTTTTTAGAAACGTGTATTTCTTGACTACTTTTTAATTTGCTTTCAATAGACTTTTGCTCATTCTCTCCCATTCCAACGGAAGTTATATTGGATGGGTCGTGTTGTCCGCTGACTAAAAACTTTGTTGTATAAAATAAGTTTCTATTTTTAGCTTTTAAACTCATTCTACTATTATCTAAAACAGTATACAAAGCGTTTAATCTGCTACTCCCTTTTATCCAATTACCGCTAACACTATTGCTTAAATCACTTAGCACGTGTAAATTAGATAATTCTAATATTTGAGCTTTACCGTTTTCATCTTTATATTTAAACTTCCCTTTTAACGCTTGTTTTTTTGTTGAGTCTGAGAAAGCTAAAGTAGTAAATTGTTCTTTTTGTTCCTTAGTCAAATCTATTCTAACAGGGTTTAAACAGTACCAAACATCATTCTGCACATATACATACGCATTACCTAAGGCACGCCAAAAAGCAATATCCCAATTTAACTCTATCCACGACTGATACGGATTAGGTTGCTTTTTATATTCATAAAGAAAATCTACTTTAATATCCTTATTGTTTGTATAGTCGTTAAACTTAACTTGTGAATAAGTGTCAGCAAGAAACGTAATAACCTTTAACGCTGCTGGATTAGATAGGACTTCTTCGAGCATATTTTCCTCACTTGCGTAACCTTTAGAAGTTGAACCGCTAAAAAAATCCCTTATAGTATAAAAGATATTTCCAGACATATCACGTTCAGCGTATTGCGGTGTATTGTTGTACCCTATATTAAAGTTAAATCCCATATTCTTATAAATAGCAAATCCACGCAAAGTCAATTACGTGGTTATCTTGCTTTAATGTTTGTTTTTTGTTCTCTGTCATCACGACAATAAACCTTTTTAAATTATTACAAATATAAACTATTTATTTTAATAACAACTAATTAACAAATTTATTTTTATATTATTTTAATAACACCCTGATTAAATAAATCTTGCACAATATAAGCAATAGCATCAATAGTATGATTATTAGCGTCTATTGGAGTTTCTAACGTATTACCAAACTTATCTTTAGCATAGCTATAATTACGTTGTTCAAACTCTATATTCTTACTTGTATTAGTATAAACTATATTAATAGATTGTAACGTATTAATCCTATCCAAAAGCCTTGATTTAGCACCTATTGCATAAATACGTTCCCATCCAGCGTTGCGTAAAGTTATTATTTTATTTGGTCTATTACTATCTGCCACTATATTTTTATTCTTAGGTATGTTCCACTTCTGAAACAAATAACTTACTAACCCGTCACTTTCTAAACCGTTTATTTGTGTTTGTTGTGTGCTTGATAACTTTCTTCTTATCTCGTTTTCACTTTCATAGTTAATCTCGTGAACGTATAAAGTTCCATCGTTATACTTTGCCTCTATTACTGCAAATGGGTCAACTGCACCCCAGTCAACACCAAAATAAGTTTCACTATTTATATTTAGATAATCTCTATAATCTATTGACTTCCAATTATAAATACGTCCCTCTACACTTCCCACTTCTCCTAAGCCATAAACTCGCCAAATGTTAGCCCAATAATCATTTATGATAGTCCCATCTGGAGCATAACCTTTATCTTTATATTCTAAAATAGATTGCACTTCTTCTTTTGGTAGATACTCGTTATCTCTAAAATCTAATTGTATAAAGTTTTCATCTGTTATTAAGTCGTGACCCCAAAACAAACTATCTGGGTTAAAATCTATTACGTTAATTTTAGAACGTGAAGCAACTTGTCTGTAAGCTTCTAATTTCAATTTATTAGCTTCATTAAAGTAAACTAAATCTCTTCTCATTCCTTTACCTACATCGTGCATATCTAATCCTAAGAACTCAATAAAAGAACCGTTATGGAGTGTGAATATATTCTCTGTCTTGTTCCACGTTCCACGTTCGTAAATATTCCAATCTTTTAGAATGTTTAAAAAATCCCTTACTACCGTCCTTTTCATTTTGGAAAGTTCGTCAGATACTACACTTATCTTTTTACCCTCGTTACGATATGCATAATCAATGATTAACATTAGTACAGAAATAGTTTTTCCCGCGCCTTGCCCTCCTTGAACAACAAAAACCCTACTTATATTTTTAAGTAAGGCTTTGATTTTATAAAGTGCCGTTGTAGGCTTGTATTTAAAACTATTTTTTTGCATCTAATGGATTATCCCCGAAAATAGGCGGTGTATTAACATCTACTTTTAATTCCGTTTCTTTCTTATCTATCAGACTATTTAAACGTTGCGTTATACTTGGGTTATAAATTCCAACCATTCCACCTTCAATTTGGTCTTGTCTTACATTTCTCTTAATACGTGAACAGATAGTTAAATATTCAGAATATGAGTTATTTGTATTAGCAAAATAATGACTTAAATCACCTATAATACCTTCATCTTCTAAATAGTTTTCAAAGCCCTCTATTGTTAACGGTCGTTCCTTTTCTTTATACACTTGGTCTGCATCTTTACCTACCCAGTCTTTAACCATAATTGGTTTCCCTTTTATAGTTTTTCTATAATCTAAAAAGTGTTGCCAAAGTATCTCAGGAGTTTCTATGTATTTCTTTTTAGCCATCACTTTACTTTTATACTACACTTATTTTTTAAGTATAGGTTGTTTACTATTCCGTCTTTAAAGTTACTAAACTCTTTAGGTATAAAAGTCTTTATACTACCATCTAAGTAGTATATTGTATAGCTCTTATATTCTTTATTCATATCAATTCTAAATAGTTTATTTAGTATGTAGAAATATATTTTTCTTATGTATATCATTTAGTCTTTATTTAATTTAATAAACAATCTAAGCATATTTAATAGTGCTGTAAAAAAAACTAAAAATATCCCTATATTAATCATAGTTTACTTGTATCAATGGTTAAAACAGTTTGCACATACTT
>Ga0208160_1000771_pt1 | contig 14423 bp, 10 predicted proteins | sample CB_VirMetaG_FD_184536 | JGI IMG/M metagenome (GOLD analysis project Ga0208160, IMG submission 184536) | Freshwater to marine saline gradient viral communities from Chesapeake Bay - CB_1504_1 Viral MetaG (SPAdes) (version 4) | ecosystem: Environmental > Aquatic > Marine > Coastal | place: USA... | reverse complement strand
GATAAAGGATATACTGTTCCTTACCTTAATGGTACTGGATCAAGTTCCCCATTAAATTATAATGCATATTTAACTTATAATCCTGTAACTGATTTATTAAATACTACCTCTTCTTATGCTACTTCAGCTTCTCAAGCTATATCAGCATCATATGCTCCACCAAGTACACCAACCTCATATAATCCTAGTTATGTATTAATTAATGATTTTAATAATACATCATCTGGTGTTCCTTATACTATAGACAGTAGTGTACCTTCTGTTATTTATATTTCTCAATCAGTATCTCCTCTTGGTCAACAAAGTTTAGGTCTTTTATTTAATAATTTAACAGCCCAAGATGATGGTAAAATAATTACTTTTAATGCTTATTATGATTTACAAAATCCAAATTTAACTTCTGATGATATTTATATAACTTCCTCCGGAGCAAATATTTTTGGATTAGGAGGTGTAACAATAGCTATTAATGGTAATAATACATTAACTGCTTTAGGAATAGCCAACCCAACTAGTTTTGACTGTCAATGGGTAAATGGTGGAGGAGGTCTTACACAAGGTTGGTATTTTATTAAAAAATCTTAATATTTATATTAAATGGAAAAAATAGTTTTAACACAAGAAGAGTTAAATGAAATAAATAAAGTTTCTCAAAGCCAAAAAAATTTAATTGAAACTTTTGGGTTTTTAGAGTATCAAATTCAAGATTTGGAACTACAAAAATTAAAACTTGTTGAAGATATGAAAATGCAAAAATCTCAAGAAGTTGAAGTTGCTAAAAAAATAAATGAAAAATACGGTGAAGGAACAATAAACATCAATACTGGAGAATTTATAAAAACAAATTGATTTTTGAACCCTTTGCCAATATTTATTAACAAATAACGACTTAATAAGATGGCATCAACACTAATATCCCCTGGCGTACTCGCACTCGAAAACGATCAGTCATTTATCACCCAACAACCGGTAACTGTTGGAGCAGCTATTATTGGACCTACAGTTAAAGGTCCTGTTGAAATACCAACAGTAGTTACTTCTTACTCACAATACCAAAATACATTTGGTACTACATTTACAAGTGGTAGTAATGTTTACACTTACTTAACCTCTATTGCAGCCTATAATTATTTTGCTAATGGTGGTGAAAGTTTATTAATAGCTAGAGTAGTATCTTCATCAGCTGATTGGACATCAGCAACTAACAGCCCTGATATTTCAGGCTCAACATCAGCTTCAGCCGCTTTTGTTATTGAAACAATTTCAGAAGGTGAATTAATGAACAGTAGTTCAAGTTTAGCAAATTCTGGATCTTTACCTAGCGGTTCAGCTGATAATTACAGGTGGGAAATTTCAAATAGTGATACAGGATCAGGTACTTTCTCTTTATTAATTAGAAGAGGAGATGATGAAACAAATAACAAAATTGTTTTAGAAACTTGGACTGGATTATCATTAGATCCTCTTTCTGAAAACTTTATTTCTAAAATAATTGGAGACCAAACATTAAACTATAACTCAACTAATAACCAAATCCAGGTTTCTGGATCTTATCCTAATAATTCAAAATATATTAGAATTAAAGAAATTAACAATTTAACACCAAATTATTTTGATAATTCAGGTACTGCTAAAGTAGAGTTTACAGGTTCAATACCATTAAATGCTAGTGGTTCATTTGGTTCAGCTACTGGTTCATTAATTAGTTCAACTCAAGGTAAATACTATGATAAAATAACTACTAATACTCAAGGTTTATCAGGAAGTGATTACATTAATATGGTTAATTTACTTTCAAACCAAGATGATTACCAGTTTAATGTTTTAGCTACACCTGGTTTGCTTGATAGTGTTGCTACTCATAAAACTCAAATAACAAACATTATTAATAATACTCAAAATAGAGGTGATAATCTTTATGTTGTAGATTTAGCAGCGTATGATTCAACAGTAGCTACAGTAACAGCAACAGCTGGGGTTAGAAATACTTCATATGCTGCTGCTTATTGGCCTTGGGTTCAAACAATTGATCCAGATACTTTCCAAAGAGTTTGGGTTCCAGCATCAACAATGATTCCTGGAGTTTATGCTTATAACGACAGTGTAAGTGAGCCATGGTTCGCACCAGCAGGTATTAACAGAGGTGGTTTATCAACTGTAGTAAGAGCTGAACAAAAATTAACTCAAGCTAATAGAGATAGTTTATATACTGGAAAAGTAAACCCAATCGCTACTTTCCCAGGAACTGGAGTTGTAGTATATGGTCAGAAAACATTACAAACAAAAGCTAGTGCTTTAGATAGAGTAAATGTTAGAAGATTATTAATTGCTTTGAAATCATATATTTCTCAAGTAGCTAATAACTTAGTATTTGAACAAAATACAATAGCAACTCGTAATGCTTTCTTAGCTCAAGTTAATCCATACTTAGCATCAGTACAACAAAGACAAGGATTATACGCCTTTAAGGTAGTAATGGATGATAGTAACAATACAGCAGATGTAATCGACAGAAATCAAATGGTAGGACAAATTTATATTCAACCTACTAAAACTGCCGAATTTATCTACTTAAACTTTAACATTTTACCAACAGGAGTAGAATTCCCAGCATAATTTTTTAAAAATAGAATATTTATAACAAGATAATAAATAAATAAAATGGCAGTATTAAATCCAAACGAAATCTTTTTCACCGCCTTCGAACCAAAACAGGCCAATAGATTCATCATGTACATTGACGGTATTCCCGCTTATATCATTAAGCAAGTATCTGCTGTTACTTTTGAACAAGGTGAAGTAATATTAAATCATATTAATGTTTACCGTAAAGTTAAAGGTAAAACCAAATGGAGTGATTTAACATTAACTTTATTCGATCCAATTACCCCTTCAGGCGCTCAATCAGTAATGGAATGGGTACGTTTACACCACGAATCAGTAACAGGTAGAGATGGTTACAGTGATTTCTATAAGAAAGACTTAACTATTAATGTATTAGGTCCTGTAGGTGATATTGTTAGTGAATGGATTATTAAAGGTGCATTTATCAAAGGTGGTAACTTTGGTGAATATAACTGGGATACAGAAAACGCAGCTGTTAACTTGTCGTTAACAATTGGTATGGATTACTGCGTATTGAATTTCTAATTTATAAAAAAATCACAAAGAAGCTCGCAATTTTTGCGAGCTTTCTTTTTTCTTCATATATTTATATATGATAACAAAGTTATACTATAAATAAAAATTATGTCAGAATTAAAGTTTCCAACGGAAGTAATTGATCTTCCTTCTAAGGGTTTAATTTACCCTCCTGAATCCCCATTATCTAGTGGCCAAGTTGAAATGAAGTATATGACGGCTAGAGAAGAAGACATTCTTACAAACCAGTCATACATTCAAAATGGAACTGTATTAGATAAAATGTTAAAATCTCTTATTGTATCTAAAATTGATATAAAAGATTTATTAATTGGTGATAAAAATGCTCTTTTGATAGCAGCTCGTGTTTTAGGATATGGTAATGATTACACATTTAATTATGGTGGTGAAGATGTTACTGTTGATTTAAGTTCTTTAGATCATAAGAAAATTGATGAAACCATGTTTAAACCAGCTAAAAATGAATTTGATTTCACTTGTCCAACCACAAAAACTAATCTTACTTTTAAGTTATTAACTGGTGAAGACGAAAATAAAATTGATGCTGAACTTAAAGGTTTGAAAAAAATTAGTAAAGAAACATCAGCTGATTTATCTACTCGTTTAAAATATATTATCACTTCAGTAGAAGGTGACTATGATAAGAAAAAAATTCGTGAATTTGTAGATAATTACTTATTAGCTAAAGACTCAAGAGCTTTAAGGGAGTACATTAGACAAATCCAACCAGATGTTGACTTAAATGTTACCATTGAAGTTAATGGCTCTGAGGAGGAAGTCGAGATTCCAATTAATCTTAACTTTTTTTGGCCTGACGCCAGAGTATAGGTTAAGTTTATTTAATCAAGTTCATGAATTATGTTTTCATGGACAAGGAGGATATGATTGGCATACCGTTTATAATATGCCTATTTGGTTACGTTTGTTTATTTATAGTAAAATGAATGAATACTATGAAAAACAAAATGAAGAATACAAAAAAGCATCTAAAGGAGGGAGTTCCAATATATCTAGACCTAATATAACCCCACAAACACCAGCATCTTATAAATAAAGGGTATCTAAAAAATGATACCCTTTAATATTTATAATAAACTAATTCATCATTAAAATGGCTGACAATACTCCAGATCCTAAAAAACTGAAAGAATCTAAACAAGAAGCTGAGGAAATAACCTCTACTTTTAGAGATTATAGAGATATTTTAAAAGAAGTTAATGTTGAAATAGGGAAAAAAAACAACAACCTTAGAGAAGCTCAAAAAAGTTATACTAAATTAGAAAGTATAGCTTCTCAGTTAGTAAATGATGAAGAAGATTTAGCTTCACTTTCTCAAGACCAAATAAATAAATTAAGAGAACAATCAGCTATACAGCTTCAAAGTGTTAAAGATGCAGCAGACCGATTAGCCACGGAAAAAGGAATATTAGCAACTGATGACTTTATTTTTAAAAAGAAACTAGAAGAGTTAAAAGCAGCTGGAGAACTTACTGAAGAACAAGAAGCTTTATTAATAGCTCGAAAAGAAGAGTTTAAAATTGAAAAAGAATTTCTTGAAAAAGTTGAAAAACGATTAAAACAAGAAGAAAATATTAATAAAGCTATGGGTCTTGGTGGTGCCGCGTTAAAAGGTGCTAATGAGGCTATGGCGAAATTTGGTTTAGGTCAAGTTGCTAGTTTAATGAATTTTGATAAAGCTAATGAGGCTATGAAAAAACAAGCCAAATTAGTTACAGATAATGGTAATAAAGCAGCTGGTTTTGCAGGTAAATTTAAAGTTCTTTCAGCGGGCTTATCAGAATTAGGTAAAGGATTAGCTAAAAATCTTACAGATCCCCTTGTTATAATAGGGGGCATGATAAATGGTTTTTTAAAATTAAATAAAGCACAAACTGAATATGGTAGATTAACAGGAAGTAATATTAATTCTTTAGATACCTTAAATGGTAAATTAATAACTGGAGTTGATTACATCCAAGCAGCTACTGATTTAACTAAACAGTTTGGTTTTGCAGCTGACGCTGTATTTACTAAAGAAGATATAGAAGAAGTAGCTGAAATGACCACCCAAATTGGTCTAGCAGCTGAAGAAGCAGGTGCTTTAGCTGCTTTATCTAAAATTAACGGTAAAGAAATTAAAGACCAAAATGATAGTTTAATCAAAGAAGTTAATCAATTCCAAAAAGTTAATGGGGTTGCTTTAAATAAAAAACAAATATTACAAGATGTAGCCAAATCTTCATTAGCATTCCAGGTTAGTATGGGAGGTAATGAAAAAAAGATAGCTGCAGCTGCAATGGAAGCTAGAAAATTAGGATTAACTTTAGCTGACATAGAAAAAACAGCTGACAGTCTTCTTAATTTTGAACAATCTATTGCTAATGAATTAGAAGCAGAGTTATTAACAGGTAAAGAATTAAATCTTGATAGGGCTAGAGGTTTAGCCTTAAACAATGATATGGAGGGTGTTGCTAAAGAAATAGGCAAAAACCAAGCCATAATAAGTACTTTCGCACATGGTAACAGAATACAACAAGATGCTATTGCTAAATCTTTAGGTATGAGTAGAGATGAAGTAGCTAAAATGATTGTAGCTGATAAAATGAGAAGAAATATCAATAGAGAAGCTCTTAATGATAATGAAAAAGCTCTCTATGATGATATGAAACGAGTTGAAGTACAAAAACAATTTGAAATTGTCATATCTAAAATCCAACAAGCTTTATTTCCTATAGTAGAATATTTTGCAAAATTATTAGACCATTCTTATGTTTTAATTCCTTTATTAACAGCTATAGGTACTATAATAGCAGTTAAAATAGCTAAAAGCATTTCTAATACTGTTAAAGACATGAAAGGTCTAGGTAAAGGTTTTGCTAGTATGTTTAAATCATCAAAAGACGCTATACCTAAAACTGATAGTATAGGTAAAGCTGCTCAATCTACTAAAGGTGTTAAAGGTAGTCAAGGTAAAGAAACAAAAAACTTTTTAAAAGGATTAGGAGATGGTTTAGCTTCTATAGGAAAGAAATTTGGTGATGTAGTAAAAGGTGCGGTAGCATTAGGAATAGCTAGCATTATTTTAGGCGGTTCATTTGCCTTAGCTATGATGATGTTAAAAGATGTAGACCCTGTTCAAATGATAGCCTTCTCAGCTTCTTTAGGTATATTAGGAGCAACAGTAGCTTTAATGGGTAAATATGCTTCTGGTATTATACAAGGAGCTCTAGCAATGGGAATTTTAGCAGTAGCTTTAATACCTGCAGCATTTGCATTTAGTTTACTTAAAGGAGTAGATATAAGCTCAATAGTTGCTTTTTCTATTGCTTTACCGTTATTAGCATTAGCCGCTGCGGGTTTAGGATTTTTATTTCCTTTTATAGCTTTAGGAGCAGGGGCTTTAGCCATATTAGGTCTTGCCTTAATGCCAGCAGCAATAGCATTTAATATGTTAAAAGGCATTGATTTTAAAGTAGTAGAATCTTTTTCAACTATGCTCTTAGGTTTAGCTACAGATGTAGCTGAAATGGGAGGAATGTTTATAAGTATAACTTTAGGTGCTGTATCTTTAGGCATATTAGGATTAGCATTAATGGCTTTCGCTGTTAGTGCTGCTGTAGCTGCTAGAATAGCCCCTGACATAAGTCTTTTAAAAGATTCTATAAAAGCACTAGCCGACCCAGAAATGCTAACTGGTATAAAAGAAACAGGACCTGCTTTAGTAGCATTAGGAGTAGGAGCTGCTGCCTTTGGTATAGGATTAATAGGTTTAGGGTATGGATTAGCTTTATTTACTATTGGAGCAGCAATGGCTAGTATGGTGGCAGATAAATTAGAACCACTTTTTGACCAACTTATTAAATTAGCAGATCCTGTTTTAGCAGCAGGTTTAATGTTGACAGCTTCAGCTTTAATACCATTATCTATTGGTTTAACAGCTGTTGGAGCGGCAATAGCAGCAGGAGGTATGGGTAGTCTTATAGGGTCTGTTTTAGGAATAGGATCAGGAGGAGGTATAATAAGCCAATTAGAAAGATTAGCTCGTATAGGTAACCCATTAAAACTAGCTGCTGTTAGTATAAATGAATTAGCAGTTGGTTTAAAACAAGTAGCAAATGCTTTAAGAGATTTAGATGTTGAAAAAATTGAAGCTTTAGAAGATTTTGTAATTACAGAAGCTTTAGCATCTGCTGGAAAAAATATAGTAGCCGCCTTTACCGCTCCTCTTCAAGCAATAGGTAATTTACTTGGTGGTGGAGGCGAATCTGATGAAGATGTAATGAGAGAAATTAGAGATTTATTACGAGAAATTAAAAACAAAGAAGGTGTAGTTACTTTAGATGGTAACAAAGTAGGTACAGCTTTAGGAATGGGAAGGTATAAAACTCAATAATTTTTAATATTTATAATAAAAATAACTATGGCAATATTAGATAAATTTACACAAGAAGGATCTTTATTGACTAATTTAGATGGTCAAACTCCTAAATCATATGATGGTAAATCTAAATATGAGTTAAATCTTCAAGAATCACAATTAGATTTAGATGGTAAAACACCTGAAACCTATGATGGTGTCAGTGCTTATGAGCAGGATCTTCAAATATCACAATTAGATTTAGACGGTAAAACTCCAAAAAAATATTTAGATAATCTTCCTAGATAATGGGATTAATTAATTTAAAGACTGACTTTAAATCATTAAGATTTGGTAAGGATAGATTTGATGGAGGTAGTAGTAATCAACCTTACATCAAAAAATCTATTCCTGATGGGTCAAGTACTTTAAATAGTTTAGATAATGATTTTATTTGGCGTAATGGAATAAAAACTTTTACTGATACAGCTGATGATTTAGTTCGTATTGGTAAATTTTTTATTGATTTTAAAACCCCTTCAGGAGTTCTATTCATAGCAAAACAAAATTTATTATCTCGTACAGGTGTTAAAACACAAGCAAGTGGAAACTTAAATGATGGAGCTTATCTTCCTACTAATACATTAGCTCAAGTTGGAGTTAGTGCTTTTGGTTTACACTTTAATAAACAAGGATTACTACCTTTAGGATTAACAACATATTCAGATGTAGTAACTTTTAATCAACCATCATCAAATAATAGATTAGTTCAATTATCTGGTTCATTACAAAAGGAAGTAGTTAATGTTTTAACTTATTCAGGAGGACCAGGCTCTGTTTTAGGTGTTGGAGACACAGCTATTAAATTAGCAGATCAAAGAACAGGTTATAATAATCCTTTATATACATCTAACGGAAATTACTTTTTTGGAAATAATAACAAACCAAAAAACTTAACTAATGTAGGTTCTTTTTTAGGTGCCTCATATTATGCTGGATTAACAGATACAGCAACAGGAGTTAATACAAATACAAATACAGTAGATTTATATTTTGGAGTCCAAAACTCAGTTGATGTTTTAATAACAAATAAATTTGCTAAATTAAATAATTTAGGAGGTTTAGGAGTTATTGTAACAGAAAATTCTTATTATTCTTCTGAGAATATTAAATATAATGATAGAATATATGGTACTGAAGGTTTTAACGGTGAGGTATATTCTATAATTCCTTCTAGTAATTTTAAAGATAAACAGGGTGCATCATATGCTTACTCTCAATATGTTCCTACATCAGCAAGTGCTATAAAAACAGCTAATGAAGAACTTAATAATTTTACACCTGATCTATATGAATATGGAACTTTAAATATAGATCCTTCACAAGAAAAACAAAAAGCAGGATGGATAACTAAAACTTTCCTACCAGGCAATTACCTACAAAATATAAACACTTCAGAAAATCCAGAAAGTGCCCCCCTAAATGGAGCTTCTAATAATTATGCTCGTTTAACAGATCAACCTGTTGAGCAACGTTTTTATAGAAATGGTTTTGAAAACACACCGAATAATGTATATAGTAATGTTCCTTTAAATTTAGAAGAAGGTAAAGCTTCAAGCAATGCTTGGCCAAATAATACTTACCTTATAAATAATCAAGGTAATTATACATATACTCAACAAGATTTAATTGATACAAATCTAGAAGTTCCTAATCCAATAGGCCCAGTATATAGACCTGTTAGAGATTTTAGAAAAATATTAAGAGATAGAGCCGAATCTAATCCACAACCTTTAGCTTCAGAAACTGCTAAAGCTTTAGGAAGTTTAACAGAAGCTCCTGATTATAGGGTTTTTGATAGAAATACTAGACTATTATTTGAAGACGCAGGTAATAGAAGTAATAAAAGCTATGCTAATTATACTTTAGGGGTTAGAAGAGATGTAACAGATACTAACCCAACAGGTTCTAGAGTTGGACCTTTAGATAAAGTAAATGCCCTTCCTTTATATAGTAGTGCAAACGCTAAAGGTACAGAATACACTAATGATTTAGTTAAATTTAGAATCGCAGCTATTAATAATGATGCTCCATCTTTAAAAACATATATTCATTTTAGAGCATTTTTAGAGTCTATATCTGATAATTACCAATCAAATTGGTCAGATGTTAGTTATTTAGGCAGAGGTGAAAAATTTTATAATTATACCGGGTTTGGTAGAACTATTTCTTTAGGTTGGACAGTAGCCGCCCAATCTAAAGAAGAGTTAATCCCAATGTATAAAAAATTAAATTATTTAGCTTCATTATGTGCTCCTGATTATAGTAGCCAAGGTTATATGAGAGGTAATATAATCCAATTAACCGTTGGAGGATATTTATATGAACAACCAGGAATTATGACAGGTATGTCACTTTCTATAGATACAGATACTACATGGGAAATTGGAATTAACACCCAAGGAGGATCTGATAATAGTGTAAAAGAATTACCTCATATTATTAAAGTAAGTGGATTTAACTTTACACCAATCCATAGATTTGTTCCAAGAACTCAAACACTAGGCTTTGATAAGACAACAAACTTTGTTAACTCATATGGAAATCAAAGATATATTGCTTTAAGCAATGGAAGTAATAATAATTATACTGAAAATATTGTCCCATATAGTGTAGGTACAACAAACCCAGTACAAGTATTTTAATTATGAATCGTTACGAAAACATACCGCAAACAAGAATTAATAAAAAAGTAGTTTATAAAACAGTGCGCTATCCTGAAATTCCATTAAATGAAGAGGATATTTATGTTTATACTACTCAAGGAGATAGATTTGATGTTTTAGCTAATCAATTTTATAAAGATAGTTCATTATGGTGGATTATTTCTTTAGCTAATACAGGGAATGCTGGTACTAACATATCAACAGATTTACCCCAAAATTCTCTAGTTATACCTGAAGGAATACAAATTAGAATCCCTAGTGATATAGGTGGAATTTTAAGAGATTACAAGTTATTAAATTTATAATATGAATATTTTAGGTGAAGGATTTCCATCCACAATAATAGAACAAATAGCTACTCGACAAAGAATAGCAGGTTCAGGTTTTAACAATACTCGTCCTAATTCAGCTTTAGAATATTATAGTTCTAGAACAGCTTGGGGAAAACTAATGTCCTCAGTAAACTTAACAGAAAATAAAGGATTTAGATATACTGGAGATTTATTAGCTAAAAAATATGTTTTATTTAATGGTGTTTCAGAAAGATCAACTACTGGTACTTCTCAAAGAGCAGGCATAAGTGGCCAAGAATCAAATCCTGCTTATGGTTTAGCTGAAGGAGCTACAGGCGCTGAAAATGAAATGGGTTTAAGACCAATGCCTGGTATTATGGATATTAGTGTGAAAAGTGAAAACCGAGGATCTTTAAGAACAGGTGAAATAAAAATAAAAGCTTGGAGTAGACAAGACTTTGAAATTATAGATGCTTTATATTTAAGAGTAGGATTTTCTTTATTACTAGAGTGGGGATGGAGCACATACTATGGAACAGGTCAAAAATTTATTTCCTCACCAAATGATAGTTTAGAAGATGAATTCTTAGCAGGAAAATATGATTACCAAGAAATACTAGGAGAAATACAGAAAAAAAGAATAGCCTCAGCTGGAAACTATGATGCTATGTTTGGTAAGGTAGTCAATTTTAGTTGGTCATTTCAAGAAGATGGTAGTTATGATATTACTGTTATTTTAAAAAGTGTAGGAGATGTAATAGAATCTTTAAAGATAAATAGTTTAACTTTAGATCCACCTGAAAATCCTGATGGTAATGACCCAGTAACCCCACCAACTGGTTCTGGTGACCCACCAGAAGAAGAACCAGATCCTAGCTCAGAACAAGTTATTTTAGATTATGCTAATAAACATTCTATAGGTACTTTATTTGTAGCTGCTTCTTATACTTTTCAAACAGGAAAATTTGTTGATAATTTTACAGGTGTATTAACTCAAAATCAAGAAGGGGGTCAATCTTCTATTAAAGATTTTAGTGCTATATTTGGAAACGGTAGTGGTAAAACATCAGGTAAAGTTGATTTTATTAAACAACAATGGGTAGGTGAAGAAGACCCACCAAATAATCAATATTATGTTAGACTAGGATCATTTTTAGATTTCTTACAAGAAAGAGTAATGATGTCTGTTGAAAAAGATGGTAAAAAAGTAAAAATATTAAACCTTGATACAGATACTGAGAGTAATTTAATGCTTAAAGTTACAAATCAAATAAGTGCGGATCCTAGAATATGCCAATTTAGAACTGAGTTTACTGCAGGAAACAAAATTTTAAGTGTTGGAGAAGAAGTTAGAGTTACATATGGAAACAATGTTTATATAAAAATAATGAACATTTATATGAATGTAGTGTTTCTTCTTAATAAACTAGAAGAGTTAAAAGATGATAAAGGAAAAGTTGGATTAATTGATTTTTTAAATAGTATTGCTACAGGTATAGGAAACGCTACAGGTAATGTAAATTATTTAAGCTGGTCTATTGATGAGGTTGAAAATCGAGCCTTTATAGTTGATCAAACAGCAGCACCTGATAAAGAAACAATATTAAAGAAATTTGGTAAGTCAATTAGATTAGCAAATTTTAATATTTATGGATATTATGGGGGTAAAGATGCTGGGTTTGTAAGAAATTTATCAATGAAAACAGAAATGACTCCTGATATGGCTACTATGATAACAGTAGGAGCCCAAGCTGGGGGATATGTTATTGGAGAAGATGCTACTGGTTTATCTGTTTTAAATAAAGGATTTAAAGATAGAATAAAACCTTCAATAGTAGAAGCAGTAGCAGCAGAACAAAAAACAGAAACTGACAATTTTGAAGAAGAGTTTAAAAATGCTAATAAAAACTATCAAGAATTTTTAGGTAATGTAAGTTTTCTACCAGGAGCTGCTGATAATGGTGATAAACCACAGTGGAATAAAGATCAAATGGATTCTTATCCTGACACTTTAGAAACTTTTTTAGGATTTCAAACAGCTAAAGCAGCTAAAAATGAAAAAAAGGCATCACCAAAAACAGGATTTTTACCTTTTAATTTATCTCTAACCCTAGATGGTCTCTCAGGTATGAAAATATATAATAAATTTATTATTGATACTTCATATTTGCCTTCTAATTATCCTACAGCTTTAGAATTTATTATTAAAGGTCTTTCTCATAAAATAAGTAATAATGATTGGCAAACTACAGTTGAATCTTTCGCTATAGTTAAAGATCCTTTTTCAAAACCAGGACAAGAAACTCCACCAAAAAACGGACGTAGACCACCATCAGGTAACCCTCCAGGAGGTCCACAAACATGGACACCTCCAGGTGAGCCTGCACCAGCAACAACTGAAAGAGATAAATATTATGTACAATATGGTAATCCAAAACAATTAGGTTTTGGAGCTGGAAACTCTTCTCCTGTAGCTAAAAGATTAGTTGGTGAAGGTTATGGTAATGGTAAAATCCCAAACGCCCAATTAGTTTATCCAGGAATATGGAATGGTACAAAATTTGTAAAAGCAGGAGTACAAATGTTTGAACTTGCCGCTGTTGCTTTTTCTGCTTGGAATTATGAAATATATACTAAATTTGGATATACTATAGCATTTAATTCTGGGTATAGATCTTATGCGAGACAGGTAGCAATAGCAAGTAGCCCAAAAGCAGCCAAACCAGGAAGATCAGCCCACGGTGTGGGAATAGCTTTAGATTTAGCTGTTTATAAAGGAGGAAAGTCAGTTTTTACTTTAACAAATGGTGTAAATAATTACTGGAATGCTTTAAAAAATGGAACCTCAGGCCAAACTTATAGAGATATATCTCCAATAGCTGCTAAATATGATATTGTTTTACCATGGAGAATGAGAAATGCTAGTGTTCAATCAGAAACATGGCATTGGGAATATTGGGGAAGTGCTTATTACAATACCGCTCAATGGTGGAAAGGGAAAGGTTTAAGCGGTAAATACGCTATTTTTAATAAATAAAACAAAATATATTATAAATAATGGCTTACTATCCAAAATCACAAATTAAAACAGGATTCTATGCTTACAGTAAAGCAGATAGTAATGATAATATGTCTCTTTTTGTTTATAAAGGCACAGACACTATCTATGAAGGTCCATATTTTGCAACATCTAATGGCCAATATTACTCAGGATTAAGCCCATCAGCAGGAAACAATTATGAAATAGAACCTTATATTGATCCTCAAAATGATATAGATATTAATAACAGTTTATTAACTACAGAAAACGCTGCTTATTCTTTTAATTATAATATTAACTTAGATCCTTACTATGGGGCCCCAGCATCTCCAAATTATTTAGGAGAACAAATTAAATATGACACTAAAATTATTCCTGGACAAGGTATTAATCTTCCTACTCCTAAAGATTATCAAATAGGAGAATTTAGAAGATATTTTTGTAAAAAAACAAATGAGTTAAAATATCTAGAATTAGATAAAATAATGTTTGATAAAATAGTCAAACAAGATCCTTTAGTAGTTTATTATCTTTATACTCCATTTTTTCTTTCTTGGAAATTAACTGGTAAAAAAGAAGAAGTAGCTAAAGTTAATAAAAATATAGTTGAATTAACCTCTAAAAGATATAATTTAAAACAATTTAATAATTTTTTAGGTAATGACTATACAAAATATTATAAACCTTAACTTGTCTTTATAAAATCTTGATACTATATTAATAGCAAATCAAGGTTATGTTTTGGTTAATAGAGACAGAGGAACAATTAGATTATTTAAAACAACATCCTATACAAGATGCATTTGTTGAAGTAATCCCATATCATGATAATGTTCACCCTGCTT
>Ga0208160_1000770_pt1 | contig 14427 bp, 31 predicted proteins | sample CB_VirMetaG_FD_184536 | JGI IMG/M metagenome (GOLD analysis project Ga0208160, IMG submission 184536) | Freshwater to marine saline gradient viral communities from Chesapeake Bay - CB_1504_1 Viral MetaG (SPAdes) (version 4) | ecosystem: Environmental > Aquatic > Marine > Coastal | place: USA... | reverse complement strand
AATTTAACAAACAAATAGAAATCATGACAACTAAAGAATTTAACTGTACTTACGGAAGTGGTAAGACAAAAGATGTAGTGTATGTTTATTATGCTCATGGCGGACTTAAATGGTATGTAGTGGACGGTTCTGTAAATGTCAACGCTACGTATGACGAAATTGAAGATGGAGTAGATGTTGAAGAATTATATGATGTAGATTTCTTCACTGCTCCAAGACCTGTAAATAATGTTAATGAACTTGAAAGGATAGTAGAATTATGAGTAAGTTAATGAAAACCAATACCAATAAGTACAGAGCAAATATTTTTAAATACTTGCTCAACTCTATTGAGTTTGAAGATTTAGGAGGAGTAGAATTATCTGACCATCAAAAAATAGATTATCTATTCGCAACTTATGAAGATGAGTTTGGTAAATGGAATAAAAAACGCTATCCAAATAACCAAGAAAGGTTGGCGCAATGGCTTATGGGATTGCCTAGCTGTATAAGTATAGCTTTTACCTATCATGACATTCTTATTCTTGCTGCTCAATTGCATGAGATAGATGAGATACCAAAGGAAAAAGAGTCTATTATTTTAGATAACTATTTCTATCATGTAGCTATGATGCTTATGAAATTGCGCGAATCATTAACCAATAACAAATAGGAGCTATGAATATTAAAGTGAGAGAAGGAATAGCAACAGATAGTATTTTACAGTCTGTGAAAGAGCAGGATATATTTTGGAGTGATGGCAGGGACTGTCATTTCATAATGGATTATAAACACGATGGAAAATGGATTTCATCAGTGTGTATAAATAATGAGCTAACTGAGATGACAATTGATATAATATAATAAAACAAACACAATGAAGACAGTAGAATTATTAGATTTCTGTTTACCTGACTACTTTACGGGCTATCATAAGCCCGTAATTGCTGTACCTGTTTACGGAATCATGACGCAAAAAGAAATAGGTGAAGAAATCCTATCTGAACTTAACTCTATTTATGATTTTATATCTCAGGGTTATAGTGAGGAAGAGATAGACCTAATAGAAAAGCATGCCTTTTCATTAATTAATAATGATACGGGAATTTTCAAGGAAGGTATTGACCCTAACTATGAAATGACTGATGAGGATGAGTTCTTTGAACCTTCTTATTTATACTTTGCCGTATGTCAGATAACATACGCTAATGGTCTTATGTTTTTAAATCCTTAATGCAAACACAATGAAAACAGTAATAAGAATTAGTGAAGATATAATGTCTGATGAGGCATATACTAGATGGCGCGAAGATATTGACTACATTGTATCTGAAATAGATGTAGACTGTATCATATCGAATAAAAGATTCAACAATACAATAGGCTATGATGGTTCACGACCTTACGAAAGTAAAAAGATAGTTACTGCAAGGGGCTATTGCCAATCTGAATGGCAGGAATACACATTGCTTCATAATGGTTTGGAATGTGAGAAAGATTTATTGGATATGTTAGCCAATTTATTAAGTAAAACATTCACACATAATAACAACTATTATGTAGAGAAGTTTGAACGTACAGAGATTGACGGCAAAGTATTTAATTCAGAGCCACATGATTTCACATCGTTTTGCATAACGGATATTGAGTTCCCTGAGAAGGAAGATATAATCAATGCGTATCTACATGAGTATGGCAAAGATTATGACGAAGTTGAGTTTAGCTTATAAAAATTGTTCGCTATCAACATTCTAAAACAGAAAACTAAACAATTACCATGACAAATATAGCATACCAAGATATACAAGGAGGATGTATTCACGTTTACACTAAAAATAAACACTTGCCTAAATGGGAACGATTAAAAAAGGCTAGGAAAGAATTGGAGTCTATGGCTCAAATTAAAATATTCTTGTACAAAAAAGGCAGGTTGATAAAATTATCTACTATTCAATGGGAACACAATCAGCAATGGACTTAACATTTAAAATAGAATAAAAAATTAAGCAACATGAAGCATTACAATCTCAAGCAATTAAATTCATTGATTGATAAATATATCAATGAATATCAAGGGGAACTAATAACCCTTGAAGAAGGTGTATTAGGCTATGGCACTATTGTGTTATGCAATGGTGTTAACGCTAAGACATTTGTAATCAATGAGCATTATATAAGCCCTTGGTGTTCTGACCATGTAGTTAGGGCTTACAAAAAAATGCCTAAGAAGATAGAGAAGATGATTGAATCTTTAGAAACTGTAAACCAATAAACAAAACAAAATGAAAAAGCAATTAGTAAATGCCGCTAAAATATCGGCAAAGCAAAAGTCAATAACCGAATGTGAATATGTTCGTATTGATTCCACATTCATAACGGCTACAAACCTAGATACTTTCTACAAGTTCAAGCATGACATCCCTAGCGTTGAGGGTGTGGGTACTGTTCAGATAGTCAATCTGAAAAAGGCATACGACAAGCTAAAGGGTATAGACCTTATAAAGTTTGAGGATGACAAGTGCCATATCATTAAGGGTAAGGTTAAGCTATCATTCCATTCCATAAGGGATGGCGAATGGGTTACACTTCCATTATCACCATCTAAAAAAATTGGAGTAGTCAACTTAGATGCTAACTTTGACAAAGCTAAAAAGTTTGTAGGCAATGACATTTATAGGGAAGTTATGCACTGCGTTCTTTACAATGAAACTCAAGTAGTGGCTACCAATGCCCACTACCTATACTTCAAAAATCATGGTTTCGACATTACTGAAGACTTCCTTGTTATTAAAGATGTTTTCTTTGCTAATGGTGAATATACCGTGTATAAAGAAGGTGATTGGATACTGCTGGAAGGAACTGAAGAAGCTATCACATATAAGGTAGATGCTAGCCTTAAATACCCTAACTATAAAGGCGTTATACCTATTGACAATTCAAATGTATCTAGGTTTAATATTGCTGAATTAAAGAGTAACATTGATACCTTAATGCTCACAGCCAATAGTGTAACAAATCGGATTGATGTTTACCCCGACAAGATGACAAGCAAGGATATTGGTTTTGATTCAATGGGATGTATTGAGATTAATCAGGATATAGTAATGGGTGATGCTATGGATATTAGCTTCAACGGTAAGTTAATGATGTACTGTCTTAATGCTTTAGATGTTAATGATGTAGAAATTTCTACATCCACTAAAAATAGAGCTATGATATTAAACGGGCATATCTTACTAATGCCTGTAGGTAGATATTAAACTAAATTAGAATAGACCTTGTTCACTACCAACTTTTTAATACAAAGCCATGAGCTACCCAATTCAAATTTTAGGTTTTACAGAAAGCCACAACGAATGCGATAGATGCGGAAAAACTGAACTCAAAGGAACTTACGCCATAGATATAGATGGCGCAATTATGTACTTAGGTTCTTCTTGTATATCACATAGATTCGGCATGAGTAACAATGAGGTGGGACGTTTTATAACCTCAGAAAAGAAAAGACTCTACAACGAAAAAAATACAGCATTACGTTTAGTGCAAAAAGAAATGGATAAAGCATTAGAAGGGATTGACTTTTGGGAAGATATGGATGAGTATGAAAAGATTGAAAAACCCTTTAAAGATAGGATGACCGAAATAATCAATAGGTACAACTTTAATCTAACCAAGTAAAACAAAGCCATGAAAAAAATAAGCATTTACGACATCCTCAAAAACCCTCCCAAAGAGCTAGTGGATGTTGTCAACAACTTCAAAGAGCTTGAATGTACGCCCGAAAACAAACAGCGATTTAGAGCAGCAATGTATTACCACGATATAGATTTAAAGCTATGAAAGAAAGAATCATCCACCTATCTACAGGTGTAGTCTGCACCCATACGTTAAGTAAGAATGGCGTATGGACAGTAACGGTATCCGAAACAATAACCCCTAAATAACAACAAAATGACAGATTTAACAGGCTTTACACCAAAAGTAATTGGACAAGTGTCCGTAGACTCAGGACTCATTTACATAGGAGACCCGTGCTACGTATTGCACAAGAATGAACCTCCCAAGTCAATAGGCAAGGATTGGGATGATTTCTGCAATACTATAACTCATAAGAACTACCATGAGTTTAACCACGACTTAGGACACTCAGGACTTGGGGTGGTATCTTCCACGTTTCATGGTGATGGTCTTTACAATGTTATTGGATTCTTTCATAATGACAATAAAAGAGCATCGTTTGTTGCGATAGACTTCGCTGGAGTTTTTAAGGGAATAGAGAAAATATAACATTGTCTTAACATTAGACTTGCTATATTAGCATCGTAACATTGAGGTAATAGATTGGCTAAAGGTAAGGCTTTTAAACAGATTAAAATAAAACGAAATAACGGCATGAAAACTACAATAAAAGACATCAAAGCCCAAGCCCAAGCAATAAAAGACGGAGGTCTAAAAGGTGCAAAAGCATGGTATAGGCTTACAAGCTACATGAACAGCTTTGATAATGTTTATGAGATGTGGGGAGAGCCTTGTGTGCAAAATGGGCAAACGTACAAACCTCTAAGTAAAATTGTAAAATCAGACTTCTTCTTTAACTAGAAGAGGTCTTTAAATTAAAACAAGAACCCATGAGAACTTTACAAGACGTTTATTTATCACAAAAAGCGAAAAGTAATAAAGAACAAATTGCAGAATTAGTAAAAGATATGCTAACTGAATCACACAAAGCCATGTTGAAGAAGATAGACAAGGTTCTTAATTCTGGTTATGTTGATACAGAAAGTTGGAGTAAAGACAGCTCCCCAATGATACTACCAAAATGTATCGTTACTGCAATACTGCAAAACGAATCAACACAGTACGAAGCAAAAGGAACATCATTTGAAAAGCACGTGAAAAAAGAAGCTAAGAACATCTGTTCCTTCTTGGAAATACCTATCATATATTTCTTATAATGGGTTATAACACCCAAATAACAACAACATGAACAAACAATATTGGAGATTCGCAATAAACAACGAAAGCGAATTTAACAAGATGTTAAGCAATCAAGGACTATCCCCTCAAACGGGGGGATGTTCACCAAGCGCATACATCCTAGAGAAGTGCATCATTAAGCATTTCAAAACTATCAAGCCTACATCAATAGATAGGGAACTCCTTAGATATATAGACATAGATTGGCTAGAGAGAAAGCTGAACAAGGTAAGCGATTGCGAAGAGCTGGAAAGCCTACATCAATTGTTATTGTCTGACGTTAATGAATTTATCCGAAAGCTAAAACACAAATCGAAATGATTATATTCAACACTAAGACGGGCAAGAATATCTACAAGATAAATATGCTGCCATTGAACACGGAGGTAGAGCGATTAAGAGACGGGAGGAAGGTAACTGTTGACACTGAACTCTTCTCAGGCATCTTAAACAAAGATGACTTCCGCTTCATATGCAGTCAATTGTTTAATGACAAGCATTGAAATTAACGGTTGACGGTAAACTTTCGTTGCCGTTGTTAAATACGAGAGATAAATTTTCAAATTACAATAAAATGAAAAACGAAGCAGAAAAGATTAATAACCCACAAGGCAACGGCAATGATTTTATATCCGATGTTGTATGCTGTGGTTATTTAGAGCAATTAAATATTAACTGGATGCATTTAGGCGACCAAACTAAATGTATGCCACATATTAAAAACATTCAAGAGGATAAAGAATTTAGGGTTAACTATTGCCCTGTTTGCGGTAAGAATGTTAGGGGTGCAATGATTTAGCCATTGCATACAAAGTTTTGGCTAAGAAGCGTAGCCACTTAATCACGCTTCATTAAAACACAAAAAGTCGCATGGCTATGCTTTTTAGCTTTTGTTGTGCGCAGTTAAATTATGACGAAATCTGAAATATTAGAAAAAATTAAAGGTTGTTTTGATGTTGAAAAGGACAGAAAAGCAAGAAATAGCATGGGTGTGAGTGAGTCTTTTTACAACGCTTATTACCTTGTAGGAATGTGTTATACAAATGACAATAAGATAAAGGTTGATGACTCTGAATTAGCAAATATGTCTGAATCGGAATTAAACAACCTTATAAAATTGGCTGATTATGCCTCAGACGCTTTTTATTAATTGCGCACAACACTAAGCTAACAAACGTCTTAATGTTTGTTAGCAACTGTTATAGCACGTTTTAATGTGCGACCACTTTTTAAATAATGTGCTAAATAATAAATCAAAACAAATGGGAATGTCAAGAGACGATAGGGAGAGCTTCCTATCACAGGATTATCGCTTAATAGAAACAGAGCCGTATCCTTCAGATTGCTACCTAGCTAGAGGCAATGCAGTTTTCTTTAGCCTACCGCTAGATGACGAGATAGAGTTTAATGTATCTCGAAGCATTGAGGGGTGGTTCTGTCCAATCTTCAACCTAAGCAACAACACCATAGACTTTGAGTTTACAGAGCTTGAAGTGTTACGTCTCGAAGGAGATAGAGAGGGTGGAGTTATTGAGAGAAGAGATAAGTGGATGGCAGATTATAGGGTGGCTATTGGGATAGAGTTAGAATATGGAGTACCTATCATGCCCACCTCGTGTGATATGGCTTCATCAGGTGTGCTTAAATTTAAAATAGGAGAGTAATGTTGATAAACAAAGAACAAGCATTAGAGGAGCTAAAAAAACATATGTCTGATGCATCCGAAGTACTTAGGAATTATGTGTTGAGGTCTTATGCAAAGCAGGTGCATGATGCTTCTCATGGCAATGGATGGGGTGATACAAGCCTTGCAGCTTGGCATTCATTAATTGAAGGCAGTCCCTTTTGGTGGTGTATCTGCGATGGGAAATGGACTGATGCTATATCCATCTTAATAGAAAAGAATCTATTGGAATCCTTGCACGAGAGTGATGGGTACACATTCGATGAGGTGAGAGAGATTGCCATTCATTGTATGAACTTAGGCATGACGGTACGCAAGGATTATCTATCCTCATCAGAAGTATTAGAAGAGTATTTAACAACAATCAAAAAGTAAATATGAAAAATGTATTGAAAGCGTTATCAGAGGCTAGAAAGAAAATATCTGAAACGGAAATGAAGAAAGAGGGTAAGAATAAGTATAGCGATTACGATTACTTTACCCCTAATCAAGTGCATAAGTTAGTGGAGAATGCCTGTCAAGCTACAGGTTTATTAGCCAAGTTTGACTTGAATAAAAATGATTTAGGTTATTACGGAGAGCTTATCGTATATCACATTGATACCACTGAATCATTGTCCTTTAAATTAGTTACGGACGTTCCCGACATTAAGGCTACAAATGCCAGTCAAAAGTTAGGGGGTATGATGACGTACACTGAGAGGTATCTAAAATCATCTGCCTTTGGTATCGTGGATAACAACTTAGACTTCGATGCTCAGGATAACAGACCTAAGACTGAGCAGAAATTAATACCTCAGCCAACAAAACCTGCCGCCACTACTACCGCCCCTAGCAATGCCAACAAGCCTCTTATGACTAAGGCGCAAAAGGAAGCCGCTAAGGCAGCTTACGCTAAGGGAGACGCTAAGGGCAAAGAGGCTGTTTTAGCACATATGAAAAACTTTACACATACGGAGGATGACTTAAAGTATGTGAAAGGATAATGATAGTATTCATAATATTATTAGCCATCAACCTCTTCATAATGATTGCCAATGGCAAGGGACATGACACCTTCGATTATGAAGGGGTGAAACGGCATATGAAAAATTGTGAGGAGAAATGGAATCAACAAAACAAATCAGACAATGAACACAAATTTTAGCAGTGAGACAGGTACAAGTTTAGCTATGCTGTACAAATCTATGTGGGAGAAAGCAACTCTTGAGATAGAGAAAGAGAGAGAGGAGGTAAGAAGATTAAAACTTAAAGTGCAACGTCTTGAGAAGCAGAAAGCCCTATCAATGGGAAGAACAGAAAGACAACATAGATTTCAAGCCGTCTGATGCGGAAGGTCTGCAAGGTCTTGTATTGAATGGAGAAACCTTTAGGATAGGGAAGAATGTGTTTGAGTGCGTTGGTTTGTGGTCGGTATCGGGGAGTGTTGTTGCTTATGCGATATTGAATTACACTACAAACGTAGCTAAGTGGGTGGGATATGATTCCCTATCTAAGGCTTTGCATGAAAGGAATGTTGTGTGGTTAAATAGAAATAAAACTAAATGAAATGAACGAAATTGAACAGCAGATTTTTAAAAAGATGAAAGCTAAAGATTTTGGCGAAAGTATGTGTAATGAAACTAAACTGAATGTTCTTAAATGGACGATGCAGCAATTACGCAAACACGATGTTATAGGTCTAAGCGAACAGTTACCCGTTTCTTCAATACTTAAATAACAACAACATGATAACGCTATTAATAGATGCAGACTCAATGCTGTACACGGCTTGCTACAAGAAGAAGGAGAACAAGGATGATGATGGGTTTAACAAAGACTTTGAAGAAGTAAAGGATAAGTTTTACGAGAAGTTTTATGAAATCTTAAATACCATAGACAACTTAGGTGTGCAAATATCTGAGTACAAAGTATTTCTTCAGGGAACAAACAACTTCAGGAAGTACGTACACCCCACCTATAAGATAAGCCGTTTTCTCAAGCCTAAGCCGACATTGCTTGATGACCTAAGTAAATGTATTGCTAAGGAATTAAACGCTTTCATATCGCATGGCGTGGAGACGGACGATACTGTTGCGGCTACGTGGAGATACCTATGTGAAACAAAGGGAGTAGATAGCGTTATCATAGCCTCGTGTGATAAGGACTTCAAACAGTTCCCTGCTTGGATATTTGACTATTACAACACTAGGATGGAATTAAAGAAAATATCTGAGGAGGAAGCTAGGTATAACTTATACCACCAAATGATTACGGGAGATAGAGGGGATGACGTGAAGTTTTTGCATGGCGTTGGAGATGTTGAAGCTATTAAGCGACTGGCCAACGTTGTTAGTGAACAACGTATGTTTATGGCATCTTACAGGCTGTTTGTTGAAAAGTTGGGCGTATCAAGAGCTAGGCACGTTTGGTTTTTGAGTAAAATTTTATTAACATTGCAGACTGAAGGGGTGGATATTCCTTATGAGTTTGATGCGGTTTAACTGACGGGAATAAAATGAATGGTGCAAGGCACTTTAAAAACACTAATATGGAATTTTACAACACATTTAAAACACAGTTTGAAGTGATTCCAAGACTTACGATTATTTACGGTAGCATCGAAGAAGATGATGGTGTCTGCAAAAATGGATTTGCTATTGAGTGGTTGTGGTTTGGTGTATTTTTCAACTGCTTGTAACGGTAACAGATATGCACGGATTGGGATTAAAAGTAGAAAATGCAAGTGAGACACAAGAAACCAAAGATGGTATATCTAGTGTTGACAAACGTAAGTTTAATCTAAACGAACTTAGACATATTGCGGTTAATTTTGCCATAAGTTGTGAAAAGGGATATAGTGGTGATTTTGACAGTTGGTTTAGTGGTGTATCTGGTGAGTGGAGGGAGATAGCAAATAGGAGGTAGTTTTAACGGCTACTGCTATGAAACGTAGGGCATAGCGAAGCCGAACTTGGCGGAATTACCGACCACTTGAAAAGAATAAAGAAATAACTGGTGTTGAAAAAATAATGTTACTTGGAGCAGACGTTGTTTAGCATTACGCACAACGGCATCCGCTATGAGTAGTGGCGGCTTTGGAACTACTCAGTATCAAATTAAAAACAATGACTGATAAAAACAAAAAAAAATGAATAAACCAAAATACGGAGTTCCGCCATTCTGTGAATGTTTTTTGTATCATGGTGATGCGGAACATAAATTTTGCACATTATGCGGTAGGTCATACGAAGACTATGGCAAACTGTATAATAAAACAGAACCGTGCGAAGGACAACCGCCAGAAGGATGTTTCTTGAATAACGACAGTAAGCCAATTTTGTAGCTAACGGTAAGTATAACCGTCAGGTGGGGATTAAACGCTCTGAGCTTTCGACCTGACGTAAAGCAACTAAAGAGCAATGACCTGCAAGCTGTAACGCTGCCCCACTTGCGGTTATACAATGTTGGCAGCAGTTATTTTTATGAGTATTGTTATTAAAAAACACAAAGAATGGGTAATGTCGCCCGATAGAAAAGCGTATGAATTATTTCATAGGTTTCAAAGAGTTTGCAAAGACAATGAATGTGCTAAAAGTGCAGCTTTAATTATGGTTGACACAATTAATTCAGAAGATGTAAATGCAGACTATGATTGTCTCAAGTATTGGAAGTCAGTCAGAGTTTCATTGGAACGAATATCTGTCTTATAATTGCTGCCAACACCAAGCTAACAATAGCGCATTAGCGTGATTGTTAGCGGCTGTTAGCGCACGTTTTAATGTGCGTATTTTTCAACAAACAAAACACTACACCTTTGGACAAGCCAATAGCAATAGTAGCAAAAGCTGTATCTTCTTTTTACGGCAAGCCAATATATCCAGAGAGATTGAAGCAAGACAATTCAAGCAGGATGGAATACAATACATTCAAATACATAGCTTGCTTTCTCATTCAGAAATACCTCAACCCATCATACCAAAGCATATCTCAGTATATATGGGGGCATAGGAATCACTCCTATTCGTATAGAGCCATTAAGAAAGTGAAAGAGTCTGCATTCACTGAAAGAGCTATGTACGACACTATTCTAGCTATGTGTGAGGATGACTTTGTAGCTGAGATAAAGAAATCATACTCAGGAATTTGTAGTGAGAATGTTGAGATGTACATTAACGAAAGAGACCTTCAAATGAATAGGGTGAGGCGGCAAGCATCTGAAGCTATCACCCATTGCTGTAAAATAATTTCCCAACAAGATAACCTTGAGGGTTGGGTGAAGAGCAAACTAATACTATCTTTGGAGGCTCAATTAACTAATATATACCAATGCCAATAGTAAGCTATTTTAAAACTATATTTGATGAAAGAGATGGTAGATACGTCCCAACAGCAGACAAGCCACAATACCTTGCCCTCGACTATGTATTAAACTCTATTGGCAACTCAGATACATTGAAGCAGCAGACGGAGGATGTTACTTCAGGGGCTATGCCAAAGGACTCCTTAAACTGCATATGCTTCGCAGGTAAGTTTAGCTATCGCAGCGATTCATCTCTTATTGAACATAGTGGATATGTACCCCTAGACTTTGATAAGGTGGGGGACTCTATGGAGGATGTCATGGAAGATTTAAAGTCAAGGTCGTACATAAAAGCATTTTGGAAGAGTCAATCTCAAGACGGCATACACGCAATAGCTAAGATAGCCTTTACAGATAGGCATAGAGACCATTACAGGTCATTGCTTATGGATATAGGAGGGTTGGACAATAAGTGCATAAATGAGAGTAGGTTCTTTTATTTATGTTATGACAAGGACATATACATAAACGAAAGTCCTGATGAATACACGGGGTTGATGTCTGAGGAAGAATGGAAGAAAGCTAATGAAAAAGATTCTCCATCGCTATCTGATATTGGAAGAGAGATAAGCCCAAGCATACGATTTGTGGCTGTTCCCATTCAGATGATTAAGAACGCTCCTAATGGGCAGAGGCATGAGATAACATTAAAGGCTGCAAAGCTAATGGGTGGATATGTAGGAAGTAATTACATATCTCGGAGCGATGCAAGGGAGATGCTTATTGATGCAGCAAGGATAAATAGCCCCGATGAATTAAGCGATAGGATAAAAGCGATTGACGCTGGATTGGATTATGGCATATCTAGCCCTATTGATATAGATGTTAAGAGAGAGTTAAAGAGAATAGAGCATCAAGCGAAGGCTGTTCTGGGAAAGGTGTTCTTCACCTTGAAGGATGTTGAGAGTGATTTAGACACCCTCTTTAAAAATGGAGTGAAGCGAGGTGCTGATGTTGGGTATTCATGCCTTCGGGAAAACATTAGCATAGCGAAGGGTACAACCACCTATCTGTATGCAGCCCCTTTTAGTGGTAAGACGGAATTGTGGCTGGATATATTGGTGAATCTATCTGAGTTTTATGGATGGAAACACGCATTGCTCACTCCTGAGACGGGAGGTGCTGAGGAAGTGTATGCTGAACTTATATCTAAGGTGGCTATGGCAGACTTTTATGGAGACTACAACAATAAGATGACTGAGGAGGCGTATGCAAAGGCAAAGCTGTTTGTAGATAGACATTTTATTGTTATAGACCCTTCAGACGCTGAGTTCACATATAAGGACTTTATAGACACTATTATCGTTATTGAGAGTAAGTATAAGATAAAGATAGATACAGCCCTTATAGACCCTTGGAATGAGCTTGCAGCCAATCTAGCAGGGGAGAGTAGGGATTTGTGGTTGGAAAGGGCTTTAGGAGATATAAGAAAGTCTGCGAAAGCAAATGATTGGCATATATGTATAGCTACACATTTGAGAGACCAAGAGTTTAGGGTGTTTGATTCGGTTAGGTATTACCCTATGGGTACGCCTAGAGAGATTGCTCAGGGACAGCCTTGGTATAGAAAGGGGTTGCAGATGATTAGTGCTTGGAGACCTTTGGATACAAATATGAATCCATTGCCTAAGAAGATAATGGGGATGCATGGGTATGATGAAGAGGAGTTGTTTGAGGTGAATGAGATGGTTATTGGCATTCAGAAGAGCAAGCCAAAGGGTGTGGGTGCTACGGGGATAAAGAGCTTGTTTTATGACGCTAAGAAGCATAGGTTTTACGAGATGATAAATGGCGTTAAGAGTTATGCTAAGAAGTGGGATGGGGAATCTGTTAACACAGAGGTAATATACAAGGATTTTTATTCACGTAATGATAATGAGGATGAAGCTCCTTTTTAGTTTAATTTAGCGGTAGAATAAAGATGGTTAATCATTGTTAAATTGTCGTTCAGAATTAACAATATTATTCAATCTATTTATAACACCAAGATTACAGCAGTGCCTAAGCATTGTTGTAATCGGCTGTTATCGCACGTTTTAATGTGCGAAATCAAAGAATTAACTTCTTCAACTCCTGAACTTCATGTCGCAACTCTATATTTTCTTTTCTCAATTCCGCGACTTGGTCTTCCAAGTGTTTTACCGTTTTTTCCCATACCAATATCGCAGCCTCAATTCCTTCCGCTTGCTGTTTTCGTTTACCGCCAAAGTAACCCAATAGACCTCCCGCGCCCGTCAATCCTAGCCACTCTACCGCCTTTTCTATGTAGTCTGATGTTGTCATTGTCTATCAAGAAAGTGTTTATTTGTTTATTTTCTTTAGTGAAAAGATAATAACCAACATTATTAAAGAGCCGATAAGAATGCCTAAGCTAAACCCTTGTCTCCAACCATCCTGATAGGCTTGCTTCCGCACTTCTTCCACCTTTGAATAGTCTATAACATCAACTTTCACCGTATCTCTTATTGTATCGCTAGGAGTTGAAGCACCAATAGCAATGCTTACAGGCATTGTATCGCATGGGTTTCCTAATGGGAAGCGATATACATTGGCAGATATTTTTTTTTCTTCATCCTGTATCACTATCATCGAGTCAATAGGAAGCATCAAAGAATCCACCACTTTTTTAGGTGCTACAATCGTTACCGTAGGAATTTCCTTACTAATTAATATAGTTGGGTCTTTCGCTACTGCCTTGTCTAGTAATTCCTTTTGGGTGGATTTGCAAGAGGTTATTAACAGACATATCAACAACGTATAGGACAGTGTTTTCATGATGCTTTTTGTTACTACAAAGGTAGTCAAAAGCGTTGTTATTTCTTATTCAATGGTTTCTGCCTTTTAGCAACGTATTCATCCATTATCTTATTCACCTCAATCCCTGACAAGCCACCTAAAAGAATGAGATTCAAGTCTCTATACATTTTAATCTTTTCTTTTCTTTTCTGCTCATTCTTTTCCATCATAACCTCCCTACCTAGCATTATTCCTTTAACGCGAGAAGTTGTCGGTCTATCAACTATTTTATGGTGTGCTAAGTTTATCTTTGGAAGCGGCATAGGCTCACCAGATTTGTTTTTTAAGCTAGCGTACATAGCTAAGTCCCTCTTGTATTCTACATACGTCTTTATATCACCCATTAACACTTCTATAGTCTCAATGTCTGGGAGTAGCTTACCTTTATTTACAGCATCCTCCCTCACCTCCTCGTAGTACTTCTTCACTTCAGGGAGTTGGAATATATCCCTAGCATACGACTTAGTGAGGTCTCTTAATTCTTGTGGGCTTTGCTCAGATAATAACTCAGCCGTTTGTCTTGCATTATCATCTGAAAGAAGTTGCGCCATAGCCTTGTTGGGAAGACCCTTTGACGTAACATTCTTAGCTGTTTTATTGCTTACATTCTTAATGTCCGCAGCAAACAGATTTAATATAGGTAGGTTTA
>Ga0208160_1000763_pt1 | contig 14494 bp, 17 predicted proteins | sample CB_VirMetaG_FD_184536 | JGI IMG/M metagenome (GOLD analysis project Ga0208160, IMG submission 184536) | Freshwater to marine saline gradient viral communities from Chesapeake Bay - CB_1504_1 Viral MetaG (SPAdes) (version 4) | ecosystem: Environmental > Aquatic > Marine > Coastal | place: USA... | reverse complement strand
GTGTGTATTACAAAGGTGGAGAGTTTTGACCCAATTTAATTTACTCCGCGTATTCACTTTTCAAAAAAACATAAAAACATAAAGTAAAGATGCTGGCTAATTATTTTTAGATTTTTTCAGATTAAAATATTTTTGTAGAAACCTAAGGGGTAAAATTTTCCGATTTTTAGATTTTTCAGATTAAAATATTTTCGCGGAAACCGATGGGGGTAAATTTGCAGATTTCAAAGAATCTTTAAAAATATCCATTTTAAGTTTTTTTAATTTTTTATTAAAAATTAATTTAACTTAATAAAATTTAATTAATCTATATATTTTATATTTTTAGCGGAAACCGATGGGGGTAAATTTGCAGATTTCAATTTTTATTAAATATTAATTTTTATTAAATAATATTTAACTTAACTATAAATTTATTATCTATTTTTATTATATACAATGAGAATTGGAAATTTTAAAAAAGATTTAGAATTAGGACAAGAAATTGAAAAAATAGCACAAGAGAAATTAATAAATCATTTAAATAATAATATAACCATAATAAATACAAATAATGACTTCAAATATGATTTTAAACTATCAAATAATCTAAAATATGAGGTAAAATACGATAGAATGAGTATAATAACTGGTAATATTTTTATAGAGTTTTATTGTCGAGGAAAATTAAGCGGAATATCAACAAGTGAATCTGATTTTTATATAATTGCTTATACTGATAAAGATTTATATTTAATAGAGACTGAAACTTTAAAAAAATTGATAAACAATAAAGAATACATGAGACCATATGAAGATGCTATTAAAAGCGGATATTTATTTAAAAAGAATATAATAACTTTAAATTCTACAAAGCTTTAAGTAATTCTTTCATTTTATCTACCGTTTTAAAATTTACTAAAATTTGCTGAACTTTTAATATAGGATTTGTATGAAGTCTTCCTTTATAACCTAAATTAGCTAGAACTTTTACTAAATTACTCGTGGAGGTTAAAAATATTTTATTTTGTAATTCTTGGCTTATATTATCATAATCATCTTGGTTATTTACTTTTTTAGGTTCTTTTTTAGGTTCTATATTAGATGATTTATAACTATTTTTAGCATCCACGCTTGATAGAGCGCAACCATAAGACATATTGTTTTTTAAAGCAAATGATTTAATATGTTCTATCCATTTATTAGATTTTTTAGACATTTATATATATATATATATAAATAATAATTTTAATTTAACTATATATTTTATTATATATTCTCAATTGTTCTTCTAAACGGCCGACCTGGATTATAAATTTGATTTTTTCTTCTTTTAAAATATCAATTTCATTTTTTAACCGTTCTATTTTGTTATAGTCTAAATCCGTAGAAATTTCATACAATTTAATTATATGTTGTAATTTTTGAATATCCATCTATATAATAATAATATATAATAATATAAATAATGATAATTCTATCTTTGATTTACTAATTAATGCATTTAAAATTATCATTTTTACAGTTCCTAATGCGTTATATATATCATATAATACAAGTGAAGTTGATTTTAAAACTGCGCTAATGGTTCTATCAATAGCATATGATGCGCCTGAGTTTATTTTTCTAAAAAAAAATGTTTAAAAGCCTTCCAAATTTTCGTTTTTAGGTTATATTTTTTAATTGCTCCTGAAGCCAATAAATACGATACATTTTTTTTTATATTCACTTTTTCCAAATCTGTTAATTTATCAAAACAAATTTCCATAACCTCAAATAATAATTCAAGTTTATCTATATGTGAATTTTTACATACATTATTTTCAATTATTTTGCAACAATATTCAAGTGTGGATATATCATTTTTTCTTTGTCTAAAATCTGGTAAAGTATTTATAGCGTCTTGTAGCTTTCTCTTAATTTGAGCTTTTTTGATGTCTGATTTAATGGACATATTGTATATATAATATATAATTATATAATAATTTTTTAAGGATTAATTTTGTATCTAATTTTTGATTATGTTTATTTCCTTAGATTAGCAACGCTTTAGAACCTAGTTCCTTAAGAAGGCATTATTTTAACCCCATTGAAATACAATTGGCACGATTTACCCTGATTTGTATAACCTGTTGGTTGAATACTTTGGGGGCAAGTAGTTAAATTAGTATAATCTAAACTTCTAACTAAGCTATCGTTAATACCTGTATGAACAACTAGTCTATACCCAGGCATTATCACATACAGTTCGTCATTTACCGCCATATCAACACTAACAGAAGTGCCTATAGTGACACTACCTGAAACGATACCAGGTGTGTAAAAATCGTAATAATTTGATACGCTGTTAAATATTGGTGCCCACATATAATATTGTCCGCTCCGATTTCCCATATACGCTCCTGCTATTCCTCGTTGGGCGCAAATATTAGTAGTTTTTGATGCTTGGATATAATTAGAGTCAATGTCAAATGAAGTAGAATTAATATTGATGTCAGGTATAGTCATAGTAGAGGATGAAGCGACTAAATTAATACTATTAGCACTTGTAATATTAACACCCACACCCTCTATCAAAACATTATTCGTATATGACTTTAAAGTGAGGACACTGTTGGCAATTACATTTGTAGTATAACCATGTAAAACAGTGTATGCTGGAAGACTGCCGATTGTTAATCTAGGGCGTGTCGTTAGAAACATTAAATTAGTAGCAATATTCATATCAGCATTTAGAATTGCTGCGTTATAGGTTTGACATTTCAATACAGCATTAACCATATCAACTTCACGACTTTCAACGATTAAATCACTCGCATTTGAACCAAGTCGTAAAAAACCTGTGGTTAAATTTGCTCCCATAGTGACGCTACCTGTAGTTAAATTATTATACATTGTGACGGCAGTGGAATTAGACGATGATACTATAGTATCTAGATTACCCGCAGCAACACTATCAACATATTCTTTATTGGTTAGTTCATAATTTGTAGTTGGAAGGTCTCTACATATTGGGGGCACATCTACGGTAAGCAATCCAACTCTACTTAAAGTTGCCATACTTACTCCCGACTCGTCTAAAATTTCTAGGCAGTTTGTGATTAAACTGTTCCCTTTAATTTGTAATGCCTTGTTTGCCTGACTGATTGCTATCTGAGGTTGCGTAATAGAATTATCATATACATCTTGTAAAGTCTCCGCAGGTTGGTTTGCTAATACGAATGCAGTGGTAGCGATATTATTAGTATTTGTTCCGAGGGGCAATGTTGGCGTCGTTCCAGATATATTTATAGATAAAGTATCGCATATTAAATTAGTGGTGTCAATTGCATCGGCTGATACATTTGTAATTCCAAACATACTTCTCGAAAAATTGTTATTATTATAACTTGTCATTATAATATATATATAAAATATAATTTCTATATATATATATATATATATATCTAATGCCAAAACATGTTTATACAATTACGCTAAAAAATAATGCTCAACAAAGTAAGTCGGAATATTATTTTGACTGGAGTACACTTCCCGAAAGTGCTTATTATATTACCGCTAGAATGTCAGGAGCAAGGGTTGCCCTTGACTTTTATGATTATCATGTAGGAATGGTATACACAACTAACCTTTTTAATAATACCAATGAACTCAATATATCGAATAGTTCGCAATACAACGGAACTAGTTTTTTAACAAGTTCAGAAACACCTATTTACCCTGGTAGACAACATTGTCATATCACGAACAATGGTGATTTAAAAATTATGATACTATCACGACCAACAAATAATATTTTTAATGTAACTTATGATGTAAATCCAGCCAGAACATATTTAACTTTATTCTTTGAATCAATTGATTAAAATTAGTAACGTAAAACACTTTTTTGTAAACAAAAATAAAAAATATAATCTAATTAATATATATATGTATAAAATAAATTTATTCGAACCAAATGATGGGAACAATTATTTTGTTGATTGGATTCAATTTTTACCATCCAACACTGAATTTTTATTAAGAGTTAAGGCTACATCTACACTTCTTACTTTTGATAACCCGCTACCTCTTCCTATGATTTACTCTAATTTATTAGATGGTATTGGAAGCACCACAACAACAACCAATCCAACAATACAGCCAAACACAAGGCACTTTATGGGTTCTCCAATGCCATCAGGATATATTCAAACAACCTATGAAAATTTTAATTTAATGCATAATTCATTGCCAATTTATTTAAAATCTAGGCCTACAAACAACTCATTTTTTATTAATTTAATTGCTTCCAATAGTGATGATATTTTTGAGGTAACATCAGGTACCATAAGTTTTAAATATGAATTATATTTTGAGATTTATAAACCAATCAGCCCCATGAATATGATAACCCTTTATACACCTCCACGGCCATTTTCTATTTTATTAAATTCTGTTAATGGAACAGTAATAAATACCAAATCATATATTCAATATGATTATAATTGGATGAATAATTGTAATGGCGACAAAAATCAATATTACGAGATGACATTTGTCTTTCAAACTATGGCTATGAATCTATTAAATATTCAAGGCTTATCCGTTCAAGCGAGTTTCATGTCATCACCTTATAATATAATAATTACAAGTACAGGCAACCCCGCAATTGGGGCCGGAAATTCAATGTCTAAAATTATAGGATTGGCTACACCAAATACTTATAATAATTTTCAATCAATAGCAAGCACTCCTTTAAATAATTCACCGATAAAAACATTATTGCCTCAAAATTCTATTTTTGATATACAATTAATAAATTATGATACTGATGGGTTGGTTTCTCCTTTATTTGTTCCAACAACTGGGGTAATGAATGATTATACGCTACAGTTATATTTTAATCCAACATTCTAATTTGTTTTTCAAAAATAATTATAATTATAATCTAATATATATATATATGAGTATAGTGAAAATTACCGCAATAGCAAAATTTTTTAAAGTCAAAATTATTGATGGAATAACAGATGATGTTTTAAATCAATTAGCAATGAAATTAAATATAAAATTAAATAAAGGTCTTTCAAAAAATAAAAAAATTGCTTTATTGTTAAAAAGATTTAATGAATATGTAGTAAAACGACATAGATTTCAAAAAAATGAAGCAGATGAAGCGTTTAATAAACAAAAACGACCAGAAACAAAGTTGGAAGCAGAAATTAATAAAGCAAATAGGGGGGCATCTACAACTTTAGGAGCAGGTGAAACCGGAAAACCTGAGTCAACAAAATATATACAGCCTTTGGGAGGACTTCCAATTCAACAACCAGCCATAGATTTCAATATTAGAGATATGGCAGAATTAATAAAAAAAACGGGGGCTGAAACAAATGAAGCAATATCTAAAGCAAAATTCTCAAAAAAGAAAACATCTCAAATTGAAAATATAGCAACAGAAGCAAAAAATTTATTAGGTGATAATTTAAATAAATATATAAATGATAAATCACTTAAATCCTCAAAAATACCTAATTTTAAAACTTTTCCGCAGGATATTCAATACTATATAAAATTTCTAAAAGGTGAAAATAATAAAACAACATTTTCTAATAATATAAATAAAATATTAAAACAAGAACAAGAAGAAAAAGTTGATGATGAAGAAGATGATGAAGAAGAAGATGATGAAGAAGATGAAGAAGTTGATGATGAAATTGATGATAATGAATCTGAAATAACAATGGATACTTATTTAAACAACATAACACAAGAAAATAAAGACAATACCAACAATTCCTTAGGAAATCAAGATATAAATATATATAATAATCGTATTCCATTTGGAACTATAAATAGTGATTCAATATTAAATTATTATGAACCAAGCATAAATAGTGTACCAAGCGCAAGTACATATGAATTTGAACCAATACGACAATCCGGGTTAACTCGTCAATATGGGGACGATGGAGTTTCTTATAATTAATATTAAATAAATATTTATTTAATAAATAATAATTAAGCAAAATTAAAACCGTGGGTTGGTTCTTGTTCTATAGGTTTAGCTCTTTGTATAGAAGAATTTTCATTATTGACTGTATTAGCCACATCAGAAACTTTATTAGCACCCTGTCTTACCTGTCCTGATATATTGTGAATATTTTTAGCGTGTGATTGTATTGCTTTTGCTCCAACATTTGCAAGCATTAATTCAGGTAATAATTCAGGCGCCATTGCACCAACAGCCCCCATAACTAAAGGATTACCTGTTATTTTAGCAACTGTTCCAGCGGATTTACCAACTACTTTTGAAACTTTTTGGACTTGTTCTGCACCTTTAGATACATTATCCGCTGTTTTTTCGACTAAATGAGAAACTGATGATACACCTTTATGTAATCCAGATGATATTTTTTGTCCGAAATTTCTTGGTAAATTAAATTTTTTAACCATAGAGTATATATATATATAAGTTATATATATTTTTTTTATTATTTACTATATTTTCTTTTTAAAAGGAGATGGATTATATTTAATTCCTTTATTTAATCTAGTAGGGTTTAATTTTTCTTGAATAAATAATTTTTGTGGGTTATTAATTGTATTAATTGGATAAGCTAAACGATTTGTTTGTGGAATAGTTAATCGATTTAAATTCATTATATATTATTACAATAGAAAATAATTATTCAAGTTCAGGTAAAATTAGTTCATCAAATCCTTTAAAAAATCGTTGTGTATCTGTATTTATAAATAACCACTGATGAGGCTTATCATATACAATTTTAGATATTTTTAAAACATATTTATCATAACCTTCAACAAGTTCATCAAATATTGCTTTTAATTCGGTTTTACTTGTTCTAAATACAAATATGTTGGTAAATAATCGGCGAACCTCTTTCGGAACACTATAATAAGTTTGGGTTAAGAAATAGATTGACAAGCGGAGATGACGGCGGTTCATCACAAGTTCCTTCATTAATTTCAATACTTCAGGGTTCTTCAATTTAGCTCCTAAATCATCAATAATAATTACATTGTTAAACGATTTATCTTCATTTTGAACTTGTTTTAAAATACTTGTTAAATTTTCGGCGGTCATATCCTCAAATACTTGATTTTTAGGCAACCCTTCAAATAAATTGATTTTAAGCGAGGCAACTGAATCGGCAGGCATCATTAAAAATACATTGTGGAAACATTTTCTTAACATTTTTTTTGATTGAAAGAAACTAATTAAAAGAGAGGTTTTTCCGGATTTAGGCTTTCCTATTAATAAATTTGTACTATGCTCGTTTAAAAATTTTGTTAATTCATAATCATTTAATTTTTTATGTATATCACCATCACACAACATTTTTGGAGTTTCAAGCAAAGGGGCTTTATTTTTATTTATCGTTATAGACATTATATATATATATAAATAGATTATATTAAAATTTTGTTTAAGTTCTTAATATAACTTGATTGTTCACTAGGTCGACTTCAAAAATAGCGTCATAATTCATAATTAGAGTGATGGTTGAATTTGCAGTTGTTCCGGAAGGTAAATTAATTCTATAACTGATGGGTGAGTTTTGAGTCGAGATACCTGTTAACAATGAACCTGAATTTAATTTTTCTAGAGATGTCCCAATGATGAATTTGGCCGGAATTTTATATGTGGTTGCAGCATTGACATTATCCCAAGAGAATTCATAAGAATTAATAGAAAATGAATTATTTCTATCGTACACTGAACCAACCGCCGATTTCAATTCCATTAGCGCTTGCGCACGAACAGCAGAATCTATTGGTTTTTGCGGGTATTGCACCCCTGCTATCATGAATTGATAAGTTGCATTTGGTACAAGATTCACAGAATCCATGAAGGTATTTCCACTAGTAGCCGAACCACCATTTAATGCAAATACAGATTTACAAGATGCATATCGTTGGTTATATACCAACTCTTGTTGTCCAGAGGCTCCAGAGGTGAGGGTTTGAGATGATGCAGCAAAACTCTGAGATTTTATATTTAAAATTGGTCCCATACTTCTCACCATATTTTCCACTTCAGGACCAAAATCGATAATTTTATAATGTAGGGTCATTTTTGATAATGTCCAAGCAGTAGGAACAACTGAAGATGTGAAAATATTGCTAATCGAATCCATTGAAAGTGAAACACGCACTTGCGGCATTGCAAACATTGGTAATAATTTTTCTGCATTAGAAAGCACACAGTTTAATGGAACAGCATAACTTTTTTCTTGTGTAGTAGCAACCAATAAGCCCCCATCTAAATCTTCTAGTCCCACTGTTGTATTATCAGCAGATGAACCATATCCATAAGCGCTTTGAAGTCCATATTTTTCACTTTGTGATAAAGTAAGATTTGAAAGCATAGTCATGACGGCATTATAAGAATTTTGAGAATCAATAGTTTGAGAGCCAACTTGAACGGTTAAATTTGAGAAAGAGGAATATCCGGGGCACCCTCTTATTTGAGCATTTCCTGCCGATGCACAGGTTCCAAGATAGGAAATATAGATAGAATCTGGAATCAGAAAGCCTCTAGAAATAAAATCAAATTGTGCCTGTCCTCCAGATGTGAGGGTTTGTAAATTTGATGGATTAACAGCAACATCTACAACTCTAGAATTTTCTGGCAAACCAGGAATAAATTCTGAATAATTTACAGCGTGAGGTAATGAAGTCATTAAGATTTTTTTATATACTATATGTTTATAAAAAAAAATATTTAATTGTTTATATATTATTTAATAATATTTCATCGTCTGTAAGTTCAGAAGGTTCAGAAGGTTCAGAAGGTTCAGAAGGTTCAGAAGGTTCAGAAGGTTCAGAAGTTTTAGATTTTATATTTGTTTTTGGTTTTAAATAAATTTTTAATAAAAAAGACATCGTCCAGTCAATATTATTAAAATCCATTAAATTTCCGGTATCAGATTGAATTTTTATATCAAAACCGTTTAAAATTTTTTGATTCAAATGACCATGAATGTTAGAAATATTATTATATAAAATTAGTCCAAAGTTGGATGCGGATACAGGTATTTCAATTAAAGTATTGGTGGAGCCTGTATTTTTTGAATCAACATTATATATATTTATATCTTGAGATGTTATTTTTAATTTTAATGCTCCTAGTAAATTTACAGGATATTCGGAGGTTAGAATATATGATGATGATGTTTGATTAATTTCTGTAAAACCTAAAATTTTAAAAATTGTTGATGTTGCATAAAATAGGGTAAAATCCGCAGTACTATCAGTAAAAGTATATTTGCCTGTTATATTTGATAATACAATTGAAACTGTTGATATACCGTTTATTGATAGTTGATTTATAATCTCCGAACTTAAACTAGTTGTATTATAGTTGCCTGGTGTGATTGTTAAAATTGTTCCATTCCAATTTAATCTATTATTATCATTTGTAATATTATAAAAAGATACTGGTATTTGAATAGAAGAAACATAAAAATCAATATAGTCGTGGTATTCCTCATTTATTAATATATTCTTGAAATTAAAATAAACATCTGATTTTTTTGAACCGTTTAACAATATACCATCTGCCGAATTAATATTTATTTGTATTGTTTTAATCATTATAATATATATATATATGTATATTATAAATTAATTTAGTTCTTCAATTTTTAGTTCTGGGCTAATTGTTTGGGCTTTTTCGTTATTAATAATTGTTTGAGCCCGCAATAAATGATACTGTTTTTGGTGTTCTGTTAAATCTTTATTATGACAAACCATTAGAATATGAGTTAAATAATTATTTACATTTAATGACTTATGAATTTTATTTATTCGTTTTAGATTAAGTGTTGGATTATCAATTTCTTCAACTGTTTCATAATCAAAACCATAAATTTTATTTTTATTCATTATATATTATATTCTGAGAAATTAATAAAATGAAAATATTTTTTTTTGTTTAATTAATTTTGGATTTTCTGGAAATATTTTTGCCGGTGGAGCTGAGGGTTCCGAATGCAAAAATTTTTTGCATTCGTTGCCGGTTTTGGCCGGTTCTGATATTGGCTCATCTGGAATTGCTTCAATTGCTTTTTGTCGTTTTATTTCCTTTTTTTTTATAGCCACAGCTTTTTTTATTATTGTTTCTTGATATTGTTTATCTAATTCATTTTGTAATTCTATTTTACGAGCCATATTTTCTTTTCTATTAGCATCTCGGACAGCCCTTGCTTTATCCATATTTCTATGTATTCCCGTATCTTTTCTTTTCTTTCTTTCTTTCTTTTCTAATAATAATAATTCGTTTAAAAATAATTTGTTAGATTCATCTTTAGTCATTGGAGCTTCCTCTTTCATTTTTATATTTTCTTTTTTTTCTTTTTCTTTTCTCGGGGCGGAGGCCAATTCTAAAACTGGAATATTATTTTTTACAAGCTCCGCCACTTTTTTCATATCAAGATTTCGTCTTTTTTTAGGCTCGTATATAGGCGCTTTAACTTTTGATGCTTGGATATCATCATCTTCTAATAAAATGTTAGATTCGTTATCAGGTAAATATTCACACATTATATTATAACCTTATATAAAAAATTTATAAAACAATTAATAAAATTTAACTTAAAGTTTTTTTGTATTAATATTATATATAGATGAATAAAGAATTTAATGAAATTGTTTTAATTAAGGTTTATAAATATTCTCCTGAATATATAAAAGAGAAGAACCACAAATATTATGAAAAATACCGAGAATCAATATTAGAAAAAAGAAGAAATAAAACTAATATGGAACCTAAAAAAGAGATTAAATATAAATATCAAGAAATAATTATAAAAGAAAAAAATATATAGATTAATTAAATTTTATTAAAAATATTTTGGCTTAAAAAAATATATATATATATTATATATATATATATTATAATGTTATCATATAGAAATCAACAAAAACAACTTAAAACCGATAAATTACTTGGTAGGGTAGCTAATGATTTTAAATTAAATCAAAAAAAAATAGTTCTTACAAATGAATTAAAAAAAGTAAAAAATAAAATTACAAAAGAAAAAACAAAAATAAATAAAGATATAAAAAACATTCCGACTGATGGGACAATAGTGAATATAGAAATAAATAAATATGTTTCAATAAAACAAGTAATAGAGAAAATGAAAGCAACCGCAGAACACATACCAATAATTAAATTTACTTATAACGATTCAATAAAATATTATGCTTTATCAAATGTTAATAGACAGCGTTTATTAAATACCTTTGGACAAGATGATAATGAAATATTCCAAAATGTCCTAAATATTGAGGGAGGCGTTGGTTCTGATGCGGAATTTACCCAAACAATGACTGGAAAAATTGTGGATAATGTAGATGTTTATTATATGCCAAAAAAGAAAATAAAAAAAGATGGTGCATTTTTTCAATATATTCATAATTTAGATTTAGATTTAACCCGTTATCAAATCTATAATAAAGACCATAAAGATAATTATACCCATAATTGCTTTATTCATTGTTTAATACAATGGGGGCAATTAAAAGATGAAGAAATTGAATATGTAAAAACATTATGTAAGAACGATAATATTCCTCAATCTTCATTTAAAATTATATGTGATAAAATAAATATTGGTATAATTGTCAGAAGACCAAAAGGAGAAGAAACAAACGAAACTATAACCGTTAAATTTAATGTGGTTGCAGGAGTGGATAGAGTTATCACAATCGGTTTATTATGTTATCATTATTTTCTTATTGAAGAAGTTAACGTTAATTCTTATGCTATTAAAAATTATGATGATATTAAAGATAAACCAGATTGGAATATGATATATGATAAATCTTATAAAAAGAAAAACAGGTTTATTAATTCATATGATGTTATAAAGTTATTAATTGATAATAAGAATACCCGATTAAAAGAAATTGAATCTACTGGTGCAGTAATGAGTTCTCCTTCATATATTCACACAGATAAAAAAATATCTTCATTAGAATATGTTGAAGAAAATTATAACCTTGTGGAATTTAAAGACAGAAACCTAAAAAAAACAGTGCCTGATATTGTTTATTTTGATTTTGAAACAACAACCGATACTGATGAACACCAACCTTTTTTATGCTCTTCTATAGATAAAGATAATAATATTAAAACCTTTAAAGGACTTGATTGTGGATTAAGTTTTTTATTAAGTTTAAATAATGATACCACTATAATAATTCATAATTTAGGATATGATTTTAGATTTCTAATTAAATATTTAAAAAATATAAAGTTAGTTCAAAAATCTCAAACAAATATAATGTCCGCAAGTGGATTATTTATTAATAAAAAAAAGAAAATTAATTTAACTTTTAAATGTTCTTATGCTATGATAGGTTCATCTCTAGGTGAATTTGCTAAAATGTTTAATTTAAAGGATGTTAAAAAAGAAATTATACCATATGGTTCTTATACAAGAAAATCAGTCTTAGAAGAAAAAATTAATATTGAAGAATCGAAAAATTTACTTAGACCAGACCAACAAGCTGATTTTTTAAAAAATATTCAAGACTGGGGGTTAACTGATGGTGAGAATTATTATCATATTAAATATTCTCAAATATATTGTGAAGCAGATGTTAAAACCACAAAAAGAGGCTATGAACAATTCAGAGTGTGGATGTTAGAAATTACAAATCTTGACATTTTAAATTATCCAACATTGGCTAGTGTTGCAGATGCTTATTTAAAAAAAGAGGGTTGCTATGATGGATGCTATGAATTTTCAGGAGTTCTTCAACAATTTTTACAACAATTTATAGTAGGGGGGCGAACTATGACCCGGGATAATAAAAAAAATCATGTATTAAAAAAATCTTCAGATTTTGATGCTGTATCACTATATCCTAGTGCTATGAATAGAATGGAAGGTTTTTTAAAAGGCAAACCCAAAATATTACAAAATTTAAGTTATGATTTTATTAAAAACCAAGACGGCTATTTTATAGAAATAGAAATTACTAAAATAAATAAATCTCGTCATTTTTCATTAATTAATACAATGACTGATTCAGGAGTGCGATTATTTGATAGTAATTTATTAGGATTACATAAAGTAGATAAAATAACTTTAGAAGATTTAATTGAATTTCAAGAGATTGAGTTTAAAATAATTAGAGGATATTATTTTAACGAAGGACGAAATAATAAAATAAATAAGACAATTGAATATTTATTTAATCAAAGATTAGCCATGAAGAAAATAAAAAATCCTATTCAATCAGTATATAAACTTTTGATGAATTCAAGCTATGGAAAATCAATTCTTAAACCAATAGACACTGAAAGACAAATTATTGAAACTGACAGATTTGATGCATATCTAAGAGAAAATTATAATAGAATGATTGAGGCTTGTGTTATATCGAATACAGGGAAAACCTCTATAAAATCAATCAAAACAATAAACGACCATTTTAATTGTGGACATATTGGCTCTGAAATCTTGAGTATGTCAAAACGAATAATGAATGAGGTGATGTGTTTGGCTGAGGATAGGAATTATATGATATATTATCAAGATACTGATTCTATGCATATAGATTATGATGCTGTTAATAAATTATCATGCGATTATAAATTAAAATATGGAAGAGATTTAATAGGTGAGGGGTTAGGACAGTTCCATTCTGATTTTGCGGGGAAATCTGACGACGAAATATATGCTGTTGAATCTATATTTTTAGGAAAAAAGTGCTACATTGATAAATTAAGATTAATAAATGACGGAATTGAAACCTTTGAATATCATATTAGAATGAAAGGTGTGCCTAATGAAATTGTAAATTTAACTGCTGATAAACTACATGAAGGAAATGTATTAAATATGTATAAATATATGTTTGAAGGTAAATCAGTAGTATTTGATTTATTGGCTGGTATGAAAAAATTTTTTGTTGGTTCTTCTGATTATTCAATTAGAAACCGAGAAAATCTATCTGCTGCAAATGGTTTTACTCGTGAGCTAAAATTTTAAGTTAATTATTTAATTATTTAAATGATTTATTAATTTCTCTTGTGCTATTTTTTCAATTTCTTGTCCTAATTCTAAATCTTTTTTAAAATTTATAGTTAAGTTAAATATTATTTAATAAAAATTAATATTTAATAAAAATTGAAATCTGCAAATTTACCCCCATCGGTTTCCGCTAAAAATATAAAATATATAGATTAATTAAATTTTATTAAGTTAAATTAATTTTTAATAAAAAATTAAAAAAACTTAAAATGGATATTTTTAAAGATTCTTTGAAATCTGCAAATTTACCCCCATCGGTTTCCGCGAAAATATTTTAATCTGAAAAATCTAAAAATCGGAAAATTTTACCCCTTAGGTTTCTACAAAAATATTTTAATCTGAAAAAATCTAAAAATAATTAGCCAGCATCTTTACTTTATGTTTTTATGTTTTTTTGAAAAGTGAATACGCGGAGTAAATTAAATTGGGTCAAAACTCTCCACCTTTGTAATACACAC
>Ga0208160_1000761_pt1 | contig 14503 bp, 13 predicted proteins | sample CB_VirMetaG_FD_184536 | JGI IMG/M metagenome (GOLD analysis project Ga0208160, IMG submission 184536) | Freshwater to marine saline gradient viral communities from Chesapeake Bay - CB_1504_1 Viral MetaG (SPAdes) (version 4) | ecosystem: Environmental > Aquatic > Marine > Coastal | place: USA... | reverse complement strand
TGAGTCACTGACAGAAGCTGACGTACTAGCATGGGTTTACGAGGCTGTTGATAAGGATTCTGTTGAGGCTTCACTGGCTAGTCAGATTGAAGATCAGAAAGCGCCACAGACTGTTGTAGGTACACCGTGGTGATTACGATTGACGGTGTAGAATACAACCCAGAAGATTTGAGCGATGAGGTCAAGTACATGGTCGCTCAGGTCAAAGATATTGACGAGAAGCTCGGACACTTACGCTTTCAAGTCGATCAATTAAGCGCGGCTAAAACCGCATTTTCAGACGCTATTGTAAAAGGTGTTACCGATGTTTCAGAAAGCACTGAAGAGTAAAACCGTCCAGTACGGCATCGCAATCGCGGTGCTATCTGTCCTACAGGGGTTCGTGGGATTCATACCCAGCCCGTGGGTGCAAGCTATCATTGGCTGTAGTATTGCGTCAGGGATTGTTATACTCAGATTCATTACCACACAACCCCTTTCGGAGAAGTGATGAGATGGCTATTGACTGGAATAAACTAATCTCTGTAGAAGTGCTTTCAACAAGCGCGATTCTAATTTTTTCAGTCGGTGTTGCCTATACAACTCTAGCAGATGGGCAAGAACAAGCAGACGCACAGATCGCCCAACTGCAAGCCAAACAAGAGCAGATGCAAGACTCGATAGCTGATATCCAAAGGGACACTGCGGTTCTCAATGCGGATCAAAAACACATACTTAAGATGGTCGAAGAGCAGAGACAAGATATCCGTCAGATACTTAAACTGATACAAGAAGGCAAGGCTGAAAAGTGATCGCGGAACTCGCTGCCTTCAATGCCGCCTTTGGTGTTGTTAAAGAGTTTGTAGCGAACGGAAAAGACCTGTCTGATTGCTTTGGTTTGATCGGGCAGATGACAACCGCGAAAGAAGACCTGAAGTTAAAAGCGGACAAAAGAGGCTTTACCAGTGATGCTGAAGAGTTTGCAGCACTTGAACAGATCAAGCAAGCAGAAGATCAGTTAAGAGAATTGATGCAATACTACGGTAGAGCGGGTTTGTGGGATGATTTTGTAAAGTTTCAAGCAGAAGCCAGAAAAGCACGGCTCTTAGAACGTAATGAGAGGATCAGAAAGATCAACCAACGCTGGCAGTATGCAAGTCTTATCGTTGCTGGTTGTCTTGGACTCATAGGTATGTACGCTATCTTCATGGTAGCTAGTGCAATGGCGGGAAGTTTTCATGCTACAAATTCTTGGTAAGATATTAGGTTCAGGTGATGTTGTTCAGAAGGGCTTACAGCTCATTGATGACATGCACACCTCAACCGAAGAAGAAATTCAGGCTAAGTCCAAAGCTAAGACAGACTTACTACAAGCCTACGCCCCGTTTAAAATCGCCCAGCGTTACTTGGCATTGATGTTTTCTGTTACTTTTTTAACAAGTTTTGTTTTAGTTCTAACAATGACTCTGCTCGGCGAAGGTGACATAGACGCAGTAAAGCAAGTTTTGGGTGACTTTTACATTGGCGAGATAATGCTAACGATTGTTTTCTTCTATTTCGGTGGCGGTGCATTTGAAGGCGCAATGAAGAGCCGGGTTAAATGAACTACTTCTCTGATGACGAGCTTCGCTGTAAGTGTGGATGCAATGAGTTAATTTTTGATTCTGCCGTTAGGGTTGCTCTTAATACAATACGGATGGAGTATGGTAAGCCAATGGTAGTGACATCGGGTTATCGATGTCCGAATCATCCGATTGAGATTAAGAAATCTAAGCCCGGCGAGCATACTACTGGTATGTGTGTAGACATAGGATGTTCTGGATTTGATGTGGTGGTGATAACAAACTTAGCAGTAAAGTATGGCGCAACAAGAATAGGCTGGAACCAAAAAGGTAGCGGCAGGTTTGTCCACTTAGGATGGTCAACCGATTATCCTAAAGGAACGTGGACGTACTAGGAGATTTGAATGAGTAAAGGTGGAAGCGGAAGCTCAATGACCCAAGCAGGCGGACAGTCTTCGTTTGGTGGACAGATGCCAATGCAGCAGCAGGGCTACCAGTCTCCGTTTGGTAACCAAAGCTACAGATCTCAACCTAGTCAGCCTGCCTTTAATAATTACTCGTATCAGCAGCCGGGTCAGTTTGGCGGCCAAATAATGAACCAGTCTATGCGCTCACCCGGCAGCAAAGGAGGTTATTCTGCCCCTGTAATGCAGCAACCAATGCGTTCTCCGGGTGGCAAAGGGGGCTATCAGCCACCTATGCGCCAACAAATGCCGTCTCCGGGTGGTAAGGGTAGAAGTTACCAGAGTCAACAAATTCCTTCTGGGTATGGTCAGTCAACATTTAATCCCGGCCAGTTTGGTGGTTACGGTCAGCCATCAAACATGTTTTCTTTTAGTAGTCCTCATTATCAACCATATGTACCTCCAGTATATGAACCGCCACCTCCGCCACCGCCACCATATAGGGGTGACGACCCAAGAGGCTCTGGTGTAACAAGCTCACCGCCGTCTACCGGAAGCAAAGGGGGAACTCAGAGACCTATGCCGGATTATTCTTCATCAGGCGTTACTGGGTATCAGCCATCATTTGGTGCAAAAGGAGGATCTCAGCCATCATTTGGTGGAAAGGGTGGCTATTACCAGAATGCGGAACAGCCACCGCAAGCGGGCGAGACAGTGCAGCAACCTGTTCAACAGCCCCCAGAAGAACGCGTATTCACTCCGCCGCCATTTGGTAACAATCCACCACCGCCTCCTGATTATGGATTTACACCACCGAGAGACGAACCTATATCTGCACCACTGCCTAGTTTTTCGGGCATAAATCAAGATTTCAATGCAGATTTTATCACGAGCATGCCTAAACCGTTTATGCCTCAAACATATGACAGAGCAGAACCAGATTTGTTTATGCCTGAGTTAATACACGATGCTCCAGTCAGCTTTGGAAGTAAATATTCTAAAGCACCTGCTCAACCTGCTGTAGAGCCATCTATCACGCGTGGTAATAATCGTCCAGTAAACCCTTTGCGGTCTGAATTTACGCCACCTACACAGCCACCAGCCCCTGTTAACAACCAAACCCTTACACCTGTAATGCCCAAGCCTACACCGCCCTCTATGGAAGCACCTGTGTTTCCTTCAGTTGGTGGTATAGGTGGTGGTCAACCATTTGGCATTGATTCTTTAATGGGATTATCGGGACTACCCGGGCGGTCAGAAAGCTTTACACCACCAAAAGATCCACTAGCTATTCTTTTGGAGGAACGTGGTTTTCAGATGCCGGAAAAAAATCTTATTGAATCACAGGATCATAGAATGCACGGAATAGATCCAGTAACAGGTCAGATGCGTTTTGGCGGCAGTAGTAACACAGAATACTATAGAAAGTTGGACGAAATGTACGCGCAAAACCCAGAGGCTTTAGAAATTGCAAAGCAGTATCACGCCGATCACGCCGATCAATTAAAAAAGGCAAAAGAAGGCGCACAAGGTGGAATGTTCGATCTTCTAGCTCCAATAAAGCAAATTAATTATTCTCCAAAGCAACCTGTGCCGCAAAGAGATATGAATATGGGTCTGGGAAGCTTTAACAGTCCTATTGGTAGGTTGAGGTAAGACATACAATGCCATTAGCAAAAATTCAGTTTAATCCCGGAGTCAACAAAGATGGCACGGAATACACTGCTGGTGCTGGTTGGTTTGACTCTGATAAGATTCGCTTTAGACAAGGTCGCCCTGAAAAAATAGGTGGCTGGCAAAAATTTAACCTTGATTTTTTTCTAGGGGTTTGCCGTTCGCTTCATGACTGGTCATCTTTAGAATCAATTAACTACATAGGTCTTGGAACAAACCTTAAGTTTTATGTTTCCGAGGGTGCTTCTTTTAATGATGTAACCCCTATACGCTCGACAACATCGGCGGGCGATGTAACGTTTTCTGCAACAGATGGGTCATCGACTATCACTGTATCTGACACAGCGCACGGTGCGGTAGTGGGTGACTTTGTTACTTTTTCTGCTGCGGTAACACTTGGCGGTAACATAACATCTACTGTTTTAAATCAAGAGTATCAGATTGCTTCTGTTCCCACTGTGGACAGCTATACCATTGTGGCAAAAGACACAGATGGGTCAGAGGTTTTTGCAAACTCCAGCGACACAAATAACGGTGGTGCCTCTACGGTTGGTGAATATCAAATCAACACGGGCTTAAATACTTTTGTTGATGGAACCGGCTGGGGTTCTGGTTCATGGGGTTTTGGTACATGGGGTAGTGCATCAGCGGTTTCTGCGGCAGGACAGCTTAGACTATACAGCCAAGATAACTTTGGTGAAGACTTAATTTTTAATCCTCGTGGTGGTGGTATTTACTATTGGGATGAATCAAGCGGAACAGGAACAAGGGCTGTTAATATTACAGATCTTGCTGGCGCTTCAAACGCTCCTACAGTTGCTCTTCAGGTTATGGTGTCCGATACCGACCAGCATGTAATTGCCTTTGGCTCCAACCCTATTGGTTCGTCAAACATAGACCCATTGTTTGTAAGGTTCTCTGATCAGCAGAATGCAGCAGATTGGACTCCAACGGCAACTAACACAGCCGGTGGTGTTAGGATTAACTCTGGCTCTCAGATAATTGGTGCCATTCAGGCAAGACAAGAAATACTAATTTGGACAGATGTTAGCCTGCACTCAATGAGATTTATTGGATCTCCGTTTGTATTTGAATTTACACGGCTAAGTTCAGATGTATCAATGATATCACCCAACGCGGCGGTGAATGCTCGCGGATCGATATACTTTATGGATAGAGGTAACTTCTACGTTTACAACGGCTCGGTTCAGCCACTGCCGTGCCCAGTAAAATCGTACGTTTTCTCAAACCTAAATCAAGATCAAGCCTTTAAGGTTTTTGCTGCAGAAAACAATGCGTTTAATGAGGTCATTTGGTTTTATGCAATTGGAGAAGGAGACACCGAGATCACCAACTATGTATCATATAACTATGCAGAGAATGTGTGGGCAGTTGGTACATTATCTCGGGGCGCATGGCTTGGGTCTGGGACCAAAAAACCTATTGCGACCACAGCATTAAATGGTGGCAACAACTATCTCTACGAGCACGAGGTTGGTTTTGATGATGATGGTAATCCAATGACGGCATACATTGAGTCTGGTGATGTTGAGCTTGGAGATGGTGAATTTTTTATGTACATGAATAGAATTATTCCTGACTTTGCATTTAGCGGTGATACCGGAAGTGCAGAGGCAAATTTAATTATAAAGGGGTCTAACTTCCCATTAGAAACTTTATCTACATTATCAACCTCTACGGTAACGCCAACATCAACGCAGTCTTTTGTTAGGAGTCGCGCTCGTCAAGCGGTGGTTCGCATAGAGAGCAATGGCTCAGGCTATGGCTGGCGGTTAGGTGATTTAAGATTTGAAATGAAACCGGACGGTAGAAGATGACAAGTAGACGTAACACACCAATGCCTCTAGCAAAGCAAGAGTATGAATATGAAAACGAAGCTATCTTCCGGCGGACACTAGAGTTTACCTTTCAGACTTTTGAAAATGATGTTCAGTTAGCAAAAACTCAAGGTGACAAAGATGGCTCTCTAGCAATGCGGCGATTCCAGTTTTTATTAATGGGTGCCTCATGACAGATGCTATCAAAGTTTTAGGTCAGGTAGATGTAGACGCAACAACTACCACAGTTTTATACACCACCCCGAACCTAACTCAGACAACTGTCAGCTCCCTTGTTGTTTGTAACAGAGGTGCAGCTGGTGGAACCTTTAGGGTGAGCATCCATGTTGACAATGAGTCAGCGGATGACAAGCAGTATTTATTTTTTGATGAAGCGCTTGCGGCAAAGACAACAAGAACTGTAGTGATTGGCATCTGCTTAGGGCAGAATGACGTTATTAAAGTTTATGCAAGCTCAACAGACTTTTCGTTTAACCTCTTCGGAGTGGAGACAAGCTAATGATGTACCCAAACCAACAACCGCCAATGCAAGGCATGGCAAATCAAATGGCCCAGCATGGACGTTATGGCGACAGCATGCTGGTGCACATGAATCCAATAGAGGTGCAAGGTCTAGCGTCTTTATCTCCCACGGGTTCTCTTACCGTAAACCCAGTTACGGGACAGCCGGAAGCATTCCTTCCTTTCCTAGCGCCATTGCTAGGTAGTTTCTTGGGGACTACTTTTTTACCGGCAGCAATTCCTGCTCTTGCAGGAAAGGCTGCCTTAACTGGCGCTATAGGGTCTGGTCTTGCTACCGCCGCTGCAACTGGGGACTTGAAACAAGGCATCCTTAGTGGGCTTACAGGTTACGGGCTGGGGAGTGCGCTAGGAGCTGCTGGTGATATGTTAAACCCACAGATTGCCGGGGCGGAGCAGGCTCTTGCAGGCGTTGGCGAGCAGGCAGCAACAGCAGCATCAGATCTTGCTTTATCTGAGGTCGGTTTAAATCAGGCCATAAATCAAGCGTCTCAGACTGGTACGCCTTTTCAGTTAGCGTCAAAAACTCCAATTGGTGAAGCATTTAGTCCGGTTGCTCAACCAATCGCACCCAGTAAGATTGTTAAACTAAGCGACTTTAGCGCAACCCCTCAGATGAGTCCAGCATTGACCCAAGCTCAAAGTTTGGCTGAAACAGCTGGACGAACAGTATCTCAGCAGCAAGCCGGACTTGCCAGCTTGCAAGGCCAACAGACCGCACTGCAAAGTCAAATTGACACAGCTCGACAAGCAATGACTCCGATGGATAGATTGACTGCACCATTCAAGCAGCCCGGCGCTTTTGGATCTGCAATGATGTCTCCCGGCACTCTCGTTCCAATAGCATTGGGTGAGGGCAAAAGAGAAGAGCTTCGCATGCAAGATGAGATGGACTCTCTTGGTCGGCAAGAAAAAAGAAAAAGACAAGAAGATTTAGAGCGGAGTCGCCAGCAAATGTTTGGGGGCTTTGGTCAAGTGAGCAAAGATTACAATTACTCAGGATATGAAGTTCCGATAAGTTATGCCAGAGCGGGCGGAATCACATCTGTTAACCCTCAAAATTACATGCAAAATCTGCAAGGTCTTCAGCGATTAGCTCGCGGTGGAGAGGTAAGTTATAGCCCAGTAATCAATCCTGTTGGAGCGGCCCAAAGACAGGCTAACATTCGTGGGTCTGAAGTCATATCTCCAGCAGAACTGCAAGGCTATAGACCCGGATTCAGCCCAGAGATTCAATACTTTAAGCGACCAGAAACAGCTGGCGCTCCTCAAGCTGGACAAAGTACAGGTCAGTTAAGTGAAAACCAGCAGCAGGCAATTAACATGGCCTTGTCTGGCAAGGGCGGTATGGGATTTGGTGGCCCTAACTTTAATGCAATGTCTTACAACTATGGAGCAAACGATCCGCTTAGTGGGATAAACGCAGGCTCTGCATTTACCGCAGCGGGTATGGGTCAGCAGGGCATAGCCGATCTAAGCAGAAGACGATCATCAAATCCTCGAGGAGATGCTTACTCTAGATACACCCAGCAAATGCAAGAGGGTGGCGAGGTAGCTGTTGATGTTGCGATGCAAGAACAAATGCCAGATGAGTCTATGGCGGAAACAAGTGACGCAAACGGAGGTCGCTTAATTGAGCTGGCGGCTCTTGCATTGCTTGGTCGTTTACCTGAAGAAGAGTCGAAGATTGTTATTGAGCAGTTTGTTATGGAGTTTGGAGAGGAAGCCCTCCAGATGTTACGAGACAGGGTGTTAACAGATATGTCCCCTAACGCTCAAACTGAGGGTAAAATAGAGGGCAACGGCAAGGGCATGGATGATATGGTTCCCGGAATGATAGGCGATCAGCAGCCAGTAGCTGTAAGCCCGGGCGAGTTTATTGTTCCAGCTGATGTTGTGTCAGGTCTTGGTGATGGTGACACAGATGCTGGAGCCAATGAGCTTGAGAGAATGATGGAAAAGGTTCGTCAAGAAAGAACCGGAACAGATCAGCAACCTCAACCACTTAATACTCAAAGGGTAATGCCAGCATGAGTCAGCCAGCAAGAAAAGAAAACGTAGCTAGAATTAGAGACATCTCTAAAGAGCCAAGGGTTAAGCCTAAGTCTGCAAAAGGCAACCCAACACACACCATTGCCCTTGTTCCAGCTAACTTTATTAACTCTCTGTGGCCCGATGTTCGAGAAGAGCTTATGCGAGCAGTGGACAGGTCGCATGGCAGGTGGACTATCGAGGCATTGTTTTCTTGTATTGCTAATGGACAGCAACATTTGTGGGTAGCATTTGATGCCGACAAAAATATTGATGGTGTAGGAACAACTGAGATTGTTGCATACCCCGGCAAGAGAATGCTTGCTGTTCAGTTTTTAGGTGGCAAGAATTTTAATGACTGGGTCTGGGATATGCTTGAAAAATTTAACGACTGGGGAAGAGACAACCGCTGCCACGGCATAGAGGCTACAGCAAGAATGGGCTTCTGGGAATGGCTTAAGCAGGACGACTTCCAAAGATCGTATGTCGTTTATGAGAAGAGGATTGACTAATGGGTGGCAAAAGTAGTGGTGGCGGCGGAACACAGCAGGTAGAACAGACAACCAGTAATCTACCAGAATACGCTCGCCCGTATTTTGAAGAGCTGCTAGGAAGAACAGCATATGAGTCTACCAGACCCTATGAGGCATACCCCGGCCAGCGTATAGCTGACTTTACTCCGTATGAACAGATGGGCATGCGGGGTATGTATGACATGGCAGCTCAGGGAGCGCCAGCGCAAGTCGGTATGGCATCAGATATTGCGGCACAGATTGGTTATCAGCCATCTAATATGGGAATGCAGATAGCCTCTGGGTTTCAGCCACAGCAGGTGCAATCATATTATACCCCGGGTCAATTTCAAACAGGATTCCAAGCTGGGCAGATATCTCCTCAGTACCAAGCAAATCAGTATTACTCACAGATAGGCGGAAGACAGTTTGATCCCGGTTACACTGCAGCCCCAACACAAACCGTTGGAGATCTTGGCTCTGACTACATGTCTCAGTATCGATCACAGCTTGCAGCTCCATCGTATCAAGCGGGCGACCTTCAGCAAGGGTATACTCCAGATCAGCTTGGCATGTCATACCGTGGCACAGAGTTCACACCCGGATATCAAGCTGGTGCAAGAGACTCTCAGTTTCAAATGGGCGATTACGCATCTGGGTATCAAGCTGGACAGTTTGATCCCGGCTATGCGGCAAGAGACATATCATCTTCTTATTCACCGGACGTAATTAGCTCTGAGTATCAAGCTGGTCGCTTTGACCCCGGCTACGCGGCAGGAGATATAAGTCAGGGATACACAGCTGGTAACATTGAGTCTGGCTACAGAGCTGGACAGTTTGACCCGGGTTATGTTGCAAGAGAGCTTGGACAAGACTATACAGCTAGAGATCTAGAGAGCCAGTTCCAAGCCGGAACTTTAGCTGATGCAGAAACATTGCAGCAATACATGAACCCATATCAGCAATTAGTCACTGATGTTCAAAAGAGAGAAGCGCAAAAACAATCTGACATTATGGGCGGACAAATAGAGCAGCAAGCAACCCAAGCTGGTGGTCTTGGTGGCTATAGAGAAGCCATTATGCAGGCAGAACGTCAGCGTAATCTTGGCCAGCAGCTGCAAGACATACAGGCTACTGGAGATACGGCGGCTTACCAGCAGGCACTTCAAGCATTCGAGCAGGATCGTGCAGCAAGGGGACAAGAAGAGCAGTTTCGACAGCAAGCCTTTGGTACAACAGAAGAGGCTCGTCAGGCGCAACAGCGCATGGCTATCGATTCGTTCCAAGCTGGCGAGCAGGCTCGTCAACAGGCAGCATCTTTTGGCATGACCGCACAACAGCAAGAAGATGCGGCAAGGCAAGCTCAAGAACAATTCATGCAGTCTGCTTTTGGTCAGACACAACAAGCCCGTCAACAACAACAAACACTTGAAGTTCAAACATTCCAAGCTGGAGAGCAAGCTCGTCAACAAGCTGCTGCAATGGGTCTTGATGCGCGAGGTCAAGAAGAAGCAGCCCGTCAAGCTCAAGAACAGTTTAGGCAGTCTGCTTATAGTCAAAGTCAGCAGGCCTTACAACAAGGGCAGGCACTTGAAATTGATACCTTCCAAGCTGGAGAGCAAGCAAGACAGCAAGCTGCTGCTTTAGGTTTGGACGCTCAAGGACAGGAAGAGGCGGCTCGGCAGGCACAAGAGCAATTCCAACAACAAGCATACAGTCAGACATTGCAAGCAAGAACAACCCAAGAGCAATTTGGTCAGGGCGCGTTTGAGTTTGGCGAGCAGATGAAACAATTTGCTGCCAACATGGGTATGGATGCACAGCAGGCAACAGATGCCTCTCGTCAGGCACAAGAGCAGTTCATGCAGACCTCTTACCAGATGAACCAAGCCAGCCAGCAGGCAGCGCAAGAGCTTAACGCTCAGGCATACAATGCTCGTGAGCAGGCAAGACAGGAGGCATCTCGTCAGGGGCTTAGTGCAGCAGAAGCAAACAACAGAGCGATGCAGGCAGAAGAGCAGTTCCGGCAATCTTCTGACGCTCAGAACCTAGAGCGAAACTATCAGCAACAAGTTATCCAGCAGAACGCGTTCCAGTTTGGGGAGCAAGCAAGACAAAGGGCGGCTGAGTTAGGGCTTTCTGCTCAAGAGCAGGAGCAGAGGGCTGCAGAGGCATCGGAGCAGTTTAGACAGTCAGCGTTCCAGTCTAATGAAAGCGCTCGCCAACAGCAGGAACAGTTACGCAATCAGACTTTCCAGATCCAAGAGCAAGCCAGACAGGAAGCATTAAGGATTGGACTTGATGAACGACAAGCAGAAGAGCTTGCTCGACAAAGAGCCAATGAGTTTGTAATGCAGTCGCAACAGTTTAATGTTGGCACCGCACAGGATCAGGCTCGGCTAATGCTTGAAGGCTTTGGCATGGATCAGGCGACCAGAGGTCAGCAGCTTGATTCAGCTAGACTGCTTGGACAGCTTGGTGGTCAAGAACAGCAGATGGCTATTGACCGATTGCTTAACTTACAGGCTGCTGGTCAGATACAGCGAGATATGAGTCAGCGCGGCATGGATATGGGCTACGAGGATTTCTTGCGACAGCAAGCATTCCCAAGAGAGCAGCTTGGCTTCTTTAGCCAGATGCTTCGCGGCCTGCCAATCACTCCCGGGCAAACAACAACATCATTCGGAGCATCACCTAGCGCATATCAACAAGCACTTGGCGCTGGCATAGGTGGTGTGGGATTATATAGAGCATTAGGACAGGGTGGCTAATGAACATATTAGAAATTGAAGACATCATTAAAGGGTTGCCCGATCAGGCTTTGGTGCAAGAAGCTCAGGCACCGTCTGGACAGATGCCACAATTCCTTGTTGTTTCTGAGATACAACGCAGAGCTGATATGCGTAAGCGGTTCCAGAATCAACAGCAAGAGATGCCACAGGGAACCATTGCCGATCAAATACTTCAAGGTGGCATTGCGGCTATGGGGAATCGGCAGCCGATACAGTCTATGCCACCACAAGGTATGCCCCCACAGGGAATGCCTCCTATGCCACCACAGGGAATACCACAAGGAATGCCACAGCAGGGAATGCCCATGCAGCAGCAACCCCCTATGCCACCCCCTATGTCACCCCCTATGTCACCCCCTATGATGCCTCCTGCTCAAGGAATGGCGGCTGGTGGTGTAGTTAGAATGCAGAAGGGTGAGTTAGTGCCGTATACAGGTGGGACTGAAAGACCGGAACTTAGAACCGGGGCTTCATACATATATAGAGATTCAATTTTTAATCCAGAAGCATACGAACCTATAGATCCCGTACAGCGCTTGCAAGAGCGAAAAGCCGCACTAGCGCCTAGAGATAAGCAAGCTAAAGAAATTATAGCGCAAGACGAGCAGCAACGCCAAGAAAGGTTGGACGCGTTTACTAGAAACTTGCTTGTTGATAACCGTCTTGACTCGCAGATAAAAAATCGACCTGACGCAGTACTGGGTGGTCTTAGTGTTGAATTTAATCCACAAAATGCGACAGATAGTCAGGGTAGTGCAATGGGGCTACAAACAACTTCACCTTCGAAGGGCGGCTATGCATCACAGACTGATGGCGAAAGGCTTGTAGAAAACTCTATAGATCAAGACCCAAAAGATTTAGCCCCAATAATTGGCTTGGCATTAAACGCTAAAACTCCAGAAGATAAAGTTGCCGAGGACACGATGAAGCGTCCGCAAGGCCCAGATTATAGTGCCGCTAAATCAATATTAGATGAGCTTCAAGCGGTCGATTACTCTGCGTTTAAGCCAGACTATGCCGGGCTGATCACAGAGCAAGAGCGCCGCGCACAGAAGATCAGAGACGATGCATCTAAGGACGCTTCGGCTCAAGCGTTGATTCAGCTTGGTGCCGGACTGGCGGCTGGCGATATCTCTAAAGGACTATCTGCGGCAGGTCAATCTGTGGCAGACATCAAGCGTCAGGCTAGAGCTGAAGCAAGAGAAGAAGAAGGCCTTGCAAGAAAGCTACAACTGGCTCAAGACGAAGCTGGGATGCAGCTTGGACTCAAGCAGGCTGAAGCTGAAAGATCGATTCAGTTACAACGAGCTGGCATGGCTCAAGATGAAGCCAATGCTCAAGCCAAGTCAGAGGTTGGAGCCTATGAGTTTGAGAAGACCTTTGGCTTAAGCGAGAACAAACTGCTTGCAGACATTATGACTGAGCTTGGCAGATCAGAGAGAGCGTCATTAAGTGCTGCTATTGAGCAGTGGAAATCACTGTCTGACGCTATGACTGAAGAAGATGTGGCCACTAGAAATGCTCTTAAATCTCAAATAAACTCTATACTTGGCTCTCTCGAACAGAGCCGGGGTCAATTAAGAAGTCAATTTAATATTGATAGTGCAGCAGCTCCCACACCACCGGGATCAGGCGGATTTAGTTTAGTCAGCACAAGACCGAGTCAGTAATTATGCCTACAATTTATGAGGTCCAAGCACCGGATGGGCGCATTTTAGAAATAGAAGGCCCAGATGATGCTTCGCAAGAGCAGATCATGCTTGCGGCACAGGAGATTTATTCTGGACTGCCAGAGCGGTCAGTGGAAGCCGAAGCTGTAGAGCAACCAGAAGAGAAACCTTTTGGTGTTGCGGAGTACGCACAGGCACCCCTTGAGTTTGGCAAGGCTGTCACTCGTGGGCTTGGTGGCGCTCTCTTATCTTCTGCCGCTGGTCTTGCTGAGTTAGCAGACATTGCCACAGACAGATTGGGCTTTGAAGATCTTATAGATAGCGGTCAAGACAATGAGCTTATACGTCTTGCCGATGCTGGACAGGAAGCGCTTCAAGAAACTCTAGGCGCATCAGAGCCTTACAGAGACCTATGGTTTACCAAGTTTGGCGAAGGCGTTGGATCGATAGGATCATTCTTTTTGCCCACTGGTATTCTTGGTGCGGCTGGAAGGGCAGCAGGCTTGGCTGCAAAAACAACAACAGGCTTGCAGACAGCTGGTGCTATTACAGCTGGTGGCGGCATGATGGTAGATGATTCGGTTAATAGGGTTGCCGATGCAAGACTTAGAGGTATTGAAGTAACAAAAGACCAAGAGGATGCAGCTGCTGCTCTTAGTTTTTTGGTTGGTGGACTAGAGGCATTTACACCATTACAAGTTCTTAAAAAAATCAGAGGCCTAAAAGACCCAGAGCTGGCGAAGCAACGGTTTGACGCAATAAGAAGCGTTATAAAAACTGGTACTGGAGAAGGAATTCAAGAGGTTACCAGTGGACTCTTAATGGACGCTATCCAGTATGGTCTATACGATGAGAATGTTCCGTTTGGCGAGAGCATGTGGGATGACTTCACTATCGGCGCTGCGTCTGGTGCCCTTGTTGATGCCATCACCACCGGCATGTTTAACCGAAGATCTAGACTGTCTAGAGAAGTGGAGCTTGATCGAGAAAAACTTATTCGTGAAGCGGAAGAGCGCGAAAGAGAAAAGTATTACAACAAGGTAGCTCTAGCAGAAGAGTCCCTGAAAGAAAGAGACGTACAAGGTCAGCTTGCTGCAATAGCGGCACAGGAAGACGCAGAGCTTGCAGCGGCAGATGTCCTTAACTTTCAAGTTGACCAGAGCGAACAGGAGGCATTGCTTGGCCTGACAGCGCCATATCAGCCGTCTCAAGAAGCTCTTCGACAGCCTAAGGGTGATATAGAAGGCAGGGACATAGAGTCCACCGTCACCAAGCAGGGCCGAGAGTACGCTCGGCAGATTGCAAGAAACGCTTCCAAGAAAACAGGACTGTTCCCATCGACCGGGCGCTTTGAGATACGAGAAGAGCAAGGCGGACCATCTGGTACAAACTATGTTGTTTATAATACGGCAGACGGTAGGCAGTATGGTCAGGCAACAAAAGACCTAGAGTTTGCCAAGCATTTTAGTCTCGGTCTAAACAACGAGATGATCAACAAGAG
>Ga0208160_1000757_pt1 | contig 14529 bp, 17 predicted proteins | sample CB_VirMetaG_FD_184536 | JGI IMG/M metagenome (GOLD analysis project Ga0208160, IMG submission 184536) | Freshwater to marine saline gradient viral communities from Chesapeake Bay - CB_1504_1 Viral MetaG (SPAdes) (version 4) | ecosystem: Environmental > Aquatic > Marine > Coastal | place: USA... | reverse complement strand
ATTAGGGGTAGAGTTTTCTGCCCCTTTTTTATTGGATGTTGACATGAAAATTGCTGTAGTTGGAGATGCCTGTACTGATACATATGTATATGGATTATGTGAAAGGCTATCCCCAGAAGGTCCAGTACCTGTTTTAAATCAACATTGTCAGCATAGTAATGGTGGTATGTCCCTGAATGTGTTCCATAACCTTTGTAATATGATTGATGGAAATCATCATATAGATCATTATTCAAATGATTATCATATAATGGAGAAGATTAGATTTGTTGATGAGAAAACAAATCAATTATTATTAAGAGTAGATCTTGATGATAAATGTAATAGAATAAGTTCCAATGCTATCAGTGGAATTAAAATAAATAAATATGATGCTATTGTAGTATCTGATTATTGTAAAGGGTTTATGACAGATGAGGACTTGATTAATTTAGGAATGTCTTCTCCAATATCTTTTTTAGACTCAAAGAGAAGATTAACTAAAGAGGTTATATCAGCTTTCAATCTGATAAAATTAAATGAGCATGAGTATAAACTTAATAAAGAGTTAGTTGACAGATTTCCTAAAAGGTTTGTTATAACTTTAGGAAGTAAGGGTGTTATGTTTTTAAATCAAAGATATGAACCCCCAAAGGTTTTACAAACATATGATGTATCAGGTGCTGGAGATACCTTTCTATCAGCAGTTGTCTCTAAAGTTATTAATAAAGAAGGTATGGATACTGCTATAAAGTTTGCTCAAGAGTGCTGCAATAAAGTCATTCAGGAAAGAGGTACATGTGTCTACAAAAAAGATATGGACTAATGGTTGTTATGATATACTTCATGTAGGTCATATTGCTTTATTTGAATATGCTAAATCTTTAGGTGATCAACTGATAGTTGGTATTGATAGTGACAAAAGAGTTAAGAAGTTAAAGGGAGAAGATAGACCTTTCAATTGTGAGTCCGATAGGAAGAAAATGCTTGAGTCTATTAAGTACATAGACAAAGTATTTATTTTTGATAGTCAAGAGCAAATGTGTAATATTGTAAGGTATAATTCTATAGATGCCATTGTGGTAGGTGATGAATATAGGGGTCGTCATGTGACTGCTTCAGATATTGTTGATGAGGTCATCTACTTTACAAAAATTAAAGGCTACTCCACTACTTCAATCTTGGATCAAAAATGAAAAAAATTCTTATTACAGGACATATGGGATTCATAGGTTCTTGTTTCTTAAAGTCTCTGGCTATGGCAGTGCCTCTTGGTGATGGTAGTAAGATTAGAGGTCTTCGTGCCCATACCATTATTGCTGACGAATTTAACTCTATTCCCGTAGATATCTATGAAACTGTTGTTGCTGGTTTTGCTGCTGTTTCTGCCTCGGACACATATGAAATTATCACATCTGATTATGAAGGTGGAGATTATTGTCCAGATAACCTACCAGATTTGTCTGATGTAGATATTGTCGTCCATATGGGTGCAATGTCATCTACAAACTCTACGGATAGAGAAGAAGTGTTCACAAGGAATATCATGAGCACCTTAAACATAATTCAAAAGGCAAAGAACGCTAAAATTATCTATGCATCTTCTGCTTCTACATATGGATCTATTAATGCAAAGAGGTCAGAGTCTGATAAACTACAACCTGAATCACTATATGCTAAATCAAAAGCAGTTATTGACGATATAGTACTAAAATATCTTCCTCATAGAAAAATCGTTGGGTTACGATTTTTTAATGTTTGCAGTTTTAGTTTTGAAGGACATAAGACACAACCTAGTCCAACCTATAGTTTTTATAAACAATTAAATGAAACAGGTCAGATAAAGTTATTCAATGGTTCTGACAATATTTTTAGAGACTTCATTTATATAGAAGATGTTTTAAAGGTCATACATTATTTTATTGATAATCAAGTAAATGGAAGTGTCGTTGTTAATGTAGGTACAGGCAAGCCAGTATCTTTTGAGCAGATTGCTGATAAAATGATTGATAAACTTGGTTTTGGCGAAAAAGTATATATTGATAGACCTTCAGATATACTCAACTCTTATCAGACCTATACTGAAGCGGATTTAAAATACTTAAGAACTTTAGGATATGATAATAAAATTCCAACGATCCTTGACTACATAGAGGAAAGAGCACTTTAATGGATCAGCAACAGCAATTAAATATTATAAATGAACAAGTAAAAAATGACACTGGTAAGAAACTATTATACATAGTTCCAGAGAGTGCAGGAGATATCTTTTTGGCAACAAGTCTATTGATGTCAATGCATAGTCTATATCCAGAATTTAAAATATACTTTGCTTGTAAGCCAGAGTATAAAGAGTTACTAAAAAATAACCCCTACATACATAAAGTACTTGACTATATGCCTATTATGGAAAGTGCTGCACATATGGAAGGAATCAGTGACTGGAAAGGTCTATTTGATATTAGTATTATGGGAACTGTTCTAACTCAAAGACATATTAATTATTGGCACAATGGGCTATCACGACTTGCTTTTGATATTAAGGAATAATCATGCATCTCTTAGAAGCATATGCACTGACTGCTGGATGTAAGGTAAATCATCCACATATTCATTTAGAAGAAATAGAGTTACCAAAAAATAAGTATATCACATTCCATGGGTTTAGTCCGAAAGGACCAAGCAAGCAATATAATAAGTGGGAAATGGTTTTAAGGATGTTAAGTCTTGACGAAGACTTTGATTATGATATAATACAGATTGGTGGTTCTAATGATACGAAGTATGAATATGCAAACCATGATTATTTAGGTAAAACCAATTATAATTCATTAGCATACCTAATTAAAAATGCTGAACTGCATCTTGGATTTGATAGTCTTCCTGTGCATTTAGCATCTCATTTTAATAGAAAAATTGTTGCTATTTATCCTTGGTATGCACAAAATTGTGGTCCATATTTTTCAGATACAGATGATATAGTTATACTAGAACCAGACTTTAGTATTTTTAAACCTTGTTTTAATATTACGGACAGATTTGATTTAATTAATACAATTGAAGTTTCAGATATTTACCAAGCAGTAATAGGATTATTAAAATGATTAGTATGTTTTTAAATAGTAGGGGAAGAGTAAAAAGACTACAGGAACTATTTAATTCTATAGTTAAAACAACGAGAGACTACACAAACATAGAAGTACTTGTAAGAATAGATGAAGATGATGTAGAGACTGTAAATTTTTCCAGAATAAATATCTATCCTTTTGAAATAAGATATATTGTTGGTCCGAGGCCAGACAATCTCATCACTTCCTATAATGAGTTGGCGAGTCAATGTAAGGGGGATTATTTATTTGTTTTAAATGATGATGTGGATATACTAACGCAAAACTGGGATGATGAAGTTAGAAAAGTCCCGTCAAATGAAATATGGTTATTGTCAACACACGATACCAGCATTGATAAAACTAATACTGTTAATAAAGATGATAACAATTATGGTTCTTTCTTAATCCATACAAAAGCATCATACGAAGCATTAGGTTATTTTATGGATGATAGAGTTAAAACTCTTGGAGGAGACTCTATGTTGTGGAGATTATACAGTGCGGTTGATAGAATTAAGTGGATTGATGTAACTGTAGATCATGTATATCACAATACAATTCAAAAGGTGGTAAGACCAGATCAAACCGCATTTGAATATAGGCAAAAACTAGATGTAGACCCTTGGACTATTGATATTGATAGTGAAATAAAAAGATTGTCCTCTGAAATTGAAAGAAGAAATAAATGAAAAAAATAAACTTAGGATGTTTCAATAAAAAGTTACCCGGATTTACTAATGTTGATATCAGAGAAGATGTCAATCCTGATATTGTTGATGATATTTTTAAGTTAGAAAATTTTCAGGACAATTCAGTAGACTTAATTTATTGTAGTCATGCCTTAGAGCATTTAGACTATGCAGAGACAGACAAGGCATTAGATAATTGGTATCGAGTACTCAAAAGTAAAGGAATTATTAGATTATCTGTTCCTGATCTAGAAGCAATATTCTCGCATTATGTTTACTATAAAGACTTAGATGTTATGATGCATATGTTGTATGGTAGTCAAAGACATCCTTTCGATTATCATAAGAATGGTTGGGATTTTGATAGAATGAAAAGAGATCTCACTAGACATGGATTTACAGATGTTAGACTGTGGGATTGGAGAGACACAGACCCACATTATTACTGTGATGATTACAGTCAAGCATATTGGCCTCACATGGATAAGGAAAATGGTAAACTATTAAGTTTAAATGTAGAGGCAACTAAGCTATGACAAAGATTTTATTTGTAACAGAAAAGTGGTGTGATTTAAATCCCGACCTTGGATTAACAAATAGTTACCATAATATATTTCAAACTTTTGAACATTTTAATGATGGCGAGTATACATACGACATTATACATTTAGACGAATGTAAAGTAAGATACAATGCTGATATAAATCAAGTTTTAATTGACTATTGTAATAATCACAAGACCGATGTGATTATGTTCACTTTGTTAAATGCCGAAGGTGTTAATCCATCAATAGACACATACAGTAAGTTAAGAAGTATGGGTTGTTATCTATGCGTTATATGGCCTGATACTGGTCCTTCTTGGGGAATGCAAACTATTCAAGAATTGAGTCCATATATTGACTTACATGTATCTTGGGATAATCCTAAGACCGCTGGTGTTAAAGGATTCCATGAACTTTATACTGCTCCCAGAGTATATAATCATATGTCTTTATGGACTCCAGAAGACTCTGCCCTGTATTATTATGAAGAAAATAAAGATATTGATATAAGTTTTATGGGAAGTATAGATAAATATAGAGACCGAGAAGAATTTGTTCGACTTGCTAAGGTCCACGATCTTAATGTGCATGTTGGTGGTGGTCAAAGAAGAGAGAAGTTATCCCCAAATCAATATGCCTCTATTATCAGAAGAAGTAAGATAGGTATAAACTTTTCGCTAAGTCAAACCGGAGTTTTTCATCAGGCGAAAGGAAAAATGTTTGAATATACTGCAAGTGGAGGTTTGTTAATGGAATTTGATAATCCTTCAATTAAAGATTTCTTTGAAGAGGGATTGGATTATGTAGCATTCTCTAATTGGGATGAACTTTTTAGTAAACTAAAATATTATCTTGAAAATGAAGATGAGAGAAACAGAATAGCGAATCATGGACATCAAACATTCATGAACAAATGGAATAGTAATATTTATTGGAAAACTTTACTGGGTAAGGTAGGGTATTGATATGTTAAGTGTTTTTATGCCAACCATTAGGACTCATTTATTAGAAAAATGGTATGAGTCTTTAGAGCAGTCTTGTAATAGGCATCCGTTTGAGGTTTTACTGTGTGGTCCATTTGGAGTACCAGATGCTTTAAAGTCTAAAAACAATATTAAATTTATTAAAGACTTCGGTTCTCCAACAAGATCTGCACAACTCGCAGCGATTGAGGCATCTCAAAAATATCTATATCATGTTACGGATGATATTTTGTTCTATCCAAATGTCGTATCTAATGAAATAGATAGAATGGAAGACAATACTATAACTGCATTAACATATACTGAAGGGGTTGGTTATAGCGGAGATAAGTTACCCCCTAATTATTGGTATGCTCCAAATGCTTATCCGGGTTGGCCCGGAGTGAACCAGTCATGGGGTATAGGCGTTCATTTTATGGTAGATACAGAATTATTTAAAAAGTATGGTGGATTTGATTGTCGATTTGATTATCTAAATCATGCTGGTCATGATCTATTATTTAGAATGCAAAAAGATGGTGTCAAATATAAAGTATCTCAAGAAACAGCGTCAAAGGCAGACTGGATGCCGGGAATCAGCGGCGATCATGAAGCTATATATGTAGCACAAACTTTTCATGATGATCCTTTATTTAAGTCTATTTGGATCACTGGCAGAGAAAATCTTAGGGTAGAATTAGATAATTGGAAAGACCAACCAGATTTATGGATTACGAGATTTGATAGTAAAGAAATAGAAAAATATGAGGATCTATAATGAGTATTTTAATAACAGGTAAAAGTGGAACGGTAGGATCTAACTTAGATGGAATTGGTTTTTCATCTAAAGATTATGATCTTAGGCATTTAGATAAAGCACTTAATCTGATTATAGACAAAAAACCAGAGTCAATAGTACATTGTGCTGCTGTGGTTGGAGGATTAGATGAACATTTAAGATTCAAAAAGAAACTATTTTATGATAATATGCTAATCAATTTAAACATCTTAGAGGCTGCAAGAATATTAAATGTTAAAAGAGTTCTATCTTTTTTATCTTCTTGCATATATTCTGATGATGCGGATCAACCATATAACGAATCAAATATTCATACGGGAGAACCGTTTAGGGATTATTATCCATACGGATATGCAAAAAGAATGCTTGAAGTTCAAAGTAGAATTTATTATGAAGAATATAATTTAAAGTACAACTGTGTTGTTCCTACAAATATTTATGGATTGAATGACAATTTTAATATTAATACTGGTCATGTAATAGGGGTTTTGATTCATAAGTGCTATAATGCTAAGAGGGATAATACTCCTTTTTGTGTTTGGGGAGATGGAACTCAAGAAAGAGAATTTATTTTTACTGGAGATGTTAGACAAATAATAGATTGGGCAATAGATAATTATCTAGATAAGGAACCTCTGGTATTATCAAATAATATTCCAGTATCTATGGGCGTTGTTGCCGAGAATATTGCTAAAGCATTCGATTTCAAGGGTAAGTTGATTTTTGAAAAAGATAAACCTAGTGGTCAGATAAAAAGAAATTTGTCTGGAAATAAATTATCAAATCTCTTAGATATTGAATTTACTCAGATAGAAGATGGCATTAATCAAACTGTTGAATGGTTTCAAAAGAATTATGAGGTAGCGAGAAGATGAAATATAAATTGTCTGTGTTGGTTCCCGGTATCAGGACTCACAACTGGAAAGAACTTTATGACTCTGTAAAGAGTTCTACTAAGGAATCCTTTGAGATTATTTTTGTTGGACCATATGAGTTGCCGCCTGAATTACAAGATAAGGCAAATGTTAAGTTTATTCAAGATTATGGAACCCCTATTAGGTGTCAACAAATTGCCTTGACAGAAAGTGAGGGAGAATGGATAACGTGGGCGGCAGATGATGGATATTATGTAGAGAATGCACTAGATGATTCATTCTCAATTATAGAGAATAACAATGATTATAAGACGGTAGTGTTTGGAAAGTACTTTGAGGGAGAAGGTAATGAAGACATCCATAATGATATACAGTATCATAGGTTAAATTTTCATCCTGCAACTAGAACCGTATATATTCCAATGGAATACATGTCTCTTAATTGTGGCATAATTTCTAGGCAGTTAGCATTTGAACTTGGTGGATGGGATTGTAGATTTGAAGCTTGTCCAATGTCCCACTCTGACCTTGCTATTAGATTACAAAATTTTGGGGCAAATTTTATAATTCAAGAAGGCGTTATGTTTAAATGTGGTCATATGCCGGGAGTTAGTGGAGATCATGCACCCATACATTATGCACAAATTACACATGATGAACCTTTGTTTCAGCAAATGTATAATGGTCCAGAATGTTTAAGTAGGACTAAAATAGAAATTGACAATTGGAAATCAAGTCCAGATAAATGGACACGAAGATTTAAATAGGAGTATTAGAATGAATATTTTACTAGCAGGTGATTCTAGATGTGCTTGCCCACCAAGACCAAATTCTTGGCCTAGTATATTAGAGAGAAAATTAAGGGCAACTTATCCAAATGTAAATATAGAACAGTTCTTCGCTGTAGAAGATACATATATATTCACAATGTTTTTATTGGCAGAGAAACTTGAGCAATATCCAGACGGTCACTTTGATTTCGCCATTATTCATTCTGGATGGCACGATTATATGGAGTCTTGGCCGCGAAGAATTTTAGATTCTTTAGTGCCAGAAGGTATTGATGAAGATTGTATTATAGATGACACTGAGAAATGGGTAGATTCATATAAAGATAAAGAAAAGGAATACATATACAAAAATGAAAAAAGATTGATCGAGATCAATGATTTATTGAAAAGAAAATGCAAAAATCATCTATACATAGGTATTCATACATTAATTGATGGTTCTGATTTACATAAAAAAACTTATGAAGAGCATCAATTTGACTTGCTTGAATCGAATGAGTTTTTTGCAAATATGAGTGACTTCTTAAATCTACCACAACATTATTCTTGGAATGTTAAAAATACAACTCCTGACAGAATACATTATACGGCACCTGCAAACCTATCCTTATGTGAAAAATTAATGAGGTATATAACATTAAGGAATGTAGAGTTACCCACCATTTTAAATCATATGCAGATTCATAATAATAATTATATCTGTGTTGGAGATTTGAAATTACACTTTAAAGACTTTATAGACAAATGTAAAAGATTTGCTAGTTATATTTGCAATCATACTGACAAGGGAGACATTGTTCTAATAGATGGCGAAACATCTATGAATAGTATCGCTTCATTTATAGGTTGTTTTTTCTATGGAAGAATTCCAATGTTCGTACAAAGACCTACAAATAAGGTTTCCCAAAAAGAGTACGCAAAGAAAATGCAGCATATCAAAGATCTGATCTCTCCTGCTTTATGTGTATCTGATAACTCAGAAAGATATCCTTTATTTAAAGTAGTTAATTTCGGAGAAGCAGATATATTAGAAGAAGAAAAAGTCAGTGCAGACGACATAGCATTTATTCAATTGTCCTCTGGGACAACAGGACTTCCAAAATTAATGACTGTTCATCATAAGGATTTAACAAACCATATCTCAGACTATCAACAGCAATTGAATTGTGTAGAGGGAGACACAATAGTGTCTTGGTTGCCCCTTTATCATGATATGGGTTTAGTGGGAGGTTTATTGATTCCTATTCTTTCTAACAACTCTTTAGTGCTAATTGATCCATTTACTTGGTTATCTAATCCAAATGTATTCATAGAAAAAATCAAAGAACATCGCGGTACATATTCTTATTTACCAAACTTTGCATTAAATTATATTTATGAAAGATGTGAACAAGAAGATCTATCGTTTATGAAATTTGTAATCTCTTGTTCGGAGCCCACATCGAATAAGTATATTGAAAAGTTTAGTAATAAGTTTTCGGTCCCTGTTCGAGTATGCTATGCTTTAGCAGAAAATATTTTTGCTGTATCAATTTCAGATTCAAGTCCAAAAGTTTTAGACAATACAGTCTCATGTGGTAGAATAATAGATAATGTTTCTGTATTAGTTATGAAAGATGGAAAAGATGTAACTGAAAAAGAAGTTGGAGATATCTTAATTAAAAGTAATTATTCTGTGAATACAGACAAGTTTGGATATTATGATACTGGTGATGTTGGATTTGTTAATGATGGAGAATTATATGTCATAGGTAGAAGCAAGGATAATTTTGTTAGTTTTGGTAAAAATATTTATCCCGATAGAATAGAAGAACTTGTAAGTAACTTAGATGGGGTTAAAAAAGGCAGATGTGCGTGCTTTGGAATCTATGAAGAACAAGTAGGTACACATAGAATGCATATTTGTTTGGAGCAAACAGAAAATTCTGGTGATGACCTACAAATAAATATAAAAAATATTGTTGAGGAATTTTCAGGTATATCACCAATATTACATACTGATGCAAACTTATTAGTTAAAACTTCAAGTGGAAAGGTAAGTCGTAGTGGAACCAGAAACAATATTGCAAATTGCACAAAAGATAATTAAAGATAAGGGTATCTCGATAGAAATTGATCTTGATACAAAATTGTATAGCACAGGAATACTGTCTAGTATAGATATCTTAGATTTATTATTAAGGATACAAAAACAAGGTATAAAGACATCCCATATTAAAACCAATATGTTTGATAGCCTTTCAGAAATTATACAAGAGATTTAAAATGAAAATATCATATCTATTAGCGAGTAATAAAAACCCAGAGCATGTAAAAAATGTGATTGATAACATATATAATCTACCGAAACATGATTTTGAGGTTATAGTTTGCACTAAGGGTAATTATCAAGACGATAGAGCATTATGCTTGGAAGACGATGAGGGAACAAGTAGTGTTCATGCTTTTAATAAAGCGTATAGGTATAGTGATGGAGATATTATAATCATATGTGTGGATGATCACAAGATACCAGATAACATACTTGAACTCCCTGATTTCTTTATGTCTGACAAAATTCAACAACTTAAGTTTAAAGTAGCTAATTTGACACATAATATGGGAGGACCGGGAAAATTATATTTTCTTAAAGAAGAGCAAAAACAGATGAATACTGTGTGGTGGGGGTTGCATCAAGTTTTTCCACCCGAAGTAAAAAATATTAGACCATATAATGTTTTTCACTTTCCTGCGATTTTAAGAGAGACTATAGAGACATATATGGATGGGGTTATTTTTAATGAATCTTTTATTCATCATTATTGCGACTCATGGTTAGGTTTTTACGAAGAAAAAATAAATGGTTATAGAGAATGTAGAGATCTTGGACCCAACAATATTTGGTTTAGAGTAATCAACAAGGTTAATCTTTCAAAAGTTAGTAATCATTACGATGCTCACGATAAGGAAATGATGAAAAAACTAATTGAACTGTCAGATCAAGATATCTCTTATAATACAAAGGTTAACTAATGCAATTAAGTAAGTCTAAATATTTTGAAAATAGAGGAAGTCTATATACTATCTATGAACATAAGGATTTTAACATAGACTTTGTTCAAGATAAAATTTCAAAATCTTATCAAGGTGTGATTAGGGGTTTCCATGGAGATGATATAACTTGGAAGTTAATTACTTGTTTGTATGGCAGATTAAAGCTTATTACTTACGATGTAGATAAAGATATAAAAGAAGAATATATTTTAGACGGAGATAGTAAAGATTCTGTATCTATTCTAGTTCCACCTAGAGTACTGAATGCACATCAATGTTTAAGCAGTCATTGTATCTTTCATTACAAGTGGAGTCATTATTATTCTGGTCCAGAAAATCAGTGGAGCGTATATTATAATGATTCTGATATAAATCCTTGCTGGAATAAAGAATTTGCAAGTATAATTTCTGATAGAGATAAGAGTAGTCCTTCATTAAAGGAATTAAAAGAATGGATAAAAAAGAATTAATTGATTTTGAAGAAGATATTGCATCTATTTATGAGCAGGGCACTATTCGTGCTCCTATACATCTAAGGTCTGGTAACGAATCTCAATTAATTGAAATATTTAAACAGGTTAATAAAGAAGATTATATATTTTCAACTTGGGCAAGTCATTTGCATTGTCTGCTAAAAGGCGTACCAAGAGAAGATGTGAAGAGTGCCATCCTTGAAGGTAGATCTATTACTTTAAACTTTCCAAAGTATAATTTATATAGTTCAGCTATAGTTGGTGGAACTCCATCTATTGCTGTTGGTGCCGCCTATGCTTTGAAGAAGCAAAACAAGTCTGGAAGAGTTTATTGTTTTCTAGGAGATATGGGTTTTCATACAGGTATTTCTTATGAGTCTATTAAATATGCTATAGGTCATAATTTACCTGTCACATTTGTGGTTGAAGATAATGGTAAGTCAGTAGGAACTCCTACTCTCAACTCTTGGCATATTGATACATATGCTATTTATGAATTAATGTGTAAGATGGCTCATGGTAATGAAAACGTAAAGATTGAATACTATAGGTATGAATCTAAATATCCCCATGCTGGAACCGGAACATTTGTGGAATTTTAATCATGAAGAAACATGTTTTATTTTGTTGTGAAAAGTGGTGTGCTGGGACACCCCTTATGGGATTAACAAATAACTTTCACAATATGTTTAATTCATTTAGTCAAACTCAGAATGACTATATGTATAACACATTACATTTGGATGAAGCGTCTGCTACATATGGGACACATATAGATAATGTTCTGATACAGTACTGTCAAAACTTTAAACCAAGCATTATAATCTTTTGCTTGTTGGGGGGTTCAAATGTAAATCCCTCTATGCCTATATATCAAAAATTAAAAGATATGGGTATCAAACTATGCTTTATGTGGCCCGATACTCAACAATGGGTCATAGACACAATTTTACATTTGAAGGACATTGCTGACCTCAGTGTATCTTGGGATAACCCAATATCCGATTGGCACTCTAGCGTACAATTTCCAGAAAATCATAAATTTATGTGGGTTCCTCAAGATGGGCATTTTTTTTATGATGATAAAAAAGATATTGATGTAAGTTTTGTAGGTAGCACTGTTTATCCAGATAGACAAAAAATATTATCAGGTATAATTATAAGAAGGCAAGTCCATATAGATGGAGGGCAAAGAACTAGACAGTTAACACCGGAAGAATATGGTAAAATAATTCGTTCCAGTAAAATATCTTTAAATTTTTCTAAGAGTCCCTGCCAGACATACGAGCAAACTAAAGGTAGAGTTTATGAGGTAATGAGAAGTAAGGGTCTATTACTTGAGTCTAAAAATACATCAACCAGTAAATATTTTAAACCCGGAGAAGATTATGTAGAATTTGAAGACCTTGAAGATCTTGATAATAAAATAGAATATTATCTAAATAATGAAGAAGAAAGAATTCGTATAGCTACAAATGGATATAATAAATATTACGCGAATTATTCATCACAAATATTTTGGAATAACATTTTGGAGAACTTAAATCAATGAGATATATAGAAGAAGTACAAAAGGGAATGGATCTATTAGGTTCTCATCCTAAGTCTATTTTTATTGGTCAAGCAGTAGAATATAAGGGCACAGCACTAACACATCAAGTTAAAAACTTCCCACCAGAAAAATTGCTTGAGCTGCCAGTTGCTGAAGAGTTTCAAGCAGGATTCGCCATTGGTTTAGCATTGGAAGGATATTTGCCTGTAAGTCTTTATCCTCGTATGAACTTTATTATTCTTGCTATGAATCAGATTATTAATCATCTGGATAAGTGGGAGGCGATGTCTGTTGGCGAAAGCAAACCTAAAGTTATTATGAAAGCAGTTGTTGGTTCTGCACATCCGTTAGATCCGGGTCATCAACACAAGGCAAATTATACTGAGGCATTTCAATCTATGTCTACAAATATTGATGTTGTAGAATTGATTTATTCTTATCAGGTTTTAGATGCTTATAAAAAGGCATTAGACACAAACAGGTCCACATTAATTATTGAGCATGGAGATATGTATAAATGAATTTAGATTTATTAATAGTTGCTCCAAGTGCTGCAAAATTATATCAGGCATTGAATAATGATTATACAGCAATAGAGACAAATATATGGGCAGGATTGCTTGCAAATGCAGTTCGTCATGAGCATAGTGTTGCTATTTACGATTTAGAAGTTGAAAAACCTTCTAAAGAAGAGTTCTATGATAAAGTTAAAGATTATAATCCTAAACTTGTAATGTTTGTAGTTACTGGGCAAAATCCAAATGCTTCGACTGCGGCTATGGATGGTGCTACTAGATCATCTTCTATACTTGGTCCAGAATTTAAAATAGCATTTGTGGGTCCGCATGTGAATGCACTACCAATAGAAACCTTAGAGAGACATCCAGAAATTGATATCGTATTTACTAATGAAGGTGTTTATGCCCTTAAGAATGTATTGAAGACAAACCTGAGAGATACTGAACTTTCTGGTGTCAATGGGATTGCTTACCGAGATGAGTCTGGAGATATTAGAATTAACGCTCCTGAGAGAACAGTCCCACAAGAATTACTACAACAAGATTTGCCGGGAGTCGCATATGACCTAATGCCTTCATTGGATCAGTATAGGACAAGTGCTTGGCACGCTAATTATATTCATGAAGATAGAAGTCCATTTGCAAGTATTTATACTTCTCTTGGATGTATCTTTAAATGTGAATTTTGTATGATTAATATTATTAATAGAACAGATAATGATCCAAACAAAGCATCGTCATCTTTTAATAAGTTCAGATACTGGGAACCAGAATTTACTATTAAGCAATTAGATTACTTAGCAGATAAAGGTGTTAAGCAAATTAAGATTGCAGATGAGATGTGGGTTTTAAAACCTAAACACTTTGAAAAATTGTGCGACCTAATTATAGAAAGGGGTTACGATTTTAACTTTTGGGCTTACAGTAGAATTGATACTGTTAAACCAGAATATCTAGAAAAATTGAAAGCGGCAGGAGTAAATTGGCTTGCTCTTGGCATAGAGGCAGGCAATCAGGATATTAGACGAGAAATCACTAAAGGTAGGTTTGAAGATATTAATATTCGTGATGTTGTAAAAATGATTCAAGATGCTGACATCAGTGTGTGTGCCAATTACATATTTGGTCTTGGTCACGATAACTGGGACACTATGCAGGAGACATTAAATCTTGCACTTGAATTAAACGCAGAATATAGTAATA